>Ga0255338_1006205_pt1 | contig 10326 bp, 6 predicted proteins | sample MeOH1_35cm_T4_19_FD_203715 | JGI IMG/M metagenome (GOLD analysis project Ga0255338, IMG submission 203715) | Sandy soil microbial communities from University of British Columbia, Vancouver, Canada - MeOH1_35cm_T4_195 | ecosystem: Engineered > Artificial ecosystem > Sand microcosm > Unclassified ...
CACCTTGGCCTCGCGCGGCGTCAGGCTGTCCAGCACGTCCTTCACCACGTCGCGCATCGAACCATGCAGCGCGGCCTCGGCCGGCGCCAGCGTGTTCGTGTCTTCGATGAAGTCGCCCAGATGCGAGTCGTCGTCGTCACCGATCGGCGTTTCCATGGAGATCGGCTCCTTCGCGATCTTCATGATCTTGCGGATCTTGTCCTCCGGCATCTCCATCTTTTCGGCCAGCGTTGCCGGATCGGGCTCGTTGCCCGTTTCCTGCAGGATCTGACGCGAAATCCGGTTCATCTTGTTGATCGTTTCGATCATGTGCACCGGAATCCGGATCGTGCGCGCCTGGTCCGCGATCGAACGCGTGATGGCCTGGCGGATCCACCACGTGGCGTACGTGGAGAACTTGTAGCCGCGACGATATTCGAACTTGTCCACCGCCTTCATCAGGCCGATGTTGCCCTCCTGGATCAGATCCAGGAACTGCAGGCCACGGTTCGTGTACTTCTTGGCGATCGAGATCACCAGACGCAGGTTGGCCTCGGTCATCTCGCGCTTGGCCTCGCGGGCGCGCTTCTCGCCCTCGGACATCTTGCGGTTGACGTCCTTCAGCTCCTTCAGCGGCAGCACCACGCGCGCCTGCAGGTCGATCAGCTTCTGCTGCAGTTCGTGCACGGCCGGCACGTTACGCTCGACGATCGTGCTGTAGCCCTTGCTGTCGGCCACCACGGTCTCGATCCAGTCCAGGTTCGTCTCGTTGCCCGGGAAGCGGGCGACGAAGTCCGAGCGCGGCATGCCGCACTTGTCCACGACGATGTTCAGGATCGCCCGCTCGAGCTTGCGCACCTCGTCCACCTGGCCGCGCAGCGTGTCGCACAGGCGCTCCACGTTACGCGCGGTGAAGCGGATGCCCATCAGTTCGGCCTGGATCGCTTCCTGAGCCTTCACGTACGGCTTGGACTTGTAGCCTTCCTTCTCGAAGGCACGGCGCATCTTGTCGAACTGCTCGGCGATCACGCGGAATTTCTCCAGCGCGTTCTGCTTCAGTTCTTCCAGCTGGCGTGCGGAAGCCGCGCCGCCAGCAGCGCTGTCGTCCTCGTCTTCCTCGTCGCCATCGCTTTCCTCGTCGGCCTCGACATCTTCCTCATCGGCTGCCGCCGCGGCCGCAGCCGGGGCTTCCGCCACTTCGTCGGCGTTCGGATCGATCAGGCCATCGACGAACTCGTCGATCTTGATCTCGTCGTTCGCCACGCGCTCGGCGTGCGCCAGGATCTCGGAAATCGTGACCGGGCAGGCCGAGATGGCCATGACCATGTCCTTCAGGCCGGCTTCGATCCGCTTGGCGATCTCGATTTCACCCTCGCGCGTCAGCAGCTCCACCGTGCCCATTTCGCGCATGTACATGCGGACCGGGTCGGTGGTGCGGCCGAATTCGGAATCGACGGTAGAAAGTGCGGCTTCCGCCTCTTCCTCAGCCTCTTCCTCGCTCGTGGCGGACGGCGCGTTGTCGTTGAGCAGCAGCGTTTCGGCGTCCGGCGCCTGCTCGTAGACGGCGATGCCGATGTCGTTCAGCGTGGCGACCAGCGTGTCGATCGTTTCCGAATCGACCATGTCGTCCGGCAGGTGATCGTTGATTTCCGCGTAGGTCAGGTAGCCGCGCGACTTGCCGAGCTTGATCAGCGCCTTGAGCTTCTGGCGGCGGACCTCGAGTTCCTCCTCGGTGCCCTGCTGGGTCGAGGCGAACTCCTTGAGCAGCGCCTTTTCCTTGGCCTTGCGGTCCTTGGCCTTCTGCTTTTCGGTCTTGGGCGCAGCGGCGGGTGCGGCGGCCGCTGGCGCGTCGTTTTCGTAAAACTCTTCAGTCACGTCTTCTGGGGTGCTGTCGTCTTGCTGCATCTCGGCCTTGGGCTTGCGGCCACGCTTCTTGGGCTCCGGCTTGACGGCCGGGGCAGCGGGACGCTCGGATGCAACGGGTGCGGGAGTCGCGGCACGGGCCTTGGGCGCCACGGCGGCAGCGCCAGTCTTGGCGGCTCCGTTCCGGGTGCTGGCCGTCGTTGCCGCACGCTTGCTCTCGACTTCGGTATTCTGCTGTTTCGCCACGGTGATACTCTTGCCTTTCACGGGTGCAGAAGCGGCATGATGCTTGCCGCTCGTATTGGCGCTCTCGCCGCTCTCGCGTGCCGAAGTCGAGGGCTTTGTCTTTTCGGATGTGCGATTCCTGGCGGAAGTGGTCCCTGCCGGTGCAGTTGCACCGTGCGCGGGCTTTGCTGGCGCAGACCGGGCTGTTGTCGTCCTGACTGTCGCGGTCGAAGTCTTCGCCGCCGTTGTTTTCACGGACGCCTTGCCGCTCCCTGATTGGGGAGCTTTGGAGGGCGCCTTATCGGCTACCCTTTCGGTTGCTTTGGCCTTTGCCATTGGCACGCTCACTTTCGCCAGTACTGGAGAGAGATTTCGCAATCCAAACCGGGCATTGTAGCACGTTGCCAACACCCGGCTTCCACTCAGGTAAGGTTTTCACCTGAAAAATCAAGGCTTAAGCACCGGACAAGCGCCAGATATCCCCGTCTGGGCACCCACCGTTGTGCACTCAAGCCCCCATTTCACCTTTCCGCCGCATCCTGTCCAACCCTTGCCGGCTCAGGCCCCATCGGTCGTGGCGGGCCGCAAGCCGAGCTGACGGCGGCGCTGCACCTCGGCCACCAGCCAGACCATGCGGGTCTTGTCCGCCTCGCTGGCCCCGCCGGCCGAAACTGCCTTTTGAAGCACTTCCAGCTCGCGTTGCAAGGGTTCTGCCAATAATTTGTGGATGGCGCCGTCGAATTCCATGGTCGCCGGCTCCTCTTCGATTTCTTCCTTGAGCACCGCCGTCCGGGCCCCGGCGTAGACCTCGGCATAAGGCGTTTGCGCCAGGTGCTCGCTGAAAGCCGCGAAGTTCACCGCCCCCTGGAGGCCATCGCAAGCCTCCACCAAGTGAGCGAGCACTTCGGCTTCTGGCCTTGTGCTATCCAGCAGCAGCGCCCGTGTATCGGCATCGAGACGGCTGGCGAGTGACGGATAGCTCATCAGCAACTGAATCACGCGCTGCTCCAGCCCGGTGGGCGCCTGACGGCGCGCGCGTGGCCGCGGCTGGGCGAAACGCCCCACCCGCGACGAATCGCTGCCCAACCCACACACGGCCTCGATCTCGGCAGGTGTCGTACCGGTAGCATCGGCAAGTTCGCGCACGATCTGTAGTCGCAATCCGCCAGCCGGCATCGACTGGAGCAGCGGCTTGGCCTCGTACTGGGCGCGGGCGCGGCCTTCGGGCTGGCGCAGGTCCTGTTCCTCGGTGACTACCTGGAGCAGGAAGCGCGACAGCGGCATCGCGGTTTGCACCTGGCGGGCAAAGGCGTCCGTGCCCTCTTCCCGCACATAGCTGTCCGGATCATGTTCTGCTGGCAAAAACAGGAAACGTATCGTCTTGTTGTCGGCAACGTGCGGCAAACATGCCTCCAACGCCCGTCTTGCCGCGCGGCGGCCCGCTGAATCGCCATCGAACGAGAACACCACGGCGTCGGTCTGGCGCAACAGCTTCTGCACGTGCACAGTCGTGCACGCGGTGCCGAGCGTGGCCACGGCATTGGCAAAGCCAAGCTGGGCCAGCGCCACCACGTCCATATAGCCTTCCACCACCAACACGTAGCCATTTTCGCGGATGGCGTGCCGGGCTTCGAACAGGCCGTACAGCTCCGTTCCCTTGCTGAAGAGCGGCGTTTCAGGAGAGTTCAGGTATTTTGGCTCGCCCTGGCCCATCACCCGGCCACCGAAGCCAATCACATTCCCCTTAGTGTTGCGGATCGGGAACATGATGCGGTCGCGGAATCGGTCATAGCGGCGCGGCTTGCCGTCAGCGTCCCGCTTATCGCTCGACTCGATCAGCAACCCGCCTTCCACCAGTGGGGCAGCCACGTTGTCGTCCCGATAGCTGCCAAAGACGGCTTCCAGGCCCTGCCAGTCGTCCGGCGCATAGCCCAGGCCGAAGTTTGCCGCGATCTCGCCGGTCAGGCCGCGCCCCTTGAGGTACTGGATAGCCTGCGGCGCACCGCGCAGCTGCTTGCGATAGAACTCGGTGGCGCGCGTCATGGCGTCGGACAACGCCACGGACTTGGCCTGCTGCTCGGCACGCTGCGCCGGCGGCAGGCGGTCACGCTCCTCCGGCACCGTCACCCCCACGGACTGCGCCAGCTCACGCACCGCGTCAGGGTAGGACTGACCAGAGTATTCCATCAGGAAGCCGATGGCAGAACCATGGGCGCCGCAGCCGAAGCAGTGATAGAACTGCTTGGTCGGCGACACGGTGAACGACGGGGATTTCTCGTTGTGGAACGGGCAGAGGCCCATGAAATTGGCGCCGCCCTTCTTCAGCTGCACATACTTGCCCACCACATCGACAATGTCGACACGGTTGAGCAGGTCCTGAATAAAGGATTGCGGAATCACCCGACTGACCGTCCTGATGGAGGCGGCCTGCCGTGTTGGCGACCGCTTTTCTGTGAATGCGTGACCGGAACGTCGCCCGGTGGCTATCGAATCATTGTAGTGCAGATGCAACGTGGCGCCCGAAAAACCGGGCTTTCATCGCCAAGACCCGCCAACCTGACGGCATCTTCGCCCAACGCCACGCCAACACCCTGAACCCGTCGATTACTTCCCCGTCAGCGCCGCCTTGACCAGCGCGGAGACGGCCGTCATGTCGGCCCGGCCTGCCAGGCGCGCCTTGACCAGGCCCATGACCTTGCCCATGTCCTGCGGACCGGCCGCACCCGACTCCGTCACGGCCTTCTGGACTTCGGCGGCCACCTCGGCCTCGGACAACTGCGCCGGCATATAGGCGGTGAGCACTTCCACCTCGGCCTTCTCCTTGTCGGCGAGGTCGGTACGGCCGGCCTGCTCGAATTGCGAGATCGAGTCCTTGCGCTGCTTGAGCATCTTGTCCACGACGGCGGTGATGCCGGCGTCGTCCAGTTCCACGCGATCATCCACCTCGCGCTGCTTGATGGCGGCCATGAGCAGGCGGATGGTGCCGAGCCGCTCGGATTCACGGGCGCGCATGGCGGCCTTCATGTCGTCGTTGATGCGGGCTTTGAGGGACATGGCAGATTTCCGAAAGAATGGATGGACAGCAACCGGGCGCGCGCCAGCGCGGCGTCGCCCGGACCAATTATTGGACCATAACGCAAAAACCCGCCGGAGCCATGCCCGCAGCGGGTTCGGAGCTGACGCAAGGCGCGATCAGTAGAGCTTCTTGGGCAGCGTCTGGCTGCGGATGCGCTTGTAATGGCGCTTCACCGCAGCATCCCGCTTGCGCTTGCGCTCGGCGGTCGGCTTCTCGTAAAACTCTCGCGCCCGCAGTTCGGGAATCAGCCCGTTCTTCTCGATGGTGCGCTTGAAGCGGCGCATCGCGACTTCGAACGGTTCATTTTCTTTGAGGCGAATCGTCGTCATTTGGCCAAAAAGGAAAGAAGAGATTGCCGGCTGCCAGCCCTTGCCAGCGTGATGAGAGCGCCGATTGTAGCGCAAGGCCTGTGACGCTGCACGCGCATCGGCCCCGCCTGGACGGACCGTGCCCGCTACGCCACAGCGCTCGCGCCACGTGACGCTTCGGCCACTGCCTCGCCGGCTGCGACGGCCGACGCCCAGGCCCACTGGAAGTTGTAGCCGCCCAGCCAGCCAGTCACGTCCACCACCTCGCCGATGAAGTACAGGCCGTCCACCTCGCGCGCCATCATCGTGGCGGACGACAGCCCGCGCGTGTCCACGCCGCCGATCGTCACTTCGGCCTTCTTGTAGCCCTCGGTGCCCGAAGGCACCAGCCGCCAGCGGTTCAGCGCGTCGCCTAGCTGGCGCAGGGCCTTGTCCGGCAGGTCCGCCACCGGCAGGGCGCCCGACAAGCCGGCCGCCGCGCACCATGCGTCGGCCAGCCGCGACGGCAGGCGCTCGCCGAGCAGGTTCGCCAGGTGCTTCCGGCTGCCCTTCTTATGTCCGATCAGCCACTCGGCGGCATCCTCGCCATCAAACAGGTCGATCTCGATTGGCGTGCCGGGGCGCCAGTAGCTGGAAATCTGGAGCACGGCCGGGCCGGACAGCCCGCGGTGCGTCCACAGCAGGTCTTCCTTGAACGCGCCGGCCGCCTTGCCGCTGCCCGTGCGGATATCGACTTCCATCGACACCCCGGCCAGCGGCACGAAGGGCTGCCACGCCTGGCCGTCGAACGTCAGCGGCACCAGCGCGGGCCGCGTATCGATCATCTTGAGCCCGAACTGGCGGGCGATGCGGTAGCCGAAATCCGTGGCCCCGATCTTCGGAATCGACAGACCACCCGTTGCCACGACCACCGCGCCGGCGCGCACCGCGCCTTGCGTGGTCAGCAGCAGATAGTCATCGCCTTCACGGCGAATTTCGTCGATGGTGCAGCCGGTGCGCCAGTGCACGCTTCCTGCGTCACATTCGGCACGCAGCATCTGGATCACGTCCTCGGCGCTGTTGTTACAGAACAGCTGGCCGCGATGTTTCTCATGCCAGTCAATGTCGTACCGGCGCATCAGCGCCAGGAAATCCTGCGGGGTGTAGCGCGCCAGCGCCGACCGGCAGAAATGTGGGTTCGATGACAGGTAATTGGCCGGACCTGCCTGCAGATTCGTGAAATTGCAGCGCCCCCCGCCCGAGATGCGAATTTTCTCAGCGAGCCGTGTCGCGTGGTCGATCAGCACCACGCGCGCCCCGCGCTGCCCGGCCACGGCGGCACACATCATGCCGGCCGCACCTGCGCCCAGCACTGCCACGTCGAACCGGTCGGCCTTGCCCTTCATCGCCCCTGTTGTCATACCTGCCTTTCAAGAAGCGTGGATTGTAGCGAAAAGCCGCGCCGGCGCGCCGCCTGCCGCTGTGCTACCCTGCTGTCCTTCCCTGTTTATGCGCACTTGCCGGCACGATCGACGCCAATTCCGCGTTTATCGCACCGGCCGTTCCTGTTTTTCATGCTCGTCCTCGGTATCGAATCCTCCTGCGATGAAACCGGGCTGGCCCTCTATGACACCGGGGCCGGCCTGCTCGCGCACGCGCTGCACTCGCAGATCGCCATGCACCGCGAATACGGCGGCGTGGTGCCCGAACTGGCCTCGCGCGACCATATCCGCCGCGTGCTGCCCCTGCTGCGCCAGGTGCTGGACGACGCCGGCCGCACGCGCCAGGACATCGACGCCATTGCCTACACCCAGGGGCCGGGGCTTGCCGGCGCACTGCTGGTGGGCGCTTCGGTCGCCAACGCGCTCGGTTTCGCGCTGAACGTGCCGATGGTCGGCGTCCATCATCTGGAGGGCCATCTGCTCTCGCCGCTGCTGACCGACGCGCCGCCGCCCTTCCCGTTTATCGCGCTGCTGGTCTCGGGCGGCCATACGCAGTTGATGGAGGTCAAGGGCGTAGGCGACTACGCGCTGCTCGGCGAGACCCTCGACGATGCCGCCGGCGAGGCTTTCGACAAGACCGCCAAGCTGCTCGGCCTGGGCTATCCGGGTGGCCCGGAAGTGTCGCGGATGGCCGCGTTCGGCTCGCCGGGCGCGTTCGACCTGCCCCGGCCGATGCTTCATTCGGGCAACCTCGATTTCTCGTTCGCAGGGCTCAAGACCGCCGTGCTGACACAAACCCGCAAGCTTTCGAACCCGTGCGAGCAGGATCGCGCGAACCTCGCGCGCGCGTTTGTCGATGCCATCGTCGACGTGCTCTCGGCCAAGTCGTTCGCCGCGCTCAAGCAGACCGGGCACAAGCGCCTGGTGGTGGCCGGCGGCGTGGGCGCCAACCAGCAACTGCGCGAGCGCCTGAACGAGATGGGCCGCCGCCGCAAGGTGGACGTCTACTACCCGGACCTCGCCTTCTGCACCGATAACGGCGCGATGATCGCGTTTGCCGGCGCGATGCGGCTCCAGGCCGCGCCGCAGGTGGCCCGCCACGACTACGACTACGGCGTCACGCCCCGCTGGGATCTGGCCGATATCCGCCTGCCCGCCTGCCCGCCTGAGGCCTGAGGTCGAAGGAATTCTCCAGGTCCGATCCTCGATCGGACACATCGCGGTCACACAGCGACCGAACAATTTGCGTTTCCGACATCACATCGACAACAAGAGGAAACGCTCATGGATCGCCGCAAATTCTTGAAATGGGGAAGCTTCGTCACGGTAACGGTCGCCACGACGGGGCTGACCGCCTGCGGCGGCGATGACGATCCCGCCGCCAATCCGGCGCCGCCGACCACCCCCGACAACAGCCCGGTGTTCACCTTCCAGCAAGGCGTGGCCTCGGGCGATCCGAAGCCGGACAGCGTGATGCTGTGGACGCGCGTGGACGGCAGCAACGGCGGCCAGCCGGTGAACGTGCGGCTCCAGGTCTCCGCGCAGCCGGATTTCAGCACGCTGCTCGTGGACAGCACGCTCCAGGCGCTGCCCGAGTGGGACTACACGCTGCGCAACAAGGTGACCGGCCTCTCGGCAGCCACGACCTATTACTACCGATTCCTGACCGGCAGCCAGACCAGCCCGGTGGGCCGTACGCGCACCGCGCCGGCCGCCGGCACGCCGCTGTCGCAACTGAAGTTCGCGTTCATCACCTGCCAGGACTGGAGTGTGAACCACTGGGCCGGCATGGAGGAGCTGGTGGCGCAGGATCTCGATTTCGTGGTCCATATGGGCGACTACATCTACGAGACCGTTGGCGCGGCGTTCCAGACCGGCAAGGTCGAGACGCGTCACACGCAGCTGCGCCTGCCCGACGGCACCGCCGGCGACGACGGCTCCCGCTACGCCACGACGGTCAACGACTACCGCTATCTCTATAAGACATATCGCAGCGACCCGCGCCTGCAGGCGCTGCACGCGCGATTCCCGGTCATCGCCATCTGGGACGACCACGAGTTCTCCGACGACTGCTGGCAGGACCACCAGACCTACAGCGTCACCGACGACGCCACGCCGCGCCTCGCCCGCCGCCGCGCGGCCAGCCAGGCCTGGTTCGAATTCATGCCGGCCGATGTCAGGTTCGATGCGGCCGATGCCTCGTTCCAGAACATCCAGATCTACCGCGCGTTCACATTCGGCAACCTCGCCACGCTGGTCATGACCGACGAGCGCCTGTACCGCGCCGACCACGTGATCCCCGAACAGGCTGCCGGCAGCGAGATTGGCAGCCGCTACTTCGTGCCGAAGGCCACGCTCGCAGGCCTGGAGGCGCAGAAGATGACCGCCGCGGCCGGCGCGCTGACGCCCGTGTCGATCCTCGGCGATACCCAGCGCGGCTGGTGGCAGGCGCAGATGGACAGCGCCAATACCACCTGGAAGCTGTGGGGCAACGAGGTGTCGCTGCTGCGCATGCAGATCGATGGCACGCAGGCCATCGCCTCGCTGATTGCAACAGGGCTGGTGCAATCCAACGCCGCGCTGGCGCCGCTGCAAGCCGCGATGACCACAGCGCTGGTCACGGACCTGACCACCGCCAAGGGCGATGGCACCTATCCGACGCCCGCCTATGCGTCACTGAAGGCGCTGCTGCTGGCCAACGCCGGCATCTCGAACGCCGTGTTCGATGCTGCGATTGCCCCGGCGCTGAACGCCCAGCTGCCGCCCGTGACGCTGCTCGATCAGTACATTCTCAATGCGGATCAATGGGACGGCTACAACGCCGAGCGCAAGAGCATGATGGCGTTCCTGAAAGCGCAGGGCATCGGCAACGTGGTGGCGCTGACCGGCGACATCCACGCGTTCTTCGCCGGCCCGGTCATGGACGACTACGACGCCGCCACCCCGGCCCCGGTCATGGTCGACCTGGTCACGGCGGGGCTCTCGAGCAACTCGTTCCAGAGCTACTTCAAGAGCGTGGTCGACAATGACGCAGCGTTCGCGGCCGCCAAGCCGCTGGTCTACGTCGAACAGAACGGCGCCGTGGTGAACACGTTCAACAACACGCTGTCCGCGTTCAACCCGTGGCTCAAGCACGTGAACACCGATGCGCAGGGCTACGCGGTGATCACGCTGACGGCCGCCAAGCTCAGCTGCAGCTTCCACACGCTGAAGCCGATTGCCGATGGCGTGGCGCCGGCGCAGCCGGCCACGGCCAGCACGACGGTGGTGGAGGTGCTGGCGGGCACGCCGGCGGTGAACGTCCTCTAATCCACCGCGCAGGTAGCAAAAAAGCCCCTTCGTGAACTGCACCCCAAAAGTTGGACACCCATCCAACCTTTGGGGTGTTTTTCATGGCGAAGTACGATGAGCGGTTCAAGCTCAAGCTGGTAAGGCAGTATCTGGCTGGGCCAGA
>Ga0255338_1006206_pt1 | contig 10325 bp, 3 predicted proteins | sample MeOH1_35cm_T4_19_FD_203715 | JGI IMG/M metagenome (GOLD analysis project Ga0255338, IMG submission 203715) | Sandy soil microbial communities from University of British Columbia, Vancouver, Canada - MeOH1_35cm_T4_195 | ecosystem: Engineered > Artificial ecosystem > Sand microcosm > Unclassified ...
ATCATGATTTGAAGAAGGCCAGGAACTGGCGCCGGGCGGCGCGGTACAGGCGCGGCCCCAGGGGCTCGGCCGCATGCACGAAGCGCACGGCCACGCGGCTGCCCAGCACGCGGTGCGGGAAGTCCTCGGGCAGGGCCAGCTCGTATTCGAAGTAGGACAGCAGGGCCCGGCGGCCGCTGTCGTCGCGCGGATCGGTGGGCACGGCCCCACCGCCCTGCCGGCCCAGGGCCGCGCTGGGCAGCTCGTGGCTGGCCGCCGGCACGGCCTGCACGATGCGGGCGCGCCAGATGTGATCGACGTCGAAGGGCAGGCGCACCTGCACCTCGCTGCTGCCGCGGCGGATCGCATCGGCCGCGGCCTGGTCGACGATGACCTTGACCCGGGCCGGCGCATCGGGCACCAGCTGGCCCAGCAGCTGGCCCTCGCGCAGATGGCGGCCGGGCATGTCGGCGGCCTGGTCCAGCCAGAGCCGGCCGGCGCTGCCGGCCTTGATCTCCAGCCGCGCCTGGCGCTCGCTGTGGTGGGCGGTGGCCGCCTGCTCGCGCGCCAGCTCCAGGCGCAGCTGGCCGGCGCGCGCCGGGTCCTCGACCAGGGCGGCGTCCAGGCGGGCCTGGGCGGCGGCCTCGCGTGCGCGCTGCACGGCCAGTTCGCGCTCGACCGCCGGGTCGCTCAGGCGCGCCACCGGCGCGCCGGCCTCCAGCCACTGGCCGGGCTGGGCCAGCAGGGCCTCGATCTGGCCGCCCTGGGCGGCGCGCAGCTGGGCCGCCTCGGGCAGGCTCAGCACGCCCTCCATCTGGCTGCGGTAAGGCAGGGGCAGGGCGAACAGCAGCAGGGCCAGGGCCGCCAAGCCGGCCAGCACCGCACGCTGGGCGGCCGTGCCGGCCTCCTTGTGCCAGACCATGCGCTGCAGCCAGGCCAGGCTCTTGTAGAGCGGCAGGCCCAGGCCGGTGACCAGGCTCCACAGCGCCAGCGCCATGCCGACGACGAAATACTGGCTGGCCACGAAGGCGGCGATCGAGAACATCACGATCAGCCGGTAGGCGAAGGCCAGCGGCGCATAGGCGAAGAACCAGACCCCCTCGCCCGGTGCCGAGACCGGCGAGACCGCGCGCTCGCGCTTGAGCAGATAGCGCTCCAGCAGGTAGCGCCAGTACTGGTTGGCGCGCGGCGCCAGGTTGGGGATCTCCAGCGCGTCGCTGGCGACGTAGTAGCCGTCGTAGCGCAGCAGCGGGTTGCCGTTGAACAGCACGGTGGTGACGCTGGCCAGCACCGCGACGTTGTAGGCCAGGGCCTTGGCCAGGCCTGGCTCCAGCAGCAGCCACAGGTAGAAGGCGCCGGCCGCGATCGCCAGCTCCACCAGCATGCCGGCCGCCCCCACCAGCATGCGGGCGCGCCGGTCGGCGAAGGTCCAGGCGCTGGAGGCCTCGACATAGGGCACCGGCAGGAACAGCAGCAGCATCACGCCCATGTCGTGCACCTCGCCGCCGTGCAGCTTGCAGGCGATGCCGTGGCCCAGCTCGTGCAGCAGCTTGACCAGGGGGAACAGCAGGGCCAGCAGCAGCAGGTTGTCGAAGGCCAGCAGCTGTTCGCCGAAGTTCTGCGTCAGCTCGCGCCCATGCATCAGGGCCAGGGCCAGGGCCGGCAGCACCCAGGCCAGCCAGGCCAGCGCGCCCCAGCGGCCCAGCAGCGGCTTCAGCGCGGCCACCAGGGGACCGAGCCAGCGGTCCGGGTCCAGCAGCGGGATGCGCAGGGACATGGGGTTGAGCCAGCGCTGCTTCCAGCGCTGGCTGGCCTGCAGAGCCTCGCGCTCGCGCAGCTCGGCCAGATCCGGCACCGCGTCGCTGGCCAGCAGGTCCAGGCCGTGCAGCTGCCCCATCAGGGCCAGCAGCTCCTCCTGGCTGGGCATCTGCTCGCCGGCTTGGGCCGCCAGGCGGGTCCAGAGCGCATCCAGCGTGGTCCGGCCGTCGAACAGCTGGATCAGCCGGTAGGCCGCCGCGTCGAAGCGGTGGTACTTGCCGTTGATGCGGTCCTCCACCACATACCAGAGCTGGCCGCGGTAGCGCTGCGGGTGCATGGCCAGGCCCTCGCGCAGCTTGGGCGCGAGGCCGGCCACGCGGTACCAATGGCTGTTGACCAGCTGGGCGCCCAGCGTCGATGTTGCGTTGCTCACAGTCCCTGCGCCCACCATGTGTACCTCGTCCAGTCGACCACGCGATGCAGCGCCACCCACAGCAGGCTGCGTTCACCGGCCTCGACCTTGGCCAGGCCCTCCATGCCGGGCTGGATGCGCGCGCCGGCGGCCGGGGCGGCCAGCTCTGCCTCCACGCGGAAGGCGTTGACGCCGTTCTCGGCCGTGGCCACCGGGGCGATGCGGCTGAGCTTGAGCGCGAAATGCTCGCCGGCGAGCCCCGCCAGCACCAGCTCGCCGGCCTGGCCCTGGCGCAGCGCCGCGATGTCGCGCTCGTCGACCTTCAGCATCACGCGGTAGCTGTCCAGCGGCGCCACCTCGAACAGGACCTTGCCGGCCTCCACCGGCGCGCCCAGCTGCTGGCTGAGATCGCCGCGCACGACCACGCCGTCGAAGGGTGCGGCGATGACGGTGCGGGCCAGGCGCTCGCGCACCAGGGCCAGCTCGGCCTCGCCCTGCTCCTTCTCGGCCTGGGCCAGGCGCACCGCCACCGCCTCGCCGCGGGCCATGGCCTCGCGCAGCTTGCGCTCGGCCAGCTCGACCTGGGCGCTCCACTTGCTGTCTTCCAGCTTGAGCTCGCGCGCGTCCAGGCGGGCCAGCACGTCGCCGGCCTTGACCGCATCGCCGGCGCGCGCCTTGGCCTCGGCGACGAAGCCGGCGAAGGGTGCGACCGCGGCGCGCTGCACCCGGCCCTCCACCGTGGCGGCCGCGCTGACGCGGTGCTGCACCGGCACGACGGCCGCCAGCGCCAGGCCCAGCGCGGCGACCAGGCCGGCCAGCTTGAGGCCGGCGTGCTGCGGCCCCATCCAGGCCTCGCGCGTGGCCTGCCAGCGCTGACGCGCATGGGCCGTCAGGCTTTGCGTGGCCTGGCGTTGCAGGGCCAGGGCCGGCGCCAGCGCCAGCGCCAGGGTCTGGCTGAAATCGAACAGCTCCTGGCCGGGCGGCGTGTCGAAGGCCAGCAGCAGCGCCCCGGCGCCCTGCGAACGCTGCAGCAGCGGCAGCACGATCACGGCCGCCGCGCCGGCCTCGCGCTGGTAGTCGGCCAGCGCGCCGGCGGCCAGCAAGGGACGCTCCGCACCGGGCGGCGGGAAGCATTGCGGCTGCTGCGCGCGCAGCGCTTCTTCCATGGCCTCGCGGGCCAGGCTCAGCAGATTGGAGCGCGCATCGAAGCTGGCGCTGCCGGAGACGCTCTGCAGCTGCAGCCGGCCGCCGCTTTCCACCCGGGCCAGCATCGCGTTGCGGCAGGGCAGGCCCTGGGCCAGGCGGTTCACCACCCAGCGCATCGCGGCCTCCGGCTCGGTCTCGTTGAGCAGGCCCAAGAGCAGGTCCTGCAGCAGGCCCGAGCGCGCCAGCCGCGCCTCGCCGGCCAGCAGCAGGCGGCGCTCGAACAGGCCGGTCAGCCAGCCCGCGCCCCAGTGCAGCAGGCGCAGCGCCTCGCGCATCGCCGCGTCGCCGCGCAGCACCACATGCAGCACGACGACGCCATAGCTCTGCTGCGCCCCCATCAGCGGGTAGGCCCACAGCGCCATGCCGTCGCCCTCCTCCTGGGTGGCGCCGCGCTTCTCGACCAGGGCCTGCTGGGCGACACCGGCCATGAAGGACATGTCGCGCTGCTCGTCGGGCCAGACGGCGGCCGGCGCATAGCGCTCGGCCTCCTCGTTGAGCAGCAGCAGGCCGGCCTGGGTGCCCGGGATCCACTGGCAGAGGATGCCCAGCCAGGCGCGGCACAGCTGGTCGGAGCTGCGTGCATTCGCCAGCAGCGACCAGAAGTCCGTCGTCATGCCCTGCTCGGCCGCGCCCGCACTCACGCGGGGCTCCGAAGCCACTGCGCCCACCACACGCGCCGCCGTGCTGCTGCCGCCGCTCATGGCTTCAGGCCGCGGCGCCGCGACGGCGCAGCACGATGAAGCAGCCGATGCCGGCCAGGGCCAGCATCCAGCTGGCGGGTTCGGGCACCGGGCTCAGGAAGGTGCCGCCGACCGCCTCGAGGTCGTCCTGCAGCGGGGTCGAGTAGATCAGCCCCACCACCAGCGGGCTGCGGCCGGACAGGGCCAGGTTGTGCAGCTTGACGCTCAGCAGCCCAGTGCCCTGGATGCTCGGATAAGGGGGAACGCCCAGCGTGGCCCAGCCGTAATGGAAGCCCAGCGCGTTCTGGTTGATCTCGGTCTCGCCGCCGCTGAGGTCGGGCGCACCGTTGGAGAAGCTCATGCTCATCTCGGCCGGGTCGACGCTGATCTGGCTGGAATCGAAGGTCACCGCGAAGTCGAAGGCGATGAAGGTCAGCGGCTCGCTGCCGAAGTCGAACTGGAACTGCAGGGTCGCGTCGGCGCCCGGCGCCAGCTGCAGCTCCTGGGTCAGCGGCGTGATCGTGACGGCCTGGGCGGCCGGGGCGGCCAGCATGGCCAGGCCGGTGGAAAGCGCCAGCAGCGCCTGTTGGGTCCAGCGTGCGAATTTCATTGCTTGTGCTCCTGTCGTGAAATGAAAAAGAAAGAAAAGGAAGGAAAGAAAAGAACGTCAGCCCAGCTTGGAGAGGGCCAGCGCCTCGGGCAGGGCCACGCCGGGCGCCAGGCTCAGGCTCCAGTCGTTGGCCTTCTTGGCCTTGCTGTCGCTGACCCAGCCGTCCAGCCATTCGCTCTCGGTCTTGCTGTTGCCCAGATCGAAGGCGCTGATGCGGCTGCTGCCGGCGAAGTTCAGCGTCAGCTGCGGGATCGGCGGGATCTCCTTCTGCGGCGTGCCGTTGAGCTGCATGTTCAGGCGCGCCGCATCGGTCGAGCTGATCTGGCCGTTGGCGTTGACGTCGCCCAGCAGCAGCGGGTCCAGCAGGGACCAGGCGGCAAAGCCGCTGTCGGTCTTGGCCGCGACGCGCTGGATGCGCTGGCTGTCGGCCGCCGTGTAGTTGCCACTGCCATCGGTATCGCCCAGGTAGGCGACCACATGGACACCGGTGTCGCTCTTGACCGCCTTGGCGCCGCCGTCCAGCTGCACGCCGCCGAAGCTCAGCAGCTGCACCGCGCCATAGGCCGCCGTGCTCGGCACCGTGGCCTGCAGATTGCCCAGCACGATGCGGCCGGCCGCGAAGCCGGTGGCGCTCGTGATGCGCACCTTCAGCTGGCCCGGCGTCGAACGGTCGAGGCTGACGACCGCGTCGGCCGGCAGGGTGCCGCCGCTGAGGCCCTCGATGCTCAGCAGGCTGGCGTCGTAGTTCAGCGTGAAGGCGATGGACTTGGCGCCGGCCGCGTTGTCCAGGGTCAGCGGGAACTGGTAGCCGGAGGCGGCGATGGCCAGGCTCTGACCCGGACCGCGCGCGATGTCGCCCAGGCCCAGCACCGCGCCGCTGTAGGCGGCCACGCTGAAGCTCTTGACGAAGTTGCCGCCGGCCTGGCCGTCGGCATCGCCGTCCAGCAGCGCGCCGTCCAGGCGGGTCAGCGCGTCGCCGCGCGAGGCCAGCGTCAGGCTGTAGCTGCCCGCCGCCAGCACGCCGCCGCTGCGCACGAAGGTGAAGCCGCGGCCGTCGGCATCCAGCACCAGGGAGCCGCTGACCAGGACGCCGCCCGGTCCGGTGACGATCAGATCGCTGGCGCCCGGCGCCGCTCCGCTGTCCACCAGGCCCGTGTAGAGGTTCAGGCGGCTGGCGTCGATGCGCTGGTTGAAGCGCAGATGGAAGCCCGAGTCGGTGAGCTGGAACTCGCTGACCTGCAGGCTGGGCGCCGGCGCGGCCTCGACCTGGACCTTGATGGTCTGGGTCGCCACGGCACCGGCCTTGTCCTTCACCTGAGCGGTGAAGCTGTAGCTGCCCGCCGCGCCGGCCGTGAAGCTGATGACCCCGGTCTGGGCGTTGATGCTGGCGCCTTCCGGCGCGCCGATCAGGCTGTAGCTCAGCGCGTCGCCGGCATCGATGTCGCTGCCCTGCAAGGCGATGCTGACCGGCTGGCCGGCCACCGCCTTGACCTCGGGCACCGGCGCCAGCTCGGGCGCGTCGTTGACCGGCGTCACGTTGATCAGGATCAGTCCCTCGGCGCTGGCCCCGCGGCTGTCCCTGACGCGGAACTTGAAGCCGTCGGCACCGTTGTAGTTGCCGTTGGGGGTGTAGCGCACCGTGCGGGTCAGCGGATCGAAGCCCGACAGCGTGCCGAACTGCGGCTGGCTGGCCAGCTCGAAGCTCAGCGCGTCGCCGTTGGCGTCGGTGGCGTTCAGCGTGATCAGCAGCGAGCCGTCCTCGGCCACCGTGACGGTGGCGTCCTGCGGCTTGGGCGCCTCGTTGACCGTGCGATCGATCTTGAAGCTGCGCACCCAGTCGTCGCCGCCCAGGCCGTCGCCGTTGCCGTCCAGCTTGTTGCCGGCGGTGTCGAACAGGCTGCCGTTGATGCGCAGGCGGTACAGGCCGTCGGCCAGCGGGCCGTCGCTCAGCTGCAGGGTCAGCCGGGTCTCGGGGAAGGAGTAGCCCGGCTTGAGCGCGATGCGGCGGTCGTCGGCGGTGCCGAACAGGCCGTCGGCACCGGCCCACAGCAGCTCGTAGTTGGCCGCGCTGCGCGCCGCCACGCCGTCCAGCGCCTCGCTGAAGCCGATCTGGAAGCTGGTGAAGCGCTCGTCGGTCATGCCGCCGTCGGCCGGCAGGCCGATCACCTCGGTCACCCGGGGCGCGGTCTTGTCGCCGGAATCGCCCTGGAACTCGTGGGCGCCGATGTCGTAGTAGTCCAGACCCGGCGTGGCCTTCCACAGCAGCGAGTTGCTGCCGGAGAAGCCGCCCTGGCCGCTGCTGTAGATCACGTAGCTCTGGCCGTTGCCGGCGGAGACCGCGACGGTGGCCTTGACCTCGTTGGAGATCGCGCCGTAGTCGAAGCGGAACTCGCCGTTGGCGAACAGGGTCACCGAGAAGTTGGCCGGCACCCGGGTCGTGCCGATCAGCTTCGCGGCCGCCCAGCGGATGGTCACCTGGCCGGTGACGCTCGTGTCGACGAAGACGTCGCAGCCGCTGCCGTTCGTGGTCAGGTTCTCCCACAGCGGCGCGATGCGCGCATAGGCCTTCAGCGCGTCCAGGGGCTGGTCGTAGCCGGTGGCCGCCGTGGCACCGGCCGAGCCGCCGAACTGCAGGAAGCCGTTGGTGCTGATCGTGACGGTGCTGTACTTCCTGCCGTAGAACAGGAACTCGAAGCCCAGGTTGATGTCGGTGCTGCTGTCGTCGTCGCGCAGGTTCTTGGCCACGCCGCCATTGCCGAAGCTGCTGCCCGACTGTTGCGTCGCCACGTACAGCGGCGCGCCGTCGCCGCTGTTGGCCGTGCCCTGGTCGTCCTTGCGCGAATGGCCCTCGATGTCCTTGTCCGGGCTCTGGTACATCGAGCCCGCGTCGATTGCGGCCGAGCCGGAGCCCAGGCCGAAGTTGTCGTCGCTGCCACCGCCGGTCGTCAGGCCCGGATCGCCCAGCACGTTGTCGGCACCGTCGATGTCCAGGAACTTCGGATCGCCGACCTTGCTGTGCAGGTCCTTGCCGGTGGCCTGGCGCCAGTCGGCCAAGGTCGTGCGCTGCTGGCCGCCGCTCAGACCCACCTTGCCCTGCAAGGGCGTGTTGAACAGGTTGTAGTCGGACTCCTTCAGTTCGCCACCGGCCTGCACATTGATGCCATAGCCGTTGTTGACCCAGATGATGTTGTTGAACAGCTGAGCCTTGCCGCTCGCGCCGATGCGGATCGCGTCGCCGACGTCCTGGTAGATCGTGTTGTTGCGCACGCTCCTGGTCTGCTGGTCGCCGGTGATCTCGATGCCAACATTGGTGTTGACATAGACCAGATTGCTCTCGATGAGGCTGTTGCTGGCGCTCAGGATGCCGGTCGAGTTGCTGTAGACGCGGTTGCCGCGGACCACGCCGCTACCGCTGGCGTAGATGCCCACCGCGTTGCGGTGCACCTCGTTGCCCTCGATCACCGCGCCGTTGCTGAGCTCGATGCCGCGGAACTTCTCGTTCCACACGTCGTTGCCGCTGAACAGCACGTTGTACATGGCCAGGACGCCAGCGCGCTGCGTGCCGATGTTGTCGTGCACCTTGTTGTTGCGCGCCACCAGGGTGTTGGCCGCCGAACCCTCGGGATAGTTGTAGAGGTAGAGGCCGCCGTTGTTGCCGTAGACCTCATTGCCCTCCACCAGCCCGCGCGGACCCACCACGTACAGGCCCCAGCTGCTGTTGCTGAAGGCCTTGTTGCCCGTGATCTTCGCGTCCGCGCTGTTCACCAGCAGGCCCACCTCGCTGTTGTTGCGCAGCTCGCTGTCCTTGACCGTGAAGTGGTCGCTCAGCGAGATCGAGCTCTGCTCACCCACCTGGATGCCCCAGGAGTTGCCGTAGAAGCGGCTCGACGCCACCGTCACGTTGTCCGAGTCCACCCCCGTGGCCAGCAGCAGGCCGACCTTGGCACCCGTGACGCTCAGGTTGGCCAGGGTCACGTTGTCCGCGCCCTGGAACTCGAACACCGCCGTGCCATTGCCCTTGTCGCCGCGGTTCAGCACCGTCTCGTGGCCCGGCTGCGTAGCGCCCTGGATCAGCACGCCCGAGTCCTGCTCGTTCAGCACGATGTTCAGCGCCAGCTGGTAGCTGCCGGTGTCCACCAGGATCTTGTCCCCGGCCTTCAGGTCGTAGGCGCGCAGCAGCGCCGCCAGGCTCGCCATCGGCTTGTCCGCGCTCTTGCCCGAGTTCGCGTTGTCACCCACCGCCGTCGTGTACTCGTCGCCCACCAGGCTCGCGTCGTTGACGTAGTAGATGTTGCCGTTGTTGACCACCTGGAAGGCTTCGTCGCTGACGTCGCTCACGCCCGCCTGGGCGTTGCTGACGCGCAGCAGCGCCTTGTTGCCGTCGCTCGCCTGCAGCGGCGTCCACGCCACGCTGCCCTTGCCTTGCGCGTCCAGCGCCACGTCGGCCGCGATCACGCTCCAGCTCAGGCCGCCGTCCAGCGAGACCTCCACCAGCACCTTGGTGCCGGCCAGCAGGCCCGCCGAGCGCCAGCTCACCGTCACCGCCTCGCCCTGCACCAGCTTCTCCAGCCCGTTCGGGCTCAGCAGCTGCAGCAGCTGCGTCGCGCTGGCCGTGGCCTCGGCCGTGTTGCCGTAGGCCCCCAGGTCGATGCGTCCGCCGTTGGGCGCCGGCTCCTTGCCGTAGGCGCTGCTCAGGTCGCCACGGTCCACCGCCAGCGAACCGGCGCGCAGATGCACGTCGTCGTCCGCCGTGCCCAGCACATCGTCCGCGCCGTCCGCGTCCACATAGCCGGCATCGCCCGTCAGGCTGTTGCCGTCACGGCCCAGCTCGTAGAACCAGTCCGCGCGGCTGGCCAGCGTGCGCCCATCCCAGTTGCCCAGCTTGGCCGAGGCTCCCAGCGCGAACAGGTTGTAGTCGCTCACCACGCCGCTCTGCGCCAGGTTCCCCACCCGGATCGCGTAGCCGCTGCCGCGCACGTCCAGGATGTTGTTGCTCAGCACATTGTTCGCGCCGTTGCTGTCCAGCACCACCGCGTCGGCGTTGCCGCTGACGATCACGGTGTTGTTCTGCACCTTCATCCCGGCGGCATAGGTGTCCAGCTTCACGCCCAGCGCTCCGGCCTTGCCGATGATCCGGTTGTTGCGCAGCTCCGACGCGTTGCCCGTCACCCTCGCACCCACCACGCTGTTGCCGTAGATGTGGTTCTCGGCCACCACGTCGTTGCTGCCCGCCAGCAACACACCCGTGGCGTTGTCGTGAATCCGGTTGCCCTGCGCCAGCGAGCTGCCGCCCGTGTACAGGCCGATGCTGTTGTTGCGGATCTCGTTGTTCAGCGCCGTCGCGCCACCCGAGATGATCTGGACGCCGTAGCCCTCGTTGTTCCAGACCTCGTTGTCCTTCACCAGCACGTTGTAATGGGCCTCGATGCCCGAGCGCTGCACGTTGGTGTTGTCGTGCGTCTTGTTGTTGCGCGCCACCAGGGCTTCGCTCGCCGCACCCGACGGGTAGTTGTAGAGGTAGAGGCCCCCCTGGTTCTTGTAGGACTCGTTGTTCTCCACCAGCCCGCGCGGACCCACCACGTACAGGCCCCAGCTGCTGTTGCTGAAGGCCTTGTTGCCCGTGATCTTCGCGTCCGCGCTGTTCACCAGCAGGCCCACCTCGCTGTTGTTGCGCAGCTCG
>Ga0255338_1006207_pt1 | contig 10321 bp, 8 predicted proteins | sample MeOH1_35cm_T4_19_FD_203715 | JGI IMG/M metagenome (GOLD analysis project Ga0255338, IMG submission 203715) | Sandy soil microbial communities from University of British Columbia, Vancouver, Canada - MeOH1_35cm_T4_195 | ecosystem: Engineered > Artificial ecosystem > Sand microcosm > Unclassified ...
ATGCCATCATCGTCGAAGTCCTCTTTAAGCTGCGAACCGCCGGCCGCCATCATGATGTTCGGCGAGCCCGCGGGCGGCAGTGCCTGCCCGTCGATATCCGCGTTGTTGAGGAAGTTCACGTCCGGGATGATGATGCACTGCTCCGTCGCGCGTTCGCCCTTCAGCATTTTGTTGCGATCGACAACACATGCGTGTTTCTCGATCACGTCGTCGCCCGTGCTCGTCGGCACGTAGTAGCCGTCGAGCCAGATCGCCGGACGCGGGTAGTCCGGGAACAGTTTGCGTTTGAACTCGTATCGGTAGAACGGACCCATCGGGTCTTCGCCGACACTCACGGCGTAACACATCGAGTACGGCTCGTTCGCATCGGTGCTGTCGCGACGGAAGATCGGCATCACGTACAACCAGCGCTTCGCGAGCTGATCGTAACGCACGACCGCATCACCGTTGGGACGCGGTTCGCAGCGGCCGCCGAAGCCCTCGAACAGCACGTTCGTGTTTACCGGCCCGAACAGAACGCGGCCGGTCGTGTCGTACATGGCGCCCTTCTTGGTGTAGACGGCCATGCGCGTGTTCACGATTTCCACGATATGGTTCGGTCCAACGGCCAGGGTGTTGTCCGACGGGTTACGCAGCGTCGCCGAGCCCTGCGGGCCGACGAAGCCGTAGCCCAGCCCGTCAAAGCTGGCCAGCGCCGGAATCGGGTCGCGCGTGCCGTGGCTGCGCTGCTCGGCCGCGGCCATCGTGCGCAGGTCTGCCGATCGGTCCATTCCGGCCGGTGCCGACGCGGCTTGTGCTACGGTCTGCATAGGAATGGCGGTGCTGGCCATGGCGAGGCCGGCCAAGGTGGCGAGGCGAAGCCGAATCATGAGGTGGTGTTCCCTGGGTTGCGGGTGAGATCGTATAAAATATACAATCCCCCCCGCCCCCCTACCGCAAGAGTGGAATGTTCGAGACCGAGCCGCCCGTCGCCGAGACGGCGCCCGAAATACCCTCCGCGCCTGAGGAACCCGGCCTGGTCATGCGCCGGATCCGGAAGCCTGATGGGCGATACCTGCTGCTGTACACGTTCCTGCGGGAGCCGGGCGAGTGAGTGAGCTGCGCTGGGATGAGCGGCTGCGCGAGTGGGTGATCGTCGCGCCGCACCGGCAGGATCGCACGTATCACCCGGTGTCGTGCCCGCTCTGTCCTGACACCGAGGGCGATACCGAGCTGCCAACGGCGGATTTCGAGATCGCGGTTTTCGAGAACCGCTTTGCGCCGATGCGAACGGACGTGCCGCTGCCGCCGGTTCTCGCGGCGGCGGATTCGCACGACGGAACACACGCGCTGCTCGCGCGCGCGGGTGATGCGCGCGTTGCGACGGAGTCGTACGGGCGGTGTGAAGTCGTGGTGTACACGCCCGAGCACGAAGGCAGCCTGGGCGAATTGCCGCTGGATCGGGTGGAAGCGCTGCTGCGTGTATGGGCACACCGGTACGAGTCGCTGAGCTGCATCGACGGCGTGCGCTACGTCTTCATCTTCGAGAACCGCGGCGCCGAGATCGGCGTGACGCTCTCGCATCCGCACGGGCAGATCTACGCGTACCCGTTTGTGCCGGCGCCGGCTGCGCGGGAAACGGCGATCGAAGCGGATCACCTGGCGCGGACGGGGCACTGTCTGCACTGCGACATCATCGAAGCGGAACGCGCGAACGCGAGTCGTATTCTGATCGACGATGGCCTGGTCGCGGCGTACGTGCCGTACGCGGCGCGCTGGTCGTACGAGGTGCACATCGCGGTTCGGAACCATCGCGCATCCCTTTCCGAGATGGACGCGCGCGAGCGGCGTTCGCTGGCGAGTGCATTGAAGTCCGTGCTGCAGGCGTACGATCGACTGTTCGGCCGGCCGATGCCGTACCTGCTGTCGGTGCGTCAGCGCGCGACCGCAGGTGACACACACGATGGCGCGCACCTGCGCATCGAGCTGCTCCCTGCCCTGCGCACACCGGACAAGCTGAAGTTTCGGGCGGGCTCGGAGACGTTCATGGGCGTGTTCATCAACGATGTGCAGCCCGAAGACGCGGCTGCCAACCTGCTGAAGGTGCTCTGACGTGCAGCGCTCTAATCAGCATGGCCCGACCGCTGATGCGCGTACGCGCGCACTCGAGCGATTCACGCGACTCGCGGGTGCAGCGCCGACGGTGATCGCGCGTGCGCCCGGGCGGGTGAACCTGATCGGCGAACACACCGACTATTCGGAGGGCTTCGTGCTTCCGGTCGCCGTGAATGCCGATCTCGTCATATGCGCTCGCGCACGTGCGGACGATAACATCCGGATTGTTTCGGCCGATGCGTCGTTCGAATCGCAGTTCAAGATCGGGAACCACCCCTTTCAGCGTTCGGCGCAGTATGTCGGCGGGGTCGCAGCACTGCTGTCCGCTGCGACCGGCGTGAAGACCGGCGCCGACCTGGTGCTCTCGAGCGATGTGCCGTCGGGCGTCGGCCTGTCATCCTCGGCCGCGCTCGAAGTTGCGACTGCGCGCGCGCTGCTCCGCCTCTGGCAGGCGGACCTGCCGGTGCGCGACATCGTCACACTCTGTCGCCGCGCCGAACTCGAGTGGGCCGGCGTCCAATGCGGCGTGATGGACCAGGCGATCGTCGCGATGGCCGTGGAAGGCCATGGCCTCCTGCTCGACTGCCGATCGCTCGACGCCAGACCGGTGCCGATCCCGGAGAACGCCGCGATCCTGGTCGTTGACAGCGGCGCCGATCGATCGCTCGCATCATCTGCGTACAACGATCGTGTCCGCGAGACCAAAGAGGCCGCGGAACGGCTCGGGGTTCCAGCGCTGCGAGATGCGGACTCGAGTTCCGTGGAGCAACTGCCGGAAACACTGCGTCGACGTGCACGCCACGTCATTTCCGAAAATACCCGCGCCCTCGCCTTTGCGTCTTCGCGCGAGTTGCGCGAGCGCGGGTCGCTCATGAGCGCGTCGCATACATCGCTGCGGGACGATTTCGAGGTCTCCTCGCCGGCGCTCGATGCGATCTTCCAGGCAGCGAATTCGATCGATGGCGTGTACGGCGCGAAACTCACCGGCGCGGGCTTCGGTGGCTGTGTTGTCCTCCTCGCCGACGCCGAGCAGGCGGAGGCCGTTGCCGCGGCGCTTCTGTCCCGCGTTACTGCGCGGTCGGTCTACAGGTTTCAGCCGGCGGGCGGGGCTTCCGCGGAATGATGTTGTTTCACCGCCGAGCGCGCTGAGAGCGCAGAGCGGTCATGACGTCTTATAGTTCCGGTATCGCGAAGGCAGGCATGGTGACGGTATCGCAAAAGCGCTTTCACCACAGAGATGGTCGTCGCGCGCGAGCATTGGCCGGAACGTTGAAGCACCGTGTTTTGTTGTTTGTTTCCTGACCGATGCGCATCGGCTTGGGCACTAAGGTCAGGCTGGAACACAACAAAAGGATGTATCCGTGCCGGCGTAGATTCGTGCGCGGCGGACATCTCTGTGGTGAAATCGCTTTTCAGTCGTCTCGCAGCACAGCACAGGACCGCCGACCCAGGAAGCGGCATGCGCGATGAACGCTCCGCGTTCTCAGCGCGCTCGGCGGTGAACACAACTTCCATTCAAATAACGAGTCTCGGATGGTACCGAACCAGAAGGCCCGGCAGTGTTGTGTGGAGTCTCGGCGGTGGGCGGAGTCAGCCGGTCGCGCCGGGCGATTACACGGTTACACTGCGGGTCGGTGATGTCACGGAGACGCGGGTTGCACGGGTGAAGGAGCCGGTGGTGGTGCCGCGGCCGCTATAGTTGCTTCTTGCTTTGTAGATGGATTAAGGCGGATCACCACAGAGCCCACCGAGATCGTCGTCGCGCACGATAATCTCGGTGGGCTCTTTCGTGATCGCCTTTTTCAGCGCTTCTAGCGGTGGCGGAACTTCTCACTTCCCATCAGACTACACCATTGTTCAAACCTGCCTTGAAGCCGGTCCCACCTCTGACACGCGGTGGTCTCATGAGAAGAGGCGTCCTTGCTGTGTCGATGGTCCTGACGGCGGGCTGCGGTGCCGGCGACGAATCCGCGGTCGATGCACGATCGGTCGAATCCATCTTGCAGCCGCAGCAGATCGTGGCGATCGAATTGAGCCCGGCCGATGCGGTGCTTGCCGCGAAGTTTACCGGGGTTTCTTCCGTACGCGAGCTTTCAACCGGCCGGATCCTGGTCACCGACGAGCGCGAGAACAGCATCGTCCTCGCCGACTTCCGCATGGAAAACACAGCCCTGATCGGCCGTCGCGGACGCGGTCCAGAAGAGTACGGGCACGTGGGTCGGCTGTGGCCACTCGCAGGTGACTCGTCGCTCATGTACGATCGATTTCAGGGTCGGTGGCTGCTGTTCAGCGGGGCAAGGATTATCGGCACGATATCCGCCTCCGACGATGCCGTTCGTGCGACACGGAGCGAACGTATCCTGGGCGCTGACACTGCTCACGTGATTGCCACGGTTTTCCCCAGATCCAGAGCCTTACCGACAACCGACTCGGCCGACATTGTCCGGGTCCGGCGAAGCGACGGTCACAGCGAAACGATCTCGCGCGCAATGCCATTCAATGACGGGATGCCGCTCAAATTCTCAGTCGCGGGCGCCGCGGGCGCGGCGGCGGCGGAAAAGACCACGTACGTTATGAGCCTCATCGTCAACGATCAGGTCGCGCATTTCACGGACGGCTGGACAGCGATCGCCCGCCACAATCCGTATCGCGTCGACTGGTGCCCGCCCGAAGGCAAATGCATTCCCGGCCCAGTGCTGGAGTCTCCACGGCCGATGACCGACACTGAGAAACGCGCACACCTGGCTGTTGCGGAAGAGATGATGGGCTGGCCTCACACCAAGTCCGTGGACGAGACTGACGACAGCTGGCCGAAGCTCGTTCCGCCGTTCGTTGAGCCTATGAAAGTTGTCGATGCCAGTCCGGTTTATCCGCTGCCGGATGGACGCCTGCTGGTCGAACGCTTTCCGACCGGTGTCCCGCAATGGACGTACGATGTCGTCGATCGGCGTGGCGTGATCGTCGGCCGCCTGACGCTGCCGCGCGGTGAACGCATCGTCGCGATCGGCAAGTCGTCGATCTATACCGTTGTCAGGGACGAGTTCGAGTTGGAGGAACTGCGACGTCACCCTTGGTTGACCAAGCCGCTGCCGATCGAACGCGAATGAAGGTGCCGATCATCATGAAGTGGACTTTTGTCGGGGTGTTCTCGGCATCGATTCTGTCTGGCTGCGACACAAAAGACGAATCGTCGCTCGGCTCCACAAAATCCGATGTCGTTGTACAGGACATCGCGACCGTGGAGCTAAAGCCGGCGAATGCCGTGCTTGCCGCGAAGTTCACGAAAGTTACGTCGGTACGAGAGCTGTCCACCGGTCGGATCCTAATCACGGACGAAGCGGAGAACCAGATCGTTCTCGCTGATTTTCGCATGGACAATACTGCGACCATCGGCCGCCAAGGTCGTGGCCCGGAGGAGTACTATCAGGTCGGAATGTTATGGCCTCTGCGCGGCGATTCATCTCTGATGTACGATCAGCAGTTGCGCCGCTGGCTGCTGTTCAATGGGTCGCGCATTGTCGGCCCCGTTGCGCCGGACGACGATGCGGTTCGTGCCACCCGTGGTTACAAACTCTACGGCGCGGATGCGGAACACGTTGTCGCGCGAATTTATCCATGGCGCAGGGGCGTACGAGTTCCGGATCCGGGCAACGTCGTGCGTGTCCGAAGGAGTGATGGTCAGTCCGAAACCATTGCGCAGCTCGCGCCCTATGATCAGGGGAAGCCATTCATCCTGGTTCCGATCGATGGTGCTGCGCCGTCGCCGAACCCCGTTTACCACATGAGCCTCATCGTCAACGATCAGGTCATGCATTTCCCCGACGGCTGGACGGCGATTGCCCGGTACAATCCCTATCGCGTGGACTGGTGTCCGCCTGACGATGAATGCATGACGGGCCCGGTCCTGGAAACACCGCGGCCCTTGAGCGATGATGACAAACGCGCGCACCTCGCCGTTGCGGAGGAGATGCTGGACTGGCCTCACACGAGCGACTTATCACGAACGCGCGAAGACAGTTGGCCGAAGCTGATCCCGCCGTTCATCGAGCCGATCTTCGCAATGGGCGGCACGACGCTTTTTCCACTACGCGACGGTCGCCTGCTGATCGAACGGTTTCCGATGGGTGTGCCGCAATGGACGTACGATGTGGTCGATCGGCGCGGCGTCATCGTCGGCCGCCTGACGCTGCCGCGCGGTGAACGCATTGTCGCGATCGGGAAATCCGCGATCTATACCGTCGCCAGGGACGAGTTCAATCTGCAGGAGTTGCGGCGACATCCCTGGCCCTGAGGGTGGGACTGCAGATAAAGCCGACAGCTCGATCCAATCGCGATGAGGTTCGCATCGAACACGATACGCGTGCTGGCCACGGGCGCCTCCAACTGCCCACTCGTTGCGATCCGATGGGACGACCGGGCGATTCTGTGTTCCATCGCGCGACAATCGACCGATCATCCGGCCGGCGGCGGAACCGCTGGAGCATTCGGTGTTTCAGGGCGCGTCAATGCTCCAGTCAGCTGGCGTGGGTCACGCGTTCGGGCGATTCGATGCATCCAGGCCACGCCGATTCCATGTTGCCTACCGAATTCCCCAAGCGCGTACACCGCGACGGCTCGCTGGGGAGTTGAGCCGCCCAGCGCGGCCCAAGTTCCCAGTCACCGTCGCCAGCGCCCAACGCGTGGGAAATCGAGCCGGTATAGCCAGATCAATCGCACAATCGCCGTAGCGCATAGCAACGATCGGGAAATTGGACAGTCATCGAGGTTCCAGTCCGCAAGTCGGCACTCGAGACCGTGATGGGCTGCACAAGCAGCGGCGGCGAAGCAGACGGAGCGGAACGCCCCGCTTCCCCCGCGGACGCCGCGTGCCTCCCCCCGGCGGACCCCGCGTGCATCCCCCGCGGACCCCGCGCAAACAACAACGGCCCGCCGATCGCAAAGGATCAGCGGGCCGCTGCACATCACACCACAGAAGCCTCAGGTACGAACCGGTTCCCGCTCCGGCCTGCGGCCGGCTGCCGGCTCCGTGACCAGCGTCTGCACCTTGTACCCACCCTTCGACTTGAAGTACGCCATGAGCGCGAGGTAGACCGCGAGCATGATCGTCGGCAGGATCGCGATCTTGCCGAGGGTGCCTTGCTTGGTGCGGTGCTCGATCTCGGTGATCGTCGCGACCTTCGGCGCCAGCGACGGATCGCTTGCGGCCGCGGCTTCGAACTCCGCGCGACGCGCGGGGTCGAGGGCTTCGGACTCGCCGAAGATGCCGGGCTTGTGTGCGAGGATCTGGTCGGCGAGGGCCGGGTCGGCGGCACGGACTTCCGCGGAGAAGTCGCGGTCGAGCACGGCGCCGATCGCCGGGTTACCAAGGGTGCCGACGGAGATCATGCCGACGCCGGCGATGGCGTTGAGCATGAGTGCGCCGCCCTTCGGGTACTGCTCGGCGACGACGCCGAGTGTGGTCGGCCAGAAGAACGCCTTGCCGAAGCCGTAGAAGGTGGCGGCGGCGAAGAGCATGCCGGCCGCGGTGCCGGCCTTGGACAGCCAGAGCAGGCCGATCGCGCCGACCAGCGCGCTGGCGGCGAGGACGCCGATCGGCGAGAGGCGGTGCACGATCGGCCCGGAGACCATGCGCAGCACGAACATGATGAAGCTGGTCCAGACCAGGAACATAATGCCGAGGGTCGGGCTCTCGAGCACGGTGCGCATGATGTCGGCGATCCAGCTGTCGGTGCCGAGCTCGGTGGTCGCGAGCAGGACCATGACGAGCAGCAGGAGGACGAACATCGGCCGGCCGAAGGTCTTCACGTAGAAGCCGAAGATCGCGGTCGGGATCAGTGCGAGGAGCGCCTGCAGGCCCATGCTGAACGGCGGCACGCCGAGGATCACGAGGATCTGGCTGATGCCGGCGAACAGGAAGAACGACACGATGAAGCAGCTGGCGGCACCGAACTCACGGAGCATGTCCATGTACGAGACGTTGGCGGCGACGCGCTCGAGCACCGGGAACTTCTGGTTGAGCAGCATCACGCCGTAGACGGCCGTGGGCAGCAGCACCAGCGCCATCTGCCACTGCCAGAGGCTGCCGGGCAGCGAGTCGGGGTTGATATTGCTGACGACGATCGCGAGCAGTCCGCCGAGGGTGAGACCGCCGGCCCAGCCCGCGTGCAGGATGTTCAGCGCGCGCGTCTTGTCGGTCGGATAAAGCGTCGCGACGACCGGGTTCGTGACGGCTTCGACCGTACCGTTACCGAGCGCGAAGAGGAACGTGCCGAGGTAAAGCAGCGCGAAGCCGGTCTGCTGTGCGGAGGCGATGGCTTGCGGGTCAGTGCCGGCGGTTGCGACGACGAAGCCGGCGGCGATCGTAATGAGTGCGGAGATGACGTGCAGCCCGAACGCGATCGCCATCGAAACGCGGTTGCCGATGCGGTCGATGACGAGGCTGAACAGGACGATCGAGATCGCAAATGGGAAGAGGCCGGCGCCTAGCAGGTAGCCGATCTGTTCCTGCGACAGGTTGAACTCGACACGCCAGTCGTTGATGATCGCCGCACGGACGGCAAAACCAAATGCCGTTGCCACGAGCGAGATCACGGAGCCGACAAACAGGCGCTTCCGATTGATCTGGTCGGACATTCAGTGACTCCCGGGGATGTTGGTTTGAGCGAACGGAACCGAAAAGTCAAAGAAGCGGCGCGCGAGGCGCGCCGCTTCTTTTTCGTTCGAACTTTACTTAACCGACTTCAGCTTCCCGACCATCATGTTGTAGTGCCCGTCGACGAAACAGACGAACGGGTACTCGCCGGGCGCCGGTGCCGTGAATGTAAACTCAACCGTCTTGCCTGCGCCGGCCAGCGGGCTGAACGCAACGAACTTGTCCTTGAACTGCATCGGGACGAAGCCGGTGTCGTGTGCATCGAAGGACGCGGCGCCGACCGGATCGATATCGTCTTCCTTCTTCAGGATGACGATGTTGTGCGAGAAGACGCTTTCATTGATGTATTTGATGCGGACCGTCGAGCCCGCCTTCACCGTGATCAGGTCCGGGTTGAAGGCGAGCGCGCCGGACGTGCTGCGCACCGTGATCGTCGTCGTATCTGCCGCCGCTGCAACGGGCAGCGTACGAGGTGTAGCCGACGCAGCACTGAAGAGCGCTGCGCCCAGGACCGGCACTGTCAGTACGATCCGTCGAATCAACTGCATGCTGCTCACTCCGTTCTACTGGTAGTGACTACCGTCCTAGCGGTCCGCGAACAGGTCGGGCATTCCCCAGCGCTGTCCGATCCGCCCCAACGCCGCCTTCAGCTCCGGCGACGCATCACGTGCGGCCTGTGTAAGTGCGGCCTTCTGCTCTGCCGTCAGGGTCGGCGGCTCACCTTCCGGCCAGCCGCGCGCCTGCATGCCGCCCCGCTGCGGCTGACCCTGCTGCGCCTGCGGCGGCGGAGGCGGTGCGACCACGTCCAGCATCGCCAGAGCCACCACCTGGTTCGCCGCCTTCGGTGCGGCCACGATCAGGTTCACGACGTCCTGCGTCTTCTTCTGCGCCGTGTAGTGCCGCGCGAGCAGCACACCCATCTGGCGCAGGCCCGCGACCGCGGCCGAATCGTTCGGCGCACGGCGCTGCAGGAACGCGCTCACGAAATCCGCACCCTGCTTCGCACCCGCGATCGCCGCCGCATCGGGCAGCCACAGATCACGTGCGTTCTGCGGGACCGTGATCAGGTCCAGGATCGCCGCCGTCGCCTTCGAGCTGGCCGGCAGCTCCGACAGCTTCAGCAGCGCGGCCAGCCGCACGTGTGCATCGGCATCCGCAAGCACGTTGCTGCCTACTGTATAGTCGACATTGTGCGGAGAAGTTCTGTCCGGCAGGATGCCGGCGCTCAGAATCGCGTTGAGCGTCGCCTCATCGGCGGGCAGAATCTGAACTGCCGCACGGCGAACCGAGGCGGCCGGGTGCGACAGCGCACGGCGGGCCACCGCCAGCGCGTCGGCGTTCGCCGGGATCGCGCCCAGGCCGTTCAGCGTCCACAGCGCGTGCAGCGCGGCCACGTTCAGGCCGAGCTGATCGATCGTCTGGTCATCGACCAGCTTGATCAGCGCCGGAATCTGCGACGTGTGTTTGCCCTCGACCAGCTTCTGCTGGGCCGTCATGCGCCAGAACATGTTGTCGTTCTTGAGCGCGGCAACCAGCTGCGCCGGCGTCGCGTTGTCGAGGCGGACCGGCGTGTAG
>Ga0255338_1006208_pt1 | contig 10317 bp, 8 predicted proteins | sample MeOH1_35cm_T4_19_FD_203715 | JGI IMG/M metagenome (GOLD analysis project Ga0255338, IMG submission 203715) | Sandy soil microbial communities from University of British Columbia, Vancouver, Canada - MeOH1_35cm_T4_195 | ecosystem: Engineered > Artificial ecosystem > Sand microcosm > Unclassified ...
ATCGAAACGCACGCCGGCGATCACGCAGGCCACGGCTAGAAGGCCCATCAGCCCATCATGCGGCGAGGGCTCGATGAAAGCGATCGAGCTCGCGAACACCGTGATGAATAGCACGGTGAGCAAGATGTGTTCGGAAAGCGGGGCGGCAACCGGCGGCGCGATGGAATAAGGGCCGCTCACGCCCGCGAACGCGGGGACCCAAGGCGCCGATGTGCGCCCGCAGCTAACCGGCCGCTGGTTGGTCGCAGCCGCCCGCGGCGCCATATCGCGGGCGGTGATCAATACGCGTTCTCGGTCTTGAGAAGCGAGCCAGGCGTGCGCGCCAGGATATAGAGGTCGAACAGCACCGACCAGTTCTCGATGTAATAGAGATCGTGTTCGACGCGCTTCTGGATCTTCTCGTGCGTGTCGGTCTCGCCGCGCCAGCCGTTGATCTGCGCCCAGCCGGTGATGCCCGGCTTGACGCGGTGACGGGCGAAGTAACCGTCGACGGCCTCGTCGTAAAGGCGCGCTTCGGCCTTGGCGTTGACCGCGTGCGGGCGCGGGCCGACCAGCGACAGGTTACCTTTGATGACGACGTTGATGAGTTGCGGCAGTTCGTCGAGGCTGGTCTTGCGGATGAAGCGGCCGACCTTGGTGACGCGCGGGTCGTCCTTGGTGACGAGCTTGGCCGCGGTCGCATCGGTCTTGTCGGTGTACATCGAGCGGAACTTGTAGACCTCGATGAGATCGTTGTTGAAGCCGTAGCGCTTCTGTTTGAAGAACACCGGCCCCTTGCTGTCGAGCTTGATCGCGATGGCGACGGCCGCCATCACCGGCAGCGCGGCAATGAGCATCAGGCCGCCGATGATCTTATCGAACAGCCATTTCATGACGACGTCCCAGTCCGCGATGGGACGGTCGAAGACGTCGAGGACGGGCACGCTGCCGATATAGGAGTAGGAGCGCGGCCGGAACTGCAGCTTGTTGGTGTGCGCGGCGAGGCGGATGTCGAGCGGCAGCACCCACAGCTTCTTCAGCATCTGAAGAATGCGGCCTTCCGCCGAGATCGGCAGCGAAAAGATGACGAGATCGACGCGCGTGCGCCGGCCGAACTCGACGAGATCGCTGACGCTGCCGAGCTTGGGCTCGCCGGCGCAGGTCGCGCCGCTCCGGTCGTCGCCACGGTCATCGAACAGGCCGATGATTTCGATGCCGGCGTCCTTCTGCCGGCGCAGATCCTCGATCACGGTTTCGCCCGGCGCGCCACCGCCGACGATGACGGTGCGGCGGGTGAGGCGGCCTTCGCGCGTCCATTTGCGGACGGCGTAATAAAGGGCCTTGCGGGAGGCGACCAGCGCGACAAGGCCGACCATGTAATAGCTGCCGAGCCAGACGCGCGAATACATGTCGCCGGCCTTGGCGAAGAAGGATGCGCCGATGGCGATCAGGAAGACGACCGACCAGGCCGAAGCCATACGCATGTATTGCTTCTCGAGCCCGCGGAAGGCCTGCACCTGGTAGATATCCGCGACCTGGAAAGCGAGCGTCGACAGGATCGCGATCACGAACGATGCGATCAGGTAGCGCCAGAACAGAGGCTCGAACAACGCCACATAGGCCCCGTACAGCGCCATGCCGACAAGGACGATGAGCGCGAACTCGCCCATGCGCACGATGCCCGCGAGCACGATGGGCGAGATTGGAGCGGGCATGGGCTTGGCCGCGACGGCCAAAGCGGCCGCACTGAGGCCTGGAGAACCGGCGGCGGAGCGAGGCGTGGCCGAGCGGATCTGATCGAGAACGGCTGCAGCGCCGGACGCTTTCAGCGAGGGACGCACATCGATGTCGGTCATGACTTGACGCCACACATACAAAGCCCCGCAGGCGCGCGGCCGGTGCCGCGTCCGGGAGCGTTACTAATTCGCGGAAATTTCTAGGGAAAAACTATCAAGAAAGGCTTATCGGGAATGCTGAAAATTTATTAACGCCGGCCTCTCTGGCGCAGATTTTCCAGCGCTTCCTCATAGGCGGAGAGCACGCCGTCGACCATCGTGTCGACCGAAAAGGCGGATGCGACGCGCTGGCGTAGCCCGGCGGTCACTTCGGCGGTGGTTTCAGGACGATCCAGTGCGCATTCGATCGCCGCGGCCATGGCACGGGCATCGCCCGGTGGCACCAACCGGTCGGCGAGCGAACCGTAGATCTCCGGAATGCCGCCGACGCGGGTTGCCACCAGCGGCTTGCCGGCGGCGGCAGTCTCCAGCACGACGTAGGGCAGGGACTCCGCGCGGGATGCCATCACCAGGAGATGGCCACGCGCCAGCGCTTGCCGTCCCGGCATGGCGCCCGGCATGCTGATCGCCTGCGTCAGACCGAGCCGTTCGACCTGCGCTTCCAGCACGGCGCGATCGGGACCGTCGCCGACCAAGGTCGCGGTCACCGGGCGGCCCTTGCGATGGAGCAGCGCGATGGCATCGATCAGCGTATCGACGCCTTTGATCCATTGCCGCAGTTCGCCGAGAAACACGATATCGGTCGCGTCATCGGCAACCGGCACCGGCTCGAACTCCTGGCGCGACACGCCATTGTGGACGACGCGCACAAGCCCGTGCGGCGCAGCGATCTTGCTGCGGAAAATATCGGCGCTAAAGGCGCTTTCGAACAGATAGAGGTCGCCGCCCAGCATCAAGAGGCGCTCGCTGCCGAGATAGAAACGGCCCGCGAGATTGTCGTTGTTGAACAGCAGGCTGCCGCCGTGCGGCGTATAGGCTCGGACGGCGCGGCGTTGATTGAAGGCGAGACGCGCATAGGTGCCGCCTTTGGCGCCGTGGCCGTGCACGACATCGGCATTGACCTCGGCGATGCGCCGCATCACGCGCAGCAAGGTGCCCATGTCGCCCGGGCCGGCGTGGCGCCGCATCGGCACGCGCATCAGTCCAAGTGCGAGCGATGGCTCGAGGTTTGCGAACAGCTCGGCGGCGCGCGTGCCGCCGGTGCTGCTGTCGGCAATGAGCCCGACGCGATGGCCGCGTGCGGCTTGTTCGCGCGCCAAGTCCTGCACGTGCCGGAATAGCCCGCCGACGGGCGAGCGGAACACATGCAGGATGTTCAAGGAAGCCATCGTCAAGGACCTTGTAGCCCTTCTGGCTGGCGAGAGAAAGTTAGGAACGGCACGCTGCGGATACAAAAAGTTACGTGGTGATTACGGGGGAGGCTGGTTAACAACAGCTAACCAAAGCGACGATTTGCGGGACGATGACACCTTGTCGCGCCGAAGTTAACGCGGAAGCAACCTTAATGGTTTGTGATCGCGACGTTGCCGCCGAGCTGTGTGTCCGGAGTAGTCATGTTTTTCCGTCGGAAGTCGAAAGTGAACGCCGCCCCGCCAGCTCCGGTGGTGGCCCCTTATGTGCCCGGTGGCGAGCCGGATATACGCGGTTTAGGCCGCGTTCTTTGGCAAAAGCGGACGCTGATCCTCGGCGTCACGCTGGTGGCCGCAGGCGCGGCGTTCCTCGTCGTCAATGCGATCACCCCGCGCTATCGCTCCGAATCGCGAATCCTTCTGGAGACGCGGGAGAACGTCTTCCTGCGCGCCGAGGCCGACAAGAACAATGCCGACCGCACGACCATCGACGCGGAAGCGGTGGCGAGCCAGATCCAGGTCGTGCTCTCGCGCGACCTCGCCCGTCAGGTGATCCAGAAGGAGGGACTCGCTGACAATCCGGAATTCGATTCGGGCGGCAGTATGCGCGCCATTCTCGGTCTGTTTGGGATTGGCCGCGATCCGAGCGCGATGACCAAGGAAGAGCGTACGCTGGAAGCCTATTACGAGCGTATCAATGTTTCCTCGGTGGAGAAGTCGCGGGTGATCTCGGTTGAATTCTCCTCGGCCAATCCCGATCTTGCGGCCCGTGTTGCCAACGCGATCGCTGAAACCTACCTGAGCATGCAGCAGACGGCGAAGCAGGATCAGACGCGCGCCGCCGGCAACTGGCTCGCGGGCGAGATCGACAAGATGCGCAAGAAGGTCGAGGACGCCGAAGCCAAGGTCGAGGACTATCGCTCGCGGTCCAACCTGTTCCTGGGAGCCAACAACACCTCGCTGCCGACACAGCAACTCACCGATCTCAATGCGCAGATCGCGGCGGCGCGTGGTCAGAAGGCTGACCTCGAAGCGCGTGCGAAACAGCTGCGCGACTTGATCCGCGGCGGTAAGCCGATTGAGTCCGCCGACATCGCCAATTCCGACGCCATGCGCCGGCTGATCGAGCAGCGCATCGCCTTGCGTTCGCAATTGGCGGAACAGTCGACGACGTTGCTCGATCAGCATCCGCGCATCAAAGAACTCAGGGCGCAGATCGCCGAAGTCGATCGCCAGATCAGGACGGAAGGCGAGCGCTTGGCGCGTCAGCTCGACAATGACGCACAACTCGCTGGCGACCGGCTGGAATCGCTCACCGCCAGCATCGAGCAGGTTAAGCGCGTGGCGTCGCAGACCAATGAGCAAGACGTGCAGTTGCGGGCGCTTGAGCGCGAGGCCAAGACGCAGCGCGACCTGCTGGAGTCGTATCTGGCGAAATATCGCGAGGCGTCCGCCCGCGACAACATCAATGCCGCGCCGCCGGAGGCGCGGATCATTTCGCGCGCCAGCCCGGCGCTCAAGCCGGCCTATCCGAAGAAGATGCAGACGGTGCTGATTGCCGCCTTTGCCGCCTTCGCGCTGTCGGCCGGCTTTACGGTGACCGGCGCGCTGCTGTCGGCGCCGACGCCGACACCTTATGCTTATGGGTACGGTCCCGCGGGCTATGCGGCGCCCGGCTATGAGCCGACGATGCCGGCGCCGCCGGTCCAGCCGACGCAGCCGATGGCCGCGCATCCCTTCGCCCCACCACCCATGCCGATGCAGCCGACCCCACCGACGATGCCGATCATGCCGCATGTCTCGTCGCCGACTTTGACGCCGACGATGGCGGCCGCACCGGCAATGGCCGCCGCCGCACCCGGTATGGCGCCACTGCCGGTGAGCACGGTCGAGCAGATCGCGCGCAGCCTACGTATGGGCGGCGACGCCGGCCGTCGCGTCACCGTGGTTGGCACGGCGCGCAATGTCGGCACGACCTATGCCGCGATCACGCTGGCGCGCGCATTGGCGCAGGAGGCCAACGTCATTCTTGTCGACCTCGCGTTCGGCGCGCCCAACTTGTCCGTTATTTCGACTGATCCGAATGCGACCGGTCTTGCCGAGCTGGTGCGCGGTACGGCCTCGTTCGGCGACATCATCACTCGCGATCAGTATTCCAACGTGCACCTGATCGCCACCGGCAATGTCGGCCATGACGGGCCGATGTTTGCGGCCTCGCCGATGATGGCGACCGTGATCGAAGCGCTGGTGCGCAGCTACGATCACGTCGTGCTCGATATCGGCTCGGCGGCCGATATCGCTGTGGAGCGCTTTGCGCCTCTGGCACAGCGTGCGGTGCTGGTTTCGTCCGATCCGGCCAACCCGGTGACGCGGGCTGCGCGCGAGCGCCTGATGTTGGCGGGCTTTGCGGAGGTGACCTTGCTGGCCGGCGTCAGCGCGGCTGCGGCGGCATAAGGCTCGCGCTTAAATCTGCGGCTTGAGCCGTGCGCGCAGGCGGCGCGCGCGGCCCACCAACGACCACAGCAGCGGCTGTTGCTTGATGGCGCGTTTGACGACGGCACCGGCGCGATAGGCCAGGGCGAGCATGGTGCCTGCCGGCGTCAGCGGCAGATAATTGTCGAACAGGGGTTCGGCGTCTTCGCAGAACAGATTCTTGTAGCGCGACTCGCCGATGCCGAGATCGAAGGTCTCGAGGCCGCGTTCGCAGCACTGGCGCACGAGGTTGACGATGAGCTGCTCGCCGGGGCTCTCGACCGCATAGCGTCCCGGCAGGATCGAATTGAACATGGCGCAGAAGCGTCCGCCGCCGACGATGCCGCCCATTGTGGCGACGATGATGTCGTCGACCGACAGCGCGTAGAGCTCGATCACGGCCTCGCCGTTATCGAGGCGCTCGGTCGTTGCCGCCTCGATGAAGCGGCGCACGCCGGGTTCCGCGAAGACATCCGCCACGCCGATCGCACGCATGCGCGCGCTCTTCTGCTTGAAGAAGGCATCGAGCACGCGGCGGATCTCGTTCGGGCATTCGACCCGGCCGAAGCGCACTGTGCCGAGTTCGGCGAGCGCACGCTCCTTTTTGCGCATCTTCTTGCGCGCGGTCGAATTGGTGTGCGCGCGCAGCAAAGCGTCGAAGTCGGAGGTCAGGCTGCCGGAGAAGCCGAAATTGGCGGAGCGCTGGTAGGGCAAGAGCGCCAACGGGTTGGTGGCACCGGTCCAGGTTAGCGGCTGGTTCATCAGCACCAGGAGGTCGGCATGGCCGCTAAGTTGGCGCATGACCTCCTTCAGCTCGGGCGCACCGATGCGCCCGGCGAGTTCCCGCCGCCAGAGTCCCATATTGAAGTTGGCGTGTTTGCCGCCGAGGAATTCGGCCACACGCAGGCCACCGACGCGCCGGGTGCCGAGGGGCAGGAGGAAGAGGGGCGCGTCATCGGCGTTGAAACCGGCGACGATGAGCGGCGCCACATCCTCGGCGGCGCCGACGTGGTCCTGCCACGCCTTGAGAAAGTCGTAGCGCTGGTAGGGCGTGCGCAGACGGTCGCCGCACTCCAGAGCGCGCCAGGCCGGTTCGGCTGCCTCCAGCGTTTCGAACACCGTCACCCGTGCCACATTGACGTCGCGCACCGGCAAAAACCGGTCCTCGGCGGGCAAGGCACGCATCGCGACGACGTTCATGGTGTCCAATATGTGATCTTGAAGCGGGTCACAGCTTCGCAAAGAAATGTCAATAAAGATTTGAAAGAGTGAGTTGACTTGGCGCTAGGCCTTTAGAAAGCATGGCTAATTTGAAGAAAACCGTCATCCGCTCGGGTCTCGAGACGCTTTATTTCAGTGGCATGCACCATTGGCTGCGGCCGCTGGTCGGCGGCGTCGGCTCAATTCTGACCCTCCATCATGTCCGCCCGGCGCGCCCGGACGCGTTCCAGCCCAACCGGCTCCTGGAAATCTCGCCCGAATTCTTCGAGCGGCTGCTGCGGCGGCTCAACCGCGCCCGCATCGACGTGATCTCGCTCGACGAGATGCACCGCCGCTTCATCGAGGGTGACTTCAAACGCCGCTTCGTCGCCATCACCTTCGACGACGGCTATAAGGACCTCAAGGAGTGGGCCTATCCCGTCCTGAAGAAATACGAGATGCCGTTCGCGCTCTATATCGCGACCAGCTTTCCCGACCGGCTCGGCGAATTGTGGTGGGTGGCGCTCGAGGCTGTGGTCGCGCAGAACGACCGTATCGGTCTGGTGATCGATGGTAAGCAGCAGTTCTTCGACAGCCGCTCCGTTCGCGAAAAGCGTGAGCTGTACGACGCGCTCTACGTCTATCTGCGCAGCATGAAAATCGAGGAGCAGGTGCGCAAGACCGTGCGTGACCTCTGCGCCTGCTACAAGGTCGACCTTACGGCCTTCTGCCGCGACCTGTGCATGGACTGGAGCGAGATCGCCGAACTCGCCGATGATCCGCTCTGCACCATCGGCGCGCACACCGTGACGCATCCGATGTTGATGAAGGTGCCGAGCGACGCCGCCGTCCGCTCGGAGATGGAGATGAGCCGCTCAGTGCTCGAAGCCGCGCTCGGCAAACGGCCGGAGCATCTGGCCTATCCCGTCGGTGACCCGACCTCGGCCGGGCCGCGCGAGTTCCGCATTGCCGCCGAGCTCGGCTTCAAGACGGCGGTGACGACGCGGCCTGGCGTGCTGTTCAAGGCGCACCGCGACCATTTGACTGCACTGCCGCGTATCTCGGTCAACGGCGAGTTCCAGCAGCAGCGTTATGTGAAGGTGCTGATGTCCGGCGCCGGCACGGCGCTGTGGAACGGTTTCCGCCGCGTCAACGCGGCTTAGGATCGCCAGGACGCGGCCGCGACATCCACGAGATGATCGGCATTGCCGGCAGCACCCAGCCGAGGCCGGCTACCACGTAATAGACTGTCGCTACCCAGCCATTGATGTTGGTCAACGCCGACTGCGCCAGCGCCATGGCGACCAGGGCCCAGACGCAAACCAGCGTCAGAAGCGCGACGGCGCCGATCAGTTTGCGAAGGCGAGGGTGCATGACAGGGTCTCTCGGCGGCCATTTGCGATGCTAGGCAAGGGTCTATATGGTCCGCGCCGCCTACGGCAAGCAAGCATGCGATGACCGATTTGACCGACACCTCCCATACCCGCGCCGTGCGGCTGTGGCTGCTCTGCGCCGCCGCCATGATCTTCCTGACGCTGATCGTCGGCGGGGCGACCCGACTGACCGAAAGCGGGCTTTCCATCGTGGAATGGAAGCCGGTGACTGGCGTTCTGCCGCCGCTGACCGAAGACGCCTGGCAGGCGGAGTTCACCAAGTACCAGGCCATCCCCCAGTACCAGCAGCTCAATAAAGGCATGAGCCTTGGTGAGTTCAAAACCATCTTCTGGTGGGAATGGTCGCATCGCTTCCTGGCGCGCAGCACTGGCGCGGTATTCCTGCTGCCGTTCCTGTTCTTCCTCTGGCGCGGCTGGATCCCGAAGACGCTGACCTGGCGGTTGTGGGGCATTTTCGCCGGCGGCGCCGCGCTCGGAGCGGTCGGTTGGTGGATGGTCTCGTCCGGCCTCGTCGGCTCCGGACGCGTCAGCGTGTCGCAGTATCGGCTCGCATTCCATCTGACGCTCGCCTGCGCGATCTATGCCGCGATCGTCTGGACGGCATGGCAACTCGTCCCGAAGCGCGCGGGCGATGCGCCGCCGCGTCTGCGCGGCGTCGCCGTCGTGTTGATGGCGCTCGTCCTGCTGCAGATTTATCTCGGCGCTCTGGTGGCTGGGCTCGATGCCGGTCTCGTCTTCAACACCTGGCCGCTCATCGACGGGTCTTTCGTGCCGGACGCGCAGCGGCTGTGGTTCATCGCTCCGGCCTGGCGCAATCTGTTCGAGAACACGCTGACCGTGCAGTTCAATCACCGCATGCTTGCTTATGCGATCTGGCTTCTGGCGTTGTTGCACGCCTATGATGCCTGGCGCTTCGGCCAGGAAAAGCGCGGCGCTATCCTCCTTGCGGGGCTCGTAACGCTGCAGGCCGCGCTCGGCATCGTCACATTGCTGCATCAGGCGCCGCTTACGCTGGCGCTCATGCATCAGATGCTGGCCATTGTGGTCTTCACGGTTTCGATCGTGCACGCCGAGCGGCTGGCGCATCGCGAGACGTTCAAGCTGCCCGAACGGGCTGTCGTGGAGCAGGGCGCATGATCGACGTCCGAAACGAGGGGGCCGTCGCCGTGCTCACGATGGTGCACGGCAAAGCCAACGCGCTCGACGTCGAATTCTGCAATGCGCTCGCGGATCGCTTCGACGCGTTGCGCAGCGATGCCGCCAAGGCGGTCATCCTGACTGCCGAAGGCAAGATTTTTTCCGCCGGCGTCGATCTCAAGCGCTTGAGCGAGGAAGGTCCCGCCTATGTGCGCCGGTTTCTGCCGGCGCTGCACCGGCTCTATGAAGCCGTGTTCTTCCATCCCAAGCCCGTGGTCGCGGCGCTCAATGGCCATGCAATTGCCGGCGGCTGCATACTGGCCGCCTGTGCCGACCGTCGCATCATGGCGCAGGGCACCGCGCGCATCGGCGTCACGGAGTTGCTCGTCGGCGTGCCGTTCCCGGCGCTCGCCTTCGAGGTGGTGCGCAGTGTCGTGCCGGAGCGCTTCCTCGCCGAGGTCACCTATAGTGGTGCGACTTACGACACCGACATGGCGCTCGAGCGCGGTTGGATCGACGAGGTGGTCGAGAGCGAAGACCTCCTCGAAGACGCGCTGGCGGTGGTCGAGGAATTGGCCGAGCTGTCGCCGGCAGCGTTCGCGCTGACTAAACAGCAATTGCGCGCGCCGGTGCGCGAGCGTCTCGACAAGAGCGGTGCCGCGACCGAGGCGGCCGTCACCGAGATCTGGTGCGCCGACGAGACGCTGAAGCGTGTCGGCGATTACGTCGCCAAGACGCTAAGGAAGTAGTCAGCGCGCGCCAGGAGCCTCGATCACGAAATCATACGCCTTGCCGCTATCCGCCGCCGGGTACGAAAAGTGCCACCATTCGCGCTTGTAGTTTGAAAAGCCCTGGCGCCGCATCGCGTTCAGCAAGATGTCACGGTTGGCGCGCTGCCGCGGCGTAATTGAGCCGTCCTGGGTGTAGCTCGCGGTGTCGAAGCAATCGAACCCCGTGCCCATGTCGAGGCTGTTGTCAGGCGCGCGAGCT
>Ga0255338_1006209_pt1 | contig 10317 bp, 10 predicted proteins | sample MeOH1_35cm_T4_19_FD_203715 | JGI IMG/M metagenome (GOLD analysis project Ga0255338, IMG submission 203715) | Sandy soil microbial communities from University of British Columbia, Vancouver, Canada - MeOH1_35cm_T4_195 | ecosystem: Engineered > Artificial ecosystem > Sand microcosm > Unclassified ...
TGGACGGCCATGTTCACTTTTCCCATGATGGCGGCCATACAGGCCATGTGCGCAAGGATCGGGCTGGTAACTTCACGCGGGTTAACGGTAACGCTGAAAAATCATTACCCCAAACCGGTATTGTACCTGATGCTGCTTTTTGGTTTTCCTGCCATCACGTTAAATATCGGCTCCGATATACAGAGCATGGGGGCGGTGGCACATATGCTCTACCCGGGTATTTCGGAAACAGTGTATTGTGTGTCGGTTACCGCCATCCTGCTATTCGTGATCATCCGGTTTTCTTACCGCAAGCTGGCCGCTATTCTGAAATGGCTTTGCCTCTCACTGTTATTATACATCCTGGTTCCCTTTATGGTAGAGCAGGATTGGGGCAAAGTGCTGAAGGGTGCATTGATTCCGCAGATCCAGTTTAACAAAGCGTTTATGGCCATACTGGTGGGCATACTGGGCACCACCATTTCGCCTTACCTGTTTTTCTGGCAGGCCACCATGGAAGCGGAAGACATTGCGCATAAAAGAAAAAAAGTGGTGGTTGACAAACAGATCCTCGATAACATGAAACTGGACGTGAACCTGGGTATGGCGCTCTCTAACCTTGTCATGTTCTTTATCATTCTTACCGCCGGTGCGGTGTTATACAAAGCGGGGATCCGCCAGATAGATACGGTAGACCAGGCCGCCAAAGCACTGGAACCGTTGGCCGGCAAACTCACGTATCTCATTTTTACCATCGGGGTAATTGGTACAGGTTTCCTGGCCATACCAGTACTGGCAGGCGCGCAATCGTATATGCTGGCAGAAACTTTTGGATGGAAAGCCGGACTGGATAAAAAATTTCCGCAGGCAAAAGGCTTTTATGCTTCCATTGTTGTTTCGTTGCTGGTGGGGCTGTCGCTGAACTTTGTGGGCATCACTCCTATCCAGGCGTTGATTTATACTGCCATTTTATATGGATTAACTGCGCCGGTACTGATCGCGATCATTCTCCATATTGCAAACAACAAAAGTATCATGGGCGAGCATACCAATTCTGCACTCTCCAATATACTGGGTGTCATCACGCTGGTGGTGATGACGGTTGCGGCGATCGGGTTGTTGTATTTTCAGTTCGTGTAAGCGTCTATCAATTTCTTTATGGAAGGCATTGCATACTATAAAATCAATCACCCTGGTAGTCGAGATTTTTTATCGCTCATGGCCGCTGGGCCTCATTTTGTCTGCCTTCGCCTTCGCTCGGCACCGAACAAAATGAGGCCCATCCACAGGGACTGAATAGAAATTTTTCTTCGAAGACACTGTAATGACGATTCTTCTTTATTAATTTTTTACCCGCACATATTTTTCAATGTTCAAGCGATTAACGCCGGTGGCTTCTACTATTTCTACGCCGCGTTGGGTAAGGGTATCGTTCTGCAGGGTGAGGGTAAAGCTGAAATCATGTCCCTCCCAGGCGCGATCGCTGCAGTAAGTCAGGTGTTCGGTGTAAGTGCTGTCTTTAAGGGTATAGGTTCCGGCACCTGCAGAAAAAGACGCATTGCTACCCCGCCCTTTGTTCAGATCGTGTTGGGTAAATGAGAAATGGGTGGCGTTAATGATCTTGATAAAAGAACGGTCTTTTGTATAATCCGTTACTACCGTATCCCCCTGTTCAATCAATGTGCCACTGAGTAATTGCCAGGTTCCGATAACGGGTAGCGGCTGTGGCCCGGTTTGTTTTTCTATTTTGGCGGTGCAGGCAAAAAGCACAAGGGTAAGCAGGGCAAGGTTTTTCTTTTGCATGAGATTGGTTTTGGGATGATCGGTGTTGTGCACCGGTCTTCAATTTACTACTAATTGATGGCCCGCAAAGTCTCTCAGAATAAAACCCTCTGTGCCCCCTCTGTAACTTTGTACTCTCTGTGTTGAAAAAGCACCATTTTATTCTGATCATTGGGTCGGATCTTTTTTTCAACACAGAGAGACACAGAGATGGGGAGTTTCACAGAGGGGGCATAATGGCTCACCCAACGATGGTTCTGAATGTAAGGTTCACCCTGGGCAGTCGGGTTTGTTTGGTGGGTGGTAAGCGGTGCAGCCAGTAGGTTTGGGTGGTATTTTTCATTACCAGTAAACTGCCGTGCTCCAGTACCAGCGAAACGGTTTCGCCACAGGTTTTGTGTTTAAAAGCAAACTTGCGCTCTGCGCCAAAACTTAATGAACCAATAGCGCCATCTTTTTTCAGGTCCTTTTCGCCATCGCTATGCCAGGCCATGCCTTCCTCGCCGGTATGGTAGAGGTTGAGCAGACAGGAATTGAAGGTTTCGCCGGTTTTGCCTTCCACCAGTTGTTTCAGCTGCAGCAGTTCGGGCGTCCAGGTCAGGGCTTTTTTGGTGCTGTTGGAATATGTGTATTCAAAAGCGCGGTCGCCATACCAGGCCACTTTGCGTTTAGTGATGATGCGTTTACCGAAAAGGATGGCTTCGTCGTTCTTCCATTCAATATTGTTCAGCAGCGCCTGCAGGTACTGATCGGCCGTTGAGCGATTCAGCAGTTTGCCGTAATAGTGTACGGTGCCGTCTTTGGGTAAGAGATTGGTGTTTTCGTTACTGAACAGATCCATTTTTCCAATTTTGATAAGCGGCCCTCATACAATGCGCGCAGGGCCGGTAACCGTTGTCCAGCGCTTCTGCTTCCGATGCAAAGAAAACCCGGTTTTCCTTTTTCATCTTTTTGCCTGATGCGCAAGATAAAACACCATAGATCCGCAACCGCCTGTTACCGCCCAGCCGGATCTTTTTCTGCCTGATCAGGCTTCTGATAGTGGCCGCATTCAGTTTACCGGAAAGAAGCATGGTTGATTTTTATCCTACAAAGATCGAGCGTACTGCACGGATCTTACAACCCGGAACTTGCGGAATTGTTCTGGTTCTTTTGCAGTTCTGCACAAGCATCGGGCTCTACGGTGTACACGGCGCTTACTATTTTCCAGCCCTGGGCTGTTTTCAGCAGAGTAAATACATCAATGCCGCAGTGCGATAAACGGGTATTGAGATGAAAAGTATACGGAGCCCATACCGCGGCAATGTTCCGGTGCAGGCTCACATCGTAGCTGAGGGCTTTTTCGAAGAGGGTTTCTTTGTTAAGGGGAAGTTTTTGTATATCCTCTGCAAAACTGCGCATGGGGGTTAGTATGCTATCATTCCGTTTGCGCGAAACCCAGATCTGTGCGTTATGCATTACGAGGCTGCTGTACAAAGCCGTATCCTTTTTTTCGAGGGCCTCAAAAAAACGGTTTACGATTCCGATCACCGCTTTTTTATCGGCCGTTTCCTGCCCCTGTGCCAACAGCGTGGTGCAGAAAAGAAGAAAGAAACCCAGAAGTCTTGTTTTCATAAAGGGGTGTTTATCTGTGTAAGATACTGCCCCGGCTTCAAAAATCCGAGTATAGAATGGCTGGCTCCGGGTTCTATGTTTCTCGGGTCGTTCACGATATTTTGTACTAGAAGTGAACAGGCAATCTTATTAACCCCATGCTGAAGCATGGGGATTAAGTGTCTCGTAAGGGTATCGGGCTTTAGCCCTCTGCTAAGTAGGCTGAAGCCTGGAGGTATATGGTAGTGCATTGTCCCCAGCCTTTAGGCTGGGGTTATAGATGGGCAAGGATTCTGTGTTGTTTTATCTATCTGGTTTAATAGTTCTGAGCGAATTGTCCTCTGACGAGAGATGTTTCGGAGACGGAAACAATTCTGCCCCAGCGGGGCCAAAGGTTTGTAGAAGAAGAGCATAAGAGCAATCGGGTGTGCCGGAGGTACACCACCCGCAATACAGCTGTGCATCAAAACGTTGACGAGGCTGTGTTACAAAGGGTAGCCCCGCTGGGGCATATAGGTATAAGGTGTTTGCCGGGTGCTACAAACCTGTAGCCCCTCCGGGGCAATCATGGGCAATATGTTTGTTGCGTGTTACAAACCTTTGGCCCCGCTGTGGCTGAGATGCTGTTGTAATTGTTTCTTATGATGATTGACCCCTCCTCCCAACTGTGCCATGCCGCTTCCATTAGCACAAGCTAAACAAGCGTTAAGCGTTATACGTTCCGCCTTCAGCCCCTGCCCCTATCATACAAATCATACCCAAACCATTACACTCCCAACCACCTCATACCCCTTCAGCGTTCCTAAACAACTCTTAACTTTACACTCTTAACCATTAACTCCAGACTCCCCCCATGCCTTTCAAACTTCACTCTTCCTACCAACCTTCCGGCGATCAACCCAATGCTATTCAACAACTTACCGAGGGTGTAAATGAAGGCGAAGCTTTTCAGACTTTACTGGGGGTTACCGGATCGGGCAAAACCTTTACCATTGCCAACCTGATACAGAATACCCAACGCCCTACCCTGGTGCTTACGCATAATAAAACCCTGGTGGCGCAGTTGTATGGCGAGTTCAAACAGTTTTTTCCGGACAATGCCGTGGGCTATTTTGTAAGCTACTACGATTACTACCAGCCCGAAGCTTACATGCCCGTAAGCGATACCTATATTGAAAAAGATCTGAGCATTAACGAAGAACTGGATAAACTGCGGTTACAGGCCACTTCGCAACTGCTGAGCGGGCGGCGCGATATAATTGTGGTGGCGAGTGTGAGTTGCATTTATGGTATGGGTAACCCTACCGAATACGAGAACGGGATCATCCGCATACACAAAGGCATGGTCATCAGCCGGCAGGCTTTTCTGCATGCGCTGGTAAACAGTTTATACAACCGCTCGCAGGGCGATTTTACGCGTGGCACATTCAGGGTGAAGGGAGATACAGTGGACATTAACCTGCCTTATGTGGATTTTGGTTACCGCATTACTTTTTTTGGCGATGAGATAGAAGAGATCGAAAGCATTGAAACCAGCAGCAGCAAACGCATTGGCATCATGGAGAACGCTGCTATTTTTCCGGCCACGCTGTACCTCGCTCCCAAAGACATGATCGTGGAAGTGATGCACGAGATCCAGGACGAGATGATGGCGCAGGTGGAATATTTTACCAAAACAGGTAAATACATTGAAGCCCAACGTTTAAAAGAAAGGGTGGAATATGATATGGAAATGATCCGCGAGCTGGGCTATTGTAACGGCATCGAAAACTACTCTCGCTTTTTCGACCGGCGCAAACCCGGTACGCGACCCTTCTGTTTGCTGGATTATTTTCCGAAAGATTACCTGATGGTGATTGATGAGAGTCACCAGACCATACCCCAGGTGGCCGGCATGTACGGAGGCGACCGGAGCCGTAAAATGGTGCTGGTAGATTATGGGTTCCGTTTGCCGAGTGCGATGGATAACCGTCCGCTGAATTTTCATGAGTTTGAGAGCCTGATCGGTCAAACCATTTTTGTAAGCGCCACCCCCGGCGATTATGAGCTGGAGAAAACGGGGGGTGTGGTGGTAGAGCAGATTGTACGCCCCACCGGATTACTGGATCCGCCGATCGAGATCCGCCCGAGTGTAAACCAGATCGACGACCTGCTGGAAGAGATCGATAAAACGGTGAAGCACGGTTACCGGGTATTGGTAACTACGTTAACCAAACGTATGGCGGAGGAGATGGATAAATACCTGGGGCGTATCAATATCAAATCAAAATATATTCACAGCGATGTGGATACGCTGGAGCGGGTGGAAATTCTGCGGCAGTTAAGATTGGGAGAAATTGATGTACTGGTGGGTGTGAATTTATTGCGGGAAGGATTGGACCTGCCCGAAGTGGCCTTAGTAGCAATACTGGACGCAGATAAGGAAGGCTTTTTGCGTAACGAAAGAAGCCTGACCCAAACTGCGGGTCGTGCCGCGCGCAATGTGGAGGGTCGTGTTATTTTCTATGCCGACCAGATGACGGAAAGCATGCAGCGCACCATTGATGAGACCAGCCGGAGAAGAGAGAAACAGGTGCAGTATAATACCGAACATGGCATTACGCCTAAAACCATTATCAAATCGATTGAGCAGGTATATGCGCAGGGATCGGTGCTGGATATTAAGGGGTATGATCCGTCTAACCCGTATGCGTTGCAGAAAGATGAAGAGCTGGTGAAACATGAAGCGGCGGAAGAACAGGTGAGTTACCAGACCATTCCGCAGATGGAGAAAGCGATCAGCAAGACCAAAAAGGAAATGGAAAAAGCCGCCCGTGACCTGGACTTTATTGAAGCGGCAAGGTTACGCGATGAGATGTTCCGGTTGCAGAAAGAGCTGCAGGCTATGCAATAAACTTTCTCGCAAAGCCGCAGAGGTGCAGTATTGGGCGGTGCGGAAATTCTTATTATTTTACACAAAACTAAACTGCGCTTTTGCGCCTCTGTGAGCTAATCTTTATCACATAAACCCCTTACCATGAAAAAATTGTTGCTGCTCGCTTCCCTGGTCCTTACTACATCGCTGTTTGCACAGGAAAAAAAACAAGGCACGCCCGATAAAACCAAACCGGTACAAACGGTAGAAGCTGCCTGCGGCCAGTGTAAACTGGGCCTGCCCGGCAAAACCTGCGACTTAGCCGTTCGGATCAACGGCAAAGCCTATTTTGTGGATGGGGTGCACATAGACTCGCTGGGCGATGCACATGCGAAAGATGGTTTCTGCAATGCCATACGCAAAGCCCAGGTACAGGGTGAAGTGGTGAAAGATCGTTTTAAAGCCAGTTATTTTGTATTGGTGCCTGAAAAAGCTAAAGAATAAACAATGGGACAATCGCCGGTCTTTTGGTAACTTACCAGTGTTCCATTGTTTTATATATGCTTTCCAATCAACAAAGAGTGATCCTTGGATTTGTGTTGTTGCCAGTGGTTGGCATTCTGGATTATGTTACCAGCTTCGAGATCAACACCGCGATCTTTTATATTTTTCCGCTGATCATTTTTTCTTATCAGACGGCATATCCGCTCAGGTATTCTATCTGTTTTGCTGGATTGGCTTCACTGGTGTGGGGTTTTGTAGATATTGAAACACATCTGTATTCGCAGGATAAGTATCAATTGGTAAACTGGGCCTCCAGAACTTTCTTTTTCCTGATCACGGCATTGGCGGCCAACCGGTTCTGTATGGAGAAACGGCAAAAGATCATCATTTCAGAGCAGAAAAAGGCGCTGGAAATATCGAACGAGCAACTGAACAGAATGCTGGGTATTGCGGCACATGATATACGTAACCCGGTAAGTGCTATTCAATCTATGTCGGAAATGTTATTGGCTGATCCGCAGTTGACTGCCGATTCCAGAGAGCTGGCTCAATACATCAGTACCTCTGCCAAAAACTCACTGGAGATTTTGAACCACACGCTGAATATGAGCCAAATCCGTTCTGGTACGCTTTTACTAAACAGGGAAACGGCAGATTTTATCGCATTTATAAAAGAGAGCCTGCTGCCCAACGAGCATATTGCAGCTCATAAACAGCAGAGCATCCGTTTTGAAACGGCCATAACATCGGTGCAACTCTCTTTTGATAAGGCAAGAATGCTGCAGATCATCAATAACCTTGTTACCAATGCGATCAAGTATTCGGAAAGAAACAAGACCATATTGGTGAAAATCAGCTGGCTCAACGAAGCCAAAAATGAGGTACTGACAGAAGTGATAGATGAGGGCATGGGCATTGACGAAAAATACCATCCTATTCTGTTTGATCCTTTTGTTACCACCGCTAATAAAACCACCGGTAATGAATCTACTACCGGCCTGGGCCTTGCTATTGTGCAAAAGCTCGTTTATATGCATGGTGGCTCGCTTCAGTTCACCAGCGAAAAAGGGAAGGGATCCAATTTCTTTTTTACCCTGCCACTTACTCCGGAGGCAAGCGCTTAAGTCTTGCTTACATGAACGGTTTTGTTAAGAATGGTTTTTTGGGGAGTTTTGATATGCCCCTTCAACTATTGCGTTAAAACCTTTGCATGGAAAGAGAACATCATTATGCCATTACAACCGAGTGGACGGGCAATACCGGTACCGGTACACAATCTTACAAATCCTATGAAAGAAGTCACGAGATCCGGACCGATCACAAAGTCGTGATCCTGGGATCTTCAGACCCGGCTTTTCGCGGGGATAAGACCAGACACAATCCCGAAGACCTGCTGCTGGCTTCTTTATCGGCCTGTCATATGTTATGGTTCCTGCATTTCTGTTCCGAAGCGGAAGTGATCGTTACCGCGTATACAGACCATGCGGTGGGTACGATGGCAGAAACCGCTAATGGCAGTGGCCATTTTACAGAAGTGATCCTGCGTCCGCAGGTGGAGGTAACCCATGCATCCATGATTGATACGGCCAATGCATTGCATACCAAAGCCCATCAATATTGTTTTATTGCCAACTCGGTTAATTTTCCGGTGCGACACGAGCCGGTTTGTACCATTGCGTAACAGATGCTAGAAAAGATCCAACAGAACTTTACCGAACACGCCCTGCGCATACCAGGTGTTACCAAGGGGATGCGGGTATTCCGCAAAACCCACCTCTGTTATGTGGATGCGGGTTTGTCTTGTGATACGTTCAACATCATTCATATCACACAAGGCGAGGGACTGGGCCTGGAAGAGATCCGCGAAGCGGTAGGGTATTTCGGGGAAAGAGAACTGGCTTATTGTATCTGGATAACTACAGAGAACCTGACAGAACAGGTGCAGGATCATTTCAACAGCTTACAGCTGGAAAGAAAAAATGCAGAACCAGGTATGGTGGTGGACTTGTCTTTATACGAACCGGTGCTTCGCGAAAATCATGCACAGATTGTGGTGGCCGGCGATGCGGTAACGATCGCTGATTTTGCAGCTGTGATCGCTGCCAACTGGGTGCCGCCTGATCATAATGTAAGGTTATATTATGAACGCACGGCCGATGCGTATCTTTCTGCGGCCAGCAAAGCTGAATTACTGGTGTACTACGAGGGAGGAAAGCCGGTGGCCACGGTAGAGATCTTTGCTACCGATGCCGATACGGTGGGTTTGTATGCATTGGCCACCGATGCTGATCATCGTGGTAAGGGCATCGGCTCTTCGCTGATGTATTTTGCATTGAACAGGGCCAAAGAAAAAGGATACCGGCAGGTAATACTGCAGGCATCTGAAGATGGCATTGGTATTTACCGGAAACTGGGTTTTCAGGAGTATACGGGCTATTATGAGTATGCCTGATCAACGGTTGCTTTTACAACCACATTCTTTGTATCTTATCTTTTAAACCGATTCTATGCGTTTTATTTTTCGCTGGATAGTCCGTGTGGTGGTAGTACTGCTGGTACTGGTATTGATTGCCGGTCTGCTCTTTGGTAAAAAAGATCTTCCGGCAGAACAGCTCGTGCAGAAATATGGCCGGCCCCCATCGCAGTTCATGGACCTGATGGGTATGCGGGTGCATTACCGCGATGAAGGAAACCGGAACGACAGCGTTCCGTTGGTGTTGATACATGGTACTTCTTCTTCTCTGTTTACCTGGGATAGTACGGCAGTATTGCTCGGCACGATACGCCGCATCATCCGTTTTGACCTGCCGGGTTTTGCCATCACGGGCCCTCATCCACAAAGGGATTATAGCATGGATATGTATACCCGCTTTGTAGATTCGGTATTGATCCGGCTGGGCGTTCGCCATTCTGTGATCGCCGGCAACTCGCTGGGCGGTGCTATTGCCTGGCGCTATGCGGTGCAGTATCCCGCCAAAGTGCAAAAACTGGTATTGGTGGATGCGGGTGGTTACATATCCAAAGACAAAATAGAACTGCCACTCGGTTTTCGCCTGGCCAAAATGCCGGTGGTGAATAACCTGGTTAAATGGATCACCCCCAAACAATTAGTACGTAAAAGTGTGGAAGATGTATATGGAGACAAACGCCGTGTTACAGACGCCCTCGTAGATCTCTATTCCGACATGACTTTACGGGCGGGTAACCGACAGGCATTGATAGACCGGATGCAACTGGGTTTGGGCGAAGATGCATCTGCACAAATTCGGACGATACACATTCCTACATTGATTGTATGGGGCGATCAGGATCATTTAATTCCGGTGTCTAATGCGGCAATGTTTCATAATGATATTAAAGGAAGTGAACTTATCGTATTAAAAGGCGTCGGCCATGTACCGATGGAAGAAGCGCCCTGGGACTTTGCACGAGCGCTGGTTCCATTTTTGCAAAAATGAGAAGTGGTAGCTGTTGATCACCTGACCACAGGTGTTCGGAAGAAATAGGCATTTAAACACGATTTATCGGTGTTTGATCGTTTAAGGAAGATGAAAGTAGATGCCCTGATTCGTCTGATACCTTCTGAGCGACTGGAACAATTGGCT
>Ga0255338_1006210_pt1 | contig 10317 bp, 18 predicted proteins | sample MeOH1_35cm_T4_19_FD_203715 | JGI IMG/M metagenome (GOLD analysis project Ga0255338, IMG submission 203715) | Sandy soil microbial communities from University of British Columbia, Vancouver, Canada - MeOH1_35cm_T4_195 | ecosystem: Engineered > Artificial ecosystem > Sand microcosm > Unclassified ...
ACAGCTTGTTTTTCCCTCTGTGCGTGTCTAGAATAATCTATGGCAATCTAGACACGGATTCCAGACATATTCTAGACACGGCAGGTTAGCGCCGTGGAACGGCGACAAACCGGGAGGGAAGCGACATGGCACGGACGGTCAAGGATGCAAAGCTCGACAGCAGGGATGCGCGGCTCAAGGTCAAGATAGGCAAGCGCCATTGGCGCGGCATTCACGAAGGGCTGGCGCTCGGATATCGCCGCGGTAATAGCGGCTCCGGCACGTGGAGCGTACGGCTGCTGCAGGCAGATGGAACCTACAAGCTCGAAACACTGGGCGCGGCCGACGACTACGCCGAAGCCAACGGCGCCGATGTGCTCACATTTGCTCAGGCACAGAAGCGCGCTACCGAACGGGCTGACGAAGCCAAGCACAACGCCGGCATGCTGCCCGGCCGCACAACCGTTGCCGAGGCCGCGCGGCGTTACCTCGCGTGGTTCCGTCAGCATCGGAAGTCGGTTAATGAGACCGAACACGCGCTCAAGGCGCATATCCTGCCGGAGCTCGGCGATCGGCGATTATCGGAGTTGAAAGCGCCCGACCTGAGGGAATGGCTCGAGCGACTTGCGACTCGACCGGCCCGCTTGCGTGGCAGCCGTCTCGATACGAAGCGGAAATTCAAGGCCGCGCCCAAAACGGAGGATGAGAAGCGCGCCAGGCGCGCAACAGCAAACCGCATCCTGAACGTGCTCAAGGCGCTGCTGAATCGCGCATTTGAGGACGGACTTGTTGCGGACAACGCGGAATGGCGAAAGGTGAAGCCGTTCAAGAAGGCCGACGAAGCCCGTATACGCTTCCTGAGCGACGCCGAGGGCGTGCGGCTGGTGAATGCCTGCCCTGCCGACCTGCGCGCACTGATACGCGCTGCGCTGCTCACAGGCGCACGTTACGGCGAGATCGTGGCACTGCAGGCGCGTGACATCGATCTACGAGCCGGCCGCGTCTATATCTCGGAATCGAAATCAGGACGGCCGCGGCATATCCCGCTGAACCCTGAGGGCGTTGCGCTGTTCCGCGCCGCACTTACCGGCAAGACAGGCGAGGCGCTGGTATTCACCAAGGCAAACGGCGATGCCTGGGGCAAGAATCACCATGTACGCCCGCTCCTGCAGGCCTGCAAGGCCGCGAAGATCCGGCCCGCCGTCGCGTTCCACGAGTTGCGACACACCTATGCATCACATCTCGCACAGGCAGGCGTTGACCTGCTCACGATAAGCAAGCTCCTCGGACACGCCGATACGCGCATCACGAGCCGGCATTACGCACACCTGGCCGACAAGACGCTTGCGGCAGCGGTTACGAAGCTGCCGAGTTTCGAGGCGACGAAAGCGGCACTTGTCGAGGAAGTGAAAACCGAACGGAGCGCGGCATGAACGCGAGAAAGAAAACGTCGGCACCAGACGCCAGAAAGAATGGCCCTCTGCACCACTTTGCCCACTCAGGCGCCTCGAAGTATACGGAAGATGCCGACATCCGCGCCGCACTCGCCTGGTTTGTTGAGTGCGTCCAAGACGGTCAACACGTCAATCCTGGGGTGATGAAGTTCATTGCCGATGGTGTGCAACGACACCTGGACGGTAGGAAGCCGTGGGCGGCGAAACGCGGCATCAAGAAGAAATCCGCATCGCAGGCAATCGAGGATGCGTTTCCGATGTATGAATACTTCACGCGCATCATGCTCGACGCTGCGATGCGCGGCAAGCAGGCCGTACGCAACGGCGTGGCAGTTACCGTGCTTCCTCTTGACCGTGATCAGGCAATATCGGATGTGGCCGAGCATTTCAGCGTCCACGATGAAACGGTGAAGCGCGCGATTCGCCTCATAAAGGAAGGCCGCCGGACCGAGCCCGGGTTGCTCGGTGGGCTTGAGACGTTTTTCGCGTGGCTGCAGTGCGCGGATGGCAGACGGTGGCTCAAGTCGAAGGTAGGTCGCGAGTTTCAAGAGCTCACGAAATACATCGCGACCTTGCCGCACGAAAAAGTCAATCTTTAGTGTTTTGTCCCGACTGATATTGCTCACCTAGACTGCCATCCGTCTACTAACGACGAGGGCAGTCTAGATGAGCGATACGCAAAGCAAACCGGCGCCCGCCGGCCGTAGTATCGACGAGTGGTCACGCGAAGTCGGCATCTGCCGCGCGACTGCTTATCTTCTCGAAGAGGAATGCCAACCGCGTAGCGTCAAGATAGGCAAGCGGCGCCTCATCATCGAAGCGCCGTCCGATTGGCTCGCACGCATGGTGAAGCTCGGCGGCGCCAAGATCAAACGCAAGCTGGCCGCCTGATCGTGCGCGCCGACCGCACACGAGCCCTGCGCCGCGCCAAGCGACCGCCAACCAAAGAAAAAGCCGCTGGCGGCAACCAAGCGGCTTCTAGGACAGACGATTCGGCGAGCAGTGTAGCGCCAAGCGCAGCCGGCGGCAAGGTCACGCCATGAGCGCCGACATGTTGCTGTCGCGCCTCGACGGCGTCCGGCAGACCGGCGCCGGCCGGCACATAGCGCGCTGCCCGGCGCACGAGGACCGCCATGCATCGCTGAGCATTCGCGAGCTCGACGACGGGCGCACCCTCGTGCACTGCTTCGCCGAATGCTCGACCGACGACGTGCTGGCCGCTGTCGGGCTGGAATTTGACGCCCTCTTCCCTGAGCGGCCCATCATCGACCGAGCGAAGCGCGAGCGCCGGCCCTTCAACGCGCACGACATCCTCGCGTGCCTCGAAACCGAAGTGCTCATTGTCGCAGTCGCGGCCGGAAACATCGGCCAGGGCGTTGAGCTCACCGACGAGGACCGCGCCCGGGTCATGACAGCGGCGGCCCGCATCGGCGCAGCGGCGGCGCTCGCATATGGCCGCTAACGCAGCAGCCGTGCGCGGCGCGGAATTTCTGGACGCCCGGGCAGGCGCGAAGCACACGACCGCCGCGCCCGAACCGTGCGCAGCATGGCAACCGCTCGACCTGGAGGCGCTCGGCGAGCGCGACCCGCAACCGCCGCGCTTCGTCATCTCCGACTGGCTCCCCATGGGATACGCCACGCTGCTCGCGGGCCATGGCGGCATCGGCAAGAGCGGCATTGCTCTGTACCTCGCCGTGTGCATGGCGGCCGGGCTCCCGTTCTTCGGCCTGGACGTCGAGCGCCGCCGCGTCATGTACCTGAGCTGCGAGGATCGCGAGAACATTCTGCACTGGCGACTGTCGCGCGTCTGTGCCCACATCGGAATCAGCCTCGCGTCACTCCGCGGCTGGCTTGTCGTCGTGGATCTCGTCGGACAGGAGACGGTGCTATGGGAGCGCGACCCCAGGACCGGCCATACCTGCACGCCTGCATACGGCGCGCTTCAAGAGGTGATGCGCAACCACGAGACGCAGGCGCTTTTCGTGGATGGCGTGTCCGATACCTTCGGAGGCAACGAGAACGCGCGCGCCGACGTGAAACGCTACGTCAATGCCCTCGTGGCGTTGATCCCGCCCGCCGAGGGCGCCGTGGTGCTCGTCGGCCATCTCGCCAAGCCCGCGGCAACCAGCGGGCAAACCTCGGAAGGTTATTCCGGCTCGACGTCGTGGCACAACAGCGTGCGAGCCCGCTGGTATCTCTACGCCGAGACCGAGGGCAGCGACGACAACGGCAGGCCCGCGAAGACTGGCGACCTGGTGCTTGAGCTCCAGAAGTCGAACCTCGGCAAGACCGATCAATCCATCCGTTTTTCCTGGGACGAAACCGCGCACCTGTTCGTCGGCCGTGAGATCGTCGGCGCCACGCCCTCCGACATCGCGCACCGCGGCAGGATCGAGCAGGACGCGATTCTGCGGGCCTTCAGGGCATGCGCTGACGCATCGCCCCCGGCCGCCGTGCCTGCCGCAACCACGGGCCCGCGCACGGCGTTCAACGTGCTTTCCGTGCGCCAGGAATTCCCCGATTCGCTGCGAAAAGGAAAGCCGGCAAGGGCCCGTTTTTGGGGTCACATCGAGAAGTTGCGGGCAATGCAGTTGCTCTGCGAGGCGAGCATTACCCGCGCCGACCGTCATAAAGTCGTGACGCTTGAGCTTACTGAGCAGGGCATGCGGGCATGCGGGCAATGTTGATCTACACATACCCCGCCCAAGCACCGCAGCCCGTTCTTGCGGGCATGCGGGCAATGCCGCAGGGGGTATTAGGGGGGCGCGCACACACGCACATCAAGGAGACCGAAGCATGTTGAACATCCTCGCGACAGGAACGTTGGTCGCTGAACCGCGCTCACGCCAGGGCAACAGCGGCAAGTCGTTCGTGACCACATCGATGCGCGTGCCCGTCGAAGGTGGCGATGCCGTGCTCGTATCCGTCATCGCCTTCAGCTCCACCGCGATCGATGCGCTGCTCGCGCTCACGAAAGGCGATGCGGTCGCCATCGCGGGCCGGGCGAAGCTGACGTCGTGGACGAAGGACGACGGCGAGCACCACGGCCTCAGCGTCATTGCCGACCAGGTGCTGACGGTCTACGAGGCGGACAGGCGACGCAAGCGTGCGCAGGATGCGACGAGCTCGGAGGCGGCATGAATGCGATGTGCACTCCGGGGGGTACTCGGGCCGCGGGCCGCAACGGGCAGCAGGGACCGCCTCGCCCCACTTCGTTAACGCTAACCCGAAAGAAACCGGCCGGCGTTGTGCGCGCGCACGCGCACGCGCGCGAGGCTGCTCGAGGACGGGCGAGCGCGTGACACCGCAGGCATTTGAATTCCCCGAGGCGATACGAGCCGCGTTACATGCCGATTCTCCCTCGACAGCGGGGCCGTTCAGCCATTTGCTGGTTCATTTGAAAAGTGGAATTTTTTGCGGGAATGGGAGCGATGGCGGTCGCGGTCCGGAGTCGATGAGAGACCAACAGCACCCCCCCCGGGGGGCCGGTCCGACATCGAGAGCCGAAGAAATGGCGACCGCTATCGTCCCCACCGAGAGACTTTTTTCAGCCCGCAGGAAAAATTAGCAAATGGCGTTTTTGCGCAGAAATCGCATCGCGCGACGCGGTGCTTACTGGAGGCAACCATGAGTGCGATTTGCAAGCGATGCGGGCAGGACATGTCGACGGCTGACGGGTGCGTGGACGCGCCGATCGAGTTCTCGGACGGCGTGGAGATGGCGGCCGTGCCGTCGGACCGGCCGGGGCGCTGCGAGGACTGCGCCGCGCTGCCCGGCCGGCATCATCACCTGCACTGCGATCAGGAAGTCTGCCCGCGATGCGGCGGTCAGCTGCTCGGCTGCAGCTGCGGCGAGCCGCCGGAGACGCTGCATTGAGCACGAGCCGCGCGCCGCGAGGCCTGCAGCCGTGCCAGGTGCCGGGCTGTTTTTTCTATTCCCGCCTGCCGCTGTGTCCGGCGCATCGCGTGCGCGCCGTCATCGGGCCGCGCATCAGTCTCGCTGAGGCAGTCGCCCGGCTGCGCGAGGATCGTGAGCGCCGGCGCGATGACGCCTGTCTGGGGCTCGACACCGAATGACCGCGCGGCCGTCCTTCGACCACACCGGGCTTGACGCCGCGTTCGGCAGTCAGCGTCCGGCCGAGATCGATCGCGGCGGCCGCGTGCGTCTGCTGGCCGAAGTCTTCACGGCGCTGCTCGAGGGCCGGCAGCCGTCACGCGAGGCTGCACACTTCCTCGCACGCGCCGGTCTCGCCTGGCTTCGGGAAGGTGGCAGCCTCGAGCGCGATCACCTGGGCGTTGTAAAGGCGAAGTCGCATCGCACGCCGAGCGCTATCTATCGCGAGTTGATCGGGGCTCATCAGGATGAACGACAGCCGCCCGCGCGCCGCGAGAAGATGTGAGCCTCAACCTCTCAAGAAAGGCAGTCGACACATGGACAGTTTCGTACGCAAGCAAGACCGGGATGACGCATTCGCAGGCCAGTCCTTCGTTCGCATGCAGATCGCGAAAGCGCTCGCGTATATCGCCATGCGCGAAGGCAACTGGACCGATCCGGTCGACGTTGCCCGCAAGCGCTGGGGCCAGACGCACCCGAACCTCATCAACGTCATCAAGGCGGCGGTCGCCGGCGGTGGCACCGGATCTGGAGAGTGGGGCGCCGAGCTCGCGCAGAGCGATACGCGCTTCACCGGCGATTTCGTGGAATACCTCTACTCGATGACGGTCTTCGACCGTCTCCCGCTGCGTGAGGTGCCGGCCCAGATTCACATCAAGGGCCAGGACGGCGCGTCGACCGGCTACTGGGTCGGCCAGTCGAAGGCGATCCCCGTGAGCACGGCCGACTTCAACGACGTCGAGCTGAAGCCGCTGAAAGTCGGAGCGATCGCGCCATGCTCGAAAGAGCTCGTTGCCGACAGCAGCCCGGCGGCCGAGCTGTGGATTCGCGACTCGATCGTGAAGGCAAGCTCGCAGCGCGTCGACACGACCTTCCTCAGCGCGAGCGCAGCAAGCGCCGGAGTCTCGCCTGCCGGCATCCTGAACGGCCTGTCTCCGGTCAGTCCTTCCGGCACCGATTCCACGGCGGTTCGCGCGGACCTCATGACGCTGTACACCGGCTTCCTCGCCGCGAAAAATGTGTCCGGTCTCGTGCAGGTCATGACGCCGAGCATGGCGAAGGCAATCTCGCTGATGGTGAACGCGCTCGGGCAAACGGAGTTCCCGAACTTGAACGCCGACGGCGGCACGCTGCTGGGCGATCGCGTCTTCACCGGCGACAACGTCACCCCGGGCAACTGGATCCTGCTGAAACCGAGCGACATCTGGAAGATCGGCGACAGCGGCGTCGAGATCAGCATGTCCGACTCGGCGACGATCGAGCAGGACAGCGCGCCGACCGGAGAGGGCGACACGCCGACGGCCGCATCGGCAACGCTCATATCGTTGTGGCAGGCGGAAATGATCGGCTTCAAGGTGGTACGGCAGATCAATTTCCAGAAGCGCCGCGCTTCGGCCGTCGCGTTCCTGCAGGATGCCGAGTATGGCGGCGTGGTGAGCTGATGGAAAAGCACTGCGCGATTACCGACGACGAACGGGAGAGCTTCGCGACTTTCAGGGCTCTCTTTGACGACGCATGCACACGCGGCGACGTCGAGGACATGCGCGCCGTGTTCAGCGATCCGGCGTATCAAAATCTCGCCAGAAAGGACGCGCACGCCGCGGCTTACGATCGGGTGAAGTCCTTGCGCGCCGAGGCCTCACGCCGTGGCATATCTGACGCCGCGTTCGTCGACGCGACCGGCATCAGTCTTTCGGGGCTGATAGTCGATCTGGGCCGGGACGTTCGCGACCTCGCGAAGATCAACAAGGCGCGCTTCGCCAACCTGGAGGCGCGCATCGCCGCGCTATCCGACGAGCTCGCGGAGCTGAAAGGACGAGGCGAGCAATGAGCGCTGACGCGAGGATTCCGGATGCAGTGGTCGAGTCCATCGATAACTACGGGCTGGCGGAAGATCGCAAGACGCTGCTCGTGCAATGCACTACTGCGGACGGTCGGCGACTTTGGACATCCTTCGAGCCCGGGCAGCGGCCGCGGATGCATCTGGAGCCGCACCCCGATGCCGAGCCGATCGCCGACGCGCCGGCGCCGAGCGCCGAATCGCGCCCCAGCTTGCCCGCCGATGTGCAGGCAGCGCTCGCCGATACGAGCGACCTCGAGAAGGCGGTATACGCGCTCTTCGAAGGATTCGAGGCTCTGGACACGCCCGTCGCGGGCCTGCACTCATGGACGCGTTGCGAGGACGGGGAAACATGGCTCGGCCTCGTGACGCTGGTCGATGGCAGGACCGCAGCGATCACCGTGCGCCCCGGCGAGCCGATCAGCGTCAGGATCGCTTGATGGCGTGCAGCGAGGGCCGCATGCGCAGGAAGCAGCGCGAGGAAGCCGCGATGCCCTTATACGGGCCGCTGGCGCGTCGTGCGTGAAGCGGCTACCTCGGCATGTCGCAAGGTCCGAACGCGCAGCAGGCGTGAGCGTCGCGGCGGCGGCGGGCTGTTTCGATGCTGATGCAGTCAGCGGCGTTCCCTGCTGCGACGGCGATACGTTCGAGGCATGGCGTGAGCTCGCCAAGCTTTCCGCACCGCCACGGGCTGGGTTCTGCACTGATTGCCTGCCCGAATTTCAGCGGATGAACATTGATCGCGGGACGTGCGCCCATCCGGAGGTTTGCTTTCGCGTGGACGCGGACGGGTTCGTCGAGGGGTATTTCCCAAAGCCCGAGCGCGCGAAACATGATCGAGCCCGGGCGCGATTGCCGTCTTGACTGCTGCGCGGCGATCCTGCGCAGCGCTGGCAGTCATCGCTACCCATCTTCAGCCCCTTCCCTGCTCGCTTGACGTTTAACGCGGCGCGTTATATCGTATGGCCATGACGATACGTTCATTCCGGTGCGACGACACGGAGGCGCTGTACGAAGGCAAGAAGTCTCGCCGGTTTCGGAACATCGAGAACGTGGCGCAACGCAAGCTGCAGATGCTCGACGACGCCGTTGAACTTCGAGACTTGGCGTCGCCCCCGGGAAACCGCCTTGAGGCGCTGAGCAGAGACCGAGCGGGACAGCACAGCATCCGCATCAACGACCAGTGGCGCGTGTGCTTCGTATGGACCGATGCCGGCCCGGAAAATGTCGAGATCGTCGATTACCACTGAGGGATACACCATGGCGACGAACAAGATGCGACCGATTCACCCCGGCGAAGTGCTCCGGGAAGAATTCCTCGTGCCGCTCGAGATGAGCCCCAATGCCCTGGCAATGGAGCTCCACGTGCCGGCGCCGCGGATCAATGACGTCGTGCGCGAGCGGCGTGCGGTGACACCGGACACCGCGCTGAGGCTCGCGCGCTACTTCGGCACGACGGCTCAATTCTGGCTCAATCTGCAAAGCTCGTTCGACCTCAAGCAGGTCGCGCGCGAGCTCGGCAAGAAGATCGAGCAGGAGGTAAGGCCGCTGCAGCGGCGCGCAGCGTAGATGCTGACTGAGTATCAGCTGCCGCAAGAGCATTGACTTATCCGCCCCGGCCGGTAGCCGGGAACAAGCGGGACGCCAAGCGGCTGAAACCCGCCGGCGCCCCTAACCACAACGCAACCTGTAAGGAGGTATGCATCATGGCTGACGCCAATTCTACCAAGTCCACTGCGCTCAATAAGCTGAGCCGAGCAACCGACCCGATCGAGATCGCCCAGGTGATAGTGGAGGCGATGGAGAACGTCGCGCTGCAGCTCACCGAGAACTGCAACGATGACGCCGATGGGATCGCGCTCTGTACCGCGCTGACATCAATGTCCCGCGATGCCCAGCGGCGGCTGAGCGAAAGCCTTGACCTCGTGATGGATGCCCGCAAGCTGCTCGAGCCTACCGCGGAGGGGGCACATCATGGCTAAGGCATCCGGGAAAGCCGCACTGCAGGAGAAGTGCACCGAGCTCGAGAAAGCGCTGTGCTCGATGCAGGAGCTGTTCGCATCGATGTCCGCGCTGGCCCCGTCGCTGGCGACGTATGGCGCCCTTGTCGAGGCCGGCGCGAAACAAGGAAGCAGTCAGGCGAGCGCGGCGATGGCACTGCTCGACGACATCGCGGAGGCCCAATCATGAGCACCGCGATCGACGGACAAGCCGAGGCCCTGCGCCTCCTGCGCACGCTGCGAACGATGAATTCCAGTCGAGAGCGGCCGGTCAAGAGCGCGCACATCGTCGGCGAGCAGCTCCGTCTGGTATCCAGCTGGTCCTGCGGCGAACGGCAGCGTTTCATGCGCGTGCTATCCGATTGGCTGGTCGCCGGGGCGCTGGGCTTCAATTACAACCTGGACGAGTACGAGGACGTGCTGAAGTACGGCAAGGCCGCGATGCGCGCACAGCATGAGCGTGCGCATCAGGAATACATGGCCAAGCTTGCCGGCAAGCCGGGCAGCACGACGCACTGAGCAGCATGCACCGAGCAGACAGAGCGGCCCTTCGGGGCCGTTTCTGTTTTGGGCGTCCGATCGAACGCGCCGAGCGGAAGAAGTCCGAGCCGTCCATTCGTGCCCCGCTGCGCTGGCGACGTTTGCGCGCCTGCGCACGAACGCCGCTCGCCGGTAGGTCGGCAGCTACACGGGAGACGATGCGGCAGAGCGCGTTTAAACGCTCGCGCCGGTTCGCGCACTCCCATTTCGCATTCTAGACACCTGCTAGACACGGCACCAAGACGACGCCCTTGCGGCATCGTAACTACTTGATTTTTTTGGCGTCCCCACGGGGATTCGAACCCCGGTTACCGCCGTGAAAGGGCGATGTCCTAGGCCTCTAGACGATGGGGACTAAAGGACTTTCTACTGCTGCTTCTTGTTGCGAGGT
>Ga0255338_1006211_pt1 | contig 10314 bp, 14 predicted proteins | sample MeOH1_35cm_T4_19_FD_203715 | JGI IMG/M metagenome (GOLD analysis project Ga0255338, IMG submission 203715) | Sandy soil microbial communities from University of British Columbia, Vancouver, Canada - MeOH1_35cm_T4_195 | ecosystem: Engineered > Artificial ecosystem > Sand microcosm > Unclassified ...
GACGTGTTGGCAGAGTATCAGGGGGAGGCACGGCCCGCAGGGTCGTGCCGGAGGACATGGAGTGAAGCGGACAAATCCGCTCCGGGCCGGATCGGAGGCAACGCTGCTCGGATCGGAGGCAACGCTGCTCGGATCGGAGGCAGCGCTGCTCGGATCGGAGGCGACGCTGCTCGGATCGGAGGCGACGCTGCTCCCCGTCCGCCTTCCGGGAGCCCGCGCCACACCGAATCGGCGCGCCCTCTGGGTCTACCCTTGCGCAGGGACAACGATGTGCGCGGGCTGCATTCGTGCCGTCAAGAGTCGAACACTACACCGGACCCTGCCCCGGCGAGCGCGCTTCAGCATCCCGCCAGCGCCTGCGCCGGATCCTCCGAATCCACCACCTCGCGAGCCCAGGTCTCCAGCCGGCTCGCATCGGCGCGCAGCACCTCCTGCTTCACCGCGAGCACCTGCGCGGGATGCATCGAGAAGCTGCGCAGGCCCAGCCCGAGCAGCAGGCGCGTGAACGCGGGGTCGCCCGCCATCTCGCCGCACACGCTCACGCCCTTGTTCTGGCGCCGGCATTCGGCGATGGTGTCGGCCACCAGCCGCAGCACCGCCGGGTGGCAGGGGTCGTACAGGTGCGCCACCGATTCGTCCGAGCGGTCGATCGCCAGCGTGTACTGGATCAGGTCGTTGGTGCCGATCGACAGGAAGTCGAAGTACTTGAGGAAGGTGCGCAGCGACAGCGCCGCGGCCGGGATCTCGATCATCGCGCCGATCTGCGCCGGCCCGTAGGCCATGCCCCGGTTGTCCAGCTCGGCGCGCGCGAAGTCGATCAGCGACAGCGTCTGCCGGATCTCGCTGGCGTGCGCGATCATCGGGATCAGCAGGTCGACCTTGCCGTGCGCCGCGGCGCGCAGGATGGCGCGGATCTGGGTGCGGAACATCTCCGGCTCCGCCAGGCTCCAGCGGATCGCGCGCAGCCCCAGGGCGGGGTTGACGTGCGCCTCGTCGCGGCGCGAGTCGTCCAGCGGCTTGTCGGCCCCCACGTCGAGCGTGCGGATCGTGACCGGCAAGCCCTGCATGCCTTCCACCGCGCGCTTGTAGGCCTGGTACTGCTCCTCCTCGTCGGGCATGTCGCCGCCGCGGCCCATGAACAGGAACTCACTGCGGAACAGGCCCACGCCGACGGCGCCGGCCCTCAGGGCGCCGATGGCGTCCTCGGGCAGCTCGATGTTGGCGAGCAGTTCCACCTTCTGGCCGTCGAGCGTGACGGCCGGCGTGTGGCGCAGGCGGTGCAGGCGCGTGCGTTCCAGTTCGGCCTGGCGCTGCTTGAAGCCGTATTCGGCCAGGATGATCGGCGAGGGGTCCACGATCATCAGGCCGGTGTCGCCGTCGATGATCACCCAGTCGTCCTGCCGCACCAGCTGGCTGGCCGCGCGCGCCCCCACCACCGCGGGGATGTCGAGGCTGCGCGCCACGATCGCGGTGTGCGAGGTCTTGCCGCCGACATCCGTCACGAAGCCGGCGAACACGCTCTGCTTGAACTGCAGCATGTCGGCCGGCGAGAGGTCGTGCGCCACCAGCACCAGCGGCACGTCGACGCTGTCATCGAGCAGCAGGTCCTGCTGCGTCTTGCGGCGCGAGGGCACCGGCTGCGTGACGGGCGAGGGAATGCCCTTCATGTAGCGCAGGATGCGCTCGGCCACCTGCTCGAGATCGGCCTTGCGCTCGCGCAGGTAGTCGTCCTCCATGTCGTCGAACTGGCGCGACAGCACTTCCAGCTGCGTGGTCAGCGCCCATTCGGCGTTGTAGAGGCGGTCGACGATCCAGTGCTTGACGCCTTCGATCAGCTCCTCGTCCTGCAGCAGCATCAAGTGCACGTCCAGCAGGGCGGAGAGTTCGTGCGGCGCCTCCTTGGGCCCGAGCGTGGCGATGGTCTGCTGCAGCCGGTGGATCTCGTCGACCACCGCGTTGCGGCCGACGCGGACGCGCTGGATCTCGGCCTCCACCTGGTCCGGCTGGATGAAGTAGTGGACGACATCGGCGCGGCCGGAGCCGGTCACCACCGCGCGGCCGATCGCGATGCCCCGGGCGACGGCGATGCCGTGGACGGCGAAAGTCATGCTGCCTCCACGCCTGTCATTCGCCCTCCCCGAAGCGGTCGGCGATCAGCGCCAGCATGGCGTCCATCGCCTCCTGCTCCTTGGGGCCGTTGGTCTCGAGCGTGATCTCGGCGCCCAGGCCGGCCGCCAGCATCATCACGCCCATGATGCTCTTGCCGTTGACGCGCCGCTCGCCGCGGCTGATCCAGACCTCGCACGGGTAGCTGCCCGCCAGCTTGGTGAGCTTGGCCGAGGCGCGCGCGTGCAGGCCGAGCTTATTGCTGATGGTCGTGGTGGTCTTGATCATGGTTGCGGCTAGGCTGGTTCTGCGGCGCCGTGATCGCCACCTGCATCACGCCCTGGGTGCCGCCGATCACCGCGCGCGAGACCAGCGTGTCCAGCGGCTCGTGGCGGTAGCTCACGGCGCGCAGCAGCATCGGCAGGTTCACGCCCGTGATCAGGCGCGAGGCCACGCCGTCGACGAGCTTCTGCGCGACGTTGCTGGGCGTGGCGCCGAAGATGTCGGTCAGCACGAGGATGCCCTGCACGTTGCCGGCGGCGGCGAGCTGCTCCATCGCGATGCGGGCGGCCGCCAGCGTCTCGTCCGGCGACAGGTTCGGCTGCACGTCGATCGCCGTCACCGCCGCCCCGCAATCGGGGAACACGTGCAGCGCGCACTGCCGCAAGGCGTTGGCCAGCGGCGCGTGGGCGATCAGCAGGATGGCATTCATGGGCTCTGCCGCCGATTATGGCTTTGGCCCCACAGGAACCATGCGTAGGACAGCACGCAGCAGCCCAGGAAGATGGCGAAGGCGAAGCGAAATGCCGACACTTCGGCCGCCCCAAGGGCGCCGAAGCCATCCACCAGCAGGCCGATGCCCCACTGGATCACGAACACGCCGAGGAAGATCACCAGGTTGTAGGCCGAGAGGGCCCGCCCGGCCACCGCCGCCGGGAAGGCCATTCCGACGGCCGGCTGCGCCAGCGAGACGAAGGTGGCGGTGACGCAGTAGACGGCGAGGTGGCCGGCGCCGGCGGCGGGGCCGGCGGCGATCAGGGCCGCCGTCGCCACGAAGTGCAAGGGCACGCCCCAGGCGATCAGGCGGTCGGCATGCAGGCCTCGGCGCTGCAGCCAGGGGGCGACCCAGCCCCAGCTCCAGAAGGCGGCCAGCATGCTCAGGTTGATCGCGAACAGCCCGCCGGCCGAGGCCACGGGGTCGTAGCCCGCCACGCGGATCATCCAGGGGCCGGCCCACAGCGTCTGCACCGCGATCAGCCCGCCGTAGACGAAGAAGCCGATCGGCGCCAGCTGCCAGAAATACCGGTTGCGCCAGACCTCGCGGTAGCTGGAGCGCGCGCCGCCGGCCGGAGCGGCCGCCTGCCAGCCGGGCACCACCAGCGCGAGGACCAGCATGGCCACGCCCAGCAGCAGCGCCAGGCCCCAGAACAGCGGCCGCCAGCCCGCCAGCGGCAGCAGCCACTGCACCGGCAGGGTGGAGGCGAGCATGCCCAGCGACCCCGTCATCAGCATCCAGGAATTGGTGCGCAGCTGGGTGGCCGGGGCGAACCAGCGCCGGTAGCCGGTGAGCGGCGCCATCAGGCAGGCGCCCAGGCCCGCACCGCACAGGAAGCGCGCCGCCAGCAGCGCATGGAAGCTGCCGGCCAGCGCGAAGGCCAGGCAGCCCAGCACCGCCAGCACCATGAACCACAGCAGCACCTTCTTCGGCCCGTGCCGGTCCAGCCAGGTTCCCAGCGGCAGCTGCAGGGACGCGAAGCCCAGGAAGTAGCCGCCCGCCAGCAGGCCCAGGTCGCGCGCGTGCAGGTGGAATTCCTGCGTCAGCGTGGGCGACAGCGTGGCCGTCACGGCCCGCAGCAGGGCCGAGAAGAAATAGGTGAAGGCGAACGCGAGAAAGATGGCGACGGCCTGGCGGCCCGCGAGCAGGGACATGGGGTGTTTCTTCGGATCCGGCCGCAGCCTCTGCCGGACCGCTGGGCGCATTATCGGTTTCCCGATAATGGGCGCATGAATGCTCTCGACGGAATCCGCGTGCTCGACCTGTCGCGCGTGCTGGCCGGCCCCTGGTGCACGCAGACGCTCGCCGACCTCGGCGCCGACGTGATCAAGATCGAACGCCCCGGCACGGGCGACGATACGCGCAGCTGGGGCCCGCCCTTCCTGAAGGACCGCGCGGGCCGCGACACGCACGAGGCCGCCTACTACCTGGGCACCAACCGCAACAAGCGCTCGGTCACCTGCGACATCGCACGCCCCGAGGGGCAGGCGCTGGTGCGCGAGCTGGCCCGGCACTGCCACGTGTTCGTGGAGAACTTCAAGGTCGGCGACATGGCGCGCTACGGCCTCGACTACCCATCCCTGCAGGCGGTGAACCCGGCGATCGTCTATTGCAGCGTGACGGGCTTCGGGCAGACCGGCCCCTACCGCGAGCGGGCCGGCTACGACTACGCGATCCAGGGCATGGGCGGGCTCATGAGCATCACCGGCGAGCGCGACGACCTTGGCGGCGGCCCGCAGAAGGTGGGCGTGGCGGTGGCGGATCTCTTCACCGGCATGTATTCCACGGTCGGCATCCTCGCGGCCTTGCGCCACGCCGAGCGCACGGGCGAAGGCCAGCACCTCGACATGGCCCTGCTCGACGTGCAGGCGGCCATGCTCGCCAACCTGGGCGCCAACTACCTGGTGAGCGGCAAGGTGCCGGGCCGCGCCGGCAACGCGCACCAGAACATCGTGCCCTACCAGGTGTTCGAGGTCGCGCCGGCCGAGGACGGCCGCAAGGACCACATCATCCTGGCCGTGGGCAACGACGGCCAGTACGCCAAGTTCTGCCAGGTCGCGGGCCGGCCCGAGCTGGCGAGCGACGCGCGCTTCGTCCGCAACCAGGACCGCGTGCGCAATCGCGCGACGCTGGTGCCGCTCCTGGAGCAGGTGATGAAGACGCGGCGCAAGGCGGACTGGCTCGCGGCCCTGGAAGCTGCCAAGGTGCCTTGCGGCGCGATCAACGACATCGGCGAGGTGTTCGCCGACCCGCAGGTGCGCGCTCGCGCCATGGTGCACCAATGGGAGCATCCGCTGGCGGGCCCGCTGGACCTGGTGGCGAGCCCCTTGAAACTGAGCGGCACGCCGGTGCGCACCGAGCTGCCGCCGCCCCTGCTGGGCCAGCACACCGAACAGGTGCTGGCCGAAGTCCTGGGCTGGGGCGAGGACAGCATCCGCGAACTGCGTGAGAAGGAGGTGATCTGATGGCGAACTTCGTCCTCGTGCACGGCGCCTGGCATGGCGCCTGGGCCTGGCGGCGCGTGCTCGACGCGCTGCATGCGCAGGGGCACCGCGCGCTCGCGGTGTGCCTGACGGGCGGCGGCGAGCGCGTGCACCTCATGTCCTCGCTGATCACGCTGGAGACGCACATCGCCGACGTCGCCAACACGATCGAGGCCGAGGAACTGCAGGACGCGGTGCTGGTCGTGCACTCCTACGCCGGGATGATCGGCACCGCCGTTGCCGATCGCATGCCGCAGCGCCTGAAGCACCTGGTCTACGTCGATGCGGTGGTGCCCAGGCCGGGCGAGAGCTGGAGCAGCACGCACGCCAGCGCCACCCGCGAGGCGCGGCTGGCCGCGGCGCAGGCCTCGCCGGACTTCAGCTTCCCGCCGCCCGACCCCGCCGTGTTCGGCCTGGCCGCCCAGGACCACGCCTGGGTGCAGCGCCGGCAGACGCCGCATCCCGGCCACACCTACCAGGCGCCGCTGCAGTTCGATCCCAGGCGGGTGGCGAGCGTGCCGCGTACCTTCATCGACTGCGTGCAGCCGCGGCTGGCTACCATCGATTCGATCCGCCCGCGGGTGCGCGACGCCGGCTTCTGGGACGGCGCCTGGATGGCCGGCGGCGGCGCCCGGGTGGTGGAGCTGGCCACCGGCCACGACCCGATGGTCAGCGCGCCGCAGGAGCTGGCGCGGCTGCTGGCCGATTGCGCCTGATCAGGCGCGAACTTTCCGCTTGGTCCAGAATAAGCCCATGGCACGCAAGCAATGGATCCTGGGGGCGGCGGCACTGGCGATCGCGGCCGCGGGTGCCTTCTTCGTGGTGGGCGGCACGCAGCCCGCGCCGCAGACCACCTTCGTGCTGCTGGACGGCTCGAAGGAAACGACGGCGGACCTCAAGGGCAAGGTGGCGCTGGTGAACTTCTGGGCCACCAGCTGCGTGACCTGCGTGGCGGAGATGCCCAGGATGGTTTCCACCTACGACAAGTACCACGCCAAGGGCTACGAACACATCGGCGTGGCCATGAGCTACGACCCGCCCAGCTACGTGGTGAACTACACCGAGACGCGCAAGCTGCCGTTCAAGGTGGCCATCGACAACACCGGCGCGGTGGCCAAGGCCTGGGGCGAGGTGCAGCTCACGCCCACTTCCTACCTGGTGAACCGCAAGGGCGAGATCGTGAAGCGCTACGTCGGCGAACCGGACTTCGCCGAGCTGCACCAGTTGATCGAGAAGCTGCTGGCGCAATCCTGAGCCGGCGCCGCCCCTGCATCAAAAAAGCCCCGCACCGCGGGGCTTCTTCGTCGGGCGGCTCACTTGTTGCGGAAGTCGTCGTGGCAGTTCTTGCAGGTCTTGGCGGTCTCGCCGAACTGCGCCTTCAGGGTGTCGAGGTTGTTGGTCTTGGCGGCGGCGGCCAGCTTGGGCGCCTCGTTCTGCAGGCGCTCCGAAGCCTGCTTGAACTTGGCCTGCTCGGTGTAGATCTCGGGCTTGGCCTTGGTCTGCGTCACCGAGCTGGTGCTGGCCTGGAAGCCGGGCCAGGGCAGGTGCGACATCGTGGCGACGATGTCGGCGCTGGCGGCCGCGGCGGCCGGATCGTACGGCGCCTTGCCATTGACCATGGCGCCGATGCGCCCGAAGTTCTGGCCCATGATGAACATGGCGCTCTGGCGGTACTTCACCGCGTCTTCGGGTTTGGCGAACTGGGCCGAGGCCGGGGCGGCGAGAGTGATCGCTGCGGCGGCGATGGCGAGAGTGGCAACAACTTTCATCGGTTCTTCTCCGTTGGTTAAAGTGGCGGATGCCACAGCGGCAGACCCGGCGCCTGTGAAGAAAGTTCGCACGGGAACTCGCCAGTGCGGGAATCTACTAAGCCGTCGAGTGGCCGCGCATCCGGCTTTTCGCTAGTGCCAACGAGAACAGGGGGAACACCATGCCTCACCGCGTCCGCGTCTGGGACCTGCCCACGCGTTTATTCCATTGGTTACTCGCCATCTGCGTCGTCGCCCTCGTGGTCACGGCCAAGGTGGGCGGAAACGCCACCGCGTGGCACGCGCGCCTCGGTCTGGCGGTGCTCGCGCTGCTGCTGTTCCGGCTGGTGTGGGGCTTCATCGGCGGGCGCTGGTCGCGCTTTCGCTCCTTCGTCTATGCACCCGCGACCCTGAAGTCCTACCTGGCCGGCCGCGCGCATCCGGACCACCTGGTGGGGCACAACCCGATCGGGGCCGGCTCGGTGTTCGCGATGCTGGCGGTGCTGCTGGCGCAGGCCGCCACCGGCCTGTTCACCGACGACGACGCCGGCTTCACGGGGCCGCTCAATCCCTTCGTCTCCACGGCGCGCGGGCTGGCGCTGACCTCGTACCACCGCAGCGTCGGCCAGTGGCTCGTGCTGGCGCTGGTGGCGCTGCACATCGCGGCCATCGTGTTCTACGAGCGGCGCAAGCGCCAGGCGCTGGTGCGGCCGATGATCACGGGCGACAAGGAACTCGCCCACCCCGCGCCTTCGGCCCGCGACGACGCCGCTTCGCGCACCGTGGCCGCGGCCGTGGCGCTGGCCTGCGCCGGCCTCGTGAGCTGGATCGCCCGCCTGGGATAAGTTCGTCAAGCTCGGCCATGTCGCTTCGCTAGAATCTCCTGTCCACAGACTTGCTTTCGGGACTTTGGACACTGGCCCTTTACCGGTCATCGAACTGACCACCCCCGCGGCGCGCGAACTCGAGGAAGTGCGCGCGATCTTCCGCGAATACGCAGCCGGCCTCGGCGTCGACCTGTGCTTCCAGAACTTCGACGAGGAGCTCGCCGGGCTGCCGGGTGACTACGCGGCACCGCGCGGGGCCCTGTTCCTGGCGCGCGTGGATGGCGAGGTCGCCGGCTGCTGCGCGCTGCGCCCGATGGACAACGCGGACTATCCCAATGCGGCGGAGATGAAGCGCCTGTACGTGCGCCGCGCCTTCCGCGGCTTCGGCCTCGGGCGCCAGCTGGCGGAGGCCGCGCTCGATGCCGCCCGCCGCGCCGGCTACGACTGCGTGCTGCTGGACACGCTGGACGACATGGAGGCGGCGCGGGCGCTGTACGAGGAGCTCGGCTTCAACGAGATCCCGCCGTACTACCACAACCCCATCGCGGGGGCGCACTACCTGAAGGCGGACCTGTGGGTCAGCGCCCCTGCGCCCTTGAGCAGCAGGGGCTGATGCGCCTTATCCGCGCAACTGCGACAGCATCGTTCCCGCGTCGCTGACCTCGAACTTGCCCGGGCCTTCCACGTTCAGGCCGGCCACCTTGCCGTCCTTCACCAGCATCGAATAGCGCTGGCTGCGCACGCCCATGCCGCGGCCGGTGAGGTCCAGCGTGAGGCCGGCAGCCTTGGCGAAATCGGCGCTGCCGTCGGCCAGCATGCGCACCTTGCCGGCGCTCTTCTGCTCGCGCGCCCAGGCGCCCATCACGAAGGCGTCGTTCACGCTCAGGCACCAGATCTCGTCGACACCGGCCTGCTTCAGCTCGTCGAACTTCTCCACGTAGCCCGGCACGTGCTTGGCGGAGCATGTCGGCGTGAAGGCTCCCGGCAGCGCGAACAGGGCGATGGTCTTGCCCTTGGCGGCCTCGCGCACCTTCACCGGATTGGGCCCGATCGAGCAGCCCTCGCCTTCGACCTCCGAGTATTCCTGCAGGGTGACGTCAGGGAGTTGGTCGCCGACCTGGATCATGTGTCTCTCCTCGTGAAAAATGAACGGACAAAAGCTAGTCGCTCCGCGACTCGCATTTGCTAACAACTGCGCGAAGCGCTTGTTATGCAAATGCAAAACGGCCCACGATTGTGGGCCGTTTCCATGTTGCCTGCAGGCTGGGGACTTAGACCAGCTGCGCCTTCTCGACCAACCGGGTCGCGACCCAGTTCTTGGTCTTGGAAAGCGGGCGGCTTTCCTGGATTTCCACCACGTCGCCGGTGTGGAACTCGCCGTTCTCGTCGTGCGCGTGGTACTTGCTCGACTTGATGACGATCTTGCCGTAGATGGGGTGCTTCACGCGGCGTTCGACCAGCACGGTGACGGTCTTGGTGCGCTTGTCGCTCACCACCTTGCCGACGAGAGTGCGCTTCAGCGAAGTCTTGGCTTCGGTCATGTCCATCACTCCTTGTTCGACTTGGCGGCGCCAGTGGAGCCACCTTCGGTGGCAGCACGCTTCTGCGCCAGGATGGTCTTGGCGCGGGCGATGTCACGGCGCGTGGAGCGCAGCGTGGCGGTGTTGTTGAGCTGTTGCGTGGCCTTCTGCATGCGCAGGCCGAAATGGGCCTTCTGCAGCGACTTCACTTCGGCCTCGAGGCCGGCGACATCCTTGTTGCGGAGATCCTTGGCGTTCACGGTCATGGTTCTCTCCTCCTTCAGGCGCCGATCATGCGGGTGACGAACGTGGTGCGCAGCGGCAGCTTGGCCGCAGCCAGCTTGAACGCTTCGCGCGCGAGTTCCTCGGGCACGCCGACGATCTCGAACACGATCTTGCCGGGCTGGATCTCGGCCACGTAGTACTCCGGGTTGCCCTTGCCGTTGCCCATGCGGACCTCGGCGGGCTTCTGGGAGATCGGCTTGTCGGGGAACACGCGGATCCAGATGCGGCCGCCGCGCTTGACGTGGCGGGAGATCGCGCGCCGCGCGGCCTCGATCTGGCGGGCCGTCAGGCGGCCGCGGTCGGTGCACTTCAGGCCGAAGTCGCCGAACGCCACGGAATTGCCGGTGGTGGCAATGCCGGTGTTGCGGCCTTTTTGCTCTTTGCGGTATTTGCGGCGAGCAGGTTGCAGCATTTCTTCTCTCCTTTACCGTCGGGTCAGCGCTTGGCGCCGCCCGGCGCGGGAACGCGCTTAACGGTAGATTTCGGGGCATCCGCCCCTGCGGTTGCTTCGGCGGGCTTGTCGCTGCCTTCGGTGGGGGCGACGTTGGTCGCACCGGCGTCGCGGCGGGG
>Ga0255338_1006212_pt1 | contig 10311 bp, 10 predicted proteins | sample MeOH1_35cm_T4_19_FD_203715 | JGI IMG/M metagenome (GOLD analysis project Ga0255338, IMG submission 203715) | Sandy soil microbial communities from University of British Columbia, Vancouver, Canada - MeOH1_35cm_T4_195 | ecosystem: Engineered > Artificial ecosystem > Sand microcosm > Unclassified ...
GCTGGGTCTACTACTCGCTGCGTCCGAACGTGCTCGAGGACATGGCGGTGTACCTTCAGGAGCGGAAACCCGATGAGAATTCGTGGAGTTCCTGCGCGTGCGACGACAAAGCCGTGGGCCCGTGCTGCAGTTGAGGTGTTTTTTTGTCCGAATCCATCAATATTTTTTGATCGGAGGTCATTGTGGGTAACGGCGTGCGGGAGATCGTGAAGGAGCGTTACGGCAAGGCGGCGCTCCAGGTGATGAGTGGCCAGGAGAAGGGGTCGTGCTGCGGCACGGGCGGTGGGTGCGGGTCCACGGATCCGATTACGCGGGACCTGTACGATGCGGTCACGACGGCGTCGTTACCGGAGGCGGCGGTGCTGGCGTCGCTCGGGTGCGGGAATCCAACCGCGCTGGCAGAGCTGAAGGAAGGCGAGGTGGTGCTGGATCTGGGAAGCGGTGGCGGCATCGACGTCCTGCTTTCGGCGAAGCGCGTGGGTCCGATCGGCAAGGCTTACGGGCTGGACATGACGGATGAGATGCTGGCGCTGGCGCGGAAGAATGCGGCGGAGGTCGGCGCTGCCAACGTGGAGTTTCTGAAGGGGCACATCGAAGAGATACCGCTGCCGGACAACAGCGTTGACGTGATCATCTCGAACTGCGTGATCAACCTCTCGGCCGACAAGCGGAAGGTGTTGAAGGAGGCGTTCCGGGTGCTGAAGCCGGGCGGGCGGTTCGCCGTAAGCGACGTGGTCGTGAACGGTGAAGTGCCGGCCGAGGTGCGCCGCTCAATGGAGCTGTGGGTCGGGTGCGTCGCCGGTGCGCTTGAAGTGACGGAATTCGAGCAACTCCTCGCGGAAGCCGGTTTCGAGAATCCGTCGGTTGAGCCGACGCGAGTCTACGAAGTCGAGGACGCGGTATCCTTTCTCGAGGAGGCTGGCCTCGACGTGAACGCTTTCGCGGATGCCGTCGAGGGTCGGATCATGGCGGCGTTCGTTCGAGCGACGAAGCCTGTGGCGCCGGTCGAAAAGGGCGTGCTTCAGACGAAGACGTCGGCGTGCTGCGCACCTGGCTGTTGCTCCTGACCAGCAGAAAGGGTTCGATATGGCAGAATCCAGAAGGGCAGACGTGCTCCTCCGGCCGGCACGGCCGGAGGACCTTGCCCCGGCTCTGGCGCTCCTCGAGACGGCCGGTTTGCCGTTGGGCGGTGTCCAGGAATGGTTTGATCGGTTCGTCGTTGCCGAGCACGGTGGCGCAATCATCGGGGTCGCGGGGCTTGAAGTGTATGGGACCGATGGGCTGCTCCGGTCTGTCGCAGTCTCAGACGATTGGCGCGGCCGCGGCCTCGGTGGCGCACTCACAGAGGAAATTCTCTCGAGAAGTGCCCGGGAGGGAATATCCGCCATCTACTTGCTGACCGAAACGGCCGAGGGTTTTTTCCCGCGGTACGGCTTCCGTCGCATCGGGCGCGAAGAAGCATCCGAGGAAGTCCGTGCTTCTGCAGAGTTCCGGGACCTGTGCCCCGCTTCTGCAGCGGTCATGTTCCGACCGCTTGGCGCGTAACCGAAGAGGCCTATGCGCTACGCACTGCTATCCGATATCCACTCCAATTTGCCTGCCCTCGAGGCCGTCCTCGCGGACATCGACACTCGCGCAGATGTTGATGCCATCTACCATCTGGGCGATCTGGTTGGTTATGCACCCATGCCGAACGAAACCGTTGAGCTGATCCGGCGCCGGTGCATCGCAGGTGTCGCAGGCAACTACGACAGCACGACGGCCACCGACTACAAGCATTGCGGGTGCAAGTACGAGGATCCGCGCCAAGAGGAACTTTCGCACGTTTCCTACGAGTGGACGCGTGCACACGTCTCACCGGAGACGAAGCGATTCCTTGGGGAACTTCCGTTCCGGGTCGACGTGCGACCGCTCGGCGGGCACGTGCCCGGTCCGCGATTGATCCTGATCCACGGCAATCCGGTGCTGAACACCGTTTACTGGACGAAGGATCGGCCGGACCGGTTCTGCCGTGAGATGGCTCAGATCCTCGGCGCGAAAGCCGGAGACATGATCGCATTCGGTCACACCCATCAACTCTGGCATCGAGAGATTGAGGGCATTCATTACGTGAATGCCGGATCCGTTGGTCGCCCGAAGGACGCCGATTGGCGTGCTGCCTACACACTCGTGGAAATCGGTGATCGGGTGTCAGTTGATTTCGTGCGGGTCGAATACGATCTCGAACGTGTTACGCGCGCGATTCGAGACAGCGATCTCGCCGATGATTTCGCCGAGTACCTCGAGACTGGCGGAAAGCCAACGGCACGCAGTTGAATGCCCAACGCGAGATCGGGGTGGCTCAGGTCGCCCAGCGCCATTCCTTCAGGATAACCTGCGCGCGTGGGCCGAACCCATCCGCGTACTCGGCCGGGTACTCGGTCAGGAAGTAAAACAGGCGTCCGTTATGACGGCCGAGTGCGACCGAGCCGAGCAGCGGCTGACCCGACTTCGTTTTGCCCTGATACGAGTACTCCACTTCCGACCACGGATAGCGCTTTGCCTGCCCGGCATCGCGCTGCACAACGGTGCGGTCAGCGATGAGCTGGTCGATGCGTCGGCGCGCTTCTGAATCGGAAGTACCATCCGGGAAGAAGAAAACGAGCAGGTACGCCTCGGGGTTCTCGGTTCCGCCGAAGCGCGCGTTGAAGCGCCACGCGGTGCCCTCGGCGGAACTGCTCTGATGAACGGCGAAGTCTTCGGGCGCGTACGTGTAGAAGGCAGGCTCGAAGCCGGGCGGCGACTCAACGAGGTGCACCGCAATTCTGTGCCATGTGCCCTCGAGCATTACCGAGTCGCCTTTTACTTCCGGCGGACGCAGACCGGGCTTCGATACTGCGACGTCATCGGCCGGAATGGTGTCGGTCTCGAGGATTTCGCGTTCACGTGTGACTTCGGCTTCACGTTCACCACGGCAGGCGGCGCTCAGCAGAGCGAACAGGATCAGGGTCTTCTTCACGGGATGCGGCCTCCATTGGATCGGTCGTGCAAAGTTCAGCGCCGTAGTATTGCAGGATCGGCGCCTTTGCCGCTGTCGTGGTGGTGGCGGTATCTTGCAGGCTTCCCCGGAAGCGGCAGAAACCGAATCGGAGGAGGTCCGCGGATGCCGAAAGCGCCGTCGCTCGGAATACCGGAACTGGCCGGTATCGCGTCCTACAAGGAAGCGACCCGAATCGGGCTATCGGTGGAGGATGCAGCGCGCCGACTGCTTCGGTACTACTGGGTCGAAAAGCGGCTGGCCCGCATTGTCGTTTCGCGACTGCCTGCGACACCTGAATGGGAAGTGAAGGGTGGCTTCGCCCTCCATCAGTGGCTCGACGTGGAGCACTCGCTGAACCTTGCCGCGCGCATCCTGGAGTTGCAGCCCGATGCCGACCTGGAATCCCCGCCGGATCCCGATCTCGAGAAGTTTCTCGCGCAGGTCGAGCAGGCGCAGGATACGATGGAGCTGCTCGCGGGCGCCTATCGCGTTGCGCGTGCCGATCTCGTGCTTGCCTATCGGCTGCACGTCGATGCGGTCAACCCGCTCGTCGATTATCCGACACGTCGTGCGCTGCGGCTGAATTTGCAGGAAGAAGAAGAGGCGCTCGGCTGGGGGGCGCGCTCGCTGGGTGCGCTGATCGGCACGAGTGTCGAAAACGAAATCCGCATCCGAAAGTGGGAGGAGCACCTCCGTCTTTACCTGATTGCGGCGCGGGGCGCGGCAGGTGACCTGCCGGCGCAGACCGTAGTGCTTCCGCCACCTCACAGACGTTCACAGGCGATCGAATTCACGCCACGGCGGGATCAGCGTTTCTCCGTTGCCGCGAACGCCGAGCATCTGCCGGAGCAGGTAGCGGCCGATGCCAACGCGGAACCGGCCGCTCGCAATATTGCGCTGCTCGCATTGCGACTGCTCTCGATGAACTACGCCGAAGTCATCGCGTCCGTAATCGCGGAAACGCCCGATCTCTCCGAGGCGGACCTGCGCGCAATGACTCGTCACATCTGGGATGAAGCGCGCCATGCGATGACCGGCGAAGCGGGCTTCGAAGCGCGTCGTGCTGACTGGACGCGGATTCCGGCCAGCGTAACGGTGGCGCTGGCATCGAATGCTCACGCGTCTCCCGAGGAGCGGCGACTTCTGCTCTACGCATTCGAGCAGCAGGTGATTCAGCGGCGCGCCACGTATCGGGAAGTCGACACGGCGAATGCGGCCGGTGACCCGCTTGCGGCACACTACTTCGATTTCGAACAGGCGGATGATCACCACCACGCGCGTCAGATGCGCGATCACCTCACGGCTTCAGGCAAGCTGACGCCTGAACTCGCCGAGCAGCTCAACCGCATTCAGCAGCGAATCTTTCAGGCCGCCCGTGTGCCTGCGGGTTCGCCACCGAGCGACTGGTGGCCCGCGTTCCTTCGCGCCACCGGCCCGGGCCAGAGTTCGTAGGGAGAACGTCGTAGCAGGCCCTCGACAACGCGTGTGATGGTTCGGCGCATGCGTCTCTGAACCGCTCCGGGTACAGAGTTGAAACGACGTCCGGAAGGACATCATGCCGTTCTCGATCGCCCTCGCCCTCACTGTGATTCTGCAGCAGCCGCCGGACAACGCCGCATGGCTCGCGTTCGCGGATTCACTCAGTCGTTCTTCGGATGTGCACCAGCTGCGTAAATCGGCGGATCAGTTACGCAGGCAGCGCGACTCCCGATCGCGGCTGCGCGCGGGGTTGATGTACCACCGCATTTACGAGCTCAAACACGATCAGGACGCGTTCGATCGTGCTGCCGGCTTGCTGAACGACGGGCTGCGACAGGCGCCGAAAGTCGCCGCCATCCACTACCTCGCCGGCCGTGCACTCGTATCCGGTCCGCACGTCACCCAGCGTGGCGGCATAATCACGCTGAAGGTCGTGCGAGAAATGGTCGGGTCGAGTGAGCGAAACCGGGGGATCGAAGCGCTGGAATCGGCGCTGCAGCTGGATCCGCTGTTCGTGCCGGCCGCACTCGAACTCGCTCGTCAGGCCATCAACTACAGGGATCAGCACGAACTTCGCTCCGCACGCACCGCACTACGCCCGATCGTCGATCGTACGAACAACGAACAAGCCCGTCTTCTGCTCGCTGAGGTCGAACGCACCCTCGGCGATCCAGCCGCCGCCGCGGCAGCGCTCGGGTCGGGGCCCGCGGACAAAAGCGGCGGGGCTGTGGCGCGTGTCGAATACGAGCGGGCGATGGCCTTGCTGCTCGTGCCTCAGCGTGCCGGTGAAGGTGTCGCGGCATACTGGCGCGGACTCGCGGCGCTCGATACAGAAACCGCGAAGTCGTATTACAACGACGCGTCGTATATCATGACCCGCGCGGAAGCGGACGCGTGGGCGAAAACAGCGCCAAACGACAAGACTGAGTGGTTCCGCGGCTTCTGGGCACTGCATGCCGGTCGATCGGGCGTTTCCGTGGATGAACGCATTATGACGCACTACGAGCGGCTGGCTTACGCGCGCAAGACGTACTGGCGGAAGCCTACTGTTGTCGGGCGTGGCGTTTCCCGCGCGCCAGAGGGTGGATTCGGTCCGCGCGAAATCCTGGGCGATTCGGAGGCGTTCCGCCGTGACATCGACGACCGCGGGCTCATATGGGTCAAGTACGGCAAACCCGACGAGCGCATAACGCACCCCGATGGCTATGAAGCGTGGATTTACGAACGCGACGGTCGGAACATCAACTTCTTCTTCACTGTTCCGCAGGCCGGTTTCCCGTCCGGCGAGGACGGCTTCAGTTTGTTCTCCGGTGTGACGGGCTGTATTGCGGGCGGCCTCGAATTCCTGATGAACGTTGCACGGTTCGAGCCGGAGTTGCAGAGGGTTTACACCGGCACATGCCGAAACGCGAGCGCGAGTGCACTGAGTCTCCGGTCGGTTGCCGCAACGCTCAATGAGCGCACACGAGAGAACCTGAAGCACAATGACGCACGGCCGCTCTTTGAGCGCGACGTGCCGTTCCACTACAGCCTGTATACCCTCGCTGCCGATCGCCTCAATCAGTCCACGATCGTCGCTGCGGTTGCGGTTCCGGCAGGACGACTCACCCGTGACGACAACGGCGCATTCAGGATCCGCGCATCGCTGACGATTATCGACACGGTGAACGGAACGGTTTCCCGGGTCGACACCACGCTGAACCTGAGTTCACGACGTGCACTGGGAGAACGTGACTACATCCGCGCGTACCTGCAGGTCTCGACAGAACCGTCCGCATCGACGATCCACCGCATCGCGATCGTCGATGCAAACGCACCGAGCGCAGGCGCCATGTACGGACGTGCGCGCCCGGTCGATGCGTTCAGCACGCGCATGGCGCTCAGTGACCTGATTCTGGCCGACACAGTGAGCCGCGGCGGGTGGCGTCGCGGAGATGCGGCACTCGACCTGGTGCCGATGGAGGAGTACCCCGGCGGCGCGTTCAACCTGTTCTATGAGATTTACAACATTGCCGCTGGAGCGTATCGGACGGAAATCCTGATCGAGGCGACCGATGGCGCAACGCGGCGGTTGCTTTCGAGGATGCTGGGGCAAGAACGAAGCAACATCGAGCTCGCGTTCAGCAGCGACGTGAGCACGGCCCGACGCACGGTGCAGGAACTCCGTCGTGTCGGAACTGAACTGCCTGACGGTCGCTACCGGATTACCGTGCAAGTCACAGATTCGGCAGGCCGCCAGGCAGAACGCAGCCGCGATTTGCGGGTCTCGCGGTAAGGCCCGCTAGAGCAGCTCGGAGTACGCGGGGTTGACCAGCAGTTCGCCGCTTTCGTCGACGATCTGTCGGTCCCACGGGAAGATGATGGTCGCGTCCGTCTGCAGCGCGTGGTAGTCGGGCTGGAATCCGCCCGTGCGAACGAAACTGACCGCCGTTTTGATGTCTTCGGGCCCGATCGCGCGCAGCGCGTTGATGGCCAGTCTCAGTGTATCGCCGCTGGAGCAGATCTCGTCGACGATCAGGACCTTCTTGCCGGTTGCCTCACGGGGCGCCGCCGAGAAGATCTTCGGCCGCTGACGCACGCGCTCGACGCCGGAATCACGGCTGATCTTCATCGAGAAGAAGTCGGTCTGCAGGATCGATGCGGTGACCGCGCCGGGAATCACGCCTGCTTTCGCGATACCGATGATCAGGTCAGGCTGGTAGCCGCTTTGCGCGACCTTCACCGCCAGCGCTCGGCACAACTCACCGAATACTTCCCAGCTCAGCTCGAGCACATCGGCATCGCCGGAATCGCGCGACCAATCGGGGTTGATAGGGGTGGCAGGCATGTATCCTTCCGGTGTAGGGGCCTTGAATCGCAATAATATGGACATTCCGTGCCGCGGTCGACCCGCAATGCTGCCTTGCGTGCGGACGGCAGGCGCGGATCTTACTGGCCATGACTCAGCACGACCGCGCCGCTGCCGAAGAACGCACCGATACCGCTTTTGCACGCGGGTTGTACGAAGACCCGCGCGCCTCGTACCGCAGTCGCCTGCGCTACCTCAAGGAAAACAGTCCGCACGCCTTCGAAACCGCGCGCGCATGGTACGAGGAAACGCTGGTGCCGGCGATCAATCAGGGCACCGATCCGATCGACGCATGGATCGAGTACGGCAGACAACTCGGTGAACTCACGGCCTCCGGCTCGACGCACGCGATCGATGCGGGTGGCCGCGCTCGCGAGTACAGCGGCCACCCGGCCGGTGAACTGATCCTTCACCTGCCGGACGACCCGGCTGCCCCTGCACTGGCACTCGCCGTGCCACGACAGCTCTCGCCCGCACAGCGCGCATCGTACGACCTGCTTATCGAACGCGCGCGCAGTTTATCTGACTGATACGTCCGATCACGCAGCGTAGTCAGCGGAACAGGGGCAGGAACGGGTATTGGGGCGGACCCGCCTCACCACCGGATCCGTGTAATGCGAGCAGGCCATCGAACAATTCTATTCGTGACCAGTTGGAATCAGCGGATCCGTTGTCTCACCTGCCCGCCCCAATACCTGTTCCTGATCCCTGTTCCTGAAAGCAAAAAGGCGCGCATTGCTGCGCGCCTCCTCACTGGCAACTGTCGAAGATCGCGGATTACCCGCGCGCCATGCTGTCGAGAAATTCCTTGTTGGCCTTCGTGCGGCGCATGCGATCGAGGAGGAACTCGAGCGCTTCGGCAGGCGGCATGTCCGCAAGGAAGTTGCGCAGCAGGTACACGCGGTTGAGCTCCGACTCCTCCAGCAGCAGGTCTTCCTTACGTGTGCCGGAACGGTTGATGTCGATCGCCGGGAAGATGCGCTTGTCCGCAATGTGGCGGTCCAGCACGACTTCCATGTTACCGGTGCCCTTGAACTCTTCGAAGATGACTTCGTCCATGCGGGAGCCGGTCTCGATCAGCGCGGTCGCCATGATCGTGAGCGAACCGCCGCCGTCGATGTTGCGCGCGGCGCCGAAGAACCGCTTCGGCTTGTGCAGCGCGTGCGCATCGACACCACCCGACAGGATCTTGCCCGAGTGCGGCACGGTCACGTTGTACGCACGTGCGAGACGCGTAATCGAGTCCAGCAGGATCACCACGTCACGGCCGTGTTCGACGAGACGCTTCGCCTTCTCGATCACCATTTCCGCGACCTGCGTGTGCCGATCGGCGGGCTCGTCGAAGGTCGAGGAAATGACCTCGGCCGCAACGTGCTCTTCCATGTCGGTGACTTCTTCAGGACGCTCGTCGATCAGCAGGACAATGAGGTGGATCTCGGGGTGATTTTCGATGATGGAGTTGGCGATCTTCTGCATCAGCATCGTCTTACCGGCCTTCGGCGGTGAGACGATCAGACCGCGCTGCCCCTTGCCGATCGGCGTCATCAAATCCATCAGACGCATCGACAGGTCTCCGGCTTCGTTCTCGAGGCGGATCCGGTTTTCCGGGTACCGCGGACGCAGGTTGTCGAAGGCGATGCGGTGTTTGGCTCGCTCCGGATCATCGCCGTTGACCTGCTCCACTTTCAGCAGCGCCAGGTAACGTTCGCCCTCCTTCGGCGGTCGGACCTGGCCCATCACCGTGTCGCCGGTGCGCAGATCGAATCGCTTGATCTGCGACGGGCTCACGTAGATGTCATCGGGGCCGTAGAGATAGTTCCAGTCCTGCGAGCGCAGGAAGCCGTAACCCTCGGGTAGAATTTCGAGCACGCCCTCGCCGCGCAGCACGACATCGCTGTCGAGAAGGTTCTGCTCAATACGAAAGATCAAATCCTGTTTTCTAAGGCCGGAGTAGTTGGAGATGCTCAACTCCTCAGCCATTTCATGCAATTCAGCAATCGACTTGCTTTTCAGCTCGGCGATGTCCACGTAATAACGCTCCGGAAAGTACGATCGTAGGTGGTTGGGGAGTTCACGGCGCGACGAGAGCGACCCTATGGTCTTCATTCACGGGGAGTCAGAACCAAACACAGGTCGGTGCGGTATACGCGCTCCAGAAGTCGCGGAGAGGTCTCTCTTTGTTGTGGTATGAGCCGTAGTGTAGCATTTGGGTTCGGGCCGGTCAAGAGTGATTTGGGGTCTGAAGTGGTGCTCCCGCAGAGGTGCGGAGGCGCAGGCGCGTCTCGGGGTGGCCCCGCCGCGGCGCCTTCGCGCGTCTGATGAGTCCTGTTGCTGCAAGGACCGTACACGCTGAGGCTCGGCAGCGCGCCCGTCCGACGTCAGTACCTTCTGCAGGGCCGTTCGCTTGACAGTCCTGCAGGCCCGGGAAAGAATAGCCGCGGGTTCTTTCGAGGCAGTGGAGGGGGATGGCACGCCATAACCGGGATGCGCGCGGTACGGACCAGCGCGGCTACGACTACGACATCGGCTACCAGCCGGACTGGGTAAAGCTGATCAAGGTGACGCGCGAGCTGGAGACCGGCAGGCAGTCCACGAAGACGCTGTTCAAGAACCCGAGCCGTCGCGAGCAGCCGCCCGGGCCGCGCGTCAGGACGCGGATCACGTCAAAGGAACAAAATCTCGATTTTTCGATTGAAGTCGACGATCCGCAGGGTGTGATCACGCGCATCATTGTGGTCACAGAGCCGGCGAGTGTTGAGCGCGAGCGGCTGGAGTTCACAATCGAAGATCGTTTGCCCCGCAGTCCGGACGAGGATTAATACCCCTCGTCCTTCCCGGAGTTACCCAGCCAGAAACGAAGCGGATTCCGCTTCGTTTCAACCATCAGCGAATCGAGTTGAGCCTGGGCGCGCCGCAGTGCGACCTGGATGGCGCTGTCGTTCTGCATGCGGGCGAAAGAGCCGCG
>Ga0255338_1006213_pt1 | contig 10309 bp, 12 predicted proteins | sample MeOH1_35cm_T4_19_FD_203715 | JGI IMG/M metagenome (GOLD analysis project Ga0255338, IMG submission 203715) | Sandy soil microbial communities from University of British Columbia, Vancouver, Canada - MeOH1_35cm_T4_195 | ecosystem: Engineered > Artificial ecosystem > Sand microcosm > Unclassified ...
GAAGGTTCGGTGGAGAGCCGTGTAAGGGAGAACCTTACGCACGGTTCGGTGAGGGGCTGCCGGAAACACGTCCTGTCTCATCCCTGGTAGATGAGAGAGCCAGTGCGCCGGCAGCCTACTCTACTCGCTCCGACGGGTGAGAGCGTAGGCTGGCGCACCAAAACAAGGGAATCAAAAGAGCGGTGCAGACCGACGATTCCGGGTAGCTATCACCCCACCAGGAGTTGCCATGGTCCACACTGCTCTTCTCCAGTCTTCTCCCGCTGCCGCCCCGAAACCTGCCGGGCTCCCCGGCGTATTCACTCCGGTTTCGACCCCGACCCCCACCTCCCGGCGCCTCCCGGCGCTCCTCTCCTACCTGCAGCAGGTGCCGGACCCCCGCGATACACGGGGCTTGCGCCACCCGCCCTCCGCCATCTTGCTGCTCTCGGTGGTCGCCATCCTAGAAGCGCGGCTGAAAATGGGTTTTGGTACAATGATCGCCAGAATCAATCGTGTCAGAATGCCCGAGAAACGCCGTCTGGACGATTGCATTGCCCCATAAGACCCCCAGTTTCCCGCGCTGTCCCCGCGAAAGCGACTTTTCGGCCGCGCTTCAAGTGGTGCGATTCGTTAATTCGTGAGGCAGTATTCCGTGACCGGCAGCGTTTCGCGGCGGTCTTGGAGGAACGCGGCAGCTTCGGCGAACCGGTGTTCGTGTAGGGCGAGGCGTTCGATGTAGGCTTCTAAGCGAGTCCGATGTTGAACGTTTACAGTCGCCTGCAAGCTGGTATCCTCGGGAAATCGAGGCTCACTATGCGAGACTTTATCCTGACAGCAACCCAGCGTCGGGAACTCGAACAGCAGCTTCGGGAGACCTCGGATGCGGGGGTCTTCCGTCGCACGCTCGCGGTGCTCGAAGCCGCCCAGGGTCGCTCGGTCGCGGAGATCGCGCGGTTGTTGCGCACCTCCCGGCCCAGCATCTACCACTGGCTGCACGCCTATCACTCCGCGGGCGCTCCCGAGAGCCTGACCGATCATCGCGGGGGCAACCATGCCACGTTGTGGTCCCCAGCACTCCGAAAACTCCTGGCAACCAGTTTGACCCAGTCGCCGGAAGCCTGGGGCTATCCGGCGGTCGAGTGGACCGTGCCCCTGCTCCAAGAACACTTGACCCGACACGGGGGTGTCCGCCCGTCGGAGGATGCTCTGGTCCAAGAGTTACACCGGCAGGATTACTCGTGGAAGCGGCCTCGCCGCCGGCTCGACCCGGACCCCGATCAAGAAAAAAACGCCGGATTCGTGCCCAAATCTTCGCCCTGGGACCGAACTGGGTCAAGCTCTGCGAGGATGAGACCGATCTTTTGCTGTTCCCCCCACTGCGTGCCGCCTGGAGCCCGCGCGGCCACTCGCGCGAGGTGCGGATCTCCGGGCACAATGCGCGCCGGGTCGTGTTCGGTGCTCTCGATCTAAAGGGTGGGAAGCGGTTGTTCCTAGCGCGGACGCGCCAGCGGAGCGTGGACTTCAGTGCCTTCCAGCAGCAGGTGGCCGCCCGCTACGCGGGCCGACCGGTGGCCATGCTGGTCGATGAGGACCCCAGTCACACGACGCAGGCTTCGCGAGCCCTGGCCGAGCAACTGGGGATCCGCTTGATCTGGCTGCCCAAACGCTGCCCGGAACTGAATGCGATGGATCATCTCTGGGGTCACGGGAAAGGCCACGTCTGTGCCAACCGGCAGTATGATGACATCGATACCCAAACCGAACGGTCCATCGCTTACCTTCAAGGGCTGTCCGACGAAGACGCGCTCTGCCAAGCGGGAGTACTCTCCGCAGACTTCTGGCTGAAGGTGTAATGATTCAACATCGGACTCGCTTAGACAGTGAATCGCACCCATCCACGTTCCTCTCTGCCGGAAGGCAGGACACCTCGCGCTTCCGCGGGAAGCAAGACGAGTGGATTACGTTCAACCCTCTGGCCGCAAGGGCCGTTGCTAGCTCAGCATAGGTCTCGCCACATATTCCCCTCTCCAGCCCGCCCACCCGGCGGGCTGTTCTCGTTTCTGACTTAACATGCACCTCAGCAAGCCCACCAACTGCAACACTCCTGGCAGCCTACGCGTCGGCTCTCGCTAGTCCACGTATAGCCGCACGCCTAGCTGCTGGGGGCCGGTTGGCCGCACCTATGGCAGATGAGCTCCCGAGGTGATCTGCGGCGTATTTGGTGAATTGACAGCCTTGTCTTAACTTGACACATAGAAATCGGCCAGCAGCGATGGCGGCGAGTCCGTCGGTGAGCTTGCACCGGAATGAATGGCGGTGTTGGAGCAGGGAGGCAAGAGCTTGTATAATGATTGTGTGATGTATCAGCGGCAGCCTGGTGGTCGACGACTGCTGCAGTGAGTCTTTCAGCGACAAATTGAGCCATGAAAACCCCTCCCAAGGTGATCGAAGCGATTAAGAGCGCGGACCCGACCGAGGGGGTACCGGCGCTGGCGAAGCGTCTCAAGGTGAGCGTGTCGACGGTGAAACGCTACCGGGCGGCGGGCCGGAAGGAACGACGGGAGATCGCCCGCGACGTGCTGGAGCGGCGGATCGAGCAGGAGATGCCCAACGCCCTCGATGCGCTGGGCAAGGCGCTCAAGATCGCGTGCGCGAAGATGGAAGAGGAGCAGTCTCCGGAGTGGGTGCGGGAAACCCGGATGACCGCGATAGCGCTCCTCGACCGGATGGGCGTCGAGCGGATGAAGGACCCGCTGGAAGGTCGTAGCGACGAGGAACTCCTGGCGGCCGTCGCGGAGCGGCTAGGGATGGTGCGGCGGTAGGGTGGCACACCGGCGCACGATCTCCTGCTCGCGCGCTTCCACGCTCGCAGCCCACGCGGCCGCAGCCCGCTGTTCGATCAGCGCGTACGTCCGCCAGTGCATCCGCGGCGGCTTCCCGGTCAGAGTGTTCGGCAGCACCCCTCCCCCACCGATCCGCGCGGCTAAGCGCTTCGCCCGCAGCGCGAGCCGATCACCAGGGCGCTCCTGCTGTGACTGGTAGCCGAGCCGGCCACAGCCCCGGCAGACGAAGCGGTCCCCCACCTCAAACAGCTTGGCGCGGCGGCTACCGCACCCCGGGCAGAGGAACCAGGGACGGGAGCCGCCATAGTTGCAGCGCGTCCACTCCAGGCGCAGGCGCTCCGGTTCTCGGGCACGCAGGACGAGCAGCACGTCCCGGCCCGGCAAGAACTCGTGCCGCTGGACCAGCCGGCCGTTCTCCGTCCAGATCCTGGTGAACGGTTGCCCCGGCTGGAGCAGACCTTCCCGCTGCCAGGTCCGCACGTCGGCGGCGCAGAAGTCCTCGACGTGGGCCTGCCGCGAAGGTCGGCGGTAGCGTCCCGAGCCGTAGCCTCCCATGTCCATTAACTCCCCTCTCGTCACTGCCCGACGGGTTGCGATTGCCTGATGATTTCGGAGAAAAGTGCGGCGGATCGTAGCGCACAGTAGCGGGTTGGCGGCCGTTCGTTTCAACTTGCCCGTCGCGGCAGGGTGATGTAGCGCCGGTGGGAGCCGCGAAAGCGTAGTCTCCTTTATTAGCAAGATGCAGGCCGGATTATTCATGGACGTGGACGTTGGGCCGCCTTCACTTTGGAACCGCTCAACTTGCGGACCGCGTGGCTCTCCTCGGCACGCACCGCGGCACCTCGTCGTAGTGAGGGCCTGCGGATGCTGCGGTGCCGTTCCGCTCCGCTCCGTCGTATTGAAGCCGCCATTACTGCGACTACCGCGCTCACCTAACACACGGCCCGCGCCTTCTCGCGTTCCAAGTCCGCGACTACGAGTTCACGCGGATCCTGCCCGCGACGCAAGGCAGCGAGACCAGCAGGGCCGGCCAACGCAAAGGCATCCATTTCCTCGAGGCTCCAGCCCCGGAATTGCACCTCCAACTCTACCGCACCGCCCCCGCGCCCGGATACCTCACGCCTGGACGTGAAAACGCCGCCGATTTCCTTCGATGCCTGCTCCAAGTGTGCCGCTGCCAGCACATAGTTGCGAGACTGCTTGGCGCGGCTGTACAGCTCATTCAACTCTCGTAGCCGATACGCCTGATGGGCGATGGCGATGTCGCCCGTCTCTTGGAGGTAGCGCTCTCGCGTCTTCTCGAAGAGCTTCTTCAACTCCGGCGCTAAATCCGCACCGTTTACGGTACTCGGGTCGTAACGCTGCAATTGCTGTCTCGTCACGGTGACGTTAAACGTCTCCGCCACCGCCTGCACGACCTCGGTAGGCGTCTGGAACGATGCCAGCCTCTCGACGACGAAGACCTTCTGCTGTCGGGTGAGTGCGGCCATTTTCGTAAACCTCAGTAAACGCTGCCGGGCAACCGCACGGCCTCACTGCTTCCATGCTACCGTGAAAGCACTGCTCGCGGAGTTGCGCGCCGCCTCACCCCATCGTCTCGATAGATTTCAAACACGCGCAGCTATCCGGAGGTCTGGTCAGACCTGGGTGCGGGGCGAAGATCGCTGCTGTGACCGTCCGCGACTTGGCTGGCGGCGGAGCGGTCCACCAAGAGTAGGCCGGTGGCGCGCAACGTCGTGCCCGTCAAAGTGGGCCAGGACTTTCCCTATTGGATTGATGAACTGGGCCAGCACAAAGGACTGCGGCGCGGCGCGTCGGGGAAGAGTTGCTCTGGGAGTGCGGTGTGTGCTGCTGATAGGTAGGGGAATTGTGCGGAATTCGTCCACAAGGGCGCGGAACTCGGCTATTTCGGGGTTCGAGTAGCATTTCATGGAGTTCTCAGTGCCGGCAGTAGTCGGGTTTCCAGGCGTCGACGTCCGTCCCGGGAATCACGGGAATCACGGGAATTTCGCTATATGCAACGAGTTGGCGGATTCTCTCGCTTTCCGGCTCCTCTTCCGGGTCTTCAGCCCCATGTAGTTGCATGAGAGAAGAATCGCGTGATTCTCGTGATTGGCGTGCCTGGGAGTCGCTATTCGTCACGTCTACGAGCCGTAGGCCGCGCCAAACCCAGAGCTTGTGTTCTCCGACCTTGCGTTGCGCGTCGGAGAGGTGGCTACGGAGTTTCAGGAGTGCGCGGCCGAAGGCGTTTTCGGTGAGCAGTGGCCGGCCGTGGGAGCGGCAATGCTGGTTGTAAGCGCGGCAGAGGTCGTGCTTTGCGATGAAGGTCTCCGGGTCTTCCACGGTCGCCGCGTCGAGCCAGACGGCCAGCGGATCGGTGGTCGCGCGCAGTTCCAGCCACGCCTGGCGCATGGACGCGCTCTCGGTGAAGCCCTGCCCCCGGAGGCGGGGCAGGGCTTCCAGTGCCCTGTTCAGCACACCGGACAACTCGGCTGGGTCGGAAAGTCGGGCGTCCAACACGTCCCGCGGAATGGCGTTTTCAGGATCGAACGTACGTTCAAATGGGATCACCAGCCAGCGGCGAAAGAACGCATGGGAGGCGTCGGCGCTCTGCGGCGGGTGGTTCGCGCTGAATACCAAGCGAGCGAACGGCAGAAAGTCAAATCCGTCTCGGTGCTTGTACTCTGCCGCCAGCCAGTCGCCTCCGACGATCGCCTTGAAGGTGCTCGTGTCTGCGAGGTGAGTGCTCGGAAGGTCTGGGCAAATGTTCGCGAGTTTCCCCATGATCCGGACAGCAGCGAACCGTTCCCCCTCAAGTTTCTGGAGGCTTACGCTGGCGACGTTCGCCTTGCCGAGGAAGGCGGTTGTTTGTGTCAGAGCGGTGGACTTACCGTTCGAGCCATCCCCGGTATAGAGAAGCGCCTTTTGGATCGATGTGTCTGGCAGCATCAGCCAGGCGAAGACCTCCCAAGCGATTTCCTGTGCGTCCTCCGGGTAGGTGGTAGCGACGAACGCATCCGTGTGCGGGCAGGTCGCTGCCGGATCGAACGCAACGGGTAGCTGGACCGGCGACAGGAAGTCTGGCGAGTGCGGACGCAGTGTGCCCTTGGTCACGTTCAGGAGTCCATTCGCGACGTTGAGGGTGTCGAGCGGTGGTCGATCCCACAGGGTCGACGCGTCGACGCGGATGAACTCCACCACCTCCTTCGCGCGGTGGGTGGTCCAGTTCTCGCCCGACTCGACCATGAGCGCCTTTACCCTTCGTTTGATGTGAGCCTCGCCGTCGGGGTGGTAGGCGCCGGCGCGGTAAACGTACAGCTTTCCGCCGCGGTCCTGGGCGAAGTGGTCGGTGATGAGGACTATGTCGGCTAGGCGCTTCGTGAGATTGCCATCCCGGTCGACGGCTGGCACGACGGCTGCCTCTGAAGTTGCCGCCTCGGTCGCAGCATCGGGCTCGGGACTCCAAAGCGGAGCTGCGGCGAGCGCAGCTTTGAACGCGGCTTTGAAGCCTTCCGGGTGCCGCTGGTGCAGTTCGCTCGGGTCCTTCGCGACCGGCAGGCGTACCACGTGTAGCGCCCCGGACCAGTCGAATGACCCGAGCTGAGCGGCCACTCCGCGCGAGAACGTCTTACCGCCGCCGTCGGGCTCCTGGATGAAGTCGATACGCTCGATGCCTTCCGCATGCTCCGCAAGGAGCGTGCGATTCACAAGATCCGCGCCAGGAATCCCGAGGCAGGGGAAACCATGGTACCAGCACGTGAGAGCGTCTGTTTCGCCTTCCACGATCACGAGCCGTCGCAATCGACGCGCCTCCGGCAGCCGGTCCAGACCATAAGCCTGCAGCGGTTTTCCCTTTTCCCAAAAACTCCCGGACTTGGCCGCCAACGCGGTGCGGCTTTTGACCGCTGCGACCTGCCCGTCGGCGGTGCGATACGGAATACCCACGCCGCCGCCGGGGAGATCGTGTAAGCCCTGTTGCTTGAGGAACGCCGTCGGCAACCGCTTGTGGTCCGCGAACTGCTGCAGCGTGATCCGCTCTCGCTTCGCTGGCCGGTCATCCGGACGGAAGAGCTGCGACACGGGCCGGTCGATGCGAGCCATGATGGCGTCGTAAGGGCAGCCGGTGAAGCATTTGAGCACGATCTTGCCGTCGGCTTTGAGAGCGATCGACAGCGAGGCGTCGTGATCGTCGTGGGCTGGGCACAGCGCTTTGTAACTGTCGCCGCTGGGTTTGACTCGCTTGAGTTGGGCGAGAATGTCGTCGAGCCGGGCCTGGTCTGTTACCATGCCGACCGCCTTTCGAGCGGCTTTCGTCCCCGCCGGGCGACTTCGATCCCGGTTTCGATGTTGAACGTCGCTAGCGCAAGTGACCGCTCTCCGGCGAGGAGTTGGCGCGCTCTGCGGGCGAATGCGCGGTCTTCGTCACTACTGCGCGGATTGCCGACCGCGGAGATGAGCTCCAACTTCACCAGCACGAAGAGTGAGCAATTACTGCGCACGCCGGCGCGAATGTGGCCGAGCACGAGGTCGCGGAGTTGCTGCTGGCGCTCACGTGGAAATAGTTCGAACCAAGTTTTCGTGTTAGAATTAGACATATCGTGTTGCCTCACGATGTGGGCGCCTCGCGCTTGGTCCGCGCGGGGCGTCACTGCGTACAGATTCATCTGCGCGCCCCGGTCGGCTCCGTGCCTGCCGACCGGGGATCGCTGTGGCGGGTCCCGCCGCCTGGGAGAAGGTCTGAAAGTCCGCACCGGTACACGCGGCACATGCGTTGAGCCAGCACCCAAGGCACGGCGGTGCGCTCAACGCGACGCAGGTAAGGGGTAGTAATCGATAGGCGTGCTGCGCTCGTGTGCTCGTCGAGTCCGGCGCGGAGGCGGGCGGAGGCGGCAGGGGTCATCCTGTGGCCTCCATCTCCGGCCATAGCTCGGATATGGAGATGCCGAGTGCTGCCGCTATCCTACTGCGGGTTTCCGGTGCGGGGAGATATCCCCAGCGCTCAATGGCGGAGAGCGTGGTGGCGGAGACGCCGGAGCGTGCTGTGAGGCCACGTAGAGCCAAGTTCGCGGTTGTGCGGGCCTCGCGGAGCCGGTGATTCCCGGCCAAGGGTCTGGGTGTGGTCGTCGTCATAACAAGCTCTGACGACGACGAAACACCCGCGTGGTAAACGCAAGAACTGGCTTTGCGTTAACTCAAAACCTTACAATCGAGGCGGCCGCCCGCCGCCATTCTTCGGCTGGAAGCCCAACTTGCGCCGCATCTTGGAGCGGAGCGACTTGCGGGAGAAGGGGTCGAGGTAACCTGCCTCGGGGAGCGTGGCCCAGATCCGGTCAATATCCTCTCCGGAGAGTTCCAGCGAGTGGCCGAGCAGGGAGAAGTAGTAGCGTTCGCGTGCGTCAGGTGGTGCTTTCGGTGGCTTGGTAAGCTCCCAGAGTGCGCGTTCAAAGTCAGGCTGGTCGATTGCATCTGCAACCTGCCCCTGGAGTTTGTAGCCTTCCGGATCTTGGGCGGTGATAACCCGGCATGCACCAGAAGATCCGGTGTGCAGCGTGCTGGCCGCCAGAAGTTGATCTGCCAGGTGAACCGCGACGTTGAACTGGTAGGCACCTTCGAGAACAATCTCGGAGTTACCAGTCGGCGGCTCGGTGGTGAATGCGCCGAGTTGGAACGCTTCGTTGAACCAGTGCGCATCGTCTTCGGTGATAACCAATGGTGGCTCGGGGGCAAGTCGTCGAAGGCGCAACGTAGACAGCATCGCCTGCCATAGGGTTCTGCACTTCGGTGAGCCTTGTTGTGCACGGCGTGCCAGGGATCGGAAGTGTTCTGCGAACAACCGATCTCGGTCGTTGCCGGTGGCGGCGCTGCCATGAGCCGGCTGCGCCAACTTGGGCACATCGTGCAAGCTCGCGGTTACCATCTGCAATACGTAGATGGGGTCGGCGAAATAGAGAGGGGGCGCATCCCTACGCTGACGACGTAAGTAAGCGTCGACACCGGGGCGGTGGTACGTCCACCAATCGCAATCCTGCCGCGATGTGCATAACTCCTGGACCGCCCGGTAGACGTTAGTTAGAGGTCCGGCGATTACCGCGAGTTCGTGAGGTGTGGGATCACTAGCCACAAGCACTCCTTCGTCGCCCCGTAGTACACTCGCCACGGTAGCCACGCCACAGAAGGGGCCGCTCCGCATCGCCTGCCAAATCTTTCGGAGCGGCCTTCATCGACTTATCGTTTTCCCAACCGATCCGCCGGGCTGAACGCCTTTGCCTGCCGCTCCAGGTCCGCTTCCGCGAGGTGCGCGTAGCGCCGTACCATCGCGAGTGAGCTGTGGCCCAGGGCCGCCTGCAGCGAGAAGAGTGAGCCCCCGTTCTTGAGGAACTGAGTGGCGTAGTAGTGCCGTGCCGTATGGGGGCTGCAGCGAACCCCGGTGAGCCCGGCCGACTTGCCCAATCGCTCGAAGAGTTGGCCCAGGCCGCTGGTGGTGAGGCGAGTGCCGGCTTCTGTGCCCCGGTCGGAGAGGAAGACCGGCTCATCGGCTTCGGATTCGACCCGCGGGGCCAGCAGTCCGTAGAGTGCGCGCGCCGTCCGCTTGCCGAAGAAGACGCTCCGGATCTTGGCTCCCTTCGTCTGCCGCAGGATCGCGCGGCGAGAACTGAGGTCGAGATCCCCCACGTCCAAACCGCATACCTCCTGCGCCCGGGCGCCGGTGTCGACGAGGAACAGGAGTAGGGCGGCATTGCGCTGCGGGTGGACCGAGCGCTGGGCGGCGGCGAGGAGCGCCTCGACCTGCGCGGGGGAAAACGGTTGAATCTCGTGCTGTCGGGCGAGGGGCGGTTTTCGATTGCCTAGCGGGGATTCCACCGTCGCACCTTCCTCTAGCAACCAGTTGCCGAAACAACGGAGCTGGCGGTAATAGGCCATGAGGGTGGCCGCGGAAGGCGCCTTCAAGAGGCGGGCGTCCCGGGCGGCGGCACCCCACCGGCCGCCGGGCTCCAGGTGGCCGGCGCGGACGTGGGAAAGGAAGGCACCGGTCTCGGCGGGTCCGATCTCGGTCCACTCCTCGCGCTCCGCCAGCCAGAAAAGTTTGTCGAGCACGTCCTTGCGCTCCCGCAGACTTTTTGCGGTCAGCCCCCGGATTTCGCCGTCGAGCTGCCACTCCCGCGCCAGTTGCCGCGCCCGCTTCAGGGGCAGAGACGCAGAAATCCGCACCGGAGAGTTAGTGACCCTGCCGGCGCGGTTAAAAACTGCGCAATCAGATGCTGTTTTTCTCAATTTCGCCTCCGTTTCAAAGAAAAGGAGGCGGCGGGACCCGCAGTCAGACGCTCATTTCAGGCACGGAATGGGCAATCTGGCTTGAAAGATACTCCCCCGAGTGGATTCGAACCACTAACCCTCTGATTAACAGTCAGATGCTCTGCCGTTGAGCTACAGGGGATCACGGCAGCCGTAATATACCAGAGGCCCCGCCTCTGGTCAACACCCGA
>Ga0255338_1006214_pt1 | contig 10309 bp, 8 predicted proteins | sample MeOH1_35cm_T4_19_FD_203715 | JGI IMG/M metagenome (GOLD analysis project Ga0255338, IMG submission 203715) | Sandy soil microbial communities from University of British Columbia, Vancouver, Canada - MeOH1_35cm_T4_195 | ecosystem: Engineered > Artificial ecosystem > Sand microcosm > Unclassified ...
GGCGGACCATCCGGCTCTGGCGAGATGCTGAAACGCTCACAATCGACGCCCGATCCCTGGATTAAATCGGCCCTCTCACTGCTAATCCAACCATTCGTGACGAACTGCTGCATGTCGTCCGGATTCTGAAATATCGCCCGGCTTCTCCGGTGAGAGAGCGCAGTTTTTAACAATGCACGAACAACAGTACTTGTTGCCGGCGACCGTTTGGGATCGATGAACGTGTAACCGAGCCCGCTGAGAGCGTTAACGACATGTGTATCCCTGAGTCCTCGTGCGGCCAGTGAGCCATAGATCACAGGCTTTAGCGTCACGTGGTGGACAATATGAGGTTTAACCAATCGGTAGCGTCGATACAGAGAGTAAATAGTATGCAACTCGCTGCTCACCGAAGTCCGCGATCGGGAAACCGCCAAGGGATAAAAAGCAATGCCATTATCCCGTATCTCTTCCCCGGACCCAGTTTCTGCAGCGGTAACCGCTACATCAAACCCATTAGCCTTTGCAGCGAGCGCAATTGGGAGGCGATGCGAAAGAAAGAACCAATCGACATTCACCACAAACAGGAGCCGACGTGGCATCGATGTAATGCTACCTAATCAACGGATGCTGTCCGATCCAGCGGCCATCGGTGACCTCACGGGCGACAATCCCCCCGAGGACTCCAGCCGATCATGCCCAAGCCGCGCTACGTGCAGGCCGGCACACCATACGATTCCGAGCGAGACCCAGAACATGCTTGAGCGTAAGCCTTGATGGGTCAACCCATAAACAATTGCGGGCAGGAGCACCGAACCCAATCTCGTGCCTGAAGTCGAATAGATTCGGTAGCATATGGCGACGAAAAGGCTAAGTCCGACCGCGCCATAAGAGAACAGGAGCGTCCCCCAACTTGAATGCAACTCCCCTTCCTTTAGCTCCGTCTCGAATCTATCCACAGCCCCCTCTCCAGCTCCGAGAACGAGATACTCCGGATGGTTAGTTAGCCTATCGTAACCGCGGCCTGCGAAACTGTCGTCCCTTGCCGACCCGATCTCCCGCACACGTTGTATAGCGCGCGCAACCAATTCAGGGCGGAGTTCCGTAGTCGAGAACAGCGCTGCACCGGCGACAAGCAGCAAAACATACCTGGGACGGTGCACGACCAGCAGACATACCAATAACGCGAACGCGCCAATAGCGGCTTTTGAAAGGGAGGCAAGAACAAGGATACCGGCAGAAGCGTAAACGGCTGCTTGCACTTTGACTTGCGTGCCCTTTACGAACGCCACCGCGGCGAATGCCGAGCCGGCGAGCATTGCATAATAACCTAGCTGGTTCGGATTGTTAAAGAACAGCGCTTCGCGAACGCCAACCGCGTCTAACTTGAACGGCAATAGCGCCACTTGGATAAACAAAGAGAAGCTGATCCCAGCCGCTGTATACCGAAGCAAGGCTGTGTCGTAGGCGCTGTAAAGCGCAGCAACGACAACCAATATCACACCATTGTAAGCATAAAACAGAGGCGCCCGAAGCATCTCAAGCCGGCCGGATACAATTACCCACACCACACTGACAGTTGTGACGTAGAGGACGAACCAGAACACTGCCCGTAAGACAGGGAACGCGGCAGATCCCACACGCATGCCGCGAATTGCGAGCACGGCTATCAACAGAACAAGAATTACGCTTGACGGCTGAGGGTATCCACTTGGCGCAACGTAGAACGGAAACGCAACCAGATATGCCGCCCACAGAGTTAGAACTATCCGTCTCACAAGACAGGTCCCTCCCCGACCACTACGGAGTGCGTTCCAATAAACGGTGACTCCGGTGACTCCGGCCCTTTAGAGTCGAGTCGAAGATCAGCGCGAGTTGCCGCGCAGCTTCGCGCCGGGTCCACCGCAGCGCAGTGTGTACCGGAACCTTGGGCGACGGACCGCCGGTCTCGAATAACCGCACCGCACTTCTCAGCCAACGTTCGATTCCTGGTGCGTCATCAAGGTGAAACACTTCACCGGCTAGGCTGGATGAAAGAATGCGCGCGAGTTCGAACCCGGGGTTGGTTAGAGCCAAGACTGGACGACGCAGACCGCAATACTCATAAAATTTGACGGGCAGTGATTCCAGTTCGCGATGTGTTACTAGAAGCAGGCATGTCGCCTGGGCGAGAAGAATTAGGGTCTCGCCGTGAGGCCGTTGCCCTATCTGCCTTACCACACTGCCGACAGAGTAGCGATGAATCAACTCTTCGATCTCTGCTTCAGGCGTACCGATGAGTTCTACTGCGAAATTCTCGGCGCTTATCACTCCCTCTGCGAGAAGGACACTCACCGCGCTGAAAAGGGCAGATGGATTGCGCTCTCCGCCGTAAAAAAAACCAGCATGCCTGATCACGAACCGCCGGGGATCCGGCCCCACATCCACCGGGAGCTCAGACGGGTCATATCCGTTTCGTACCACCGACATTTTTTCCCGGTGTTCCGGATACACCTCCCCCAACCTCGCCAGTTCGCTGTCTGCGACAACGACGATATGGTCGGCACGTTCGACGATTCGCCTTTCGATCAGCGTATCGATGACGCGACGCACGCGCCCGTTGGAGTACGCTAACGATGACACCCAAAGATCCCGAAAATCGGCAACCCACGGGGTACCCACCGACTTTGAGAGCGTCATGGCAACCAGATGGTTGGTAATCGACGGCGAGGTCGACCAGATCACATCCGGCGTGATCTCCTTCAATGCACGCCGACCTTCGATAACAGCAGGCGCGAACCAAGTGATATCTTTATCAGGAATCAGGGCCGTTTTGACTATCCGAGCGATGCGCCGAGCTGTCTTAGTCGGAGCTATTCGCATTCCCGCGGCCGCGGCACCCTTAACACCTCCAATGTCCGGTGCTCTGTAGATCCCCCGCGGCAGTGCAGCACCCTCAAGGCCTTCACCGCTACGCGCATATCCCGCTCTCGACGTAAGCACTCCGGGAGACCAGCCGAACTCCGGCAGATATTCAGCGAACTTCGCCGCGCGCATAGCACCGGGTGTTCCAAGTGGTGGATACCCGTACGAAACCAGGAGAGTAGTACGTTCAGCTTCAGCGTTATACATGCAAAGGACCCCTTCCATCAAAGCTCGAGCTGTCGGGCTTCTGGTACAACCCGACGGCCCAAGCCGCCCGCGAACGCCGCGGGATCACATGCCGTGCGGCTCGGCCCAATCGCATCGCTGTATCGCTCCGCGCCACGGCATGGTACGCATCGCCCGCCGATCCGTTGTTCCGTGAGAATCCGCATAGCGGGCACGTCGTGTACGCCGGAAAGAAGCCCGCCCAAGTGCGTATCCTCCTGTAAACTGCGCCCACACTGGATGCGAACCACACGTCTGACTTGTGAATCAACATCAGTCCGACGCACTGGAATGTCGGCATAAGAGATTCGAGACTGTTCTTATCAAACCTTCGCAGGTGATAATGAGGATTGAACTCACATTCACAGCTCGGACATTTCGCCATAACTTTCGGCTCATGATACGGCACCGAAATCAGCACGTACTTAGCGGACACGCGCTCTAGCTCTTCGAGAGTCCTTGAGAATACGGCGAGCGGAAGATGCTCGATGACCTCTAGCGCCGAGACAACATCAGCCGACCCACTCCTAAATGGCAGTGCATCGGACGAGCCTTGAACGAGCGGTCGCCGCGCCACATCAAATCGAATAGCGGTGAACGAGCGATCCGCGCCACAGGACCGGAGTTGAGGCCGCACCCTGCCCAGAAACTTCAGAAATGCCGCATTCCCAGTCCCGACGTCGACGATTGAACACGCTTCCGCCGGTATGAGGCGTGCGCAAGCCTCAAACCGCCGGAGCTCATCGGCGTTTCCGAGATACCTGTTCTCCTGCCACATCGCAGGATTTTCATATTGCGAGCGTTCAAGTGTGCTCATGCGTCCCGCGAGCAGAGGGTGGGTGCTGTGCTTGCGCTAGCGGCAGCGACAATCGAGGAATAGAAGAAGTACAGCGCTACATAGGTTGCGGACAGTACGGCGGCATAACATGCCACCGCGGTGTTAGGCGTCCATCCGCTTCGAAATGGAATCCACACGCTGAGCACGAGAAGCGCCGTACGTGTCGCGTCAAGAAGCAACTGACGGCCCTGCCGGCCCACGATGGCTGCCGTTTGAGAAAGAGGAGACACGACAAACTGGCCAAGCATCGCCGGGCACATGAGTGCGGTGTACACGCCGGCATTCTGCCACTCCGCACCAAAGACAAGATCGAATACAAACGGAGCTCCGACGCCAATCAGGCAGATAGGAATGCCGCCGAACAGCAATAGACGCGAAGCCAGTTTTTTGAATACGGGGTGTAGCCGCTCCGGCGATTCACGTTTTGCCCGTGCAGCTTCCCCCAGATACACCTGTGCCACACTCTGCCCAATCAGGCGCATGGGCGTGCCGACAACTCTATTGCTCAGCATCAACCAGCCGGCAACCGATGGACCATAAAGTGAAGCAAACAGCAGCGTTGGGATTTGGAGCGCAAACGTATTGAGCAATGCCGAAGGGGATGACAGGAGCGGAAACGCCTTATACTGGCGAGCAATGCGGCATAACTCCTTTACTGACGGCAGTCCCGCAATGTCCCTAGTGCTCTTTAGAAGCAGCGCGCCGAGACGAGCAGTACCACCAAGCTTGCCCGCAACATCCCCCGCCAAAAGGCCTATTGGACCTGCGGGAGCCATGATAATCGGGATCAGTGCCTGCCCGACACCCTGCGCAACCTTCGTCTGAGAAATGGCCCGGTAATCGCGAAGCCGTGCCGCGTAGGAATTCAGGGTTTGCTGGACGACCCCAACGAACAGGCCAACTGGGACGATCCAGAGAAACGGCTCGAACTCCGGCGCCCGAAGTACCTGCGCGACATCCCGCCCAAAGAAGGCGACTGCAATCGCAACTGCCACAACGGTTCCAACCAGCACGACAAACGAAAGACAAACCAAATAGAGCGCTTCGCGTTCGTCAGACGCCATAGGAACAGCAAGTTCGTACCGAGCGGCGCCTAATACGACAGCGAGTGAAACAACTCCAGTGTAAACGCCGAACAAACCGAAATCGGCCGGAGGGTACAACCGGGTGATAACTGGAGTTGCCGCGACGAGAAGCAGTTGGCCAAGTGCGGTACCGAATGTTATACCGGCGATGCCTCTGGCGAATGTACCAGCCTTTAGACGAGTATGCAGCGGGATCAGACGCTGCGCCGATAGTAGCCTTGGTGCTGACACGTTAGTTCGCGTTGGAAACGCTGGCCGTTTTCACTGCGTGCCCGACGGCGGAACTGTAGTCCCGCCAGCGCCGTGAAAGGTCGAACGCTCCACAACTATTAACAAGTGCACAACATCTCCCATCGCAATCACGCCAATGCCAGCCCATTTCCCAGAGCACATGCAATTCTGGCCGCTGCGTTTCCATCCCCGTATGGAGACGCATCCTGCCCGACCGACCCAATCGCACCGAGAACTGCTCGGTGGATGTTGTATGGATCATTTGGTGGGCACAGCCGGTTCCAGTTGAGGTCGACGAGTTCCGTCCATTCCGTCTCATCCCGCAACGTGACACACGGAACCCGGTGAAAGAAGGCTTCCTTTTGCACGCCGCCAGAATCAGTAACAATCAAAGCGGCATTCTCTTCCAGCCGGAGCATATCCAGATAGCCGACTGGATCGATTATCTGGACTCCAATGGACTCTTTCGCCTGCAGCAACTTCCGGGTGCGTGGATGGACTGGCCAGACAACCGGAATGTCCCGGCCGACCAACTCGAGCCCATTCCATATCGCTTCCAAACGGCTCACATCATCCGTGTTTTCCGCGCGATGAACCGTCGCGAGGATATACTGCCCCTTAGCTAAACTGAGTTCTTGAACGATCCCGCCATCATTCCTCGAGCGCCGCGCGAAATGCAATGCCGCGTCATACATGACATCGCCGACGTTAATAATCCTCCGTGACTCGATGCCCTCTCGCCTTAGGTTATTGAATGCAGTCTCGGTGGGTACGAGCAGCAATGAACTCAGAGAGTCGGTCACTATGCGATTGCGCTCCTCCGGCATCCGACGGTTGTAAGAACGCAACCCAGCCTCGACATGCGCTACCGGCACGAGCAGGTTAGCGGCGGCAATTGCTCCAGCAAGCGTGCTATTGGTATCCCCGTAGACCAACACTCCATCAGGATTGTACCGCCGCAGAACACCGTCCAATCCAATCAGCATTTTCGCGAGTTGTTCCGAAAGCTCGCCCGAGCCGACGTGAAGATTTGCATCTGGCTCTGGAATCCCAAGCTCATCGAAGAAGACTTGCGACATCCGGGGATCATAGTGTTGGCCAGTATGCACAATAATCTCAGTGATCCCCTGGCTGCGGAGGGCTTTACTGACCGGAGCTGCCTTTATGAACTGCGGCCTCGCTCCTAATACGGTTACAACTCTCATCCAATGGTTGCAGCATCGGAGGTGGACGTAATTGCAATGCCTTCAGCCGCTGGCCGGTACTGACGGCCACATTCTCCGCACATGGCCCTTTCGTGATCAAATCTCAACGTCGCACCACACCGACATATCCAGCCGATTCTCCTCGCTGGCACCCCAGCCATTAGCGCGTAGTCTGGAACATCCCGCGTCACTACAGCGCCCGCTGCAATAAAGGCCCATTCACCTATCGTGACCCCGCACACAACAGTTGCATTGGCACCGATACTAGCGCCATGTCTCACCCGAGTCTGAGCGTAATCTGCCGATGTATTCCTTGGAAATGCAGACCGCGGCGTCCGCACGTTTGTGAACACCATGCTAGGGCCGCAGAAGACAAAATCCTCGAGAACGACACCCTCGTAGACGGAAACGTTGTTCTGTATCTTCACCCCATTGCCTATAACTACATTATTGGCGACGAAGACGTTCTGGCCCAACGAACAGTCCGCACCGATAACGGCGCGGGCCGACACATGACAAAAGTGCCAGATCTTCGTGTTTGGACCGACGACAGCACCTTCATCCACTATCGCTGATTCGTGAACAAATGAACTCATACTCAATATTCTAGAGGAAGAGATACTCTACGTCCGTCCCGCGCCGACAAATAGATTGCAATAAGCAACTCGAGCGATCGAAGTCCCTCTCGACCATCGGTTTCTGGGTCAGCCTGTCCGCGCAGCGTTTCGATTACATTCTCGTAGTACTGACCGTGGCCAAAGCCGTAAACTGATGTCGGCTGGTAGCTCGCCATTCGTACACACTCGTCATCTGGAGCAGGCACTGCAAAATCCCAGTGTTGAATTTCGTTGACAGCCACACCACCGAGCCGAACAGTTCCACCCTCTCCGATAATTGTCAACGAACCTTCAAAATTGCGCTTATGCGTGAGCATGGTAACGTTGATGGACCCGAGCGCTCCTGACCGCCAACGAACATTTGCAACACCCGTGTCTTCAACTTGAATGTTTCTCGCCAGCGTGGCGGTGAAAGCTTGAACGCTTTCAACGGGACCTACCAGCCAGTCCATTAGGTCGACGTAGTGACTGGCCTGGTTCATAAAAGCCCCGCCATCGAACTCCCATGTCCCACGCCACCGGGCGCTGTCGTAATACTCCTGCGGGCGACTCCAGAACACATTCAAATTCACCATGAAGATCCGGCCGAAACGGCGCTGGTCGATCGCACGCTTGACAAGCTGGATCGTCGCGTTTCGTCTATTCTGTTTTACAACAAACAGCCTCACCCCGGCCTCGTCGCACGCCTTTACGAGCGCCTTCCCATCGTTCCAGCGGGTTGCCATTGGCTTTTCAGTAATGACATGGCGCCCAGCGCTTGCAGCGGCAATGCCCTGCTCGGCGTGGAGACCGCTTGGAGTTGCCAGGATCACAGCATCCACGTCGGACCGTCCAAGCATTGCGTCCAACGAACTGTACGCAGCCGCGCCTGTCTTTGATGCCGCGACCTCGAGGGCAACGGTGTTGCTGTCGCAAACGGCCGTGATTTCAGCGTTTTCGGCATGCGCGCGTAGCGCCTCTACGTGCTTGTCGGAGATGCGACCACACCCGACTAGACCGAAGCGAATTTTTCTGCCCTGAATTGGCTCGTATTCGTCGTTGAACATTTCAGCTTAGGGATTGCAGTTGACTACGATCCGAGTACCTGCTCGATGCACGCTACAACGCACAACTGCTGTGACGCGGACAGTTCTGGATAAATCGGAATGGCAAGGCTTTCTCGTGATGCCTCTTCTGCAAACGGGAAGTCGCCTTCCCCATATCCGAGGCCAGCGAAGCATTCCTGCAAATGGAGTGGCCGTGGATAGTACACTTCGCAACCGACACCTCGGTCGCGAAGCGCAGACTGGATAGAGTCACGTCGTGCATGGCGAATCACGAACTGGTTGTAGACGTGCCCGGCCTCATCCTTGGGAAGAAGTACGGAGGCAAGGGTCGGCGATTTCGCAAACAACTCGCGATACCTCGCTGCGTTGTCGCGCCGCATTCCCGTCCAATTCGCCAGGAACGGCAACTTCACCCGCAGAACGGCCGCCTGTATTGCGTCCAGACGAAAATTCCCGCCGACGACATGGTGGAAATACTTAGGTTTGCTACCGTGCACGCGGAGCGTCCTCAACCGATTCGCGAGTTCATCATCATTTGTGGTGATGAGCCCTGCGTCTCCGACAGCCCCGAGATTCTTGCTTGGAAAGAAGGAGAAGCAACCGATGTCGCCCACCGCGCCAGCTCTTCTGCCCTTTTTATCGAAAGATCCTATTGCTTGGGCCGCGTCCTCAACGACCCTCACACCCGAAGCAGCGCTTAACGCGAGGATGTCATCCATCGGGACCATCCGCCCAAACAGATGAACCGGAACGATCGCCTTCGTCCGTGTGGTGATCCGAGATTCAATCTGGTCGGTACGGAGATTAAAAGTGTATGGATCGATGTCGACGAAAACCGGCTTCGCGCCGAGCCGTGCGATGACACCCGCGGTAGCGAAGAACGAATACGGAGTCGTAATGACTTCGTCACCATGACCTACATCAAGTGCCATCAGCGCGGCGAGGAGAGCGTCCGTGCCGGAAGAGACGCCGATTGCATGCTGCACACCCACAAATCTGCCGACTTCCGCTTCGAAAGCTGTAACCTCGGGCCCGAGGATGAACTGGTGTGAGTCAAGTACTCGCTCCAGCGCACGCCTGATATCATCCCGGAGGGGAGCGTGATGAGCTTCAATATCGAGCAGCGGAACGCCTTGCGTGATTTCTAAAGACTGAGTCACTGTGCCATTTCAACAAGAGGGGATGCGTATCCGTACTGCACTAGCCCACGCGACGCACGGACACGCGCTGCGACCCGAAGAGCGCTTGGACTTCCACGACTGCCTGCTCCATGTCCACGTGGGCGTGATGCGCCCATGCAGCTGCGCGCTTGGTTATCTCAAACGACTCGAAATTCGTCGTTGAAACGATGCGGATCTTCTCACGCCCAGTCGGGATCGAAGACTCTTCCGGTGCAACTAGCTCCTCATGCAGCTTCTCACCAGCACGTAGCCCGGTAAAAACGATTCTCGAAGCCGGATCGCCAGTGAATCCGGAAAGCCTGAGGAGGTTTTGAGCCAGATCATAAATCTTTACCGGCTCACCCATCTCCAGCATCGCAATCTGGCCACGGAATTCGTTCATGAGCGAGGCTTGCAGAACGAGCTGCACCGCCTCGGGTATGGTCATGAAGAACCGCGTCACTTCCGGATGTGTGACGGTAAGAGGCTGTCCCTTTTCCATCTGCCGCTTAAAGACAGGAATTACACTTCCGGCGCTCCCCAAGACATTGCCGAAACGAACCGCACCGTAAGACGTGAACGGAAACTTCTCCTGAAGTTCAAGGATGATCAGTTCCGCCAGCCGCTTGCTCGCACCCATGATGTTCGCAGGTCTGACCGCCTTATCCGTACTCACGAGCACAAACCGCTTCGCGCCATGCCTGCCCGCTGCATCCGCAACCCGCCACGTGCCGATCACGTTATTGCGGATCGCCTCGCGCGGGTTGAACTCCATCATCGGCACGTGTTTGTAGGCGGCCGCGTGGAAAACGCGATCGGGCTGGAAACGGTTGAAGACCTGTTCGATCCCGGCGGCATCGACGATGTCGCAGATGACCGGGTGAATCGTCAGGTCGGGGTGTGCTTCACGCAGTTCGAGGTCGAGGAAGAAGAGCGGCGTCTCGGCCTGGTCGAGGATGACGAGTGCGCGCGGTGAATGCAGCGCGACCTGTCGTGCAAGTTCGGAGCCGATCGAGCCG
>Ga0255338_1006215_pt1 | contig 10308 bp, 8 predicted proteins | sample MeOH1_35cm_T4_19_FD_203715 | JGI IMG/M metagenome (GOLD analysis project Ga0255338, IMG submission 203715) | Sandy soil microbial communities from University of British Columbia, Vancouver, Canada - MeOH1_35cm_T4_195 | ecosystem: Engineered > Artificial ecosystem > Sand microcosm > Unclassified ...
ACATACTAACCGCTCTCAACCTCACTCTCGCAAAAGCAGCCTTAAATGGGGCGCGAGCACGTTGCTCCGTTCGGCTGTTCGCGGAGTATGTTAAGCGGCTCGCTCGTGATGTCTCCACTGCGGGGTAAGTCAATTCACCCATGAGATATTGGGAGTTTTCTGCCGGTGCTGATGCTCAAGAGGCTTCGAAGGCTGTTCTAAAAGAGCAAGCGCTTAAGAAAAAGTGTTTCCCGTAAGCCCTCAGCTGCTTAAGAGAGGGCAAAAATTTCCGGAATAAAATTTTCCCCGGCTCTGGAAGTCCAAGTCGCCGTGCTGACCCAAACAGAAGTCCGAAGTCCGAAGTCAGACGTCCGAGACCGGGTCATGTCTCTTTAAGTAAGTCGATAGGTACATTCTGCATCCAGTTTCGGACCTCGGACATCGAACCTCGGACCTCGATTTTGCCCGACTACCACAGCGACCCTAAAGAACACTTTTTCCTACCTCATTCGTCTCTATGACCCTAAAGAATTTCTGAATTCAAACCACGAACATCGCAAAGCCCTGGTATCCCAGGGCTTTGTCTTAGGTGAATTCATTGTAAGTAAGCATGGTTTGTTCTGCGGTCTTACGCCAGGAGTAAAGGTTTGCCCGCGCCAATCCTTTAACCGTGTAATGCAGGGCTAAATCCTCATCATTAATTAATCTGTACATGCTCTCCGCAAGTTCGATGGAATCAAAGGGGTTGATGAGCAGAGCCCCGTCTCCAACCACCTCAGGCATGGAGGAGCTCTTGGAGGTTATGGTTGGGGTACCGCAGGCCATAGCCTCTATCGGGGGCAAGCCGAACCCCTCATAAATCGAGGGGTAGACAAAAATGAGGGCGGCGTTGTAGAAAAGCGGTAACTCCTCTACGGGAGCAAAACCTGGAAACTCCACCCTGTCCTTAATTCCAAGAGCTTCCACTAACAAATTCAAATCCTCAAAATCTCTTCCGGGTTTGCCAACGATTACCAGCTTGATATCAAAATCCAAATCGTTTTTGAGCTCGAAAAAGGCGTTTATCAGGCTGCTAATGTTTTTGCGTGAGCCAAAGCCGCCAAGGTATAGAATAAAACGGCTGTCAATTCCATATTTCTGTTTGATAAATTCCCCGCACTTTCTTTTGTCCAAGGGACGGTAAATTTCCTCGGCCGCTTCATAGGTAACCACTATCCGCTCGTCCGGAAGCTTGAAAATCTTTTGAATATCCCTTTTCGACCATTCGGAAACTGTGATTACCTTGTCGGCATCTTCCATGATGCGCGGCATTTCCTGCAGAAAGACCTTGAGATAGGTCCGTCCCACTGTTTCCGGGTAAACATAGGGAATCAGATCGTGGACAGTGACGATCAGAGGGCAGTTTTTGCGGACAGGCAGACCGATCCCGTTTTGAGGCACATGATATACGTTAATATTTTCTCCTTCCAGAACAGCGGGTATATGTACCTCTTCCCAGAACTTGTCTTTGTGTTTGAGAATACTATTAAACACAGCGTCCGTACGCGGGTCTAGGTCCTTATACTCGTCTCCAGGCCAAAAGAAACGATAATTGTTTTTTAGATCTACGCTGGCAAGGTTCCGGATTAACTGGTAGGTATAAGTTCCTATTCCGGTCCCGCGATACCATATCGCCGCCCTGGCATCGATACCAATTTTCACTGGCTGTCCCTCCCGGGCAAAAATTTTCCGGAACCGCTTAATTCTGTAAAGCCAGCCAGAAAGTTCTCTCTAGCCTCAAGACTGTCCTCAAGCCTCCTGAGCCTGAGCAGGAGGTTCTCCGGCTTATGCATATTAACCTCCGCATATTTGGCCCAGGCCAATTGCCAAAAATCCTGAGGATACTCCATGAAGCTTAAGAGCGCTTCCAGTGAACCCGGTTCCAAGTTTTTTTCTTCGTGATATATTAACAATATGCGTTCTGCCAGCTCCAGACTCCAGTTGGATGATTTTAACAATCGTAAAATGATACTTCCGAGGTCGTGCAGAGGCATATCGAGAAGACAGTAGTCAAAGTCAACAAGCCAAACTTGTTGGGCAGCATTAATCAACACATTGTGGTAAGCATAGTCATGGTGGCAGATTGTGCCGAGTTTGCGAGCCTTGTTTGCCAGAGTGTAATATGCTCCCCGGCGAAGTCTTTGAATAGCGTTTTGGGCCTGAATGATTGAGCGGTCTGCGTGGGTTAGAAACAACTCGTCAAATTCGTCTGCTGCTCCTCTGGCCATTACCCGGCTGCGAAAGGACAGAATATGTCCCAGCCGGTAGCTGAAACGCTGCGGCCAGACCCCGTAAAGGCGCCTCTTTTGCCAGCAGACCGGGCCGAAATAACCGCAGGCCAGCCTGTGAAATTGTGCCATGGTTCTTGTAGCCAGTTCCATTTCCAGAAGGTTAAAAGGGTTTGACTGGGTCGCTTCAATCCAGGCAGTGATCAGGAAACGCTGATCTCCTACCTCGGCGAAGCCGCGCCCTGAGTTGGTAGGGATGATCCTGGCCAACCTCTTAAAACCTTGCTTAACCAAATGTTCACAAATCCTGAACTCTAAATCGAGTTCTTCCGCTTGGAGTTTGGTGCGTTTAACCGCCAGTTTACCGATACTGGTATCGATATACAGTACAGACAGGCAGGGTTGCACCTCTCTCAGATGAAACCCGTATGTTCGGGCCAATTCATTGAGGGGCCAGCCTTTCACTTGCTTCACCTCCCAACCAGGCTCCCCCGGGAGATCTCAGCAGTAAAAAGCTTGAGCATATTCTCCTCCGGCCTGAAATTATTGATTTCATTCTGCAGGTGATCAATTGTTGCACGCTCTGATTTTTCCGGTTTGCCGGAAAAATGTCGGTTAACTATCCGCCACAGTCTCTGGGGAAAATGAAGAAAGGCAAGGATGAAGGTCATTTCTTCAGGGGTAAGAGGGGACTCTAGGTGATATGCTTGCAGTACCAATCTTATGTAGTCTATCTGCCAATCTGTACTTTTTCCTACTATGCGAATCAAGCGGCCAAGATCATAGGCGGGAATTTCCTGCGCACAGTAGTCAAAATCGATGACTCTCATGCAGTCGGCTTGATCTACAATAAGATTGTGATAGGTAAAGTCCTTGTGACAAATAGTACCGTGCTCCTTGGCCCTCTGAACCAAGCCTTTGTAATCGCATTCCTTCAGAATAGATAGAGCTTGAATACACCTTTGCCGGTAATTCTCATACCACTCGGCATAAAGCAAATTGAAAGAATCCTGTGGGTCCTGCTGGGCCAGGGTGGAGTATTGGCTCAGCTTTTGCAGGTGCAATCCCCATTCGAAAGGCAGATTTCCCCAGGTTTCCCTCGCCTTCAAGCCCAGGGGCAGGCTAAATCCATGGGAGGCTTTGTGCAGTTTAGCTAAGACCCTGCCTGCTGCACGTAAATCCTCCGGGTTAGTTAAATCCGCTTCCCGGCCGGGAATCCAGTCGGTTAGGTAGAACACTCCTTCTGGCAGAACAGCCACATAGGAAGCCGAATTGGTTTTTAAGAACGGTATCGTAGCATCAAAGCCATTATCTATAAGGTACTGGACCGCACTCGCAACGAAGTTGATTTTGCCCCGAAACTCCTTTACCCGTTTAAAACATTTGGAACCAGCAGAAGTTTCAACCCGCCATACAGCCCTGACCTGGACGACTTTTGTTACCTCCAGGCCGTAGCAGGAAGCTATAGTCTTTTTAATCCAATTGAAATCATTCACCGGCTGAGCTCCTTTAGCGATATTTGGAGTAGTCCGCTTCGCTTAGACCTTCGACAAGCATCTTGATTTCCTGATCTCGGTCTTTAGCACACACCAGGACTGCATCGCTTGTGTTAATGATTATTAAATCCCGTAAACCGATTGTGGCCACGAGCTTTTCCTCGGTATCAATAATGCAGCCTGAGGTGTCCATCCCCAGGTGTTGGCCATTGGCCACGTTCCCATATGAATCTGTGGTTAAAATGTTTTCCAGTGCAGACCAACTGCCCAGGTCTTCCCATTTAAAGTGGCCCGGCAGCACAAAAACTTCTGTAGCTCTTTCCATGATGCCATAATCCACGGACATGGCGGAAAACTTGCTGTACTCCTCGGCCGTAACTTTGCTGGCGTCAGGATGCCTATGGAACTTCTTGATTCGCTTAAGACCCACGGAAAGCTTGGGCATATAGCGTTCTATTGCTTTTAAAATAGTAGTTGCCTGCCAGATAAATATTCCGCTATTCCAGAGATAATTACCGGCCTTAAGGAAGGATATTGCTTTTTGCCGCGATGGTTTTTCCATAAATTGATCCACGCTGAATACCGATCCGGGAACACCGTCAAAATCCAACTGTTGGCCGCGCCGGATATAGCCGAAATTAGTCTTTGGACTGGTAGGAGGGATCCCGATTGTAAGTAAGCATTCCGTCTTGCGTGTCAAGGTTACAGCCAGCTCAATTGTCCTACAAAAAGATTCATTTTCTCCTATGTAATGGTCCGCCGGCATGCAGACCATTACTGCATCCGGGTCCACGCCGGACAGTATGGCAGCTGCCAGGCCGATACATGCAGCGGTATCTTTGTTTTCCGGTTCGAGGATAACATTTTCCCTGGGAAGCTCAGGCAGTTCTTCTCGGATTGATGGTTCATAAGTCTGATTGGTAACCACATAAATGTTTGACCATTTCAGTACCGGCCGCACCCTAAGTGCTGTTTCACGCAGCAGGCTGTCACCACCAAAAAATTTCAACAGCTGTTTAGGGCGATTTAACCGGCTTTTTGGCCAAAAACGGGTCCCTGATCCCCCAGCCATGATCACAGCATACGTGTGTGAGTGAGCTTCCCCTTGCCAATTGTCCGTTTCCATGAACGGGTGTCCTCCTTATGTATATGGTGCACTTGACCATAAATGCTTAGTACATAGTATGCAGAACAATATGCTTAAAGAAAAAGAACCACCCTAATATTTTATTAGGACAGTTCTTTTTGCAAAATATCTGTTTTTGTTCGTTCAGTAGGAGGTTGTTTGAGCAAGGGGTAAGGGGGCCTTACCATTCGTGCCGGTTTGTCGCAGTAAATAATCTAGTTGGCAGATGGTGATCGGAGCTTCTTTTCGATGTAAATTGATCTCTGTTAATAAGGTTTCGGCTCCCAATATGGTCCAACAGCGCAGGGCAAATTCCAAATCGCTTCGAGCGGGAATAAACCCCGCTGTCAAAGTTTCAAGGATTTCCTTACTGAGTTCGAGCACACCTAACTGCAGCAGCCCGTTAAATACTTGCAGGTCCGCACAAACGGGCAGTCTCTCCAAATTAGTAAAAACCATATTATCCTGAAAACGGGAATGGGTCATAAACAGGGTCAACTGCGCCCGTCTGGCGAAATGAACACGGCTTTGGCTATCCCTAAAGGAGGGGAAATCTGTTGTAATAGCCTGAACTATTTCCGGGGCGTTCCAGTGGTTAGCCTCATATAGTTCAGTCACTTTGCCGTTGTATTTGATGCGTAAAGTCTTAGCCGTTTCCTGCCAAATTTTAATTCGGTCATCCAGGAGAGGAAGCGGCCCAAAAACCGCCTGGAAATCATCCCGGGATATGCGGGACAGGCAGGAAGCTGACAATAGTTCAGGATGGCTGCGCAGAGCAAGCCAGAAGTTGATGCTTCCGACCGGACCAAGGGTATCCCGGTCAGGGTAAAAGCCAAAATTGATGGCGTTACCAAAAAAGAAGTAGGTTACTGCGAGTTCTAAATTTTGATCCATGCCTATCGGGGTATCCCAACTGGGTAAATAAAAGGTTTCATAAGTCCATTTTTGCGCTAGATGCTTCGATGTGGCATTGTTTAGCGTAATGCCGGGGTATTGGCAGCCCGCAGTTAAAGGTTCTAAAATCATGTAATCTCTCACGGTAATCCCTCCAACTTATGGTTTAGGATACCATAATTGACTTTGCCCAGCAACGAGCAGAAATATGGCATACCGGGTCTCGTTAATTTTCGCGCCGATCTGCAGCGTTTTGTTGCGTACTCAACTGGGAATTGTGCTAAAATAATGAAATGAGCGCAGACAATGAGAAGGTGATGAAACGCAGTGCTTAACCCCATGATCTTCGTTATGATCGGACTGTTCTTCGCTGCCTTTACCGGGATTAATTATTATGTGGGACTACGCGGCTGGCAAGCAATCGGCAGTCACTTGCCTTTCCTTCAGGGGAATGTGTACTGGATTGCCTTTTGGATTATCGCTTTATCCTATTTGGCGGGAAGACTTGGTGAAAAATATTTCCCTGGAGTCCTGAGCCACTTCTTGATCCTGCTCGGGGCTTATTGGCTGGCGACTATGTTCTACTTTATCCTGAGTTTAGCAATCATTGATCTGATCCGCTTTATTAACAGGGGATTGCACTTTCTGCCGGATTGGCTAGCTCGCAACCCGGCTGTCAATCCCACCTTTGGCCTGCTGGTTTTCGTGCTGGTTATTGGTGTTGTTGTCTATGGAGCCTGGAATGCAAGGCACCCCAGAGTGCAGCACTATGATGTAAGTATTGCCAAACGGGCTGATTCTATTAGGCAGATGAAAGTGGTAATGGTGTCTGACATCCATCTGGGTACTATTGTGAAGAATGCTCAGCTTACCCAGATGGTGGAGATGGTGAATCGGCAGAAACCTGACCTGATAATTTTTGCCGGGGACATTATTGACGAGAGCGTGGAACCCTTCGTGGAATTGCAGATGGCAGATAGTTTCCGCCAGCTGCGGGCGAAGTACGGTGTTTATGCCGCCTTGGGAAACCATGAATATATAGGGGGTCACGCTGAGGAGGCTGTCCACTATTTACAGCAAGCCGGGGTGAAAGTGCTAAGGGATGAGGTTGTAAATGTGGCAGGCAGCTTCTATGTGGCAGGAAGGGAGGACAGCTCGCGCGAACGCTTTGCCGGCGGAAAGCGTAAGCCGTTGGCCCAAGTCCTGGGCTCAGTCGATCGCTCCCTGCCCGTGATCGTGATTGATCACCAGCCCAGCCAGCTGGAAGAGGCCCAAAATCAAGGAGTTGACCTGCAGTTATCCGGACACACTCACAAAGGCCAGCTTTGGCCAAATGAATTGATTACAAGGCGTTTGTTCGAGGATGACTGGGGCTTGCTGCGGAAAGGGAATTTTCAGCTAATAGTATCTTCTGGCTATGGCACCTGGGGCCCTCCGGTTAGGGTGGGGGCGAGCCCGGAGATTGTGGATATCACTCTAAACTTTTCCAGGTAATAAGCTGCGTGCCATTTGGGTAAAATATTGAACCATAACCTCGCAACGGGGGTTATTTTGGTAAGGAGGTTAAGTATCCTGAACGCCATCCAGATAGTTCTTTTGTGCATAACCTTCCTTCAGCTTGTGTTTATTGGCACCGTTGTTTTTCTGGAAAACCGCGACCCCTCCAGAACGGTCATTTGGCTGCTTATCCTGGGGGTCCTGCCGATCCTGGGTTCTCTCCTGTACCTAGTCTTTGGGAGAACCGCCAGCCTGCGTAAACTGGCCCGGCGCAAACAGCTGCAGCAAAGCAAGCTGACAAGGCTCGTGGAGAACCAGAAGGTCGAGTTATCCAGTGATCACATTATTTTGGGCTATGCGGCCCCCCATAAACAGAAACTTGTAAGGATTCTGCTCAATGAGAGCTCAGCCCCTCTGACTGCCAATAACCTGGTAAAGGTGCTGACAAACGGGGAGGAGACCTTTAGTGCCTTGTTTGCTGCGATGGAGGGAGCAAAGGAGCACATTCATTTGGAATACTATATCTTTAAAGACGATGAAGTTGGCAAGGATGTGTTAAAGATATTGTCCCGCAAGGCAGCAGACGGGGTTAAAGTGCGAGTCCTGGTAGACGGTTGGGGAAGCAGGGCAATCACCAAGCGGCTGCATGAGCTAAAGCGGGAAGGAATTGAGGCCGAGCGTTTTTTTCCCTTGCGCTTTCCCTTTATCAGCAGCAGGCTTAACCTGCGCAATCACCGTAAAATAGTGATTGTGGACGGATTGCAAGGCTTTATTGGCGGGTTGAATGTGGGGGACGAGTATCTGTCTCGCAGCAAAAAGTTCGGTTTTTGGCGCGACACCTTTGTTAAATTCGAAGGGGAAGCTGTTCACTTTCTCCAGACCGTGTTTTTAAGTGACTGGCAGTCTGTTACACATGAAAATATCAGCGGGCCTGGGTATTTTCCAAGCATGGGTGAGATTGGCAAACAACTCGTTCAAATCGCCGCAAGTGGTCCTGATTCGGACTGGGAGTCTTTGCTCCAGGTATATTTCACGGCTATGACCTCTGCCGAAAAGAGAATCTATATAGAAACGCCCTACTTTATACCGGACGACAGCGCAATGATGGCTCTTAAGACCGCAGCGTTGAGCAACCTGGATGTGAGGATAATCTTTCAGGGGGTCCCGGATCATCTGCTTACCTTTTGGGCTTCCCATTCCTACTTTGAGGAACTGCTGGAAGCAGGGGTGCGAATTTATCACTATCGCAAAGGGATCTTGCATGCAAAGATTCTGATCGTGGATGGTGAAATCGGCTGTGTGGGTTCAATGAACTTTGACGTGCGCAGTTTTCGCCTAAACTTCGAAATTAGCGCTTTTGTCTATGACCAGGTCTTTGCCACTCGACTGGAACAGGATTTTAATGCGGACCTTGCTGAAAGTGAAGAACTCCTGCTTGAGGAGTTTTGCCAGCGTCCTGTCTCAGTCAGGATTAAAGAGTCTGCAGCCCGACTCCTGTCCCCCCTGCTTTAGCAAAAAGTTGAAATCTGGTAATACATGCGGTAAACTGGCAATTGAGTATGAAAACAGTGCATTGGGAAAGGTCTTGAAGCATGGCTCAACAATTTTACCACACGGTTACTTTCGGGTGCCAAATGAATGAAAGGGACACTGAAAGCATTGCAGGCATGTGTGAGGAGATGGGGTATACCTATGCTGACAGCACAGAACAAGCGGATCTGATTGTAATCAATACCTGCTGTGTGCGTGAAAGTGCAGAAAACAAGGTGCTTGGGCATGTTGGCAATTTGAAAAAGTTAAAAGACAGGAGGCCGGATTTAATCCTGGCGCTGTGCGGTTGTATGGTACAGCAGGAACATGCTGCAGAGCGCCTGCGAAAACGGGCTCCTCACCTCGACATCCTGTTTGGAACTCATAATCTGCACCAACTGCCCAAACTGGTAGCTTATGTCCGGGAAACCGGGAAAGCCGTGATAGACGTATGGGACAGCGCGGGGGAGGTGGTGGAAAACTTGCCCACCAGGCGGGAGGGCAAACTCAAAGCCTTTGTGAACATCATGTACGGCTGTAACAATTTCTGTACCTACTGTATTGTTCCCTATGTGCGGGGGCGTGAGAGGAGCAGGAAGCCGGACGATATCGTGGCGGAGGTGGCAAAACTTTCCAGGGAGGGTTTCGGCGAGGTGACTCTTCTGGGCCAAAATGTTAACTCTTACGGCAAGGACCTGGATCACTCAGCTGATTTTGCCGACCTACTCCTTGCCGTTAACGCGGTTAGTGGGTTACAACGCCTCAGATTTACCACCTCCCACCCCCGGGACATTACAGACAAGATGATCAGGGCGGTGTTAGAGGGAGATAAGATCTGCGAACATTTTCATCTTCCTGTCCAGTCCGGGAGCAACAACATACTAGAGAAAATGAATCGCGGCTATACTAGGGAGTACTATCTTGAGCGAACAGCCACAATTCGAGAATTGGTTCCGGGAGCAGCTATTTCCACCGACTTAATTGTGGGATTTCCGGGCGAGACAGAGGATGATTTTCAAGCTACACTGGATCTGGTGCAGCGGGTAGAATTTGATGCTGCTTTCACCTTCTTGTACTCTCCCAGGTCTGGTACCCCAGCAGCCACGCTGTCGGGCCAGCTCGCACCTGAGGTGAAAAAAGAGAGGCTCAGCCGCTTGATGGAAGCGCAAAATGCCATCAGCCTGAAATCCAATCAAAAGCTGCTGGGAAAAGTGGTTGAGGTGCTAGTCGAGGGAGAAAGCAAGACTAACAAGGATAAGCTAACGGGAAGGTCCAGAACCAACGAACTTCTGGTCTTTCCGGGTCTAGGAGGGCTGGAGGGAAAGCTGATCCCTGTCAAGATCATCAAAGCGGGTACTTGGACGCTTGAGGGAGAGTTAATGGGTTTTCAAGCCTAGGGAATAAATTTAGGAGGTAGAAAATCTGAAAATGGACGCAGAAGTAAATAACAACAGGAATCCCTAATGAGGGTGCACTTAAATAGACCTGTAAGTCAGGTCAAAAAAAGAATCAATAGCGA
>Ga0255338_1006216_pt1 | contig 10307 bp, 9 predicted proteins | sample MeOH1_35cm_T4_19_FD_203715 | JGI IMG/M metagenome (GOLD analysis project Ga0255338, IMG submission 203715) | Sandy soil microbial communities from University of British Columbia, Vancouver, Canada - MeOH1_35cm_T4_195 | ecosystem: Engineered > Artificial ecosystem > Sand microcosm > Unclassified ...
CTCCACGAGGCGGTGGGCGTAGTAGATCGGCGCGGGCATCAGCTCCGGCGTCTCGTCGCAGGCATAGCCGAACATCAGGCCCTGGTCGCCGGCGCCGGTGTTCAGGTGGTCGTCGCTGGCATGGTCGACGCCCTGGGCGATGTCGTTGCTCTGCTTGTCATAGGCCACCAGCACCGCGCAGCCCTTGTAGTCGATGCCGTACTCGGTGTTGTCGTAGCCGATGCGCTTGATGGTGTCGCGCGCCACCTGGATGTAGTCCACATGGGCGTTGGTGGTGATCTCGCCGGCCAGCACCACGAGACCGGTGTTGGTCAGGGTTTCGGCGGCCACGCGCGAGCGCGGGTCCTGGGTGAAGATCGCGTCGAGGATCGCGTCCGAGATCTGGTCGGCCACCTTGTCCGGGTGCCCTTCGGAAACGGATTCCGAAGTAAAGAGAAAATCGCTGCTCGCCACTTTTACACTCCTAATCGTCAGTCGGTCGGCGTTGCCGTGCTGGTCAGGAGACGCGGCGAACGCTTTAGCGGCATTTGTAGAGCTTGACAGCCCGGCGGGTTTTCGATGGCTCGATAAGCACCCGCATCGCCCCGCAAGTTGTCCAAATTAACTCGGCGATGGCCCGATTATAGAAATAAAGAAAAGATGTTCCTGCTGCTGCGCCTGCTGTCCCGTTGCCCCTTGTGGCTGCTGCAAGGCCTGGGCGCCATCGCGGGCTGGCTCAGCTGGGCGCTGTCGCCCGGCTACCGGCGGCGCTTCGCGGCCAACGCCCGGGTGGCCGGCCTGTCGGCGCGGCGGTGGTGGCCGGCCGTGGCCCATGCCGGCCGCATGATCGGCGAGCTGCCCTGGCTGTGGCTGCGGCCGCCGACCCGGCCCCTGGGCCGGCGCGTGCGCTGGATCGACGACGGGCGGGTCGAGGCCGCGCTGGCGGCGCAGCGCGGCCTGGTCTTCCTGACCCCGCACATGGGCTGCTTCGAGGTGACGGCCCAGGCCTATGCCGAGCGTTACGGCGCGCAGGCCCCGATCACGGTGCTCTACCGTCCGGCGCGCAAGGCCTGGATGCGTGCGCTGGTCGATGCCTCGCGGGCCCGGTCGGGCCTGGCCACGGCGCCGGCCACCCTGGCCGGCGTGCGCCAGATGATCCGCGCGTTGCGCCAGGGGCAGGCGGTGGGCCTGCTGCCCGACCAGGTGCCGCCCGATGGCCTGGGGGTCTGGGCGCCGTTCTTCGGCCGGCCGGCCTACACCATGACCCTGGCCGCGCGTCTGGTGCAGCAGACCGGTGCCACCTTGCTGCTGGCCTGGGGCGAACGCCTGTCCTGGGGGCGCGGTTATGTGGTGCGGGTACGACCCGGTCCGGAGCTGCCGGCCGATTCCACGCCAGAATCCGCAGCCGCCATCATCAACCGCGCCATGGAAGAGCTGATCCTTCAGGCCCCTGAGCAATATCTGTGGGGCTATCACCGCTACAAGCAACCGCGTCAGGGGGGGCTCTGATGCGGCGCCTGCACCTGGGCGCCCGGGCCTTTGTCGCGCTGCTGTGGCTGCTGCATTTCCTGCCGCTGCCGCTGCTGGCGGCGCTGGGCCGGGGGCTGGGCGCGCTCTTGTGGCGCCTGGCCGCCTCGCGCCGCAAGGTGGCGCTGCGCAATCTGGAGCTGTGCTTTCCCGAGCGGTCGGCGGAAGCGCGCGAGCGCCTGGCGCGCGAGCATTTCGGCTGGCTGGGCCGCAGCATCCTGGAGCGCGGGCTGCTGCAGTTCGCCTCGCCGCAGCGCCTCAAGCGTCTGACGCGCTTCGTCGGCGATGTGCAGCTGGCCGAGCGCAGCGCCGCGCCGGTGATGTGGCTGACCCCGCATTTCGTCGGCCTCGAATGGGCCGGCCCGCTGCTGATGCTGCAGCAGACGAAACCCGGCGTCAGCATCTACCAGCGCCAGAGCAATCCGGTGTTCGACGCGGCGCTGAAGGCGGCGCGCTCGCGCTTCGGCACGGTCGAGCTGATCGACCGCCACGAGGGCTTTCGCGCCGCGCTGCGCCGCATCCGCCAGGGCTGGGTCTTCATGAACCTGCCGGACATGGATTTCGGCCGCAAGGACTCGGCCTTCGTGCCCTTCTTCGGCGTGCCGGCCTGCACCCTGCTGGCGCCGGGCAAGATGGCCGCCACCCTGAAGATGGTGGTCCAGCCGGTGATCGTCACGATGCTGCCGGGCGGCCAGGGCTACCAGGTCGAGGTCGGCGCGCCGCTTGAGGGCTATCCCAGCGGCGATGCCCAGGCCGACGCCGCGCATCTGAATGCCTGGCTGGAGACCCGCATCCGTCAGCAGCCGGCCCAGTATCTGTGGGTGCACAAGCGCTTCAAGACCCGCCCCGAAGGGGATGCTCCTCTGTACTGAGGCGCAAGGCGATAATCGAGCGATGAAATTGCGCTTCACCAAGATGCAGGGCGCCGGCAATGACTTCGTGGTCATCGACGCCACCGAGCAGCCGCTGAGCCTCAGCGACGAGCAAATGCGCCGCCTGGGCGACCGCCGCTTCGGCGTCGGCTGCGACCAGATCCTGGTGATCGAGAAGAGCGTGACGCCGGGCGTCGACTTCCGCTACCGCATCTTCAACAACGACGGCGACGAGGTCGAGCATTGCGGCAACGGCGCGCGCTGCTTCGTGCGCTATGTCAGCGAGAAGGGCTTGTCTGACAAGCGCAGCATCAAGGTCGAGACCGTCAACGCGCTGCTGGAGTTGCGCCTGCGCGAGGATGGCCGGGTCTCGGTGGACATGGGTGCGCCGATCTTCGAGCTGGCGCGCGTGCCCTTCGAGGCGCATGGGCAGCCGGCGCGCCGCGAAGGCGGCTTCGAGCTGTGGCCGCTGGCGGGCCTGGATTGCGAGGTCGCGGTGCTGTCGATGGGCAACCCGCATGCGGTGCAGCGCGTCGCCGATGTCGACGCGGCGCCGGTGCTGAGCATGGGCCCGCTGATCGAGGCGCATGCCAGCTTCCCGCGCAAGGTCAACGCCGGCTTTCTGCAGATCATCGACCGCGGCCATGTGAAGCTGCGCGTCTACGAGCGCGGCGCCGGCGAGACCCTGGCCTGCGGCACCGGCGCCTGCGCGGCCGTGGTGGCCGGCATCCGCCTGGGCTGGCTGGACGAGAAGGTCGACGTGCAGGCGCGCGGCGGCCTCCTGACGATCGAATGGGCCGGGCTCAGCCAGGGCCTGGCAGCGCCGGTCCTGATGACCGGGCCGGCGCAACTGGTTTTTGAGGGAGAGATCGAGCTGTGACGACGACGAGCATTCAAGGCACCCAGGGCATCACCGAGCAGGACATTGCCGATTTCCTGGCCAACACGCCGGGCTTCTTCGAGCGCCATGCCGAGCTGCTCGCGACCGTGCAACTGAGCCATCCGCATGGCCAGCGCGCGGTCTCGCTGCAGGAGCGCCAGGCCGAGATGCTGCGCGAGAAGATCAAGGGCCTGGAGTTCAAGATCGTCGAGATGATCCGCAACGGCCAGGAGAACGTGCTCATCGCCGACCGCCTGCACCGCTGGACCCTGGGCCTGATGCTGACCGCCCAGGCCGCCGAGCTGCCGGCCGTGCTGCTGCGCGAGCTGCGCCACCACTTCATGATCCCGCAGGCCGGCCTGCGCCTGTGGGGCGTGGCCCCCGAGTTCGCCGAGGCCGAGTTCGCGCGCCCCGTGAGCCAGGACGTGCGCAGCTTCGCCGCCAGCCTGAACCAGCCCTATTGCGGCGTCAACTCGGGCTTCGAGGCGGCGCGCTGGCTGGACGAGGGCCAGGGCGTGACCTCGCTGGCCCTGATCCCGCTGACCCATGGCACGCCGGCCCAGAGCTTCGGTCTGCTGGTGCTGGGCTCGCCCGACCCGACCCGCTACACGGCCGAGATGGGCACCGAGTTCCTGGCCCGCATCGGCGAGATCGCCAGCGCCGGCCTGGCGCGCCTGCTGCCGGCGGCGGATGGTGGTGGCCCGGCCGCCTGAGGCCGACGAGGCGCCGGCGCTGGCGGCCGAGCCGCGGCGCTATCTGGAGCATCTGCGCGTGCAGCGCCGCCTGGCGGCGCGCAGCCTGAGCCTGTATGAGGACGCGCTGCTGCGCCTGCAGGCCCTGGCGGCGCAGGATGGCGTCGAGCTGCTGAAGCTGCAGGCCGCGCAGGCGCGGCGCTGGCTGGCCCGGCTGCACGGCGAGGGTCTGGGGCCACGCAGCCTGGCCCTGCTGCTGTCGGCCTGGCGCGGCTTCTACCGCTGGCTGGGCGGCGAGCGCCTGGTGGACTTCAACCCGATCGAGGGCCTGCGCGCGCCCAAGGCGGCCAAGCCCCTGCCCAAGGCCCTGTCGGCCGACGATGCGGTGCAGCTGGCCGACTACCGCGACGCGCAGGCCGACCCGCGCCTCGAGGCGCGCGATGCCTGCATCGTCGAACTGCTGTATGGCTGCGGCCTGCGCGTGGCCGAGCTGGTGGGCCTGGACGCGCGCGCCAGCGGCGCGGCGCGCGGCTGGGTCGATCTGCCCTCGGCCGAGGCCCAGGTGCTGGGCAAGGGCGAGAAGCGCCGCAGCGTGCCGCTGGGCCGGGCGGCGCTGCAGGCACTGGAGCGCTGGCTGGAGTTGCGGCCGCAGCTCGCCCGCGCGCAGGAGCCGGCGCTGTTCGTCGGCCTGCGCGGCCGCCGCATCAACGAAGGCCAGGTGCGTGCCTTGCTGAAGCAGCGGGCCCTGGCGGCCGGCATGCCGGCCCATGTGCACCCGCACATGCTGCGACATTCCTTTGCCTCGCACCTGCTGCAGTCCAGCGGCGATCTGCGCGCGGTGCAGGAGCTGCTGGGCCATGCCCATATCACCACGACCCAGGTCTATACCAAGCTGGACTACCAGCATCTGGCCAAGGTCTACGACGCCGCGCATCCGCGCGCGCGCAAGAAGCCGTGAACGCGGCGTGAGCGCGGCCCCTGTTATCGTGTGAAGCTATGTCGAAGCGAGATCCCCGCTGCGCCCCTCGGGCGCTTTTTTGTGCCGCCGCCCTGCTGGCCATGGGCAGTGGTGCCCGCGCCGAGCTGCCGCGGCCCGGCTTTCTGCAGGCCCAGCCGGCGGCTTTCGAGGCCAACTGGACGCCGCTGAAGCTGCCCACCGGCGAGCGCATCGCGCTGCTGGGCGCCAGCTATATGGTGGCGATGGACGAAAACTGGGGCGTGGGCCCGAGCTTCTACGGCGCGGCCAAGGGCAATTACGGCGGCATCTTCACCGTGGGCTTCACGGCCCAGCGGCGCTGGCGTCTGGGCAGCAGCCTGCATGCGGCGGCCAGCCTGTATGCCGGCGCCGGCGGCGGCCTCAGCTCGGAGCAGGTGCGCTTCGGTGGCGGGCTGATGCTGCGGCCCGAGCTGTCGCTGCGCACCGAGCTGGGCAACTGGTACACCGGCGTGTCGCTGGCTCACACCGCCTTTCCGAACGGCCGCGGCAATGTGAAGGACACCTCGCTGGGCTGGGTGCTGGGCTATTCGGACGGCTTCCTCAGCTACTCGCCCTCCGACGCCGGCCGGCGGGTCGACGGCGGCCGGCGCAGCGGCCTGGGCTTCGACGAGGTGGCGCTGACCGTGGGCGCCTATGCGCCGCGCTCGGGCGCCAAGGGCCGCGGCGGCGCGCCGGCGAAGCGTTTCGGCAAGGTCGGTGGCGCCCTGCGCCAGTACGTCACCGAGGGCGCCTGGTGGGGCGTGGAGGCCGCCGGTGCGGCCAGCGGCGGGGCCGATGGCTATATGGAGGTGCTGCTGGCCATGGGCCAGGACTATGCCGTGGCCGGGCCGAATCTGCGCCTGGGCTGGCATGGCGCGGCCGGCCTGGGCGGCGGCGGCGACGTGGACACCGGCAACGGCTGGCTGCTCAAGGCCGGGCCCACCCTGCGCTGGAAGACGCCCTGGGGGCCGTCCCTGCATCTGGACGCCGGGCTGATGGGATCGCTGAGCGGCTCCTTCAAGTCGAGCTATGCGCGCCTGAGCCTGGGCGTGCCGCTGGACCAGGCCACCGGCAGCTTCGGCCAGCCCAACGAGGCGAGCGGCGTGGTGCAGACCCAGACCATAGGCGCCAGCCTGATGCACCTGGGCAAGGTGCGCTTCAAGAATGGGCGGGAGGAGGGCGTCGGGCATATCGCCATGCTGCTGACCCGCGAGCTCACGCCCCATGTCTATGGCGTGGCCCAGGCGGGCAGCGCCGCCTTTGGCAGTGCCGGGGCCTATTCCTTCGGCCTCTTCGGCCTGGGCCTGCAGGGCCGGCCGCTGGCCGGCGGGCCGCAGCTGGGCGCCGAAATGCTGGTGGGCGCGGGTGGCGGCGGCGGTCTGGCTGTCAGCGGCGGCGCCATCGCGCAGGGCGAGGCCTGGGCGCAATGGAGCTTCGGGCCGCAGCAGCGCGTGCGCCTGCGCACCGGCGTCGGCCAGTGGCGCAGCCTGCGCGGCCAGACCCAGTCCTCACCCCTGGTCCATGTGTCGTTGGGCTATGCCTTCGGCGCCGTCTCGCGCTGAGGCGGGGGACAATCACGGCATGAAAACGATACGTCTGCGCGCCGGCAAGGAGCGCTCGCTGCTGCGCCGCCACCCCTGGGTGTTCGAGAGCTCGGTCGAGAAGGGCCGGGCCGATCCCGGCGAGACCGTGCGGGTCGAGTCGCACGAGGGCCTGTTCCTGTGCTGGGCGGCCTTCAGCCCCAGCTCGCAAATCCGCCTGCGCGCCTGGAGCTTCGATGAGGGGCAGCGCATCGACGCGGCCTTCTTCGACGCCCGCATCGCGGCGGCGCTGGCCGTGCGCGCGCGGCTGCCTATCGCCTCGGACGCGCTGCGCCTGGTGCACGGCGAGGCCGATGGCCTGCCGGGCCTGATCGTCGACCGCTATGGCGATACCCTGGTCGCGCAGTTCGGCGCGGCCGGCAGCGAGCGCTGGAAGAAGGTGCTGGTCGACAGCCTGCTCAGGCACAGCGGCGCGAGCCGCTTCTACGAGCGCTCGGACGCCAGCGTGCGCGGCCTGGAAGGCCTGGAGGAGCGCACCGGCTGGCTGCAGGGCGAGGGCGCGACCGAGCTGACGATACGCGAGCATGAATGGCGGCTGAGCCTGGACGTGGCCAGCGGCCACAAGACCGGCTACTACCTGGACCAGCGCGACAACCGCAAGCGCTTCGCCGAGGCGGTGCGCCACTACGGCTGCAAGAAGGTGCTGAACTGCTACAGCTACACCGGCGGCTTCTCGGTGGCGGCGCTGGCGGGCGGGGCGGAGCGGGTGATCAGCGTCGACTCCTCGGCGCCGGCCCTGGCGCGTGCGACGGCGCATGTGGCGCTCAACGGCTTCGAGCCGGCCCGCCACGAGGCGCGCGATGCCGATGTGAACGCGACCCTGCGCGCGCTGCTGGAAACCGGCGAGCGCTTCGACGCCATCGTGCTGGACCCGCCCAAGTTCGCGCCGACGGCCGCCCATGCCGAGCGCGCCGCGCGCGCCTACAAGGACATCAACCGCCTGGCGCTGAAGCTGCTGGCGCCCGGCGGCCTGCTGTTCACCTTCTCCTGCTCGGGCGGCATCGGCCCGGAGCTGTTCCACAAGATCGTGGCCGGCGCCGGCATCGACGCCCAGGTGGATGGCTACATCCTGGACCGCGTGGCGGCCGCACCCGACCATCCGCAGACCATCTGCTTCCCCGAGGGCGAGTACCTGAAGGGCCTGCTGCTGCTCAAGCAGGGCTGAGCCGGCGCAACGTTCCAAGCTATCACAATCTTCGACGCAATGGATTGACCTCGGCCCCTGTGGCTTGGCACAGTCGATGCTTGAATGCTGCAAGGTGGCGGGTCGGCCACCGCATCGGGGCAGGTGAGCATGGACGCAGAACTGGTCAAGGCGTCGCGTGTGGCGCCACATGGCGCGGCATCGGCGCATGAAATCGTCTCGCGCTGGCTGGCGCTGGCGGATGTGCGGCTCGACGGCGAGCGCCCCTGGGACATGCGGGTGCTGGAGCCGGGTCTTGCCCAGCGCCTGCTGGCCGGCGGATCGCTGGCCCTGGGCGAGTCCTATATGGACGGGGCCTGGACGGCCGAGCGCCTGGACCTGCTGTTCGAGCGCCTGATTCAGGCGCGGCTGGCCGAGCGGCTGAGGCCGCTGCCGGTGCTCTGGCATGTGCTGAAGGCCAAGCTGCTGAATCTGCAGACCGCCAAGCGCGCCTGGCAGGTGGGGCAGCGGCATTACGACCTCGGCAATCCCTTCTACCAGGCCATGCTGGATCGCCGCATGACCTATACCTGCGCCTACTGGCAGGAGGGCGCGCGCGATCTGGACGAGGCGCAGGAGCACAAGCTGGACCTGGTCTGCCGCAAGCTGGGTCTGCAGCCCGGCATGAAGCTGCTGGACATCGGCTGCGGCTGGGGCAGCCTGATGAAGTTCGCGGCCGAGCGCTATGGGGTGCGCTGCGTGGGCGTGACGGTCTCGGCCGAGCAGGCGGCGCTGGGGCGCGAACTTTGCGCAGGCCTGCCGATCGAGTTCCGCCTGCAGGACTATCGCCAGCTGGACGAGCGCTTCGACCGCATCGCCAGCCTGGGCATGTTCGAGCATGTGGGCCACAAGAACGCTGGCGCCTACATGGCGGTGGCGCGGCGCTGCCTGGTCGACGACGGGCTGTTTTTGCTGCACACGATAGGCCGCAACGACAGCGCCCATGGCACCGACCCCTGGATCCACCGCTACATCTTCCCCAATGGCGAGCTGCCCAGCATCGCCAGCCTGGGGCGGGCCTGCGAGCCCTTCTTCGTCGTCGAGGATCTGCACAACTTTGGCGTCGACTACGAGCTCACCCTGCTGGCCTGGCATCAGCGCTTCGAGGCCGCCTGGCCGCGTTTCGAAGCGCAGCTGGGCGAGCGCTTCCAGCGCATGTGGAGCTATTACCTGCTGAGCTGCGCGGCGGCCTTCCGGGTGCGCGACATCCAGCTGTGGCAGTGGATGCTGTCGCCGCGCGGGGTGCAAGGGGGCTATCGCCGGCCGCCTCCGGCGCAGGCCGGCCGGTGACGGCCGACCCGGCAAGACCCGACCCTGGCGGCGCCCCTGTCAGGCGGGGGCGGGCAGGCCCAGGCCGGGCTCGAACTTGCTGCGCAGCACGCTGAAGAAGGCCTTGACGTTGCGCACGTTGGCGTCCTGGGTGAACAGGCGCTGCACCAGGGCGTGATAGGCCGGCATGTCGCGCACCTGCAGGATCAGCACGAAGTCCGGCCCCGGCGAGACCCGGTAGCACTGCTGGATGGCCCGCTCGGGCAGCAGCTTCTGCTCGAAGGCGGCCAGGTGCTCGGCGCCCTGGCGGTCCAGGGTGATCTCGACGATCGCACTCAAGCCGGCCCCGAGCTTGTCCGGCGAGAGCAGCGCCACCCGCCGCTCGATGATGCCCTGCTGCTCCAGGCGCTTGACCCGGCGCAGGCAGGTGGCCGGCGAGACATGGGCGCGCGCGGCCAGGGCCTGGTTGGACAGTCCGGCGTCCTGCTGCAGCAAATCCAGCAGGCGCAGGTCTATGGCGTCCGGATTGAAATATTCACTCATGATTTGATTGATTGTGGATTATTCAATCAAATCATCAAAATGATGAATGAAAATTTCATTTGAAATGTATTTTTGAATGCCTATGTCTTCGTGGCCTGCCTACGATGCCGGTCAATTCCACCGGACTCAGGGAGATCCAGCATGTGCGGCATCGTCGGCGCGGTCAGTCAGCGCAATATCGTTCCCATCCTGATCGAGGGGCTGAAGCGCCTGGAGTACCGGGGCTATGACTCCTGCGGCGTGGCCGTCCACCAGGGCGGCGAACTGAAGCGGGCGCGCAGCACCTCGCGCGTGGCCGAGCTCGATGCGGCGGTGGCCGAGGATGCCATCGCCTCGGGCACCGGCATCGCCCATACGCGCTGGGCCACGCATGGCGCGCCGGCCGTGCACAACGCCCATCCTCATTTCTCGCACGGGCCGGGGGCTGCGGCAGCGGCCGGCCGCATTGCGCTGGTGCACAACGGCATCATCGAGAACCACGACGAACTGCGCGCCGAGCTGAAGGCGCGCGGCTATGTCTTCACCAGCCAGACCGATACCGAGGTGATCGCCCATCTGGTCGACCAGCTCTACAACGGCGACCTGCTGGAGGCGGTGCAGCAGGCCCTGCTGCGCCTGCGTGGCGCCTATGCCATCGCGGTGTTCTGCCGCGACGAGCCGCATCGCGTGATCGGCGCCCGCGAGGGCTCGCCCCTGGTGCTGGGCGTCGGGGAGGGCGAGCATTTCCTGGCCTCGGACGCGATGGCGCTGGCCGGCGTCACCGACCAGATCGTCTATCTGGAAGA
>Ga0255338_1006217_pt1 | contig 10306 bp, 11 predicted proteins | sample MeOH1_35cm_T4_19_FD_203715 | JGI IMG/M metagenome (GOLD analysis project Ga0255338, IMG submission 203715) | Sandy soil microbial communities from University of British Columbia, Vancouver, Canada - MeOH1_35cm_T4_195 | ecosystem: Engineered > Artificial ecosystem > Sand microcosm > Unclassified ...
CCACATGATGTGGCTCTTCGACGAGGAGCAGACGCCGCAGCGCAAGTACGCCCCGGACCTGATGAACGACCCCGACATCGTCCGGATCTCCCGCGCCTTCTTCGCGTTCGTGCTGGTCTCGCTGCTGCTGCCGCCGTTGCTCGGCGGCCTGATCACCTGGTCGTGGCAGGGCGCGCTCACCGCGTTCTTCTGGGGCTCGCTGGTGCGGATCTCGCTGCTGCACCACGTCACCTGGTCGATCAACTCGATCTGCCACACCATCGGCAAGCGGCCGTTCGTGTCCCGTGACAAGTCCGCGAACGTGTGGTGGCTGGCGATCCCCTCGATGGGCGAGTCCTGGCACAACCTGCACCACGCCGACCCGACCTGCGCCCGGCACGGTGTGCTCCGCGGCCAGGTGGACACCTCGGCGCGGGTGATCTGGGCCCTGGAGAAGGCCGGCTGGGTGTCCGACGTGCGCTGGCCGGTGCACGACCGGATCCAGTCGAAGCTGGTCGCCCACCAGGCCTAGGAGCTCCCGGGACCGAACGCGTCCGCCGCCCTCTGCACGGTCGCGACGTACTCGCGCCACCAGTCCGCGCCGAACTCGTCGTTGCCGGACCGGGAGCGGCCGTCGATCAGCTCCCGGCAGATGTCGGCGTGACCCGCATGGTGGCCGGTCTCCTCGACCATCCGCACCAGTAGGAACCCGAGCGTCGTCGCGCGCCGCTCGGCGGGCCAGTGCGGCACTGAGCCGGGCGCGTCCAGGTCGAGCGCCGCGACCGTGGCGTCGCTGTGCGCCCAGGCCCGCTCGTAGAGGGCGAGGAGGTGCTCTCGGCTCTCGTCCGCGGTCGCCCACATGTCGGCGTTCTGCCAGATCGACCCGTCGGCGACCCAGGGCAGCACGTCCGGCGGAGTGCGCCCGAAGGACTCACCCAGGTAGACGTGCTCGACGCCGACGAGGTGCTTGACCAGCCCGAGCAGGTTGGTGCCGGTGGCCGTGATCGGCCTGCGGGCGTCGTACTCCCCCAGGCCGTCGAGACTGGCGACGACGCCGGCCCGCGCCTCACGCAGCTTGTCGAGCAGGATGTCCTTCAGGTCGGCCATGGGCCGACGCTAGGGCCCGGCGCGGGCGCCGGGCGACATCAATTCCGGAGGCCGCCGCCGGATCGACTGACACAATGCCCGGATGGCCGCCTCCGCGAAGAAACCAGCCCGCAGCCGGATGACGGCCGCGGAGCGGCGCGAGCAGCTGATCGAGATCGCCCGCACCGTCTTCGCCGAGCGCGGCTTCGACGGCGCGTCGGTCGAGGAGATCGCGGCCCGCGCGGAGGTCTCCAAGCCGGTCGTCTACGAGCACTTCGGGGGCAAGGAGGGGCTGTACGCCGTCGTCGTCGACCGCGAGGTGCGCCAGCTGCTCGACATGATGCGGGCGGCGCTCACCGAGGGCTCGGCGCGGATGCTGCTGGAGCAGGCGGCGGTCGCGCTGCTGGACTACATCGAGCAGTCCTCCGACGGCTTCCGGATCATGGTGCGCGACAGCCCCCTCGGCTCCGCGACCGGCTCCTACGTCTCGATCATGAACGACATCGCCAGCCGCGTGGAGGGCATCCTCGTCGACGAGTTCAAGCGCCGTGGCTTCGACGCGAAGGCCGCGCCGATGTACGCCCAGATGCTCGTCGGGATGGTCGGGATGACCGGCCAGTGGTGGCTGGACACCCGCAAGCCGGCCAAGGAGGTCGTCGCGGCGCACCTGGTCAACCTCGCCTGGAACGGCCTGGCCGGGCTCGAGGCGAAGCCGGTGCTGCGCACCGCCACGTAGCGGCCGGTTCGCTGGCAGCGAACAGCGCGATCCGGGGGAACACCGGGCCCGCCCCGAAGGTTGAGTCCTCACTACTCAACTCTTGACCTAGGGGCCCTCGATGACCGTGAAGCGCCTGCCCGTCCTGTTCCTCCCCGATGTGGTGCTCCTCCCCGGGATGGTCGTCCCGATCGAGCTCGACGAGGCCGCCCAGGCGGCCGTGGACGCCGCCCGCGCCGCGTCCGGCGACGACGAGGCCAGTGGCGACCGCAGCGGCGAGCTGCTCGTCGCCCCGCGCCTGGACGACCGGTACGCCTCCTACGGCGTGGTGGCGACCGTCGAGAAGGTCGGCCGGTTCCGCGGGGGCGCGGCCGCCGCGGTCCTGCGCACCGGCGGGCGGGCCCGGATCGGGTCCGGCGTCACCGGGCCGGGCGCGGCCCTGTGGGTCGAGGCCGAGCCGGTCGGGGACGACACCCCGGGTGAGCACGCCCGTGAGCTCGCCGCGGAGTACAAGGTGCTGGTCACCGCGGTGCTGCAGAAGCGGGAGGCCTGGCAGATCATCGACACGGTCAACGCGATCGACGACCCCTCCGCGCTGGCCGACACCGCCGGCTGGGCGTCGTACCTCTCGGTGGAGCGCAAGCGCGAGCTGCTCGAGACCCCGGACGTCGAGGAGCGGCTCGGCCTGCTGATCGAGTGGACCCGCGACCACCTCGCCGAGTCCGAGGTGAACGAGAAGATCAGCGAGGACGTCCGCGAGTCGATGGAGAAGAGCCAGCGGGAGTTCCTGCTGCGCCAGCAGCTCGCGGCCATCCGCAAGGAGCTCGGCGAGGGCGAGCCGGATGGCTCCGACGACTACCGGGCGCGCGTGGAGGCCGCCGACCTCCCCGAGGCCGTCCGCGAGGCCGCCCTGCGCGAGGTCGACAAGCTCGAGCGGTCCAGCGACCAGAACCCCGAGGCCGGGTGGATCCGCACCTGGCTCGACACCGTGCTCGAGCTCCCCTGGGGCACGACGACCACCGACTCCACCGACCTCGACGCGGCCCGGGCCGTGCTCGACGCCGACCACCACGGCCTCGACGAGGTCAAGGACCGGATCGTCGAGTACCTCGCCGTGCGCGCCCGCCGCGCCGAGCGCAACCTCGAGGTCATCGGCGGTCGCGGCTCCGGTGCGGTGATCCTGCTCGCCGGCCCTCCCGGCGTCGGCAAGACCTCGCTGGGCGAGTCCGTCGCCCGCACCCTCGGCCGGAAGTTCGTCCGGGTCGCCCTCGGCGGCGTCCGCGACGAGGCCGAGATCCGCGGCCACCGGCGCACGTACGTCGGCGCGCTGCCCGGCCGGATCGTCCGGGCCATCAAGGAGGCCGGCTCGATGAACCCGGTCGTCCTGCTCGACGAGGTCGACAAGGTCGGCTCTGACTTCCGCGGCGACCCGGCGGCGGCGCTGCTCGAGGTGCTCGACCCCGCGCAGAACCACACCTTCCGCGACCACTACCTCGAGCTCGACCTGGACCTGTCCGACGTGCTGTTCATCGCGACCGCCAACGTGCTCGAGACCATCCCGCCGGCGCTGCTGGACCGGATGGAGCTGGTCGGCATCGACGGCTACACCGAGGACGACAAGGTCGCGATCGCCCGCGACTTCCTGGTGCCGCGGCAGCTCGAGCGGGCGGCCCTCACGCCCGCGGAGATGACCGTGACCGAGGACGCGCTGCGCGAGCTCGCGTCGAGCTACACCCGCGAGGCCGGGGTGCGCTCCCTGGAGCGGCTGCTCGCGAAGGCCTTCCGCAAGGCGTCCCTGAAGCAGCTGCCCCTGACCGTCGACGTCGCCGACCTCAAGGACCTGATCGGGCGGCCGCGGTTCACCCCGGAGTCGCACGAGCGCACCTCGGTGCCCGGCGTCGCCTCCGGCCTCGCCGTGACCGGGATGGGCGGTGACGTGCTCTACATCGAGGCGTCGTCGCTGCCCGGTGAGCAGCAGGGGCTGACCCTGACCGGCCAGCTCGGTGAGGTGATGAAGGAGTCGGCGCAGATCGCGCTGTCCTACGTGCGGTCGCACGCCGCCGAGCTCGGCGTACCGGCCGACGCGCTCGACCGGCCGATCCACGTGCATGTGCCGGCCGGCGCGGTCCCGAAGGACGGGCCGTCGGCGGGGGTCACGATGACGACCGCGCTGGTGTCGCTGCTCACCGGGCGACCGGTGCGCTCGGAGGTCGGCATGACCGGCGAGGTGTCGCTGACCGGCCGGGTGCTGCCGATCGGCGGGGTGAAGCAGAAGCTGCTCGCCGCCCAGCGGGCCGGCCTGACCGAGGTGTTCCTGCCGCAGCGCAACGAGCCGGACCTGGACGACGTGCCGGCCGAGGTGCGCGAGGCGGTGACCGTGCACCTGGTCTCCGACGTGCGCGAGATCCTGGCGACCGCGCTGGAGGGCGCGCGGGCGGGGGCGGTCGCGGCCTGAGCTGCCCGCGACCTGCCAGGTACGGCGGCCGCCGACCGTCTCACCCGACGACGTCGAGCAGGGCCTGCGCCAGGGCCTGGGGCTGTGACAGCGCGACCAGGTGACCGCCCGGGACGACGAGGGGCTCGACCCCGAGTCGCTCCCGGGCGACCCGCTGCTGGAAGGCGAGCGGGAAGAAGCGGTCGTCCGCGCCGCAGATGACGTGGGTCGGCACGTCGGGCCAGGCCGTGAGGTCGCACGTGGAGGCGAACACCGCCGCCGCCTCGACCCGCTGGTGCTGCTCGCCGGCGGCGACCACGGCCGTGTCGACGTCGTGCAGGAAGTGGCTGTCCAGGTCGAAGTCGACCGGCCAGCCACCCTCCCTCGCGGCGTCGACTCGCGCCTGCTCGTGACCGACGGCCTCCCACCACTCGCCAGGCGTCTCGCCGGGCACGGGGACCATCGCGTTCACGAGCACGAGCGCTCGCGGAGGGGATCCGGCCGCGACGAGTGCCTGCGCGGCCAGGGGCGCGGTGAAGCCGCCGAGCGACTGGCCGACCAGGACCACCTCGTCATGACCCTGCGCGGCCGTGAGCGCGAGGGCGGTGTACGCCGGAAGGCCGGCCGACTCGTCGTCGCCGGGGAGGTCGACCGCGGCCGCGGTGTGACCGGCGGCCTCCAGGAGCGGGACGACCCGGTGCCAGTACCACGCGGCGCCGCCGGCGCCCGGGAGCAGGACGAAGTGCATGCGCGCCATCGTCGCCGATCGGTGTGCGACCGGCTACTCCATATCCGGCGTGCTCAGTCGGCCGCGGACGCCCGGTGGCAGACCGCCTCGACGTTGTTGCCGTCGGGGTCGCGCACGAAGGCGCCGTAGTAGCCCGGGTGGTACTCCGGCCACAGCCGCGGCTCGTGCAGCGACTCGGCCCCGAGCTCCACCGCGGCCGCGTGGAAGTCCCGCACCGTCGCCGTGTCGGGCGCCGTGAAGGCGATGTGCACCTCGCGGTTGGGTGGCATGTCGGCGAACCGACCGATCCAGAAGTCCGGCTTGCCGTCGCTGCCGTAGCCGACGAAGTCGCCGTACTCCATGACTCGCGTGTGTCCGAGGACGCCCAGCACCGTGTCATAGAAGTGCTTGCTGGCCTCGATGTCGTCGCAGTTGATGCTGAGGTGGTCGATCATCGGGCCATCGTTGCGCACCGCGCCGACTTCGGCGACCGAACACCGAGTCGCCCGCTGCTGTGCACCGACACGACACCCGTGGCTCAGCGCGCGGTCACGTCCCGCGGCTTCGCTGCTGGCATGGAGATCCTCGGGAAGGTCAACACCACGGCGGCGCTGGCCGCCTTCACGGCGCTTGCCACGACGGTCCCGGCCGGTGCCGCGACCGACGAGCAGGCACCACATCGCCATGCCTCCCACCCGGCCTCCGCGACGCCGATCGTCATCGGGCACCGCGGCGCACCCGGCTACCGGCCGGAGCACACCCTCGCGTCGTACCGGCTGGCGATTGCGATGGGCGCGGACTACGTGGAGCCCGACCTGGTCTCCACGAAGGACGGCGTCCTGGTCGCCCGCCACGAGAACGAGATCGGCGGCACCACCGACGTCGCCGACCATCCCGAGTTCGCCGACCGGCGGACCACGAAGACCCTCGACGGCCGCGCGGTCACCGGGTGGTTCACCGAGGACTTCACGCTCGCCGAGCTCAAGACGCTGCGCGCCAAGGAGCGGCTGCCGCAGGTGCGGCCCGCCAACACGGCGTACGACGGCCGGTTCGAGGTCCCGACCCTGGACGAGGTGCTCGACCTGGTCGCCCGGGAGAGCCGGCGGCTGCACCGGCAGATCGGGGTCTACCCGGAGACCAAGCACCCGACGTACTTCGCCTCGATCGGCCTGCCCCTCGAGGAGCCGCTGCTCCAGGCGCTGCGACGCCACCACCTCGACCGGCCGAACGCGAAGGTCTTCCTGCAGTCCTTCGAGACCGGCAACCTCCGCCGGCTGCACCGGATGACCCGGCTGCCGCTGATCCAGCTCATCGACGCGAGCGGGGCGCCGTACGACCTCGCCGCGGCGGGCGACCCCCGCACCTACCGCGACCTCGCCACGCCCGGTGGCCTGGCCGAGATCGCCACCTACGCCGCCGGTGTCGGCGTCAACAAGGAGCTGGTGCTCCCCCGCGACGCCGCCGGTAACACGGGCGAGCCGAGCGAGCTCGTCGATGACGCCCATGCCGACGGGCTGCTCGTGCACGCCTGGACGCTGCGGGCGGAGAACCAGTTCATGGCGGCGAACTTCCGGATCGGCACCGCCCCGACCGCGTCCGGTGACGCGATCGCCGAGGACCAGGCGTTCCTCGACGCCGGCGTCGACGGGTTCTTCACCGACCAGGCGGACACCGGTGTGGCCGCCCGGGACGGCTGGCTCAGCCTCGAGCAGGCGGGCTGACGGGCGCCAGCACCTCCACGCGGTTGCCGTGCGGATCGGCGGTGTGGAAGCGGAGGTGCCCGGCGAACGTGACGCGCTCGGTGTCGTCGACCAGGTGGCCGGCGGCCCGCAGCCGGGCGGCGAGCCCGTCCAGGGCGTCCACGTCGTCGAGCACGAGCGCCGGGTGCGCCTTGCCGGCCGGCCGGAACGCCTCCTCCACGCCGACGTGGATCTCCGCCGCGACGTCGCCGTGCTCGGCGTACGCGCGGAACCAGCAGCCGCCGCGGCCCGCCAGGGCTGCCGGCTTGGTGACCTCCGCCATCCCGAGACCGTCGCGGTAGAACGCCCGGGCGGCGTCCTCGCCACCGGGCGGGCAGGCGACCTGGACGTGGTGCAGCCTCACGACCGGCCGCCCGGCGTCTGCGCGACCACGAACACCCGGCGGAACGGCAGCACCACGCCGTGGGCGTGCTCCGGGTACGCCGCCCGCAGCCGTCGCTTCAGCTCGTCCTCGAACGCCGCGCGCAGTCCCGGGCCGGCCGCCTCGAGGGCCTGCAGCGTCGGCCGTGCGCCGGTGCCGCTGATCCAGGTGAACACCGGGTCCTCGCCGTGGAGCACGTGCAGGTAGGTCGTCTCCCAGGCGTCGACCCGGCACCCGAGGCCCGCCAGCGCGGCGAGGTAGGTCGCCGCGTCGTGCGCGTCCGGCGCGGCCACGCCCACCGTGTGCCCGGCGTACGGCGCCTCGGCGGCCAGCTCGGCGCGGATCGTGTGGCTGGGCTGGTCGAGGTTGCCCGGGACCTGGAACGCCAGCCAGCCGCCGGGCGCCACGGACCGGACCAGGCCGGGCATCAGGTCGAGGTGCCCGGGCACCCACTGCAGCGTCGCGTTGGAGACCAGCACGTCGGCCGAGCCGGGCCAGGCCTCGTCGACCCACGTCCGCACGTCACCGACCTCGAAGCGCACCGCGCTGCCGAGGTCGCGCGCCCGGGCGATCATCTCCGGGCTCGAGTCGATGCCGCTGACGCGGGCGGCCGGCCAGCGATCGGCGAGGAGCCGGGTCAGGGTGCCCGGGCCGCAGCCCAGGTCGACGACCGTGGCCGGTCGCTCGGCGCCGACGCGGGCGAGCAGCTCGATGAACGGCCGGCCGCGCTCGTCGGCGTAGGCGAGGTAGCGCTCGGGGTCCCAGCGGTGCGCCATCGGTCGTCCTCCTGGATCGGCTCCATTTATCTTGATATCAAGATAGTTTCTTCCGCGAAGTTTCTCGATGTCAAGAATCTTTGCCACTAAGATGCCCGCATGGAGCCGGACGAGGTCGACGAGCTGGTCCATGCCTGGCGCCGGGAGCGCACCGACCTCGACCTCGGCCCGGTCGAGGTGTTCAGCCGGATCAGCCGGCTGGCCCGGCTCCTCGATCGCGCCCGCCGGGAGGCGTTCACCGCCCAGGCCATCGAGCCCTGGGAGTTCGACGTGCTCGCGGCGCTGCGGCGCGCCGGGAAGCCCTACCGGCTCAGCCCCGGCCAGCTGTTGCGCGAGACCATGGTCACCAGCGGCACCATGACCAACCGGATCGACCGGCTCGGCGAGCGCGGCCTGGTCGAGCGCTCCCCCGACCCGCACGACCGCCGCGGCGTCCTGGTCGGCCTCACTGCCGCGGGCAAGCGCGCCGTCGACGGCGCCTTCGAGTCCCTGATCGCCAGCGAGCGCGAGCTCCTCTCCGAGCTGTCTGCCGCCGAGCGCCGCGAGCTCGCCGCGCTGCTGAAGAGGCTGATGAAGCCGCTGCGCTGAGGGGATCAGTCGGTCAGGCTGTCCGCGCGGGCGCAGAGCTCGTCGAGGGACTCGTTGAACGGGTCGTGGAACTCCAGCGGGACCATGTGGCCGCCGTGCTCGTACTCGATGAGCGTGGAGCCGGCGACGAGGTGCTGCAGCGTGCGGCTGTGCGAGACGGGAGTGATCCGGTCGTGGGTGCCGCAGAAGATGTACGTCGGCACGGAGGCGAGTGCGTGCAGGGCGTCGTACTTGTCGTGAGCCTCGATGCTCGGGAAGAACTCCGAGATCACCTCGAACGACGTCGAGGCGATCATCTCGTCGACCAGCTCGACGTACGCCCCGGGGACAGGAGTCCCGAAGGCGAAGGCACCGATCGCGACGTAGCCGAGGTTCGACCCAGCGCGCCGGGCCCGGTCGACCAGCGCCGGCGTCCTGGCGGCCAGCGCAATCGCCCGGCCGGGCAGCTGCGCCCCGAAGGGCCCGGGCAGCCCCAGCACCTTGTGCACCGCGATCCCGCCGCCCGAGGTGGAGCAGAGTCCGACCCCGACGACCCTGGTGCCGAACAGCTCCGGGTGCAGGTCGGCGAGCGCGATGATCGCCATGCCGCCCATCGAGTGGCCCACCAGCACCAGCTGGTCGTCGGGCGCGAGCGAGTCGACGACGGTCACGAGGTCCCGGGCGAGCTGTTCGACGGTCGCGTGCTCGCGGGACGAGCGCCCCGACCGCCCGTGGGAGCGCTGGTCGTAGGAGATCATCCGCCGGCGGCCACGGAAGTGCAGACGCTGAAAGTGCCAGGTCTGAAGGTTGCAGGTGAACCCGTGGACGAAGACGAGCGTCGGCAACCGACGCGACTCCGCGTCGAACGACTGGGAAGCCACCTCGTTCACCTCGCAGTGAAGGCTGACCCCGTCGTCGGCGGTCACCGACCACGCGTCGCCCGTGAGCGACCCCCACTGATCGACCTCCGCCGAGACCGATCGACGGCGCCGGCTGATGCGCCGATCCACGAGGACGCCCGCCGCCGTGGCCGTGGCGCTCGCGACAGCCAGACCGATCAGTCGGTTACGCAGTCGCATCGAGCACCTTCACCACCTCTCCGCCGGCCTGCACGCGCGCGATCAGATCCTTGCCTGGATCACCGAACGTACTCGGCCACGGCGTCGGAGGGGACTGACGATCGAGAAGTCCGGGCAGCGCGCCAGCCAACAACCCGGCGTTCACACCAGGGCCCTGTTCGCGGCGCTAACCAGCAGCTCAGGCATACGCGGAAAGACACATTCGCCCAAAGAGAGCAGTCGACCGACTAGCCTCCATTGTCGGTGCTGTCACGGGAACATGTTCGAGATCTCTTCGCGCTTGTTGTCGAGCTCGTTCTCGAGGTAGATCACGTTCGCTAGCGACGCGAGCGCGGCAAGGATTGCGACGATCCGAACCCACGCTGGAATCGAGTTGCGAACGAACCGAGCAAGTATCGCCGCGGCGACGACGATCGCGACCCCGGTCCAGTTCGAGCCGGTGCCGGTAAGTAGGGAAGCTGACTGCATCGCCATGATGGTTCCGATCGCCGTACCGGTGAGCACGAGCAACATGTAGACCTGCGAGTTGGACGAACTCGTGCTCGCAGAGGCGGGCTGTCCGGTCATCGGGGCGACGTGCTCGGTCCATACGGCGCCGTCCCAATATCGCTGGGTGTCTGCCATCGCCGGGTCGGCGTACCAACCCGGGGCCGTCGGAGGAACCGGCGGCGGAGGCGGCGACTCACGGATAGCACGATCCGCCATCGCGCCCAATGCGTCCCGTCGTTTCGCGCGCCGCCGCTCGGCCCAGTCAAGGATCCGATCCATGGCTAGCCGTTCAGTTTCGCCGAGAGCCGGTCGGTTGAGACCCGCACGAGCTTG
>Ga0255338_1006218_pt1 | contig 10306 bp, 5 predicted proteins | sample MeOH1_35cm_T4_19_FD_203715 | JGI IMG/M metagenome (GOLD analysis project Ga0255338, IMG submission 203715) | Sandy soil microbial communities from University of British Columbia, Vancouver, Canada - MeOH1_35cm_T4_195 | ecosystem: Engineered > Artificial ecosystem > Sand microcosm > Unclassified ...
AAATCGGTGTCGACGTGCTCTACCGCAACGAGTTCCGCAATTCTGCGGTGGGAAATTACAATGCGGGCGCGATATTCCGGGAGCTGTGGCTTGCCTACCCGTATCTCGTCCCGATTTATCCGAACGGGCTCGTCGGGCCCGGTATCGGCGGCGGGCCTAACAACAGTATGGTGTACATCACCGGCGGGGAAGCCGGCTACAACCGAGCTACCAACGATTTTTTACAGACCAAGACCTATTTTAAGTGGGACTTGTCCAAATTGGCCGACGGCGTGTTTGTGGACGGTTACTATGCCTATGACCTCACTTTTTCTAAAACCAGGGCATTCACCAAAACACCGCCTCCTGCGTTCCGTTACGACGGCGCAACCGGTAAGTATGTGCAGATCAATTCCGCCATCAAACCCAGCTTGTCGGAGCTGCGCGGTACGCTGAGGCAAAACCTGCTGAACATCCGGCTGGGCTATAACAACCGGTTTGGCGACCACGCTGTCGAAGGGTTCGCGGCGTACGAGCGTTTTGAAGGCAATGCCGACGAGATCAGCGCATTCAGGTCGAACTTCCTCAGCAACTCGCTCGATCAGCTCTCGGCAGGTAGTCTGATCGGCCAGCAGAACAATGCTACTGCCGCTCAGACGGGCCGAAACAACTTCATCGCCCGCGCTTCCTATGGTTTCAAGAACAAGTACCTTTTTGACTACAACATGCGCTACGACGGCTCGCAGAACTTCCCCGAAGGTAAGCGTTACGGATTTTTCCCGGCCGTTTCGGCAGCATGGCGCATTTCACAGGAGGATTTTTTCAATTCCAAAAGCATTACCGAGCTGAAATTGCGCGGCTCGTGGGGTAAGACGGGTAACGACGCCGTTTCGGCATTCAACTACATCCAGACCTACCTCCTCGGAACAGGCTACGGATATTCGCTAGGGCCGAATGCCTCGCAGGTGAGCTCGCTGGTACCAGGCCCTACCCCGAACAGGAATATTACCTGGGAGGTGGCCACCACCACCGACATCGCGCTCGACGCGCAGTTTCTCAAGGGCAAACTGGGCCTCACCGTCGACTATTTCCGATCCATGCGCACGGGCATTCTCATCACACGCAGCGAGTCCGTACCCGCGTACACGGGGCTGACATTGCCCAACCAGAACCTTGGAAAAGTGCTGAACAGGGGCATCGAGCTGGAAGCCTATTATAATGGCACCATCGGCACGAGCTTCGGATACAATATCCGGGGTAACCTGACTTTCGCCCGCAACAAGGTCATCTTCATGGACGAAGCCGCAAGTGTGCCTTCCTACCAGCGCAAAACAGATATTCCCATCGATTCGTGGCTGGTGTATGAATCCGACGGCATTTACCAGAACCAGACGGAGATCGATGGCAGCCCACACCCGGCCAACACGGCCCCCGGCGACATCCGCTACAAGGATATCAACGGAGACGGGGTTATCAGTGGCCTGGATCAGGTACGGAAATCTTCCGTCCGGACGCCGGAACTGATCTACGGCACCTCGCTGGGCTTTTCATGGCGTAATCTGGATCTCTCGCTCTTCGTTCAGGGCCAGGCCAGGGCACAATCTTACCTGGCGCCTGCCGGGCTGAATATGGCGAGGGAGTTTTTCGACGGGCGCTGGCAAAAAGAAGGCGACAACCAGTTCCCGCGCAATTTTAATGGCCCTACCGGCGCGTCGAGAGGGGTTAATACGCTGACTTCCGATTTCTGGCTCCGCAATGCGGCATTTGTACGGCTGAAAAACGTGGAGCTGGGTTTCGCAGTGCCTTCCGGCTTGCTGAAAAAAGCCAGAATGCACAGCGCGCGGATCTACGTCAATGGCAGTAACCTGTTTTCTGTCGACAAATTCGGCCCGTCTTTCGACCCCGAAATCCCTAACAACTCGGGCTATTACTACCCGCAGCAGCGTGTCGTGAACCTGGGCGCAAACATCAGCTTCTAATCCTTACCATTTATCCGATGAAATCTCAAATCAATCATAAAACTCAATCCGGAACCCAGGCAGCCCAAAACTTGGCAAGCTGGTCCGGAAAGCTGCTCGCGGGTATTTCCATTGCGACGGGAATGCTCGTATTGGGCTCCTGCAAGGACGTGCTCGACCTGAAACCGCTGAATGCCTACTCGGAGTCCGACGTGTGGACAGACCCTAACCTGGTCCAGGTATATGTGAACGGCATTTACGACCAGACAGTGCTGGCTTACAAAGACGGCGGCTTCGGATGGGGCGCACAGACCGACGAGCTGTACGGCAACTTCAACTGGACCAACGAAAACAGTTACGTGCAGGGCGAAGCCACCGCCGATAACCAGACCTCCTCTTCGCTGAACCGCTGGGGCGACCTGTATGGTTCGATCCGGAAATGCAATGTATTCCTGAGTAAAGCGGGCCAGCTGGACACCGTCGCTAATGGACAGGCCGTGCGTACCATGCGGGGGGAGGTCCATTTTCTAAGGGCATTGGCCTATTTCGAACTGCTGAAACGCTTTGGCGGCGTGCCGTTGATTACCAAAGTGTACGACGTCAATGACAAGGCGTTCGACGAAAAGCGTGCGAGCTGGACGGAGACACAGAACTTCATTCTGGCCGATATCGCGGAAGCTGCCCGCTTGCTGCCTGCCGCCTACGCTGCCGATATAGACAAAGGCCGGGCTACGATAGGGGCCGCGCTGGCGCTGAAATCACGGTTGATGCTGTACGCGGCCAGTCCTTATTTCAATACTTCGGGGGATAAGAAGCTTTGGCAGCAGGCCAAGGAAGCTGCCAAAGCGGTGATCGATTTCAAAGGCGCGCCGTATTCCCTGTACGGCAGTGCGGGCAATGGGACTTACAACAAGACCTACCTGGATTTTTTTAACCCGGAAGTGATTTTTGCGAGGGTTTACAGCGGTCTGGCAAGGGCCGACCGGTATAATACCGTAAGCCGCGACCTCAGCCCCAACGGTTATGAAGGGTACAGCGCGTACAATGTGATCCAGCAAATGGTAGATGCATTCGAAATGGCCGACGGAACGCCGTTCAGCTGGACGAACCCGGTGCACGCGAAAAATCCCTATGCTAACCGGGATCCGCGGTTTTATGCGACGATCCTCGCTAATAATCAGCTGTTCAAAGGCCGGACAACGCAGTTTTTCGAAGGAGGGGACGACTCGCCGCAGAGCCCGTATTCGCCCTGGAATGCATCGAAGACGCGTTATGTGATCCGGAAAATGGTGGATGAATCGGTGGATTGGCAAAAGCAGGACTATGCCGCCTCGCAATGGGTCGGTTTCAGGCTTTCCGAAATTTACCTGAACTACATGGAAGCCTGTGCGGCATTGGGCGAGGACGGCGAAGCGCTCGCTTACCTGAATAAATTGCGGTCGCAGAAAGCGGGAATGCCTCCCGTGAATGCATCCGGAACGGCATTGATGGACAAGATCCGGCAGGAGCGCCGCATCGAACTTTGCTTTGAAGGGCACCGGTACTTCGATATCCGGCGGTGGGGTATTGCCGAGACCGGATCAAAGGATGCCCTGGGCGTGATCATTACCAGACAGCCCGACGGTACCTTTACTTACCAATCGGCCACGGTTCAGAAAAGGGTATGGATCCCCGCCCTTTATTTTTACCCGATACCGCGGACAGAGTTGCAGCGGAACCCGGCCCTGACCCAGAATCCAAATTATAATTGATAGTTGGGCATTCCGGGAAGGAGAAATTACCAGAAGATTGTATTTTAATCTAAAAACAAAAAGGGATGATCAGATTCATCGCAGCAGCTTCCATCTGGCTAGCTTTCCAGTCCGGCTGGAAGCCGGACTATACGGCGCAAAGCGAAAAGTTAAAGTTCCGTTCGACGGACACCGCATTGCAAACCGCATTCGACCGGGCCACGGAAATGGCCCTGAGCCATGTCGGCAATCCGGGCGACCCGGTGGGTCACTGGTACGAAGCCGCATTGCCCTCGCGCTTTGCATTCTGCATGCGGGACGTCGCACATCAGAGTATGGCCGCCGAAATGCTCGGCCTGGGTAAAGCGAACAGCAATATGTTTTCCCGGTTTGCCAAAAACATTTCAGATAGTAAGGATTGGTGTTCGTATTGGGAAATCAATAAAGAAGGGAAGCCGGCACCGGAAGACTACCGAAATGACGATGAATTCTGGTACAACCTCAATGCCAATTTCGATGTGCTGAATGCCGCCTGGAAGCTCTATTTGTGGACAGGGGATAAGCGGTATGTCAATGGCCCCGAATTTGCCGATTTTCACCGGAAGTCGGTCCGCGAATATGTGGAGCGTTGGGTATTGCAGCCCGATTCGCTGTTGTCGAGGCCGCTTCACCCGAATGCGCAGGCAGCCTATAACGACAATGATTCCTTTCACCGTTGCCGGGGGCTTGCGTCCTACTCAGAGGGCGTACACGACCTGAAAATGGGCGTCGACCTTGTGGCGGCGCTGTCGCGCGGCATGCAAACCTACGCGGATATGCTTCGCGTGGAGGGGAAAACTTCGGAAGCAGCCGCATTTGACAAAAAGGCGGAACAATACCGCCTGCATATCGAAAACAAGTGGTGGAGCGGAAAGGAAGACAAGTACTTTACTTACTATTCATCCAAAGGTGCATTCGGCTATACCGAGGGGGAAACGTTCCTGCTCTGGTTCGACGTGTTGAAGGACACTACCCGGACCCGCAAAACGATCGACCAGATCCTCGCGCGCGACTGGAACGTCGAAAACCAGTCGTATTTCCCCTATGTGCTGGGTCAATATGGCTATCCGGAACAGATCCGCAGCCAGGTACTCCACCTGACCGACCCGGCCACGAAACGCCGTGAATATCCCGAGGTGTCTTATGGAGCGGTACAGGGTGTGATTCAAGGCATTATGGGGATCGAAGCGGATGCGCGCGTGAACAGGATCACGACTTTGTTCAACGGACGGGAGGCCGATACGCATACCATTGAAAACCTGCCCGTATTGCAACGGAACATATCCGTTACCGAAAGTGCGAATACCGCGTCGCTGCGTAATAGCGGCTCTGGCGGTTTGCAATGGCGGGTGATGTTTGCAGGAAACCATCCGTTCATCTCCGTGAACGGGGCCAGGCGGAAAGCAAGCCGGACGGTCGTGAAAGGATCGCGTACAGTTTCGTTCGTCGATGTTCCGGTGGCGGCTAATCAGCAGGTCACCGCCCGTGTCGAGTAGTCATTTTTGAAAATAGTACAGCCCGAACCCCTGCGACCACGCGTTGCAGGGGCGGGTTTAAGTTTTTAGCTTTACGAAGTAATTACCACCGAATGGAGAGCATATTTGATAAAATAAGGGAATTGCGGGAAGTGACATCCTATTCCAAACACGACCAGATCGTCGTAGGGATCATTCATGCGATAGACCAGAAGATCGTTTCACCAAACGACCTGCTGCCGTCGGTGAACCAGATGATCCAGGAACTGAGCTTCTCCCGCGAGACCATACGCAAGGGATACGGCGAACTGGTAGACAGGGGAGTGGTTGAATCCAAAAACAGAATCGGGTACTACGTCACCAATGCGCAGACCAGCCAGTTCATGAAAGTGGCCCTGATCATGTACAATCTCGATACATTCGAAGAACTTTTTTACCGGAATTTCAGGCAGGAACTGGGCAAGAAAGTGCATCTGGACGTGTTCTTTCACCACGGCAGCGTCGATGTGCTGGAAAGCACTTTGTTTCAGATCAAGGGAAAGTACGGAATGTATGTGATCGCCCCGATCCCACACCGCAGGACGAAGGAAATCCTGGAAACCGTTCCCCGGAGCAACCTCCTGATATTCGACCGGTTCGAGCAGCTGGATGGCGAGGTGAGCTACATTGCGCAGGAATTCGAGCGCTCGACCTATGCGGTGCTCGAAGCGCTCGCGGACAAAATCCGGGAGTTCGACGAGATTATTTTCTATCATTCCCCCAAATCCCTCGACCCGAAAGAAATAGTCCATTCATTCAAACGGTTTCTGCACGACTACTCCATCCAGGGGCAGATCGTCGGCGAGTTCGTACCGGGTTCGGTCGAAAAGGGGAAAGCCTATTTCACGCTCGACAACTACACGATGTGGGCGATCCTGAAAGAATGCAAGGGCAGAAAGCTCACAATGGGGGTCGATGTAGGGCTGCTGTCTGTCAACGACGAACCGGCGAAGGAGTTTGTGGATATCACCACATACTCCACCGACTTCGCCCTGATGGGCAAGCTCGCAGGGCAGGCGATCATGCAAAAGCAGAAGATCCAGGTGATCCTGCCCAATGTACTGATCCGGAGAAAAACACTGTGAAGGGCCTATGCGCGAAAAAGTGGTCCTTAGCGGCATCGATGCCGGCATTATCGTACTCTATCTGGGTATTCTGGTTGGGGTAGGGCTTTACTTTTCCCGCAAACGCCGGATCGAAACGGCCAATGACCTCTTTCTCGGCGGCAGGTCGTTGAAATGGTATAATGTCGGCCTGTCCATTTTCAGCAGTAATGTGAGCCCGGTGATGCTGGTGGGTTACGGGGGGATGGCCTACACCACCGGTATGGTCGCCGCGAATTTCGACTGGCTGGCCTGGTGGTTCCTGCTGCTGCTGGCGATGGTGTTTGTCCCCCATTATTTTGCCACGAAAATCAGCACTATGCCCGAATTTCTGCTTCGACGCTACGGGCAGCGGTCATTTACCTTTCTTACTTATTACTCCATGATTTCGACGCTCATCGTATCGGTGAGCTTTGTGCTGCTCACGGGTGGCCTCGTGATCGCGCAGATCCTCGATGTCCCGTTCTGGGTGGCGGCGCTGGGGGCTACGGTACTCGCCACCAGCTTTACCGCTACGGGCGGCCTGGGTGCGATCGCAAGAACCGGCGTGCTGCAATCCGTCGTCGTGACGGTAGCTGCCCTCATCGTCGGGGTGATCGCCATTGACCGGATAGGCGGGATCCGGGAGGTGATCAGCCAGTCGCCGAAAGAGTTCTGGACGATCTTTCGTCCGTCCGACGACCCCGTCTATCCCTGGCATGCCGTTCTGCTTGGTTACCCGGTGGTTGGGATATGGTACTGGTGCACCGACCAGACGATCGTCCAACAGACCCTCGCTGCCAAAAACATTCAACATGGCCAGTATGGAACCATGCTCATGGCTGCTCTGAAAGCCCTGGTGCCATTCATCTTCCTGTTACCCGGTATTTATTGCTTCATTCTGTTCCCAAACCTCAGTAATCCCGACCACGCCTACATGGTCATGACGGCCAATCTGCTTCCAGTAGGGTTGGTGGGCATTACGCTCGCGGCGCTCATTGCGGCACTTATATATGATGTCGCTGTCGGCATCAATGCATTCAGCATGGTATTTTCTTTGAATGTTTATTCCAAAATCATCGATCCCAATGCTTCGCAGCGGAAGCTCCGGGCCGTCGGGCGGCTTGTCATCATCGGCTCGTCGTTTATCGCCATGATGATGTCGATCCTGCTATCGACGATCGACAAAGGGTTGTTCGATCTTTCCCAGGCTGTTGGCACTTACCTCGCCCCGCCGCTGACGACCGTATTTTTAATGGGCGTCAGCTGGAAAAAGGCCACCAGCCGCGCCGCCAACCTCACATTGTACCTCGGTTCGCCCCTCTGCCTCGCGGTAGGCATCATGCAACTGAACGACTTTCCCCACAAAGCATTCTGGCCCCATTTCATGCTGCTCACATTCTTCCTTACGGCCTTCCTGATGACTTTTATGGCCGTAATCTCCCTGCTTTTTCCGGAGGAATCCAAAGGCCCGTCGCTGCCTACCCTGGCCGAAACTTACGCTTCCCAGCCGCGTTACGACCGCCGGAGGGTATGGCTGGGCTGGATGTGTATCGGGGTGGTGATGGGGTGCCTTTATTTTATATTCAGGTAAAACAGATTTTGCCGGATAGATTTTGTGACCGTTTGGCTTTCTTAATCGCCTAAATATCGTCCCATGTTTTTTAGAAAGACCAAGCTTGCACTGCTCCATGCCGCCACCCTGGGCGCGGCATTGTCCACCCCTGTTTTCAGCCAACAGCAGCCCGTTACCATCGACGTCAATCTGGCTAAGGTAAAAGCCCCCATGCAGCCGATATGGGCGTTTTTTGGCTACGACGAGCCCAATTACACCTATATGAAGGACGGTAAAAAGCTGCTCACGGAAATCTCCCAGTTCAGCAAAGTACCTGTGTACGTACGGGCGCACAGCCTGCTCGTGACGGGCGACGGCGAGGCGGCGCTCAAATGGGGCTCCACCAATGCCTATACCGAAGATGCGCAGGGCAAACCGGTGTACGACTGGAAGATCGTCGACAAAATATTTGATACCTACATTGAAAGGGGCATGAAGCCCATTGCCCAGATCGGGTTTATGCCCCAGGCACTTTCCTCGAAACCCGAGCCTTACCGTCACCACTGGAAGCCGGGCGACAATTACAACGACATTTACCTCGGCTGGGCCTATCCTCCCAACGATTACAATAAATGGGCCGAGCTGGTGTACCAATGGGTGAAGCATTCGGTGGCCCGCTATGGCAAGAAAGAGGTGGAAAGCTGGTACTGGGAGCTTTGGAATGAACCGAATATCAGCTACTGGAAAGGGACTGTCGATGAATACATTAAATTATACGACTACACGGCGGATGCTGTAAAACGCGCGTTGCCTACCGCCCAAATAGGCGGCCCGGAAGTGACCGGCCCGTCGTGGGACAAGTCCGAAATTTTCATGCGGAAGTTCCTCGATCATGTAACCAGTGGCAAAAATTACGTCACGGGTAAAACAGGCACACCGATCGATTTTGTCACTTACCATGCCAAAGGTGCGCCTAAGATCGTGGACGGGCATGTACAGATGAACATGGGCACGCAGCTGCGCGACCTGGACAAAGGTTTCGAGATTGTGGCGTCGTACCCGGCGCTCAAAAAGCTACCGATCATCATCGGCGAATCCGATCCGGAGGGATGCGCGGCATGTTCGGAGGATGTGAGCCCGCAGAATGCTTACCGTAATGGTACGATGTATTCGAGCTACACGGCGGCGTCGTTTGCACGGAAATATGAACTGGCCGAGGCGCGGGGCGTGAATTTGCTGGGTGCGGTGAGCTGGTCGTTCGAGTTTGAGGACCAGGCCTGGTTCCGCGGGTTCCGCGACCTGGCTACGAATGGCGTCGACAAACCGGTACTGAATGTGTTCAGGATGTTTGGGATGATGGAAGGCAACCGGGTGGAGGTGAAACAGAATCTGGCCTACGATTTCAAAAGAGTAAGGGACGAAAGTGTGCGCAAAGAGGCCGATATCAATGGTATTGCTTCCAAAAGTGCCAACTCGGCGGCGGTGATGCTGTGGAACTACCACGACGACAATGTGCCCTCACCGGATGCGACCGTGAAAGTGTCGGTACAAGGGTTACCCTCGCAGAAAGTGATGCTGTACCACTACCGAATCGATAAGGAAAACAGCAACTCGTATGAAGCCTGGAAAGCCATGGGCTCGCCCAAGCAGCCGACCGCGGAGCAGATCAGGCTGCTCGAAAAAGCCGGACAACTCGCATTGCTCACTTCGCCTCAATGGATAGAGCCGAAGAATGGCAATGCAACCGTAGAAATGCAACTGCCGCGCCAGGCCGTGTCGCTGCTGCATTTCAAGTGGTAGGGTGTCTGTAATATGCTATCGAAGCGTCGCCGCTATTTCATCAAATAGCTGTTTACGCTTTCTTTCACTTCTTGTAAAGTCCTGCCTGGCTTTGGGTAAATGGCCGGAACCGGTTTCCTGGAGAATGTCTGCAAATACAATACCCAGGCATCGCGCCACCATAGCGCCTCCCTGTATTGCTTCACTAACCGGCTGGTAACGTCGGCATGGATCGCCGGATCGACGGAGGCCTGCACCCCGGCCCATTGTTTTTGCATCCACAGCACCGAGTCGGCGCCGGTGTAGAACCTGTGGCAAAGTTCGTCCCAGAGGTTTCTTCCGGAGCCGAGCTTTTGCGACCAGGGAATGTGATGGAACCAGAGCAAATAGGGGAGTGGGCAGGTTTCGGCATCGAGCCATGCGCTTCTTACTTCGGGGCGGTACTGCTGTAATGCGTTGCTGCCGGTGGCTGTGCGGTCGAATCCCAGGCCCAGGGAATCGGCCCGGTGGTAGTAAATGGCTGTCCAGTCGGGGCGGGAACTGCGGTTTTGCCAGGGCTCCGGCGCATAGTGGCTGCCTGTCCATGGGCGCGACAAGCCGAGCGGTGTGTTGTAATCCACATAAATATCCCTTGAACGCAGCATAATATCGCCGATCGTGGTGACGTCTT
>Ga0255338_1006219_pt1 | contig 10303 bp, 5 predicted proteins | sample MeOH1_35cm_T4_19_FD_203715 | JGI IMG/M metagenome (GOLD analysis project Ga0255338, IMG submission 203715) | Sandy soil microbial communities from University of British Columbia, Vancouver, Canada - MeOH1_35cm_T4_195 | ecosystem: Engineered > Artificial ecosystem > Sand microcosm > Unclassified ...
ATATACCATTCGACAAGCCGCCGGACCTGCCGCTCAGTATAGCCTCTTTCGATCATCCGCGCGACGAATTCGTCATGCTTGCTCGCGGTGTCGCCATCCTTCTTCGACCCGAAGCTGATGACCGGCAGCAGATCCTCGACCTGGCTGAACATCCGCTTCTCTATGACCTCACGGATTTTCTCGTAAGACGTCCAGGACGGGTTGCGCCCGTCATTGCTCGCCCGCATGCGCAGCGCGAATTTCACGACCTCGTTGCGGAAATCCTTGGGATTGGCGATGCCCGCGGGCTTTTCGGTCTTGGAAAGTTCCTGGTTGATGATTTCCCGGTCCAGCAACTGCCCGGTGTCGGGATCCTTGAAGTCCAGATCCTCGATCCACGCATCGGCATAGGCGACATAGCGGTCGAACAGATTCTGGCCATAATCATGGTAGGATTCGAGATAGGCCTTCTGAATCTCATTGCCGATAAATTCGGCATAGCGCGGCGCCAGTTCGCCCTTGATGAACTCCAGATAACGCGCCTCGATCTCGGCCGGGAACTGCTCCTGCCGCACCATGCCTTCCAGCACGTACATAAGGTGCACCGGGTCGGCCGCTATCTCTATCGTGTCATGGTTGAAGGTGGCGGAAAGCGCCTTGAAGGCGAAGCGAGTCGAAATGCCCGACATGCCCTCATCCACGCCCGCGGCATCGCGATATTCCTGCAGACTCTTGGCCCTGGGATCGATCTCCCGCAGCATCTCGCCGTCATAGACGCGCATCTTGGAATAGAGATTGCTGTTCTCATGCTCGCGCAGCCGGGTCAGCACCGAAAAGCGCGCCAACATATCCAAAGTTCCCGGCGCGCAGGGCGCCTTGCTCAGATCCGATTCCCTCAGCAACTTCTCGTAAACATGCCGTTCTTCAGTGGCCTGCAAACTATAGGGCACCTTGATGACGTAGATCCGGTCGATAAAGGCTTCGTTATTCTTGTTATTCTTGAAATTCGCCCATTCCGATTCATTGGAGTGGGCCATGATGATGCCATTATAGGGGATGGCACCGATATTCTCCGTGCCGATATAATTGCCCTCCTGCGTTGCGGTCAGCAACGGGTGGAGCATCTTGATCGGCGCCTTGAACATCTCGACGAATTCCAGCATCCCCTGGTTCGCCCGATTGAGGCCGCCCGAATAGCTGTAGGCGTCAGGATCGTTTTGCGAGAGCATCTCCAGCTTGCGGATGTCGACCTTGCCCACCAGCGAACTGATATCCTGGTTGTTCTCGTCACCCGGCTCGGTCTTGGCAATGGCCACCTGCCGCATGCGGGAAGGCATCATGCGCACGACCTTGAACTGCGAGATGTCGCCGCCGAATTCATCGAGCCGCTTGCGGCACCAGGGGCTGATCATGCCCGTCAGCCGCCGCCGGGGAATGGCGTAATTCTCCTCGATGAAGTCGCCATGCTGCTCGGCGTCGAACAGCGCGAGCGGGCTTTCGAAGATCGGGCTGATCTCGTCCCCGGCCTTCAGCACATAGATGGGATGGGCCTCCATCAGAGCCTTCAACCGCTCCGCCAGCGACGATTTGCCGCCACCGACCGGCCCCAGCAGATAGAGAATCTGCTTGCGTTCCTCCAATCCCTGGCTGGCATGGCGAAGGAAACTGACGATATGTTCGATCGTCCCTTCCATGCCGTAGAAATTGGTGAAGCTTTTATAGCGCCGGATCGTCCGGTTCATGAAGATACGGCCCAGCCGCTGATCGCGCGAGGTGTCGATGATCTCCGGCTCACCGATCGCCGCCAGCAATCGCTCCGGCGCCGAGGCATGCATCAATGGATCGTTGCGACATCCCAGCAGATAATCTTCGACGGACATTTCGGCCTGACGCCGATCATCGAACTTCCGCGTGAAGCTGGAAAACAGCTCATTTTTCGTCACTGGCGACTCCCGCTAAAGTAGCCATAAACTGTATATAGACCCATATGGTCCGTAAAAACAGTGTAATAGAACGATGATAGACTAAAAAATTCAAATCTGTCTGAAAGTTAATCTGCAAATTTCCGTCAAAAAGAACGCACGATGCTTATCCGGCGACGCAAGGGCATTTCCGGTATTCGCACGACCTTCATCATACGGCTGGCAAGTTCTTTACCGCGCCATCGTCATGCAGCATCTTCAAATCGGCGCGACGTTCCCCCGCCGCGATTGATGCATAGTGTCACCTGAGGCCTTGAGAGGGAAGAGGGTAATGGAGATAATATCGTGAAGGCTGCATTGGTTCCATCGCGCAACGTTCGCCCGCACCGAGTCCACATCGATCGCTCAGCCCTTCATATCGATCGTGGCGATCAATCCTCCGTCCGGCGCGTTGGCCAACCGCACCGATGCCTCGAAACTCAGCGCCAGCGCCCGCGCGATGGTGAGGCCGATTCCCGTTCCCGGCCGCCCGCCCGGCTGACCGGCCGTCCCCCGGGTAAAGGGCTCGAACATCTGATCGAGTTGATCGGGCGCTATGCCCGGCCCATGGTCGCGCACCTCGATCAGCACGCGTCCCGCCTGCCGCGCGCAACTCATGTCCGCGCTGCCGCCATATTTCACTGCATTGTTCACGAGATTGCTGATGCAACGCGTCAGCGCATTGGGCTTGACCCGCACGGTCCCGCCACAGCCCGCCAGGAAACGGACCGGCGATCCCAGATCCTGCGCATCCTCCGCCATGCTGGTGAGCAGCGAATCGATGTCGATCACCGACCAGTCCTCCTGCGCTTCCGTGCTCGCCGCCAGGTCCAGCCCCTCGCGCACCAGCGTCATCATCGCCTGATGATCCTGCAGCAGCCGCGCCCGCAATTCCTCATTCTCCACCAGTTCCAACCGCAGGCGCAGGCGGGTGAGCGGCGTCTGGAGATCGTGGCTGATCGCGGCCAGCAATTGCGTCCGCTCCGCAAAGCCCGCCCGTACCCGGCGCTGCATGAGGTTGAAGGTGGACAGCGCGGCCCGCACTTCTTCCGGCCCGCGTTCAGGGATTTCCTCCGGGTCGATAGATACCGAAAAGGCTTCGGCCGCCCGCTCCAGCCGGCGCAGCGGCTTGGCGACGAAGCGTGCCACAACGATCGCCAGGCCCGCCGAAGAGAACAGGATCAGCAGCAGATAGACCGGCTTGGCAAGATTGCTGGGCGGCTTGACCAGGCGGGGCAGATAGAGCGCGAGCGACCGCCGCTCGCCGCTATTGTCGGTAAAGCGGACGACCCAGCAATCGGGCCGGGGCGCCCCGATCAGCCCGGCCGCCCGGTTGTTCGGATCGGCCTTGCTCGCAGGGAAGCAAAGCCCCACGGGCACCTGCCCCGCTTCCGGGTTGGAATGCGGCCCGAACCGCGCCTCCAGCGCATGCGCCAAGGCCAGGTCCGGATCGGTCAGGGCGATTCCACCTGGCGCCGTTCTGGCGCCCATAATCTGCTGGTCGTTCAGCATCGCCTCGATCCGGACGGGATCATGGCTGAGGCGTTGCGCGATGTCGACGGCGCTCGCCACCACGCGCTGCAGCCGCCAGCGCTCGAAATCGAGATGCCGGGCCTGCTCCGCGACCAGCAGCGCCAGGATGGCGGCGATCGTCATGCCTACGGTCAGCAACAGGAAGATCTGCCCGACCAGCGACCGGAAGAAATTGCGTGCCCGCGCCACGACCGGAACCCTCATTCGTACGTCACCGTGCTGGCCAGAACATAGCCTTCGCCACGCACCGTCAGGATCAGGTCATCGCCGCCGGGGCTGTCGGCCAGTTTCTGCCGCAACCGGCTGACCTGCAGATCGATCGACCTATCGAACGCCGCCGTCGCCCGACGCTCCGGCACCAGCGCTTCGCGGGAGAGCACTATATTGGGCTCCTCTATGAAGCGGGAGAGCAGGCGGAATTCCGCGGAGGACAGCATGATCAGCCGGTCGTCGCCGGCGATCAGGCGACGCTGGAACAGGTCCAGCCGCCAGGGTCCGAAACGCGCGATCCGCGCCGTCTTCTGCCGCGCCGGCTCTTCGTTCCGCGACCGCCGCAACAGGTTGCGGATACGCACCAGCAGTTCGCGCGGCTCGAACGGCTTGGTCAGATAGTCGTCGGCGCCCAGCTCCAGTCCCAGCACCCGGTCGATGGCGCTGCCCCGCGCCGTCACCATGATGATCTGCGTGGCCCTGCCCTGCGCCCGCAATTCCCGGCAAAGCGACAGGCCGTCGCCGTCGGGCAGGTTGAGGTCGAGCACGATCAGGTCGACCGCCTGCACCGCCATCAGCGCCTGCAATTCGCCAAGGCTCCCTGCCGCCAGCACCTCATAGCGTTCCTGCGCAAGCTGGCCCACGATCAGGTCCCGGATATCCTCATCATCATCGACGACAATCACGCGGGGCGGACGGGACGGATCGGGCATGAGCGACTTCTAGCCGCATTTCCGCGCCAAGTCTGCGCCTGCCGCCTGCGCGGATACATAAAGATACAATCCGCTACAGACTGAACCATCGGGACAATAAGTCGCGCTGGAATGGTGCGCGCCAAGCGATCATGAGGGCAAGGTCGGCGCCGGATGATGGAGCCGACCTTCGCCCGGCGCGTCCCTCCCCTCCCCCTGCGCCGGGCGAAGATCCCTCTCGTGATTTGGACCCGCCCGCTGACCATGCCCAGCCGCCTCTCTGCCCTCCGGATCGCTCCCATCGCGCTTTGCGCCCTGATTGCCGCCTGCGGGCACAGGGAGCCGCCGAAAAAAGGGCCGGTCGAGGTTGGCGTGGTAACGCTGACGACGCAGAATGTGACGGTATCCACCGAATTGCCGGGCCGCACCGCATCCACCATGATGTCGGAGGTCAGGCCGCAGGTGGCGGGCGTCATCCAGAAGCGCCTCTTCACCGAAGGCTCTTATGTGACGGCGGGCCAGCCGCTCTACCAGATCGACCCTTCGCTCTATCGCGCGTCCCGCGACGAGGCGCAGGCGACGCTGGCCAGCGCGCAGGCGACCGCCGCAGCCGCCCAGGCCAGGGCCAATCGCTACCGCACGCTGGGGCAGAGCGAAGCGGTCAGCGCGCAGGACCGCGACGATGTCATCGCCACAGCGCGCCAGGCTGCCGCCGCCGTGAGCCAAGCCCGCGCCACGCTCCAGACCACGGGCATCAACCTCAATTTCACCCAGGTCCGCGCCCCGATCAGCGGGCGCATCGGCCGCTCCTCGGTCACGCCCGGCGCGCTGGTGACCGCTAGCCAGACGACGGCGCTCGCCACCATCCAGCAGCTTGACCCGATCTTCGTCGACGTGACGCAGTCCAGCGCAAAGCTGCTCCAATTGCGTCGCGCCCTGGCGTCCGGCAACGCGTTGCCTGCCAACGCCACGATCCGACTGAAACTGGACGACGGCACCGACTATCCGCTCGAAGGCCGCATCGAATTTGCCGAGCCGATCGTCGATCCGGACAGCGGCACCGTCACGCTGCGCGCGCGCTTCCCCAATCCCGACAGCCTGCTGCTGCCGGGCATGTTCGTGCGTGTCGTTGCGCCGCAATCGGTCGTGCCCAACGCCATTCTCGTGCCGCAACAGGGCATCAGCCGCGATCCCAAGGGCAACGCCACCGCTCTGGTCGTGGACAAGGCCAACAAGGTCGAACGCCGCACCGTCGCCGCGGCGCAGGCGGTGGGCGACAAATGGCTGATCACCAGCGGCCTTCAAAAAGGCGACAAGCTGATCGTGGAAGGCACCGACAAGGTGCAGCCCGGCGACGCGGTGAAGCCCGTGCCCGTCGATCAGGCCGCGAAATAAGGGGTCGAGACCTTGCTCAGCCGCTTTTTCATCGAACGGCCCATTTTCGCCTGGGTCATCGCCATCGGCATCATGATGGCCGGCCTTGGCGCGATGCTGACCCTGCCGATTGCGCAATATCCGGATATCGCCCCACCCTCCGTCAATATCAGCGCCAACTATCCCGGCGCGTCTGCCGAAACCGTCGAAACCAGCGTCACGCAGGTCATCGAGCAGCAGCTCACCGGCATCGATGGACTAATGTATTTTTCCTCCTCCTCGACCGCAAACGGTCAGGCGCGGATCACCGTCACCTTCAAGAAGGGCACCGATCCCGACACCGCGCAGGTGCAGGTGCAGAACAAGGTGCAGCAGGCGTTGAGCCGCCTTCCCAATGCGGTCCAGCAGCAGGGCCTGACCGTCACCAAGTCGCAGACCGACTTTCTGATGGTGGTGGGCCTCTACGACAGGACCGATACGGCATCGCAAGCCGACATTGCCGACTATCTGGTCAATAATTTCCAGGACGCGATCGCCCGCGTAGATGGCGTGGGTTCTTCGCAGATCTTCGGCTCGCAATATGCGATGCGCATCTGGCTGGACCCATACAGGCTCGCCACCGTCAAGCTGATGCCGTCCGATGTGCAAAGCGCCATCGCCGCCCAGAATGTCGAGGTGTCGGCCGGGCAAATCGGCGCCGATCCCGCGCCGGTGGGGCAGCAACTCAACGCCACCGTCACCGCCCGGGCCCGCCTGCAAACGCCCGAACAGTTCCGCAACATCATCGTCAAGACGCAGAGCGACGGTTCGGTCGTCCACCTGTCCGATGTGGCGCGGGTCGAACTGGGCAATGAAAGCTACACTTCATCCGCGCGCCTGAACGGTCATCCCGCATCGGGCATGGCGCTTCAACTCGCGCCGGGCGCCGACGCGCTCAAGACCGCCGAACTGGTCAAGGCCAGGGTGGCGGAGCTGTCGACCAACCTGCCGCATGGTTACACCATCACCTATCCGCGCGACACCACGCCTTTCATAAAGCTGTCGGTCGAGGAAGTCGTCCAGACGCTGATCGAGGCGGTCGGGCTGGTCGTCGTGGTGATGTTCCTCTTCTTGCAAAGCTGGCGCGCGACGCTGGTGCCTGCGATCGCCGTGCCGGTGGTCCTGCTCGGCACTTTCGGCGTGCTGGCGCTGTTCGGCTATTCGATCAACACGCTGACGCTGTTCGGCATGGTGCTGGCCATCGGCCTGCTGGTCGATGACGCCATCGTCGTGGTCGAAAATGTCGAACGCATTATGGAGGAGGAAGGACTTTCCCCGCGAGAGGCCACCATCAAGTCGATGGAGGAAATCGGGAACGCCCTGATCGGCATCGCCCTCGTCCTGTCCGCGGTTCTGCTGCCCATGGCCTTTTTCGGCGGGTCGACGGGCGTCATCTACCGGCAATTCTCGATCACCATCGTTTCCTCAATGCTGCTTTCGGTGCTGGTCGCGCTGATCCTCTCGCCCGCGCTCTGCGCCACGATCCTGAAGCCGATTTCCATTGAGCATCGCGACCATGGCTGGACCGGCAGGTTCAATCGCTGGTTCAGCCGCGTCACGAACGTCTATATGACGCGGCTGAATGGCTTTATCGGCCGCCGCACCGCCTTCTGGATAGGCTATGCTGTCCTTCTCGGCCTGCTCTGGCTGCTGTTCGTCCGCCTGCCCACCAGCTTCCTGCCGGTGGAGGATCAGGGACAGGTGATGGTGCAGGTCACTTTGCCTGCGGGCGCCAAATCCTCCCGCACGGCGGCCGCCCTCGATCAGATCCAGAATTATTTCATCAACGATGAAAAGGACAATGTCGCCTTCATCTTCGTGACGCAGGGGTTCAGTTTCGCGGGACAGGGCGAAAATACCGCGCAAGGGTTCATCAATCTGGCTCCCTGGGACGAACGCAAGGGGGCGGCCAACAGCGCGACGATGATCGCGAACCGCGCCACCAAGCAGCTCGCCGCGATCCGCGACGCCAAGGCGCTGGCGATGACCCCACCCTCCATTCGCGGCCTTGGGCAGTCCAACGGCTTCACCTTCGAACTGCTGAACGTCGGCGGCGTCAGCCGCGAGCGCTTCCTCGCACTGCGCAACCAGCTCATGAAGGCGGCGGCGAACGACCCCAAACTGGCGGGCGTGCGCGCCGCCACGCTGGAGGACACGCCGCAGCTCAAGGTCGACATCGATTCCGAAAAGCTCGCCGTGCTCGGCCTCACCCAGAGCAGTGTCGACAATGTGCTGAGCGCCGCCTGGGGCAGCACCTATATCAATGATTTCGTCGACCGCGGCCGGGTGAAACGCGTCTATATGCAGGCCGACGCGCCCTTCCGCGCGCTGCCGACCGATCTCGACAACTGGCAGGTGCGCTCCAGCACGACAGGCGAAATGGTGCCCTTCTCCGCCTTTGCCACCACTCATTGGACCATGGGACCGACGACGGTGTCCCGCTATAACGGGCAATCCTCCTATGAAATCCAGGGGCAGGCGGCGCCCGGCTCCAGTTCGGGCGAGGCGATGGATGAGATGGTGAAGCTGCAAAAACAGCTTCCTCCCGGCACCGGCTTTGCCTGGAGCGGCCTGTCCTATCAGGAACAGTTGTCCGGAGGGCAAGCGCCGCTGCTCTACGGCCTGTCGGTGTTGGTCGTGTTCCTGTGCCTCGCCGCGCTCTACGAAAGCTGGTCTATTCCGCTTGCGGTGCTGCTGGTGATCCCGCTGGGGTTGATCGGCGCAGTGCTGGCGGTGACGCTGCGCGGCCTTGAAAACAACATCTATTTCCAGGTCGGCCTGCTCACCACCATGGGCCTCGCCGCGAAGAACGCGATCCTGATCGTCGAATTCGCGGAACTTGCCTATCTGCAAGGCAAGGACGCCACGGCCGCCGCGCTGGAAGCCGCCCGCCTGCGCTTCCGCCCGATCCTGATGACTTCGCTGGCCTTCATCGCGGGCGTCATTCCGCTGGCCATCGCCACAGGCGCGGGCGCGCAAAGCCGCGTCGCCATCGGTACGGCGGTGGTCGGCGGCATGCTGACCGCGACCGTGCTCGCCATCTTCTATGTCCCCCTCTTCTTCCTGACGATCATGCGCATCTTCAACCGCAAGAGCCCGCCGCCCGCCGCTACTTCCGCCGCGGAGGTTCAGGCATGAATCGCGCCCTTCTTGCGCTGACCTCACTGGCGGCGCTTTCGGCCTGCAACATGGCGCCCACCTATGTTCGCCCGGCTCCGCCCATACCCGCCAGCTTCCCCAGCGGTCCGGCCTATGCGCCTGCTGCCGGGACGGAAAAGCCCCGCCTGCCCTGGACCGCGTTGGTGGACGATCCGCGCCTGAAGAGGGTGATTGAGCGCGCCCTCGCCAATAACCGCGACCTGCGCGCCGCGCTTGCCAATGTGGAGGCCGCCCGCGCGCAATATCGGGTCCAGCGCGCCGCCCAGCTTCCCGCCATCACCGGGGGAGCCGAGGCCAGCTTTGCCCGCCAGGACGACAATCGCCGGAACAGCTACAGCGCCGACATCGGATTCAGCGCGTTTGAGATCGACCTGTTTGGCCGGGTGAAGAACCTGACCAGCGCGGCGCTGGAATCCTATCTCGCGACGGAGGAAGGCGCGCGGGCGACCCGCATCACGCTGATCGCGGAGACGGCCAGCGCTTATGTCACGCTGGCCGCCGATCAGGAGCTTCTGGCCCTTTCCCGCCAGACGCTGACCAGCGCGGAGCGCACCCTTGCCCTCACCCGGTCGCTGAACGGCGCGGGGCTGATCGGCAAACTCGACGTCCACCAGGCTGAAACCACGGTAGAGCAGGCGCGCAGCGACATTGCCGCGACAGTCACCCAGGTCGCTCAGGATAGGAATGCGCTTGATCTTCTCGTCGGCGCCCCGGTCGAGGACGCCCTACTGCCCCAATCGCTGCACGAGCTGACCGGCAGCGTCGCAAAGGTGCCTGCAGGCCTTTCCTCCGACGTGTTGCTCCAGCGCCCGGACATATTGCAGGCCGAACATCAACTAAGGGCCGCCAATGCCGATATCGGCGCGGCCCGCGCAGCCATGTTCCCGAACATCAGCCTCACGGCCGCCATTGGCGTGGCGAGTTCGGCTCTGTCCTCGCTCTTTGCCGGGGGCGGCTTTGCCTGGTCCGCGGCGCCATCCGCGACCATGCCGATCTTCGGCGGCAGCGCGCGGGGCAATCTGGACTATAGCAAGGCGCAGCGCGACCTCAGCCTCGCCCAATATGAAAAGGCGATCCAGACCGCCTTTCAGGAAGTGTCCGACGCCCTTGCCCGCGCAGGCACGATCGACGATCAGCAGGTCGCCCAGCAACGCCTGGTTCTCGCCAGCCAGCGCAGCTATGCGCTGGCCGAGCAACGCTATCGCGCGGGCATCGACACCTTCCTCAACAGCCTGACCAGTCAGCGCAGCCTCTATAATGCCCAACAAAGCGCCATCGCGACGAACCTGGCGCTGATCCGGAACCGCATCCTGCTCTACCGGGTCATCGGCGCGGATTTCAAAGATCAGTGACCCA
>Ga0255338_1006220_pt1 | contig 10303 bp, 6 predicted proteins | sample MeOH1_35cm_T4_19_FD_203715 | JGI IMG/M metagenome (GOLD analysis project Ga0255338, IMG submission 203715) | Sandy soil microbial communities from University of British Columbia, Vancouver, Canada - MeOH1_35cm_T4_195 | ecosystem: Engineered > Artificial ecosystem > Sand microcosm > Unclassified ...
CTTGTACGCCGTGATCACGGCCAGCCCCACCAGCGCCACCGGCAGCGTGTGGTGATGGAACAGGGCCACGCCGAGCAGGGTGGCGGCGAACAGGATGAAGTCCAGGGGAATCCCGGCAACTGCCATTGCGATCTCCGTCTTGTGGCTGAACCGCCCGATTATGCGGGCTTGCTGATGAGCCGGACGCCCCCGCGGGCAAGCGTTGGCCCGTCAGTCGGCGCGGCCCCTCACGCCATCTCGCGGCCTGGGGGCATGCCGCGCGCCGGACACCGACGGCCTCCGGCGATCGCGCCTGTGCTCAACCATGAATTCATCAATATCCAACTATTTTTGTTTACAATTGATGCAATTGATAAATTTGCTAACATCCATGAAACAAATGCACACGGGTCAACCATGACGCACTCAGGCGAAAACCAGTACGAGGAACCTCGGGAAGCTCAGCATCCGGGCCAAGACGCAATCACCCTGTCGCACGAGCCGGTCTCGTTCCGCCGGCGCGGGGAGCGGCTGGCCCATGGAAGCGCCCGAGGCGAGCTGACCGCGTTGCGGGCGGACGGACCCGCGTTCGGGACGCCAGCGAACACCGCCACCTGGAAGGTCGAAGGACAGACCCTCGTCGATGTCGTCAGCCGCGGCGTCGCCGAGCGCAGCCAGCTGCGCCGGCAGGTGACGGCCTTGAATCAGGAGCTGGCCGAGGTCCGCCGGCGAAACCGGGAACTGGAGCAAGCCAGCGGCGAGCTCAAGGGATTTGCCCGGTCACTGGCCCACGACCTGCGCCAGCCGGTGGTCGCCACGCGGTCCTTCGGCTTTGCCCTGGAGAACGCGCTGGCCAGGAACGAAAAGGAAAGGGCAAGCCAGTACGCCACCCGGATCGGCGAAGCCACCCAGTGGATCGGCGACTACATCGAGGCGTTGCTGTCCCTCACCAGGATTTCCGAGGCGGCGCTGGTCATCGAAGATGTGGACCTCAGCGAACTGGCGAACGGTTTGCTCGATGAGCTGCACGAACAGGATCGAGGACGAAGCATCCTTGTCGAGGTGCAGCGCGACATGCACGCAACGGGTGACCCCGCCTTGCTGCGGCTGCTGCTTCAGAACCTGCTCGGCAACGCCTGGAAGTTCACGAGCCGCAAAGACGCGGCCAGGGTGTCGTTTTCGGCGCGGACGGCGCCGGATGGGGAGGTCGTGTACTCGGTGGTGGACAACGGCGCCGGATTCGACATGACTTACGCCGGCAGCCTGTTCGAGACGTTTCAGCGTTTCCACCCGTCCAGCGACTTTCCCGGCACCGGCGTCGGACTGGCCAATGCCCGCAAGATCGTCGAGCGACATGGGGGGCGCATCTGGGCCCAGGCCCAGCCAGGCCAGGGAGCGGCATTCCATTTCACCTTGGGCGCGGCCGGCGGCACGGCCAGACCGGCCGCGAACGACGAGCAGCCCGGTCGGGCCCGATCAGGGCGCGGCCAGCGGCATCGGAATGTCGCCAGCGGCGCCGAGGCGTCGATCGCGAACGCATAGAAGGATCCGGATCCAGCCGGGGTTTGTCATCGAGTTTGTTGCATAGGGGCATTCATGCTTGTCGACCGCATTCCCGCCGCTTCCCGCGCGATTTCTCTCGGCGCGGAAGTCGCTCCCATTCGAATCGTGCTCGCCGACGATCACACGATCGTGCGCGAGGGAATCAAGTCCCTGCTCTCCTGCTTCAGCGGGTTGGAAGTCATCGCCGAGGCGGCGAACGGCGCCGAACTGGTCCAGCTGGCGCAGGCGCTGCGCCCGGACATCGTCCTGACCGATATCGAAATGCCGATCATGGACGGCATCGCCGCGACGGAGCAGATCCGCCGCAAGGCGCCGGAGGTCAAGGTGGTCGTCCTGTCCATGCACACCGATCAGGACGACCTTCGGCGCGCAGTCACCAGCGGCGCCTGCGGCTTCGTCCAGAAGGACGCCGCGCCATTCGAGCTGGAGCACGCCATCTGGAGCGTGGTTCGAGAAGGCAAGTGCTTCGGCCCGCAGATCACCCAACGGCTGCTGCAGCCCCGCGAGCCCACCCCCTACGACGAACTCACGGACCGTCAGGTCGAGATACTCAAGCTGCTCGCCAGCGGGCGGGCGGCCAAGGAGATCGGCTATGAACTCGGCCTGAGCTCGAAGACGATCGACGTGCACCGCAGCCACATCATGCAGCGCCTGCAACTGTTCGACATCGCGAGTCTCACCCGGTACTCGATCCGCAAGGGACTGATCACGGCGTGAGCCGGCCCCGGCCGGCCGAGCCTGCGCGCCGCGATCGGCGCTACGCCGGGCGCACGTCAGCGACCGCCGCGAGCCACCTCGCGACCATGGCGCCCAGCTGGTCCATCGACAGCGGCTTGGTCAATACGTCATCCATGCCCGCCTCGATGCAGCGCTCGTGCGCCTCGCGAAACGCGTCGGCGGTGACGGCGACGATCGGGATCCGGCGCGCGCCGCTCGCCGCTTCCCACCGCCGGATCTGCCGCGTCGCCTCGTAGCCGCTCAGGATCGGCATCTCGCAATCCATCAGCACCAGGTCCGGACGCTCGCTGGACGTCGCGCGCTCCAGACCTTCCCTGCCGTTCACGGCGAACTGCGACCGGCAACCGAGCACGCCCAGCATCCCGCCGAGCACCTGCCGGTTGATCTCGTTGTCTTCCACCACCAGGATTCGGGCGCCGGCAACGCCGGACGGCGCGCTGGGCGACGCCGCCGGACCCGATGTCACGCCCCGGCCGGCGACGGCCGCCTTGTCCGCGACGACCGCCGCGCGGACGCGGACCGAGAATCGCGAACCCGCGCCCTCTCGGCTTTCGACGGAGGCGTCGCCGCCCATCGCCTTCGCCAGCTGGCGCACGATCGCGAGGCCCAGGCCCGTCCCGCCGAAACGGCGGGTCGCCGACGTGTCCACCTGCACGAACGGCGCAAAGAGCGTGCCCAGCTTGTCGGGCGGAATCCCGATGCCGCTGTCCGACACGGTGAATTCCAGCAGCGCGTGGCGTCCGTCGTTCTCGAGTTGCCGGCCGTGGATGGAAACGGACCCCGCATCGGTGAACTTGATGGCGTTGCTCACCAGGTTGCCGAGGATCTGGCGCAGCCGGACGGTATCGATCTCGTAGCGCTGGTCGCGCGGTCCCGCCCATTGCCCGTCGAGGGCGAGCGCCTTCGATCGCGCGACCGCCTCGAACAGCGCCAGCACCTCGCGAATGGTCGTGGCCGGCGATGCGGGCACGGGCACGATCTCCATGCGCCCGGCCTCGATCTTCGAGAGGTCGAGGATGTCGTTCAGCACCCTCATCAAGGCGTTGCCCGAATCGAAAACGGCCTGGGCATGGCTTTGCCGGTCCGCCTCGCTCAGTCCCGGCGAGCGCAGCAGCTGCGCCATGCCGAGCACGCCGTTGAGCGGGGTCCTGATCTCGTGGCTCATCGTCGCCAGGAACCGGCTCTTGGCCGCGTTGGCCGACTCGGCCATCTCCCGCGCCCGGACCAGCTCGGTGATGTCCACGTGATAACCGACCATGTGTCCGGTGGGAGTCTGGCGGTCGACGCTGCGCAGCCATTGCCCGTTTTCCAGCTGCTGGATAGACATGCCGCCGGTGCGGTGCTGGGCCACCCGCTGGGCCACCCACCGATCGAGTTCGGCCTCGGCAAGACCCGGCGACATGGTCTTCTTCCAGGCGCGCACCAGGTCCTCGTAGGCCACCCCCGTACGGATCAGGTGCGCCACGGACGGATACGTGTGCAGGTACCGAGCGTTGCAGTACACGAGACGACCTAGCGGATCGTAGATCACGAACGCCTCGTCGATCGCCTCGATCGCCGTCCGCAGGAGCTCCTGCTGCTGGGAGAGCGCATGCGCCTTCTCGGCGACCAGCTGTTCCAGGTTCTGCGTGACGTGCTCGTAGGACCGCAGCGCGTCACGCAGCGAACGCGCCAGGATCCCGATTTCGTCCTCGGACCCGTCGTCCGGGATGGCCGCCGCGCGATCGGCCGAACTGCTCGAGCAGGCAGCTGCCAGCGCGCGCAGCCGTTGGGTGATCCGGCTGGCGACCGCATCGGCCAGGCGCCACGTTCCCATCGCGACCAGCGCCCCGACCAGCAGCGCCAGCACGGCGCGGTCGACCAGCGGACCCACGATCGGGTTTTTCAGGTGGTACAAGCGGATGACGGCCAGCGGCTTGCCGTCCGCCATCCTGTCCGGCAACACCTGTTCGGCCGGATAGTGGCGCGAGCCTTCGCGAATCCGGCTGGCATAGACGACCCTGCCTTGATAGAGCAGATCGAACCCGACGTCAGGCGGCAGGCGGCCCGATTGTTCCGCCAGCAGTTTCCCGATCGGCACCGCGCCCACGACCACCGCGCTCAGGCTGCTCGAGTAGGGCGCCGGCACCGGGTAGGCCGCCAGCAGCACCGGGACGGGGCCTCGCACCACTTCCGTGTCGGGCTGGCCCCGCTGCAGCACGCGCTGCACCAGCGCCGGCGCCAGCGGGTCGGCGTCGGGCAGGTGCAGCTCGCCGACCAGCGGCCGCCCCCGGTAGTCGAACAGCGCGATGCGCACGCCCTGGCCATCTTGTTCCCGGGCATTCAGGAACGGCCCGAGATAGGCCTTCATGCCCGCCGAGTCGGTCAGCGCGCTCGACACGAGCGCGCTGCGCGCGAGCTCGGCCAGGTGCTTGCGCTCGTTGTTGATCTCGCCCGCGACCGCCTCGGCGATGAGGGCGGCCAGGTACCGGTTCTCCTCCTCGATGCCGCCGCGCATCTCGAACAGCGTGTGCGTCATGCTGAGGCCGCCCATCAGGAGCGCGACGGCCATCGCGATCGCGAAGGCGGCCCGCTTCACCGGCAGGGCAAGCGACGACGACGGCCCGGAACCCCACAAGCGGATGGGCGGGCGGCTCATGCCGGTCTTCAGCGGACTCGCCGGCGCGAGGACTGCGGGGCGACGGGCGCGAGTCGATCGTCCGGCAGGTAGCGGGCGAAGAAGATCTGCTCGGGCGTCAGGGCGTCGTGGCGCGTCGGCGTGAACGGCCGTGCATAGTGCCGGATCAACCCGTCGTAGGGACCGAGTTGTTCCATCGCGGAGCGGACGCGCGCCCGGTCGGTGCTGCCCGCCTTGTCGATCGCACGGGCGAGCAGGTGCATCAGGTCGTAGGCGTGCGCGACGCCGACGGGACTTTTCACGTCCGCCGCCGTGGCGATGCCGTACTTCTGACGCAGCGCAGCGACCAGCCGGCGCGCCGCCGGCGACTCGTTGCCCAGGAAGCGGAACGTCTGGATGACGGTGTAATCGATCTCCTGCAGCGCCGGGCCCGCCAGCTCGGCGAATCGGCCGCCCGTCACGCCCCAGTGGCTGACGATGGGCAGGCGTTCCGACTTGGGCAGGGCGGCGACTTCCTTGGCCAGGACCGCCCCCTCCACTTCGTTGGTGATCATCACGATCGCCTGGGCGCCGGCCTCCCGCAGCCGCGCGTACTGCGGCAGGAGGGTCCGTTCGCCCCAGTTGAACCATTCCTGCCCGACCAGGCTGACGGTCGTCTTCGCGGCGTGCTTGAGGATCGCGTCGCGGTTGCTGCGGCCCCAGGCCGTGTTGGGCAAGAGCAGGCCCAGCCGGGTGGCGCCGTAGTGCTCCCGCGCGAACCGGATGAACGCCGGCGCCGCCCAGCTGTCCTTCAGCGACAGCCGAAACACGTAGCTCGGATGGAAGTCGTGGTCCGTGATCGGATCGGCCGACCCCCACGGATCGAGCAGCAGGAGCCCGATTTCCTGCGCCACCGGCAGGCACTCCACGTAAATGGGGCTGTACTTGCCGCCGAACACCGCGACCAGGTCCGGCGTGGCCCCAAGCGTGCGCAGGTTGTCCCGCGCCTTGGCCGCGATCGCGCCGTTGTCGGTCTTGACCAGCGCCAGCGGGCGCCCCCCCAGCACGCCCCCCTTGCGGTTGATCTCGTCCATCGCCAGTTCGATCCCTTGCTGGATCGCCTGGGCCGAGGTGCTGCTCTGGACGCCGAATTCGGCGTCGAGGCCGACCAGCACGGGGGCCGCCGCCGAGGCGGCCGCGCTCGCCAGCGCGAGGACCGGAAAGAGAACGAGCTGGCGCCGGATCATGGCCGGCTCCCGCCGCCGGGCACGGCCGTGCCGGCCTCGGACGGCACCGCCGGAGTGCGGCGGCGCCCGAGCAGGAGGCCCTGCAGGAAGCCTTCCAGCCACGCCATGTCAACCGGCTTGAAGCGGCAGATGACGCCATCGGGCAGGCCGCCGCGGCGCTGGACGTCTTCGGGCGCCAGGCCGGTCACCACCACGATCGCCATGTCGGCGTGCTTTGGCGCCGTGCGCAGCATGCGGATCATGTCAAAACCGTCGATGCCGGGCATGTTGAGGTCCGCGACGAGCACGTCGGGACCGATGTTGCCGATGTCCATCAGCGCCTCGATCGCCGAACCCATCAGGGTGAAGTCGAGCGGCAGGTCCGCCCCTTGCAGCCGCGCCCGATAGAGCTCGCGCATCGTCTTGTCGTCGTCGACGATCAGGACGCGCAAACGGTCCTGGTTGTCGACCTGGCCGCTCGGCTCCAGGCCGTGCTTCTTCATGTACTCGCCCAGCGAGCGCATCGAGATGCGCCGGTGGCCGCCGCGCGTCTTCCATGCCTCCAGCTGCCCGGCTTCGACCAGGCCCTGCACGCTGGCGATGGACAACTGCAGCAGCTTGGCCGCGTAGGTCGTTCCGCAATATTCTTCGCCGCTAGCAGCCGTGGTTTTCGTCATTTCCACCAGTCCCATCGCCCCTCCTGCCAGTTGTCTCAGCGTGTGGGAGTCGCTAATCGAATTTGGCATTTTACGCACCAAATCAGCGAACATGACAGAAATTGATGAAATACGTGCCAGAGTCATCTCCAAACGCGAACGCGGCGTCGCGAAGTGACCTCGCCGTCGAGGACCGGACCGCAGGCGGTCTCGACGATGCCTCACCGCAACGGCAATGCGACGACGATGCGCGAGGCGCCCGGCGAACCTTCGGCGGTCACATCCGCGTCCAGCGCCGCGACGAGCTCGTCCAGGAACCCCAGGTCCGCTGATACGGCCTGCCGCTCCTGCGGCGCGCCGGTGGCGGCAGCCTCCGGCGGCGCGGCGTGGGCGATGGAGAGCCGGCAACGGCCGCCGTCCGCCTTCATTCCGATCGTGACCGATCGACCCGCGTCAGCCGCCGCGACGACACGCGCCACGAGCAGATGGACCAGCAGGGTGAACTTCAGCCGGTCGGCGCACAGGGTCGGCGGGACCTCTTCCGAGACTTCGCTTGAAACCAGGACCTGCCGCTCCCGCGCCAGGATCTGCTGAAACTCGGCGAGTTCCTGCAGCAGCGAGCGAATCGGGAGCGGACGCGGCTCGCCCGGCAGGCGCGGATCGGCGATCGCGATGTCGAGCAATGGCTGCAGCACGGACTTCAGCTCGCCGGCGCTGGTCCCGATCGACGAGTACACACTCGCGTCCTGGGACGCGCCGGACCACCTGAGCAGCTCCGCCAGGCCGATGACGCCGTTCAGGCTGTTGCGCGCACGGTGCGCCGCCCGCCGCAGCAGGTCCGTCTTCGCCTGCTGAATGCTTTCGATGCCCATCTCCCCCCCTTGGCATGGCGCGAGCTTGGATGATTTGACGCGCGCGGTCAAGCATCGCCGCCCCGCATCAGCCCATCGTCATCAGCGTCGCGTTGCCGCCGGCGGCCGCGGTGTTGACGCTCATCGAGCGCTCCAGCAGCAGGCGTTCGAGCGCGATGGCCGTGTCGCCCGGCGCCAGGCGTTCAACGCTCACGATGGGACCGGGGCGCTCGGCCAATTGCCGGCGCACCTGGGCGAGGTCGGCCGTGCTGCCGTGGAACAGCACGGCGTCGAACGCGACTTCCGGCGCCGTCCAGTCCCGCGCGATCGCGACGCAGGCCTGGACCTCGGCCGGCAGCCTGGCCGCCAGGGTCCAGGCCTCTTCCGGCCAGATGGCGCGGCTGCCGACCGCGAGCACCGCAGCCAGTTGCACCAGCCGGTCCTCCTCGCGCTGCGCCAGGCACAACACCGCCTGCCGCGGCACCAGGCGGTACACGTTGCGCTCGCCGGTGGGGCCCGCGAGGACGCACGGCTGGCCGGACGGCGCCAGGTCGGCGAAGTGGCGGCACAAGGCGGCCAGCCCCGGCGTTCCCTCGCGCTGCTGCGCCCAGCGGGCAAACTCGCGCAGCGCCGGCGGCAGCTCGCGCGCGGCGGCGGCGGCCGCATCCCCCTCGCCCCGCATCGCCCGCTGCGCCGCATCGTGCGGCCGCTGCGAAAGCAGGCGGTACAGGTACAGCGGCCCACCGGCTTTCGGGCCGGTCCCGGACAGGCCTTCGCCGCCAAACGGCTGCACGCCCACCACGGCGCCCACCATGTTGCGGTTGACGTAGACGTTGCCGGCGTGCGCCGCGTCCAGGACGCGCGCGATCGTCTCGTCGATGCGGGTGTGCAGGCCCATGGTGAGGCCGTAGCCGGTGCCGTTGATCTGCCCCACCAGCCCGTCGAGCTCCTCGCGCCGGTAGCGCACGAAATGCAGCACGGGCCCGAACACCTCGCGCTGCAATTCGGACACGCTCTCCAGCTCGACCAGCGTCGGCAGCACGTAGGTGCCGCCGCGCAGCGTATGCAGGTTGGGCCCCGCCACCTGGTGCACCTGGCGGCCGCGCGCGCGCATCGCGGCGAGGTGGCGGTCGATGTTCCCCTTCGCTTCCTCGTCGATCACCGGGCCGACGTCGATCGCCAGCCGGTCCGGGCTCCCGACGCGCAATTGCGCCATGGCGCCCAGCAGCATCTCGCGCAGGCGGTCGGCCGCATCCTCCTGCACGCACAGCACCCGCAGCGCCGAGCAGCGCTGGCCGGCGCTGTCGAACGCGGACACCAGCACGTCGCCGACCACCTGCTCGGCCAGCGCCGACGAGTCCACGATCATCGCGTTCTGCCCGCCGGTCTCGGCGACCAGCGGCACCGGCCGGCCGCGCTCGTCCACGCGGCCGGCGAGGCTGCGCTGCAGCAGGCGGGCGACCTCGGTCGAGCCGGTGAACAGCACGCCGCGCACGCGCTCGTCGCCGACCAGCCGGGCCCCGACGGTCTCGCCCCGGCCCGGCAGCAGTTGCAGCGCCGCGCGCGGCACCCCGGCGTCCCACAGGGCCCGCACGGCGGCGGCGGCGACCAGCGGCGTCTGTTCGGCCGGCTTCGCCAGCACCGTGTTGCCGGCGGCCAGGGCGGCCGCCGCCTGCCCCAGGAAGATGGCGAGCGGGAAGTTCCAGGGGCTGATGCACACGACCGGCCCGAGCGGCTGGTGCGTGGCGTTGTCGAAGTGGTCGCGCACGTGCGCCCCGTAATAGCGCAGGAAGTCCACCGCCTCGCGCACCTCGGCGACCGCGTTCGAGGCGGTCTTGCCGGCCTCGCGCACGAGCAGGCCGACCAGGCGCGGCAGGTCGGCCTCGATCCGGTCCGACGCGAGCCGCAACCGGCGTGCCCGCTCGGCCGGGGGCACCGCGGCCCAGGAGGGCGCGGCCTGCGCCGCCTGTTGCAGGGCGATGTCAACCTCGCCGGCCGTGGCCTCGCGCACGGTGCCGACCACGTCGGCGCGGTCGGCGGGATTGAGGACCGGCTGCGCATCGCCGCCGGCCGGCGTGTCGGCGGCCAGCATCGGTGCGGCACTCCACTCGCCGCGCGCGCTGTCGCGCAAGCCGGACCCGAGTTGCGCCAGTTCCTGCTCGTTGGCGAGGTCGGGGCCGCGCGAGTTGGCGCGCGCGGCGCCATACAGCCGCGCCGGCAGCGGGATCTGCGGATGCGGCAGTCCGGCCTCGCCTTCCTGGCGCGCCAGCTCCTCGACCCGCTGCACCGGGTCGCGCACCAGTTCGGCGATGGGGATGGCCGGATCGGCCATCTGGTTGACGAACGAGGTGTTGGCGCCGTTTTCCAGCAGCCGGCGCACCAGGTAGGCCAGGAGCGTCTCGTGCGTGCCCACCGGCGCGTAGATGCGGCAGGGCCGTCCCAGCCTGCCTTGCGCCGCGGCGCCGACGACCTGCTCGTACAGCGGCTCGCCCATGCCGTGCAGGCACTGGAACTCGTACTGCTGCGGCGTGTAGCGGTCCGGTCCGGCCATCTGGTAGATCGCCGCCAGCGTGTGCGCGTTGTGCGTGGCGAACTGGGGATAGACCGCGTCCGGCGCCTCCAGCAGCTTGCGCGCGCAGGCCAGGTACGACAGGTCGGTATGGGCCTTGCGCGTGTACACCGCGTATCCATCCT
>Ga0255338_1006221_pt1 | contig 10300 bp, 9 predicted proteins | sample MeOH1_35cm_T4_19_FD_203715 | JGI IMG/M metagenome (GOLD analysis project Ga0255338, IMG submission 203715) | Sandy soil microbial communities from University of British Columbia, Vancouver, Canada - MeOH1_35cm_T4_195 | ecosystem: Engineered > Artificial ecosystem > Sand microcosm > Unclassified ...
GCCCCTGGACGACAACCTCCGCATCGTCTCCGAGTACCGCGCGGGCGTGGTTTTCCAGTGTCTGGCGGTAGACCCCCAGATGCTGAAGCTCGTTGACAGATTGGTGCCAGATGCGCGGCATCGTCGCTCTCCGCTCAGTGCCGCGGCGCGACGGCAACGATCGCGAGTTCGCGCAGCGACTTGAGCTCCTCGATCCCCCAAAGCTGCTCGAACAGCAGCATCGACTGATCACGGTCGAAGACGCGCATGGTGCAATCAAGGAACTTGTCCTGCAGCTCCTCGCGCGTCAGGGGCTTCTGCCAGCTGCCTTTCGCGTGGACGACCGGCGCGTGTTCGACGACCTCGCCGGAATTCAGGACCACGCTCACCCGATCGTCAGGTGCAAAGGGCTGGTCTCCCGGCATCACCGCGTCTGTGGTAGTGCAGCGGACCTTGCTCACCGCCTCGCGTACTTCCGGCCGGGTGACGAAGCCATCCGTCAGCTCCGAGAGGCCCACCCGTCCCGCAACGAGGGCGGCGGCCATTGCGAATTCCATGCTGAACTTCGCTTCAAGGCCGGTCTGAGGATTCGCATTGCGCAGCATAAGCTTCTGCGTACGGCCCGTGCGCACTCTGATCTCGCGCACATCGCCAGGCTTCAGCCCGTGCTCGTTGACGAGACCAAGCATGGCATCGATGGAACGGTGGGTCGCGTAGCAGGTCGGGTAGCGCTTGACGTTGATGCCGAGCTCCGAAAGCCGCCAGTTCTCGCCCAGATCGATCGTGCCATTCTCTATGTTCGGCTCGCCCGAGGGCGAATGCGCGCGCAAGAAGCCCGTGCGGTGTTCCAGGACGTCCTGCGAGGCGGTGAAGCCCTGCGCCGCCAGGCGCGCGGCAAGAACACCGGACTGCGCCGTGCGGCCGGCATGAAGCGACTTGGTCATCGTGCCGAAGTTCGCCACGAGACCGGAAGCGAGCGAGGCGCCGATGGCAATCGCGTGGCCGGTCTTCTCAGCATCTAGCCCGTGCAACCGGGCGCAGGCGGCAGCCGTCGCCAATGTGCCCATCACGGCCGTGGGGTGGAAGCCGCGCTCGTGCAGGTGGCCAGGCTCGAGGTCCGCGAGCTGAGCCCAGAGTTCGTAGCCCGCGACATAGGCCGCGATCGCGTCCTTGCCACTGACATCGAGCGTCCAGCCCTCCGCCAGGATCGCCGGCACCAGCACCGCGCTGGGATGGCCTGCGAGCGCAACGTCGTCATAGTCGAGGACATGGGCTGCGACTCCGTTCACCAGCGCAGCGTCGGAGGCGACGAGGTTGCGACCCAAGGGAAGCTCCGGCGCTCCATCGTTCTGGGTCGAGGGGACCAGCATGGCGGAGACGATCCGCACGGGTTCCTCGGCGGTTCCGGCCAGCATCACGCCGACACAGTCGACGATGCCTATCCTGGCCGCCTCGATGCAGCGCGGGGGCAGATCCTCGTGCTTGATGCCGGCCACGAAATCCGCCGACTGGCGGGTGATGTCGAGCATAATCGCCTCCTCAGTAGGAACGCGGAAGACCGAGCACATGCTGCGCGACATAGGCGAGCACCATGTTGGTCGAGATGGGGGCAGTCTGGTACAGGCGGACCTCGCGCCATTTACGCTCGATGTCGTATTCGGCCGCGTAGCCGAAGCCGCCATAGGTCTGCATCGTCGTGTCGGCCGCCTTCCAGGTCGCCTCGGAAGCCAGGAGCTTGGCGATGTTGGCCTCCGTGCCGCAGGGGCTGCCGGCCTGGAAGATGGCGGCCGCCTTGCGGCACATCAGATCGGCAGCCTCCAGTTCAGCGAAGGCACGGGCGAGCGGAAACTGGATGCCCTGGTTCTGGCCGATGGGCCGACCGAAGACACGCCGCTCATTGGCATAGGCGACGCCCTTCTTCAGCAGCCAGCGGCCGTCGCCGACACATTCCGACGCGACGAGGATGCGCTCCGCATTCATGCCATCGAGGATGTAGCGGAAGCCCTTGCCCTCCTCGCCGATCAGGTTCTCGACCGGAACCTTGAGGTTCTCGATGAAGATCTCGGTGGTGTTGTGGTTGATCAGGGCCTTGATCGGCCGGATATCGACGCCATTGCCCTTGGCCTCGCGCAGATCGACGAGGAAGACGGACAGGCCGTCCGTGCGCTTGGCGCACTGGTCGAGCGGGGTCGTCCGTGCCAGCAGCAGCATCAGATCCGAATGCAGCGCGCGGGATGTCCAGACCTTCTGGCCGTTGACAAGGTAGTGGCTGTTGCCCTGCCTTTCCGCCCGCGTCTTGAGCTGCGTGGTGTCGGAGCCGGTGTTCGGCTCGGTGACGCCGAATGCCTGTAGGCGAAGCCTGCCGGACGCGATCTCCGGCAGGTAGCGCCGCTTCTGCTCCTCGCTGCCATGTCGCAGCAGCGTGCCCATGATGTACATCTGGGCATGGGCCGGGCTCGCGACGCAGCCATTGGCGTTGATCTCCTCGAGGATGACGGCCGCCGCCCGCAGCGGCAGGCCCGAGCCGCCATACTCCTCGGGGATAAGCGCGCCGAGATATCCCGCCTCGGTCAGTGCGTTTACGAATTCGGTGGGGTAGCCGCTACGCTCATCAAGCTGGCGCCAGTATTCGCCGGGAAATCGCTCGCAAATCCGGCGGACGGAATCCCGGAGTTCCGGAAAATCCTCGCCCAGCTCCATGGTGATCCCGCCATCGGGGGTGACGTCGGTGTGATAGCTCATCATATCGGTCCTTGTCAGGCCGCAGCGTCGAGCTGCGCGCGAAAGGTCTTGGGCAGGCCGGCGCGCGCGATTGCGCCGGAAAAGCGTTCGCCGGGGAGCCAGCTCTCCACCTCGCGTCGCAGCGCAACCAGCGCTGCCACGTCTATGCCGGTGTCGAAGCCCATCTGCTCGAGCATGTAGACGGTATCCTCGGTGTTGATGTTGCCGGTCGCACCCGGCGCAAACGGACAGCCACCCAGCCCGGCGAGCGAGGCATCGAAGGCGCGCACGCCCGCCTCAAGCGCCATGACGACATTCGCGAGCCCGAGGCCGCGCGTGTCGTGGAAATGACAGAGCACGGGAAGCTTTCCGACGGCCGCAACGACCCTCGTCATGAGGCGGCGGACCTGGGCCGGGTCGGCATAGCCGACTGTGTCGGCCACGATGATCTCGTCGGCACCTGCCTGCGCATATTGTTCCGCGAGCTGGACGACGCGGTCCTCGGAGACCGCTCCGGAGATGGTGCAGCCGAAAGAGGTCGCGATGCCGGCCCCGAGCGCGATGCGGGGCCCTTCTTGTGCATCGCGCGCCGCGGCGATGCGCGCGAAATCGGCCATCGACTCGTCGGTGCTGCGCCTGACATTGGCGAGATTGTGCTCCTCGCTCGCCGACAGGACATAGTTGACCAGAGGCACCCCGATCGCGAAGGCGCGCTCGGCCCCTTTAAGGTTCGGCACCAGGGCCGAGGCCCTCAGGCCATCGATTTCGATGGCGCCGCGCGCCACCTCTTCAGCATCGACGAATTGCGGCACGACCTTGGGCGGGACGAATGAAGTGACCTCGATATTGCCGACGCCGGCGGCAACGGCAGCACGGCACCAGGCCAGCTTTCGCTCGGTCGAGAGGATGGTCTTGACCATTTGAATGCCGTCGCGCGGGCCGACCTCGCGGAGGCAGACTTTCTCACGCATGACTTGCTCCTCAACGCCCCATGAAGACGGGCTTGCGCTTTTCATTGAAGGCGAGCACGCCTTCGTGCCTGTCCTGCGTCGGAACCATCCTGTTGTAGGCCTCGATCTCGAAGGCCAGCCCGTCCCAGATGGACATCTGCAAACCGCGATGGATCGACTGCTTTGCTCGGCGGACAGCGATCGGCCCGTTGCCCGCGATGCGTTCCGCAATACCGAGGGCCGCTCCGATGAGTTCCTCCGGTGGGAACACCCGGTTGACCAGCCCCCAGCGCTCGCCGTCCTCAGCAGAGAACGGCAGACCCGACAGGATGATTTCCTTGGCGCGGCGTTCACCGACGGCCCTGGCAAGGTTCTGTGTGCCGCCGGCTCCGGGCATGATGCCCAGCGTGACCTCGGTCAGGGCAAAGCGGGCATTGGTCGAGGCATAGACGAAATCCGCTGCAGCAGCGAGTTCGCAGCCTCCGCCATAGGCGACGCCGTTCACCGCCGCGATCAAGGGGATCGGGCAGCCCATGATCGCGCGGACCATACGCTCGAAGATGGCGTGCTGACTCTGCCACTGCTCATCGGTCATGCCCTTGCGCTGCTTGAGGTCGCCACCGGCGCAGAACGACTTCTCGCCTGAACCGGTCAGCACGACTGCGCGCAGGCCTCGGGTGTCGATGGCAAAGCCCTCGAACAACTCCATGAGGTCGAGGCCCATCTGGGTATTCATGGCGTTGTAGACTTCAGGCCGGTTGAGCGTGACCAGCAGGATATGCTCGCCGCGCCGCTCGACTGCGAGGGTCTCGTACTCAGCGCGCATTGGCGGCCTCCTTGCGGCGGCCCGCAGCCAGGATGGCATTGTGTTCCCCGAGCCTCGGCGCCGGGCTGCGCGCCCGCGGACGCTCGCCGTCGAAGGCAAGCGGGACGCCCATCAGATCGATATCGTCCTCGGAGCAGCGCACGGTCATGTCGAGCGCTCGGGTCTGCGGGTGCCTCGATACCTGGTCGACCGTCAGCAACGGCGCGTTCGGCACCCCGGCCGCGTCCAACTTGCGCCCGAGTTCATCAGTCGAGAATTTCGACGTCACTTCCGAGATCTGAGAAATCAGCCGCTCGCGACTGACGACCCGTGCGGCGTTGGTCGTAAAATCCGGATGATCGGCGATGCTTCCCAGCCCGAGCGCGCCGCAAAGCTTGCGATAGAGGTTGTCGTTTCCCGCTGCGATCATCAGCCAGCCGTCGGACGTCTCGAAGCACTGATAGGGCGCAATCTCGGCGGTGCCGGAACCGAAGGGCTTTCGGACTTCGCCCGAAGCTTCGAAGCCAGCGAGCGGCACCGTCATCCAGGCAAGGCCGGTTTCAAATAGGGAGGTGGAGACAGTGCGACCGACGCCCGTCTCCTTGCGGGCCAGCAGACCCGCGAGCAGCCCGATGACGGACCACATCCCTGAGCCCATGTCGATCAGCGAGACACCGACCCGCACCGGCGGCCTATTCCCCTCACCGGTGATGCTCATGATGCCGGTCGAAGCCTGCGCAAGCGGGTCATAGCCCGGCTTCTTGGACAATGGGCCTGCGGTGCCGAAAGCGCCGATATCGCACCAGATCAGCTCGGATTTGATCTCGCGAAGCGCCTCGCCGGTCAGGCCGAACTTCTCGAGAATTCCGGGCCGCAGATTCTGGATCACGGCATCGGCTTCAGCCAAGATCAGCCCGCGCAACGCTTCGGTCTGGGCAGGGTCGGTGAAGTCGACCGCGACCCCCTCCTTGCCGCGGTTGAGGCTGTGGAACGCGCTCGCGGTGCCCTGGAAGAAGGGCGGCCCCCAGCCCCTCGCATAGTCTCCAGACCCGGGGTTTTCGACCTTGATCACACGCGCACCGAGATCCGCCAGGATCAGCCCTGCATAGGGCGCCGCCACGCTGTGACCGAGTTCGACCACCGTAATGCCGGCGAGGGGCTTGTCGACCTTGTTCATATTCCTCTCCCGGCGGCGCCGCACAAAGGCCGGCGCCGCAAATTTATGAAACGTTTCATTTTTTGCACCGGAGTGCAAACGGAAACCCCGGCGTTCAGGACTTGTCCATCGCATTGTCGGCGACGAGCACGGCGCCGTTGACGAAGCTGGCCCGCCCCGAAAGCCCGAAGACGATCAGATTGGCGAGTTCTTCCGGGGTGCCCCAGCGCGTGTTTCGCATGGAGTTGTTTTCCGACCAGCGTGTCCGCTCCGCCTCCGCCTCCTCGGCGCTCAGATTGCGCTTGGCGAGCTCCCGCTCCCATTTCGCGAAGCGCTCCGGCGTGTTGACGAAGCCTGGCACAACGCAGTTCACACGGATGTTGTACGGCCCGAACTCGTTGGCGAGGATCTTCGAGAAGCGGATTTCGGCCGATTTTGCCGGCCCCGTGCAGGAAGACAGGAACGGCGGCATCGTCACCATGATGCCGGTCTCTCCGGCGACATTGACGATCGCGCCGCTCCTCTGCTCGACCATGATCGGTATGATGCGCTGGCAGATCCGGAACTGGGCAAAGAAATTGATTGCCATTCCGTATTGCAGTTCCTCGTCGGTCACCTCGAGAAACGGCTTGTAGGTGCCGGTTCCGGCATTGTTGACCAGCATGTCGATGCGGCCGAACAGCTTAGTCGCAACAGCAGGCAAGGCCTTAATCTGCTCGAGGTCGGTGACATCGAGCGAATGCGTTTCCACCCTGACGCCCGTCGTCTTCTCGATGTCCTCGCGGGCTTCGATGAGCGCGGATTCCCGCCGGGCGCAGATCAGAACCTTGGCGCCCTCCTCCGCCAGAAGTCGCGCCGTTTCCAGCCCGATGCCCTTGCTGCCACCGGTTACGATCGCCGTGCGACCTTCCAATCCCAGTTTCATTGCTGCACTCCCTGATGGCCGCCTTGCAGGCGGTCGATGACGGTCCTGATCGGAAGATCCTCGCCGTTGCGCACGACATCGAAGATCAAGGCGGCTACGGCCGCGCCGGTGCCTTTCGGTCGGCCTGCAGCGGCGAGACGCTGTTCGAAGACCTCGGTCGCACGCGGCTCGTCCTGGAAGATCAGCGTCCTCGACGATTCCCGCGCCGTGCGCGTGTGGCGTCGGCCGTCCGGCCAGACGATCTCGACCGTCGCGTCGAGCGCTCCTCCGACATCGTCGGGAATGACGGTGATCTTCTCGACCAGCTTGAGGATGCGTGGGTCCTGGCGCTTCGTTTCGCCGACTTCGTAGCCGAGTTCGCCATAGGCCAGCATCGCCGCGGTGGCGAATGCAGTGCTCGCCTGCGTCTGGACGACGCGCTCGAAAGGCCCCTTGAAGTTGGTGCCGGGATATTCCGTGTAGGGACGCCAGATTGCGACATTGATCCGCTCCGCGCCATCGAGGTCGACACCATCGCGATGCACGAGCAGCGCCGCAACAACTGCCGACATGTTGTCGCCCAACGTCGCGAAGGGCTTGGCCATCACTTCTGCCATCATCGCCGGATCGGGATCGCGCGACCAATGTGGCGGCGGGATTTCGAGCCCGGCAAGCGCGCGGAGCAGGCCCTTCGGGCCCTCGAGCGCATCCGGCGCGCCAACGACGCCGCTGGCGGCCAGGCGCGCCGCAGTGAGGCCGCCATGGGCAGCCCTGCCGTTCTGGACACGCCATTCGTCAGAACCGCATCGCACCGGCTCCAGCGTGCCGCCGGTCGTGCTGGCGGCGATCGCCACCGCATTGCTCGCCTTAACGGCGTCGAGCCCGAGCGACACGGCAGCAGCGGCCGCAGCACCGATCGTCCCGAAGGTCGGGCTGGTGCGGATGCCCCGCCCGATCAGGCCGCGCGCAACGATCTCGCCCGCGCCCAGCCACTTCATCGTCGCGTAGCCGGCGACCGTGGCCCGCAGCACAGCCGACAGCGACTGCCCCCGCGCCTCGCCCAGGGAAATCGATACCGGCGGTACAAGGGAGCCCGGATGCGACCAGGATTCGTGCTCGGTATCGTCCTGGAAATGCGCATGGACCGCGACGCCGTTGGCGAACACGGCTTCAGAGAGGACGCAGCGCGTGCCATCGGCCCAGATTCGCGCCGTGCCCGCTCCTTCGGGCACGGGCACCCCCATTGCGCGTGCGGCGGCAGCGGTCGTCTCGTCGCGTGCAACAAGAGCCAGGCCCAGCGCATCGAGCAGGCAGATCGCCGCCTTGGATGCCACCGGGGGCGCCGATTCGACATTGACCGATCGCGCCAGGAAAGCGCCCAGACGCTGCGTCGCATTCATCACAGATACTCCTCGGCCAGCGCCAGATCGCGAATTTCGGTTACGGTGCCGCTGCGCCTGACCTCCCCTCCGCGCATGATGTAGCCGCGCGTCGCGAGCTTCAGCGCCGGGCGAGCCATCTGCTCGGTCATCAGGATCGTCGTGCCGCGCGCCTGCATCTGCCGGATCGCATCGCTGATCCGGGCGATCCAGACTGGTGCAAGTCCGAGGAAGGGCTCGTCGAGCAGCAGGAGGTCGGGGAAGGAACTCATGGCCCTGGCGAAGGCGACGATCTGCTGCTGGCCGCCGGATAGCTGCCCCGCAGGCTGGCCCCCCCGCTCCTCCAGCATCGGAAACACGCTGGAGAGCCAATCCCAGGCCTCCTTCTGGGCCTTCGCCCCCCGGCCATGGGCACCGGTCAGCACATTGTCGGCCACGGACATCGTCGGGAAGACACGCCGGCCCTCGGGAGAGTAACCCATTCCGGCGCGAGCCCGCCGGTCTGCCGAAAGATGCCCGATGTCCCGGCCGGCAAATCGTATCGTGCCAGCCTGGGCCGGCACGAGGCCGATAACAGCATTGATCAGGCTCGACTTGCCCGCCCCGTTGGCACCGACAAGCAGCACGGTCTCACCCTTGCCGACTTCTATGGAGACCCGCCGCAGCGCCGTGATGCCGCCATAGCGGACTTCGAGTTTCTCGACGGCCAGCATCAGACGACCTCCTCGTCGACCGCGCCGACATAGGCGTCGATCACATCCTTGCGCGCCAGCACCTCGGCGGGCGGGCCGGAGGCGAGCAGCCGGCCCGCATCGAGCACCAGGATCTGCGGGCAGAGGCGCCGGACGAGATCCATGTCGTGCTCCACGACCATGATGCTGCAGCCGAACTGCTCGCGGGCGTGCCGGATGAAGGAATCGACACGCTCTCGCTCGCGGCCCTCCAGCCCTGCTGCAGGCTCGTCGAGCAGCAGCACTTTCGGCCTTGCCGCGAAGGCCAATACGAGGCCGAGCATCTTTTGCAGGCCGTAGGGCAGCTTGTCGGACTGCTCGTCGAGCCGAGGCGCCAGCTCAAACTCTTCGAGCAGTCCGGCGAGCGAGCGCCAGACGTCCTGCCCGCCGCCGCTGAACGTGATGGCGCGTGCGATGTTCTCCTCGACGCTGGCGCTGCGGAAGGTGTTCGTCTGCTGGAAACTGCGCATGATCCCGGCGTGGCTGACGCTGTGCAGCGGACGCCCAGCCATGTCCTGACCGTCCAGCAGCACTCGGCCCGCCGTGGGAGCGAGCTTGCCGCTGATGACGTTGATCAGGGTCGTTTTGCCGGCGCCGTTGGGACCGATGACCCCGAGGATCTCGCCGGGCGGCATGGTGAAGCTGATCTCTTCGAAGACGCGCAATCCGCCGAAGTGCTTGGTGAGATCGACGACCTCGAGGCCGGCATGTGCCCGCGTTGCCATCATCGCACCTCCGAAGTTGCGGCCAACGTGTGCTGCATCGCGGCTGCAAGCGGGGGACGCCTCACGCGGATGCGCTCCGCCAGTCGGGCGAGCGTCCCCATGATGCCGTCGCGGGCAACCAGCACGACGACGACGAGCAGGAAGCCGAAGAGGAACTGCGAGTATTCGCCCTTGATCGCGAAGAGGTCGGACGCGACAATCAGAATTCCGGCGCCGACGAGCGGCCCGAGCATCATGCTTTTCCCGCCAACGACCGTATAGGCGATGTAGTTCACTGACGAGAGCGGGCTGAACGAACTGGGATGCGCCATCATCAGCATGTTGACGAGCGCAAAGCCGGCCAGCCCGGATACGCCCGCGGCGACCACAAATCCCAGGGCCTTGTAGCGCCAGACAACGAGACCGAGGCTCTGGGCCAACAACTCGTTCTCTTCGATGGCCGCGAAGTGCTGCCGAAAGCGACTGGTCACGGCAGCAGTTACGATCGCCGCGATGAGCGCGAGCCCAATGGTGATCTGCAAGACGGCAGCGTTGTCCGCCATCGTGATCCCGAAGAGCGTCACCGGCGGAATTCCGACGAGGCCGTTAGAGCCCCCACTCCAGCTCGGTGTCTCGAAGAGAGCCAGTTGCGTGATTTCGGTCAGCACGAAGGTGACCAGGACGAAATAGACGCCGCGCAGCCGCAGCACGAGGGCACCGAGCGGCAGGGCGCAAATTGCCGGAACGAGGAAGGCAGCCAGTGTCAGCACCACCGCGTCGGTCACCCCCAACCGCAGGCCGAGTGCCGCGACCGTGTATCCGCCGAGGGCCATGAAGGTGGGGACGGCGAACGTCATTAGGTTCATGCGCAGCATGATGTAGACGCTGAACGCAGCGGTGACCGCGATCATGATCTGGTTCGTCACCGAGAAGACCATCGGGTTCGTCGCGAACACGGGAACCAGAAGGAC
>Ga0255338_1006222_pt1 | contig 10298 bp, 10 predicted proteins | sample MeOH1_35cm_T4_19_FD_203715 | JGI IMG/M metagenome (GOLD analysis project Ga0255338, IMG submission 203715) | Sandy soil microbial communities from University of British Columbia, Vancouver, Canada - MeOH1_35cm_T4_195 | ecosystem: Engineered > Artificial ecosystem > Sand microcosm > Unclassified ...
TCGCCTCCGACGCCTTCTTCCCGTTCGCCGACGGCCTCCTGGCGGCGATCGCGGCGGGGGCAACCGCGGTGATCCAGCCCGGCGGCTCGATGCGCGACGCCGAGGTCATCGCCGCCGCCGACGAGGCCGGCATCGCCATGGTGACGACCGGCGTGCGGCACTTCCGCCACTGAGGCGGGAGGGCGAGCGCTACGTCCCTCCCCTGCAAGGGGCCGCGTCCCTCCCCTGCCAGGGGGAGGGACAGGCGACCGCAGGTCGCCAGGGTGGGGCCTGTCAATCCGGGCCGAGACGTTGCGGCACTGGCCCCCACCTGCCGGCTGCGCCGGCTGTCCTCCCCCTGGCAGGGGGAGGACATGACCGCCCGCCGGGCCGTTGGCAGCCCCGCTACTCTCTTCTCAGCCCCCGGGGATCCTCAGCGGGTTGTCGAGCATCGCCTTCGCGTCCGGCCGGTCGACGGCGACGACGCCGGTGAAGGCGTCGAGGAGGCCTCTGACGAAGCCCTCGTCGAGGTCGCGGGTGATGCAGACGAGGCGGGTCATCCGCTCGCCCTTCGGCCAGGCCGGAAGCGCCGCCGGCGGATGCATGACGTGCTGCACGGCGTGGATCACCACCGGCCGGTTCGGCTCTTCGGCCACGAGGACGATCCCCTTCATCCGGAGGAGCTTCGGCCCGTGCGCCGAGCGCAGGAGGTCGAGGAACATGTCGAGGGCGGCCATCGGGATCGGCCGCTCGGTCGTCACGCAGAAGGCGCGGATGCGGGCGTCGTGGCGGTTGACGTCGTGAGCGTGCGGATGCGCCTCGGCATGGTCGCCGTGGTGATGGCCGTGGCCGTGGTCGCGATGGTCGAGGTCGTCATCGCCGTGGTGATGATGCCCGTCGCCGTGATCGTGCCCGCCCTGGCCGGCCGGGCCGTAGGCCTCGGCGGCGAGCCAGCGGCCGACGTCCGGGATCTTCGTCGCCGGGTCGTAGAGGCCGCAATCGAGGAGCCGGGCCGGCGCCGCCTCGCCCGCCGCGGCGTCGAGGATCGGCGCGGCCGGGTTGAGCGCCCAGAGCCGCCGGCGCAGCACCGCGAGGTCGGCCGGGTCGGCGACCAGGTCGGTCTTGGTCAGCACCAGCCGGTCGGCGACCGCCGCCTGCTTCACCGCCTCCTCGTGGGCGTCGAGGGTCGCGGCGCCGTTGACCGCATCGACCACCGTGACGACGCCGTCGAGGCGGAAGCGCTGCACGAGATAGGGATGCAGCATGACCGAGTGCATCACCGGCGCCGGGTCGGCGAGGCCGGTCGTCTCGACGACGACGCGCGACAGCCGGGCGATGCGGCCGTTGTCGAGGCCGCGCAGCAGCGTCTCGAGCGTCGAGACGAGCTCGCCCCTGACCGTGCAGCAGAGGCAGCCGGAGGAGAGTTCGACAATGCCCTCGTCGGCCTGGGCGACGATCAGATGGTCGATACCGACCTCGCCGAACTCGTTGACGATGACCGCCGCGTCCTGCAGCGCCGGGTCGGCGAGCAGGCGGTTGAGCAGCGTCGTTTTGCCGGCGCCGAGGAAGCCGGTGAGGATCGTGACCGGGATCGGCCGCCGACGCGCCGCACGAGCCGCCGCGTCCGCGCCGGCGTCATCGCCCGCGCCGCCGGCCGGCGGCGCCTTGTCCGTCGCAGTTCCACGCATTGCGCCGCCTCTCACTGCTTCGCCGGAGCCGACGACAGCCACTCCGTCGGCTGGGTGAGATCGAGCGGCGGCTTGGACGCGGCGTTGCCCGTTGGCAGCAGCGACAGCGGCACGCTGACCCCCGGCTGCGCCGCCGAGGCGACGGTCGGCGGGGCGGCCGGCGGGTTGCCCGGCGAGGCGGCGGCGGCGGCCGGGGTGCCGACGTCGAAGCCCGGCGCCATGCCGGCCGGCGCGAGCTCGCCGCCGACCATCTCGTCCGGCGCGGCGAGCGCCGTCGGCTCGACGCCCGGCACCGCCGCGAGCGCCATGCCGGGCCGCGGCCGCGGCACCGGCGCGCCGGTGCCGCCCGGGCCGGGGGCGCCCGCTTCCGCCGCAGCCGCGGCATAGGGGCTCGCCGCCGCCGCGGCGCCCATGTCGGCGCCGCCGAGTGCGATCGGCACCGGCTTCATCGTCTCGAAGCGCGGCTCGAGATAGCTGCGTCGCTTCGCCGGGGCTTCGGCGGCGGCCGCCTCGGCGACGACGAGGCGGCTGCCCGAGGTGCTGAAGGCCGGCTTCGCCGACGCGCCGACGAGCGGCACGTCCTCGACCTCGCCTTCCGGATCCTTCGTCTTGGCCCGCTTCGGGCCGCAGGCGAAGGCCTTGCGGCTCGGCGGCGCCTCGCTCGTCGGCGGCTCGGCGAGGTTCGTCACGGTGGCGCCGCCGCGGCCGGCGGCGAAGCCCTCGGCGAGGAGGCGGGCCGCGAACTCGTTGCGCTCGCCGGCGGTGTAGGCACCGAGCACCACCGCGATGAGGGTGCGGCCGCCGCGGGTGGCGGTCGCCACCATGTTGAAGCCGGAGTTGCAGATGAAGCCCGTCTTCATCCCGTCGGCGCCGCGGAAGCGCTGCAAGAGGCCGTTGTGGGTGCGGATCGTCTTCTTGCCGAGCTGCAGCGCGGTGATGCGGAAGAGGTCGCGGTGCTGCGGGAACTCGGCGAAGATCGCCCGGGTCAGGATCGCCATGTCGCGGGCGGTCGTCACCTGGCCGTCGTCGGGCAGACCGTGCGGGTTGTTGAAGTGGGTGCGGTTCATGCCGAGGCGACGCGCCTCGGCGTTCATCTCGGCGACGAAGGCCGCCTCGGAGCCGCCGACCGCCTCGCCGAGCGCCACGGCGATGTCGTTCGCCGACTTGACGATGAGGATCTTCACCGCCGTGTCGACGGTGATGACGGTGCCGACCTTGAAGCCCATCTTGCTCGGCGGGCGGCTCGCGGCGCCCTTCGACATCGTCACCGGCGATGTGAGCTTGACGCGCCCGGCCGCAACCGCCCGGAACGTCGTGTAGATCGTCATCAGCTTGGTGATCGAGGCCGGATACCAGGGCTGGGTCGGGTTGTCCCGCGCCAGCACGGCGCCGCTCGCCGCATCCACCAGGATGTAGGAGCCGATCTCGGCGCGGGCCGGCACGGCGGCGGCGAGGACCGAGACGAGCGCCCCGAACGCCGCCACCAGCCGCACGATGGGGGAAATCGTCGGCACCCTTCAACCATCCTGTCGCTCGCGGACGGCAGGCCGTCCCGGTGTCGCGTGACCCGATCAATAGCCGAAGCGGCGGGGGCTTGGCAAAGGCGGATGGCCGGCGTGGTGAACGGCGGCGACGGGAAGGACCCTGCGGGCCCCGCCCGCAGACGCCGTCGGCGCGCCGGCGGCGGAACTCCGGCCGACGACCATCTCGGCCTCCTCGCGCATGAACTTCAGGGCCGCGGCCTCGCTGACGAAGATGCCGCCGCACCGGCCGGCGGCCTCGTCGACCAGCCATCGGCCTTCCGGCCCGTGCGTCAGCCGGAAGCGCAGCGGGCCGATCGCCACGCCGGCGACCACGGCGCGGCGCGCCGGTTCGGGCACCGGTTCGAGGACGGGCTCGGGCGGCGGGCGGCCGCCGTCGGCGCGCGCGAGCGAAGCCCCGGCCCTCATTGCAGCACCCCGAGCACGCCGCTCTCGGCGCCGACCGGCTCGGCGATCAGGTCGAGGGCGGCGAGGACACGGGCGCGGACGCGGTCGCCGAGCGGCACCAGCGGCAGGCGCACGGCCGGGTTGTCGCCGTAGCGGACGTGCAGGGCGTATTTCAGCGCCGGGGCGCCGGCGTCCTTGAGGATCCGAACGAGCGGCCGCAGATGCGCGTCGAGGCCGCGCACCAGCACGCCGTTGGCGCAGGTGCACGCCTCGACGACGCGCTTCGCCATGCCCGGGTCGAGATTGCCGAGGGCGCCGACGGTTCCTGCACCGCCATAGAGATTGTGCATCGCCGCCGTCGGCTCGTCGCCGGAGAGGCAGGAGAGCGGCCGCTCGCCGTGGCGGGCGACGGCGGCGGCGCGCCCGACCTCGCCGGAGCCGTCGACGATGCCGACGACGGCGTCGATGCGCGCCAGCTCGGTGATCTGCTCGGCCGTCAGGTCGACGCCGGTGTGGCTCGGGTCGATCTCGACGAAGATCGGCAGGCCGACCCGTGCTGCGACCATCTCGACGTGGCGGACGAGGCCGCGGAAGCCCGGGCGGTTGTAGTAGGGCGTGACGACGATGATGGCGTCGGCGCCGGCCCGGTTGGCGGCGATGCCGAGGCGGACGGTGCGCATGGTGTCGTTGCTGCCGACGTGGGCGAACACCCGCATCCGGCCGGCCGCGGCCTCGACGGCGGTGCGGAACAGCATCGCCCGCTCCTCGAACGTCAGCAGCGTGCCTTCGCCGAAGACGGTGCCGACGGCGATCGCATCGGTGCCGCCGGACGCCTGCCGATCGACGGCGGCGGCGAACGCCGCCGCGTCGACGGCGTCGCCGCGATAGGGCGTCGCCATCGCGGTGATCGCAGTGCCTCGAGAGATCATGTCGTTCTCCGAGCCGAAGACGATCTTCGACTGTCGGCCGGAAAGGTGACGAGCGCGGCATAAGGAATCAATGCGCGCGGATTTCCCGCGGCATAAAATAGTCATAAAGACTTCGCTGGCCGTGGATGGCTCGGCCGGGGCTCGGTATACCAAGAGCGGGAGAGCGGATGAGCGCGATCAGGCAGAGGATCGAGGAAAAGCTCACGGCGGCGTTCGCGCCGGCGAGCCTGACCGTCGTCGACGAGTCCGATCACCACGCCGGCCACGGCGGGGCGCGCGCGGGCGGCGAGACGCACTTCCGCGTCACCGTCGTCGCCGACGCCTTCGCCGGCAAGTCGCGGCTGGAGCGCCACCGCATGGTCAACGCGGCGCTCGCCGCCGAGCTCGCCGACCGGGTCCACGCGCTCGCCATCCATGCCGGGGCGCCGGGCGAGGGCTGAGACCGCGCCGGCCCCCGCTACCGCCGGAACGCCGCGTCCGTCCAGGCGAGGAGCCCGTCGAGGAAGCGGGTCGCCGCCGGCATGAAGTGGCTGCCGTGGTGGTAGAACGGGTCGAGGCTGGAGACGACGAGGCGGCCGGCGCCGCTGGCGACGCCGCGATGGTCGTAGAGGATGGCGCCACCCTTGCCCTCGGGGTCGGCCTGCGGGGCGATGGCGGCCAGGGCCTCGGCGCCCGGCGGCGGCGCGAACAGCCCGTGATAGTGCCAGACGACGTCGGCCGGCTCTACGAAGCGAAAGATCTCGTGGTCCGGCGCGGCGATGCGGTGGCCGGGATCGGCGCCCTCCTCGAGCCACCACCAGAAATTCGTCGGCCGGAACGACCACGAGACGCCGGGCAGCCACTCGTGGGCGCGGTTCTCGCCGAGCACGATCAGCGTCCCGCCGCGCGCCAGGAAGCCGAGCAGGATCCGCCGCTTGCGCCGCAGCGCCGCCGGCAGGATGCGGTCGGCGACGATCGCCGCGGCGCAGCCGTCGAGGTCGCCGTCGGCGAGCTCCGGCACGTAGAGGACGCGGTCGAAACGGTCGCGGAAGCGCGGCCCCCGGATCGCCTCGTGGTGGTAGTAGGCGCCGCCGTCGAGGACCGCGAGGCTCATAGCATCCCTCCCGCCGGACGTTCCGCCCCGGCGGCGAGCCAGTCGAGGAGCTGCGGCGCCATCCGCGCCGCGGTGCCGTCGGTCTCGAGATAGCCCCAGAGATCGGCGCCGGCGTGGACGAGGAGCCGGCCGCCGACGGCCGGGCGGCAGACGAAGTCGACCGGCACCGCCTTCGGCCCCAGCGTGTGGACGACCGTCGCCCCCGCCGGCGGGGGGTTGCCGCCGCGGCCGTAAAAGCCGGCGACGCCGCGCCGCCAGGTGAGGTCGGCGACGTCGACGCCGGCCCACACCGGATGCTCGGCGACGCGGGCGACGACGAGGTCGGCCGCCTTGTAGCCGCTGATCGGCCGGTAGGCGGAGAGCTCGGCGAGGAACGGATAGGCGACGTGGCCGCAGAAGACGACCGTGCCGCCGCCGGCGAGGAAGGCCTCGAGCTGCGGCCGGCGGGCGGCGAGGTAGCGCTGGTCGACGTGCAGGCCGACGAGGAGGCCGCGATAGCCGGAGAGCTCGGTGCGCTCGAGCTCGTAGAGCGGCGCCACGTCGAGGCGGGAGCCGAGGTCGGGGCGGGTCATCAGCAGATGCACCCCGCCCTCGGCCTGCTCGCAGTCGAGGAGGAGGGCGTCGGTCACGGCGCCGGCGCCACCAGGTCGGCGCGGATGTCGATGGTCTTCTGGAGCATGCCGGCCTCGACCATGAACGCCTGGTCGGCGGCGAGGTTGGCGATGTCGGCGTCGGTCAGCTCAGGCGAGAAATCGTACCAGGGGAGCTGCCTGCGGGCGTCGGCAAGGGAGATCTTCTGGTCCCTGGCGGCGATCTCGAGCGCCTCCTCCGGGCGCGCGGCGACGAAGGCGAGCGCCTTGCGGTGCGCCTCGAGATAGAGCGCCACCAGCTCCGGATGCTCCTTCAGGAAGGCGCCGCGCACGGCGATCACCGCGGTCGGCGCGATCAGGCCCTCGCCGCTCGCCACCACGCGGCCGCCGGCCGCCTCGACGGCGAGGGCGTTGTTGCCGGCGAGCGTCGCCGCGTCGACCTGGCCGGCGAGTAGCGCCGCCCGCGCCGACGGCAGGTCCATGTTGACGTACTCGACGTCGGAAAGCGTCATGCCCTTGGAGGCGAGGGCGGCTGCGAGGAGCTGGTTCAGCGTCGTGCCCTTCGGCCCGGCGACCTTGCGGCCCTTCAGCTCCTCGATGGTCTTCGGGCCGTCGCCACCGGCCATGACGAAGAACGCCTTCGGCGAGCGGCTGTAGGCGGCGACGACCTTGACGTCGACGCCGTTCGCCGCGCCGAGGATCGCCGAGGTGCTGCCCATGACGCTGGCGATGTCGACGGCGCCGGCGGCGATCGCCTGCACCTGGGCGGCGCCGGAGGTGATCTCCGGGCTTTCGACGGCGATGCCCTCGGCGGCGAATGCCTCGGTGAGGAAGCCCTTCTGGCGCATGACGATCGACGGCACGTTGAAGGGCGATGCGACGTAGGTGACGCGCACGGTCTCGGGCGCGTCGGCCGCGCCCACGGGCGCAGCGGCGAGCGCCACGCCGAGCGCGGCGGCGAGGCAGCTGAGGAGTTTCACGGCAGGGTCTCCGGTTCGGGGCGGGAAGCGGGGTCCGGCTGCATCAGCCGGTCGAGCACGGCGCGGCGGTGCGCCGCGACGGCGGGGTCGGTCGGGTCGCGCGGAAAGGCGAGGTCGACGGGCCGGCGGCCGACGAGGCGGCCGGCGGCGAGCTCGACGACCGTCTCGCCGAGGAGCACCGCCTCCTCGACGTCGTGGGTGACGAAGACGACCGTCGGCCGGCCGGCGAGCCAGATGTCGGTGAGCTCGCCCTGCAGCGCGCGGCGGGTAAAGGCGTCGAGTGCCGCGAACGGCTCGTCGAGGAGCAGGAGCTCGGGCTCGAGCACCAGGGCGCGGGCGATGGCGACGCGCTGCGCCATGCCGCCGGAGAGCGCGTCGGGCCTCGCCTCGGCGAAGGCGGCGAGGCCGACGAGGTCGAGGGCGGCGGCAACGCGGGCCGCCGCCTCGGCCTTGGCGAGGCGGCCGACGAGGCCGAAGCCGACATTGCCGGCGACGGTGAGCCACGGCATCAGCCGCGGCTCCTGGAAGACGCAGCCGACCTTCGGCCGGCGGCCGCCGGCGTAGGCGATGCGGCCGGCGCTCGGCTCGACGAGGCCGGCGAGGAGGCGCAGGAGCGTGGTCTTGCCGCAGCCGCTGCGGCCGACGACGGCGGTGAAGCTGCCAGCGGTGAGCGCCAGGTCGACGCGTTCCAGCGCGACGACGCGCCGGCCGGCGGCATCGTAGGCGCGGCCGAGGCCGACGACTTCCAGCGCGCCGGCCTCAGGCATCGGCGAGCCCCGCGTCGTCGCGGATCCACGGGGCGGCGCGGCGCACGGCGAGGCGCGCGAGGTGGTCGGCGGCGAGCCCGAGGATGCCGATGACGAGCACGCCGACGAGGACGATGTCGGTGCGTGCCAGGTTCTCGGCGTCGACGATCAGGTAGCCGAGACCGGCCGAGGAGGCGACGAGCTCGGCGCCGACGAGGGCCCGCCAGGAATAGCCGAGGCCGATCCTGAGCCCGATGACGAGAGACGGCAGCGCCGCCGGCAGGACGATGCGCCGGGCGATGGCGAGGCGGCCGAGGCCGCAGACGCGGCCGACCTCGACGAGCTTCGGGTCGACCCCGGCGATGCCGCCCGAAACGCCGAGGAACACCGGGAAGAAGGAGGCGAACAGGATGATGCCGACCTTCTGCGCCTCGCCGATGCCGAGCCACAGGATGAACAGCGGCACCAGGGCGAGCGGCGGCAGCTGGCGCAGGAACTCGAGCGGCGGCTCGGCGACGCGGCGGACCCCGCGCGACAGGCCGAAGACGAGGGCGACCGGCACCGCGACGAGGACGGCGAGGGTGAAGCCGACGACGACGCGCTTCAGGCTGACGAGGACGTGGCGGGCGAGCGTGCCGTCGGCGGCGAGGCCCCAGGCGGCGTCGAGGACGACCGCGGGCGGCGGCAGCAGGAACGGCTCGACCAGCCTGATCCTGGCTGCGAGCCACCAGGCGAGGCCGAGCACGACGAACAGCGTGCTGCCGACGGCGGCGGAGCGGAACGTCACGACGGATGCTCGCAAACGTGAAAGCGCGACCGAAGGGCCGAACTCCGCCCGCGTTACAATCACATTCTGAAAATGGAAAGAAAAAACCGCAACCAACTCCGACTATGGAGTTGCTATAAACTGCCGTCGTATCCTCCCTGGAATTGGAATTAATCTAGACATCCGGCGTCACTGCTTACATAGACCGGCGGAATCGCCTGAAGTTCGCCGGAGGCAAGAGGTCGCGTCAGGCGGCGTGGCCGGCACGAGCCGGACCCGACCGGCGGCGCGCCGGCCGTCGGACGGGGGCTTCGGGCGCGCGAGGCTTCAGGCGGAGGCGCGGGGCGCCGACGGTGCCGCCGCGGGAACCGCGGCCGCCGCCGCCGGCCCGTCGCCGGCCGGGCCGATCTTGAGGAGGGCGAGGCGGTTGCGCTCCCGGCGCAGCACCTGGAAGCGGAAGCCGTGGAAGGTGAAGGTCTGCCGCTCCTCGGGGATCATCCGCGCCTCGTGGATGACGAGGCCGGCGATGGTCGTCGCCTCCTCGTCGGGCAGCGACCAGTCGAAGGCGCGATTGAGGTCGCGGATCGGCACGGTGCCGTCGACGGCGACGGTGCCGTCCGGCTGCGGCCGGACGCCCTGGACGACGAGGTCGTGCTCGTCGGCGATCTCGCCGACGATCTCCTCGAGGATGTCCTCCAGCGTGACGAGGCCCATCACCTCGCCGTACTCGTCGACTACGAGGGCGAAGTGGCTCTTGCGCTTGAGGAAGGCGCCGAGCTGGTCGGGCAGGCTCGTCGCGTCGGGGACGAACCACGGCGGCGTCGCCACGGCGAGGGGATCGAGCGCCTCGACGCGCCCGTCGACGGCCCTGAGCGCGCGCAAGAGGTCCTTGGCGTGCAGCACGCCGATGATGTTCTCGGTCTCGCCGCGCCACAGCGGCAGGCGGGTGTGCGGGCTCTTCAGCACCTCCTCGACGAGCTTCGCCGGCGGATCGTCGGCGTTCAGCGTCTGCATCGCCGTGCGGTGCACCATCACGTCGGAGACGGCGAGGTCGCGCAGGTCGAGCAGGCCGCCGATGCGGTCGCGCTCGGCCTTGACCAGGCCCCCCTCGAGGTGCTGCAGGTCGAGGGTGCCGCGCAGCTCCTCGTGGGCCGAGAGAACCGCCTGGCGCTCGTCGACGCGGATGCCGAAGACGCGCAGGATGGCGCGCACCAGCATCTCGATGGCCATCGTCACCGGCCCGAACACGGCGACGACGATGCGCACCGCCGCCGCCACGGCGAGCGAGAAGCGCTCCGGATTGGAGATCGCCCAGGTCTTCGGCAGCACTTCGGAGAAGACGACGATCAGCACCGTCATCGCCGCCGTGGCGAAGGCGACGCCGTGCTCGCCGAACAGCCGCAGCAGCACGCTCGTGGCGAGCGAGGCGGCGAGGATGTTGACGACGTTGTTGCCGAGGAGGAGCGCGCCGATCAGCCGCTCCTTCGCCTGGAGCAGCCGCGCCACCACGCCGGCGCGCCCGTCGCCGGCCTTCTCGAGCTGCAGGAGGCGGGCGCGCGAGACGGCGGTCAGCGCCGTCTCCGAGCCGGAGAAGAAGAA
>Ga0255338_1006223_pt1 | contig 10296 bp, 11 predicted proteins | sample MeOH1_35cm_T4_19_FD_203715 | JGI IMG/M metagenome (GOLD analysis project Ga0255338, IMG submission 203715) | Sandy soil microbial communities from University of British Columbia, Vancouver, Canada - MeOH1_35cm_T4_195 | ecosystem: Engineered > Artificial ecosystem > Sand microcosm > Unclassified ...
TGCCCGCCCACGAAGAAGCCGAGCGAGAAGTTCATGTAGGAGGCCGTCACGCCCCCCAGCGGGCCCAGCACGAAGACCCCGAGGCAGACGAGGAGCGCGTGGTACTTCCACGTGCCGACGGCGGGCAGCCAGGACCAGCGCGGGGCGGACGCAAGGGCGGGGGCGATCGAGCTCATGGGGAGAGTGTTCCGATTTGGGTGGCGCCGAGTTTAATCCTTCGCGGGCCGTAGTATCCTGCCCCGTCAGCCCCGCGCGGGGATCCGTTCCGGAATCCGAGCCATGCCGCCAACAGCGCCCGCGCCCCTCGCGGGCATCAAGGTCGTCGAGTTCTGCCAGGTCGCCGCCGGCCCCTTCTGCGGGATGCTGCTCGCCGACTTCGGCGCCGAGGTCGTGAAGGTCGAGCCGCCCGAGGGCGACGCGATGCGCCAGTGGCCGCCGTTGAGCGGCGGCTACAGCGAGAACTTCGCCTCCCTCAACCGCGGCAAGAAGAGCGTCGCGCTCGACCTCAAGGACCCGGCCGACCGCGATTTCGCGCGGGCCCTGGTGCTCGAGGCCGACGTCCTCGTCGAGAACAACCGCCCCGGCGTCATGCGGCGCCTGGGCCTGGGGTGGGACTGGTTCGGGCCGCGCAAGCCCTCCCTCGTCTACTGCTCGATCTCCGCGTTCGGGCAGGTCGGCCCGCGCGCGACCGAGGGCGGATTCGACCTCACGGTGCAGGCCGCCACCGGCGTGATGAGCGTGACGGGCGAGGAGGGCGGCGCGCCGGTGAAATGCGGCGTGCCGATCTCGGATTTCACGGCGGGACTCTATGCCGCGTTCTCGATCGCCTCCCTCGTCGCGCGCGTTCGCGCCGGCGGTCCGGGCGGCGCGATCGACGTCCCGATGTTCGCGACGACCATCGCCATTGCGGCCCTGCAGACGAGCGAGTATTTCGGCACGGGCAGGAACCCGCGCAAGCTCGGCTCCGCGCACCCGCGAAACGCCCCGTACCAGGCCTTTCGCGCCGCCGACGGCTGGTTCGCCATCGCGGCGGGCAACGACAGGCTCTGGCAGGCCGTGTGCGAGGTCGTGGGCGCGCCGGAGTGGTCCGCGGACGGGCGCTTCGCCTCGACCACGCTGCGCGCGGCGAACCAGGCTGCCCTCAAGGAGATGCTCGAGGCGCGCTTCGCGGGCGCGGGCGCCGCGGCGTGGCTCGAGCGCTTCCGCGCGGCCGGCGTGCCGTGCGCGCCCATCAACGGCTACGCCGAGGCGCTGGCCGACCCGCAGGCCGCGCACCTCGGGCTCGTGGTCGCCGCGACGCTTCCGGGCGGGCATCCCACGCGCACCGTGGGCTGCCCCGTCCGCCTCGACGGCGAGGCGATCGCGGTGAACGCGACATTTCCCGCGCTCGGGGAGCACACGCAGACCCTGCGCGCCGGGGTGAAGGAGACGACATGACGAGCGAGGCCGACCCCATCGCGCCGCTGCGCGAATTCGTGGTTTCCATGACGCGGCTCGTGGACCGCACCGACGACGAACCGGCGCTCCTGGCCGGCGCGCGCCCGGCGGTGCGGTGCGCCGGCACGTGTTCGACGCGGCGACGGGCGTCGTGAAGGACTTCGTCTCGGGCTACTCGATCGCCACGGTGCCCAACCTGTGGGACCGCTCGGCCGCCGTTCGCGCGGGGATTGCGTGAGCGGGGGCGTGGCCACGGTCTGGTTGGACCGGCCGGAGCGCGGCAACGCCTTGTCCGCGGCCGCCGTCGAGGCGCTCTCGGCCGCCGTCGCCGCAGCCCTTGCCGACCCCGCGGTTCACACCCTCGTCTTCCGCGGGCGCGGCAGGCACTTCTGCACGGGATTCGACCTCTCCGATCTCGAAGCGGAGACCGATGCGACGCTGCGCGCGCGCTTCATCGCGCTCGAGAACTTCCTGCAGGCGGTGTGGCACGCCCCGGTGCGCACCGTCGCGCTCGCGCAAGGACGCGCCTGGGGCGCCGGCGCGGACCTCTTCGCCTCCTGCGACCTGCGCGCCTGCACGCCGGAGGCGACGATCCGCTTCCCCGGCACGGCGTTCGGCATCGTGCTCGGCACGCGACGGCTGGTGGAGCTGATCGGCTGGGATCGCGCGCGCGCCCTCGTCACGGAGGGCGCGACGCACGACGCAGCCGGTGCGCTCGCCGCGGGACTCGCGACCGATCTCGTGGACGGCGACAACGACGCATGGCTTGCCCAACGGTGCGCTCCGCCGGTCGCCGACCGCGAAACGCTGGCCGCGGTCCGCGCGGCCACCCGGCCCGATCACCGCGGCGAGGACATGGCCTCTCTGGACGGGAGCGCGTCGAGGCCGGGCCTGGTCGAGAGGATCCGGCGCTATCGCGAGGCGCTCAAGAAGTGAGCGCGTGCCGCGCTCAGGCCGGGCGCCGCGCGATGAAGGTGCGGAAACGCTTCAGCTTGCCGCCGGGCGCGGCGAACTCCTCCACGCTGTCGTGCAGCACTTCCCAGCCCGCGAAGGGCGCGGCGATCTCGTCGAGCGCGAAGAGGCAGTACGCCTCGGGGTCGAACATCGCGAGGAAGGTCGTGCCCTCGATCAAGGCGTTCACGACGGCCACGCCGCCAGGGCGCACCGCATCGCGCACGGCCAGCAACCCCGCGAGCGCGTCCGCGCGCGCGAAGAACATGAGAAGGCCGATGCAGTTGACGGCGTCGTAGGTCTCGTCGGGCCGCCAGCCCTTGAGGTCCACGGCCTTCACCCACAGGTCGAGCCCGGAGGCGATGGCGCGCGCGGCGAGATCCTCCACCGCGTTCTCGCACGCGTCGTACGCCGTGACGTGGGCGCCGCGCGCGGCGGCGGCCAGCGCGAGGTTGCCCAGCCCGCAGCCGAGGTCGAGGACGTCGCCGGACAAATACGGCAACGCCCGCTCCTCGAAGGGGTTGAGCTGGTAGTCGTGCGTGGCGATCTGGCGCTCGAACTGGGCGCCGAAGAACTCGACCGCGCGGGGCTTGTCGGTGGCCATGACCGTTCCGGATATTACCGGAAGGGCATGGCCGCCCGGGGAACCGAAGGGCGTTACCAGGGTTGCGGCTGGATCTGCACCACGCGCCCGCCCGGCAGGTGCACGGTCGCCGACGTGGGCGATGCGAACACGATCGAGAACTGCCCGTCGCTTCCGGCAACGGCCGCGGGGGTGTACTGGCACGTGACGCACGGGCCGCCGCGATAGCGGTCGAGCGTGGCCGACATCATGACGCCGGTGCCGTTGGCGGTCAGGCGCCCCGGCGCGTAGTACCAGACGGGCTCGCCCCCGGCCGCATAGCTGTACATCGTCACCACCATCACGCCGTGCCGCACCAGGAGGCTGTATCCCGTCCCCGGCTCGTCGGGATTCCACCACAGCCCGACGAAGGGCATGAAGGGCAGTGCCGCGGCGCCGCCACCCGGCTGCGCCACCGCGCCCGGCATCGTGTAACCCGCGAGCCGGACCACCTGCGTGCCGTCGTCCATCATCACCATGCCCACGCCGGGCGCGTACCAGACGTCGCGGACGACGCCCGAGCCGCGCTGCTCGCGCACGTGCAGCGCGTTCATGAACGTGCCGGCGGGAGTCGTGACGGTTTCGAGCGCCTGCGCCGCATAGCTGCTCATGTAGCCCTGCGGGCCCATCATGCTTCCCGTCCCCTGGACCGAGGCGGACCAGGTTCCGGCGTTGGCGTAGCTGCCGGGCGACCCGGCCATCATCGTCCCCGGGTAGGCCGGATTGCTCAGGACCCAATCGGGGTTCGTGAGGCTCATCATGGAAAAACGCGCGCCCGCGGCATCCGCGCCGGTGCCGCCGTAGTAATGGACGCCGTCGGTTCCCATGCCGTAGAAGTCGGTCGCATCCGGGGCGCAGGTGACGCCGGCGCTGCACGCGTACGTGACGTGCATCGCGAAGAGCCCGTCGCGGCCCGCCCAGGACTGGCCGCCATGAACGGTCACGGTGCTCGACGCCCACGGGCCGCCCTCGTGCACGTATTCGTAGCGCGCGCCGTCGATCATCGGAAAGTAGTTCGCGGTCGGCATCGGCCCGCCCATCATCTGGCCAAGGCTCGCGCCGGACGCGAGCGCCATCAGCGCTGTCGCGAGAATTCTCTTCATGGTGACTCCCTCAGGATTTGCGTTCTTCATGGCCAGTCGGACAGGGGCGTGGCGCGAGTGTTCCCCCATATAAGTGATTTCTTATTGATCTCGCGCAATTCCCGCCGCGGATTTCGGCAACTTCCACGCGATCCTTGCAGCGAGGTCATGCGGGGATTGCGTGAACATTACATCGCCGTAAGCATCGGGCCGTTCGTCGCGTTCCAGTCCCCGGATTCGATGCCGGGCACCGACGCCGTCACGCATGTAATCCCTCCGTACCCGTGCCGTCAGCGCTCCGGTCCCAGAGTGGGAAGCGTGCCGGCCGTCGCCGGTCCCGCCCCGAAAGGGCGAATGGATCCACACCACAGGAGTGAATCATGAACGTTCGCAAATCCCTCGTCGCACTCGGCCTCGTCGCTTCCGTCGGCGCCCCCCTCTCCGCCCTGGCGGAAGGCATCTGGATCACCACCAACGACGAGCCCGGATCCCGCATCGTCCAGCCGGCGGCCGCCAAGGTTGCGGGGAGCGCCGCGCTTGCCGCCGTGAATCCGACGCAGCCCGGCGACATTTCGCCCGATCGTCAGTACGTCTTCGTGGGCGGCGACGGCGGCTGGCAGATCCGTCCGATGGAGTACCGGTTCGAGAACGGCCGCCTCGTCCACGTGGACGATCCCGTCGGCCACATGCACCGGGTCGCCAACGCCGGTCCGCTTTCGGAGAGGGAGCGCACGGCTCTCGAGCGCTCCGGCGGCAATTGATCTTTCGGGCAGGAAATCCCCGGCGCACCGCCGCGAATGCATCCGTGCCGTGACGCAGAGCCGAAATGCGTCCACGATCGCGGCGGTGAGCGCGACCGCAAATGTCGTACGCCCTGCCACGAGACCCGCGGCAACTGCGCGGGATGCTCGCGCGCCGCCTGGGCGCCGCCGCCGCGGCGATAGGACTGGCAACGGGCGTGGCATTCCATGCGATGGAAACCCATCGCTTGGAGAACGCCTCGCTGGATCGCGCCGCGGCGGGCGCCCGGCATTTCGAATCCTCCGCCATGAAAGTGGTTCTTGGTGCCGGCGCCCCGGGAGCGCATTCAGCTCTTTCGCGCCTGCTCGACCGGACGCGATTCGTCGGCATTCGTGTATTCGGCGCGGACCGGGCTCTCGTCTACGAGGCCTGGGAGGACATTCCCCCAGTCCTGGTCGACGCCGCTCGATCCGAACACCATGACTGGCCGGCACCGGGAGGGAGTCACCGCAATTGGGTCGAGGTCGCCGGAGAGCGTTTGATTCTGGTCGTCCTGCCCATGATCGGCGACCACGGCAGGCTGGTCGGCTATGTCGAGAGCGTCAGTCGCCTCGACGCGTCGGCATTGCTGGCGCAGCGGGACCGGGCCCTCGATGCCGCGTTGACGTCGGCCACGTCGGTCCTCGTCACCGCGCTTCTCCTCTATCCCCTGATGCTCGCGATGCTTCGGCGATCGGTCGGACTTTCCCGGCGCCTTCTGGACTCCAACCTCTCGTTGATCCGGTCGTTGGGCAATGCGGTCGCCAAGCGGGATTCGGGCACGGATGCGCACAATTATCGCGTCACGCTCTATGCCGTCGCGCTTGCCGAGGCCCTGGATCTGCCGAAAAAGGAAATTGCCGACCTGGTGTCGGGCGCTTTTCTCCATGACGTGGGCAAGATCGGCATTCCCGACCGCATTCTGCTCAATCCCGGGAAACTGACCGCCGGCGAATTCGAGATCATGAAGACCCATGTCCCTCTGGGCATGGAGATTGTCGCGGACAACCCGTGGCTGGAGGGCGCCGCATCGACGATCCGCCATCACCACGAGCGCTTTGATGGAGGCGGCTACCCGAACGGCCTGGAGGGCGAGAGCATTCCCCGCGCGGCGAGGATATTTGCGGTCGCCGACGTCTTTGACGCCTTGACCTCGGATCGTCCATACAGAAAGCCGATGGCGCTCGGCGAGGCCATGAAGACCATCGAGCGGGAGTCAGGACGCCATTTCGACCCGGACGTGGTGGTCGCATTCAAGGTCATCGCCCGTGACAAGTACACCGCTGCGCGCCAGGCGGACGGCGCGACCCTGCGGCTCATGCTCGGCGAAGTGCTTTCGCGGTACTTCGTTGCCGATTCGCTTCCGGAAACCGGCGACGGCCGGTTCGTCCGTCTCGGCAAGGAGAGCGTATGGCAGCCTACTTTCCCTTTTGCTTGACGATCCACGCGACCAGTCCGACAGCCGCGAAGACCACCAGGATCGGCAGCCACGCCCCGCCATAGCCCCCCATCCAGCCGAAGCCTCCCATGCCCTCGTTCGTCATGTGTCCGCTCTGTGCGGAGGCGACGCCGATGACCAGGAGCGGTAACGCACAAACGGGAATGGCACGCGAGATCTTCATGATTTCTCCTTGGCAATGCATTGGGCCCGGCCGAGCACCTGGGCAGCGGACGCGAAAAGGCGCTCTGGATCTGCCGTGTCGAGCGAACTGTGCGCGGTCATGCCGCCGGCGTCTGTGCGATACCACGCACAGCCATCGATCGGCATCGCTTCCCGGTCGCCGCCTTGCTTACCGGTATGTAATGTCCGCGCTACCGGGCGGCAATGACCGACCGGTTAGGCTCGCTCACCACCCGAAACAGTTCCGGACGCCGGTTTGCAGCCAGCCATGCGCGATGGACGATGACTCACCCACGAACCAAGAAGGACACTGACATGAAATTCCTGAACGCACTTGCAGGCTCGATGATCGCCGCCTCGCTGATGGCCGCACCTGCCGCCTTCGCCGCGGACCCGCCGATGAAGCACGACATGGGGGCGATGAAGCAGGACACGGGCATGATGAAGCACGACATGGACGCCTTCATGAAGTCGTGCGACATGGACCACGACGGCATGCTGTCCAAGGCCGAGATGATGAAGCACATGGAGAAGATGTTCGACAGGATGGACACGAAGAAGACCGGGAAGCTCGACAAGAAGCAGACCGAGGCCTTCCTGAAGGACTTCACGAAGGAAAGCGGCGCCTGACCGGCCGCAGGAACGCCGCGTCAGGCGGCGCACCGGGCGAACCCGCCCGGGTCAAAGCCTGACGCGGTTGAGCCGCAACGCGTTGGTGACCACGGACACCGAACTCAGCGCCATCGCCGCGCCGGCGAAGACCGGCGACAGCAGCAGTCCGAACGCCGGGTAGAGAACGCCCGCGGCGACCGGGATGCCGAGCGCGTTGTAGCCGAACGCGAAAGCGAGGTTCTGCCGGATGTTGCGCATCGTGGCGCGCGACAGGACCGCCGCGCGCGCGATCCCGCGCAAGTCGCCCTTCACCAGCGTCACGCCCGCGCTTTCCATGGCCACGTCGGTTCCCGTGCCCATGGCGATGCCGACGTCGGCCTGCGCCAGGGCCGGTGCGTCGTTGATGCCGTCGCCCGCCATGGCGACCTTGCGCCCTTCGGCCTGCAGGCGTTTCACGTGCCCGGCCTTGTCCTCGGGGAGCACTTCGGCCAGCGCCTCGTCGATGCCGAGCTGCCGGGCGACGGCCTCCGCCGTGCCGCGAGAATCTCCGGTCAGCATCACGATGCGGATGCCCGCTCCCTTCAGGGCCGCGATCGCTTCCGCCGTGCTTTCCTTGATCGGATCGGCGACCGCCGCAAGCCCGGCTGCCGCGCCGTCGATGGCGAAGAACACCACCGTCTTGGCGTCCGCTCGCCAGCCGTTCGCGCGCTCTTCCCACCGCCCGATATCCACCTTGTGCTGGGCGAGGAAGCCGCGGCTCCCCGCAAGCACGCGCTTGCCGTCGACTTCGCCGAGCACGCCGAGGCCGTTGAGCGCCTCGAATGCCGTCGCCTTTCCCGGCGTCAGTCCGCGCGCCTTCGCGCCCTCGACGATCGCCAGCGCGATGGGATGCTCGGAAAGCTGCTCCAATCCCGCCACCAGCGCGAGCGCATCGTTCTCCGGAATGCCTTCGGCGACGAAGTCCGTCAGCGCGGGATGGCCAAGCGTCAACGTGCCCGTCTTGTCGACCACGACCGTGTCGATGTCGCGCATGCGCTCGATCGCTTCGGCGTTGCGGAACAGGATGCCGTTGCGCGCGCCCTGCCCCATCGCGACGGTCATCGAGATGGGCGTGGCGAGCCCGACGGCGCACGGGCAGGCGATGATCAGCACCGCGATGGCGTTCAGGAACGCGTAGGCGAACCTCGGCTCCGGGCCGGCGAACCACCACACGAGCGCCGTGACCACGGCGATTGCCACGACGATCTGGACGAAGTACGCCGCGATGACGTCGGCCAGCCGCTGGATCGGCGCGCGCGTGCGCTGCGCCTCGCCCACCATGCGGACGATGCGCGCGAGCAGCGTGTCGGCACCCACGCGCTCGGCGCGGATCAGCAGGGAGCCGTTGCCGTTGACGGTCGCGCCGGTGACCTTGTCGCCCGCGGCCTTGGCGACCGGCACGGGCTCGCCGGTGACCATCGACTCGTCGACGCGGCTGGCGCCCTCGAGCACCGAACCGTCGACCGGTACCTTCTCGCCCGGCTTCACGCGCAGCCTGTCGCCGGCGACGACCGCATCCAGCGCGACCTGCTCCTCGGTGCCGTCGTCACGCAGCCGCCAGGCGAGGTTGGGCGCGAGTTCCAGCAGTTGCTGGATGGCCTGGCTGGTCTGCCCCATCGCGCGCAAACTCAGCACGTCGCCGAGCATCACCAGCGTCACGATCACGGCCGCCGCCTCGAAATAGGTGCCCACCGCGCCGTCGTGCTCGCGGAACTCCGCCGGGAACCAGCCGGGAACCAGCACGGCGGCGAGGCTGAACAGGTAGGCGAGCCCGACCCCGAGCCCGATCAGGGAATACATGTTGAGCGCGCGATGCACGAGGGAGAACCAGAACTTGCGCAGGATCGGCCAGCCGACCCAGAGGACGACGGGCGTGCCCAGCGCGAACTCGATCCAGCCGCGTGCCCGCGGCTGGAGGCCGAACAGGTCGTGGAAGCCGATCATCGGCGACATCGCCAGCACCACGAGCGGGACCGACAGCGCGACGCCGGTCCACAGCCGTCGCGTGAGATCGGCCAACCCGGCATCGTCGTCCTTGCCTGCGCCCGCGCCTGCGATGGGCACCAGCGCCATGCCGCAGATGGGGCAGTCGCCCGGCGCATCGCGCACGATCTCCGGGTGCATCGGGCAGGTGTAGGCGCTTGCGGACGGTACCGCGCCCGCAATGGCGGGCTGTCCGTGGTCGCTGCCCGGTGAATCCTGCGCTGCCTGCGCATGCCGATGCGCGTGCTCGGGACCCTTGGCGTCACCGGCAGGCGGCGTCGCGGTGAAAGCGGAAGGGTTTGCCTCGAATCGCTTCCTGCAGCCCGCGGAGCAGAAGTAGTAGGTGCTGCCCTCGAACACGCTGCTGCCTGCCGCGGCTTTCTCGTCGACCTGCATGCCGCAAACGGGATCGGTTGCCATGGCCTTGCCTCGCTTTCCTCGGGATCCGCCTGCGGGTTACTTGCCCTGAAGCAGCGCCGCCGCCGGCGGAAAGGTCAGCGCGAAGCCGATTGCCAGCAAGGCGAAGGAGGCGATGCCGATTCCCTTCAGCGCCAGATCCCGGCCTTCCCACTTCCTCGCCAGCACGAACCAGGCCGCCAGCCAGATGACGATCGCCAATGTCGTCACGCCCGAGAGCGGTCCCGCGGGGTCGTAGATGTTCAGCAGGCCCTTCAGGCCGGCGAATGCATCACCCAGAAGCGTCAACGCGCCCAGCGCGGCGCATCCGATGCCCGCGGCCAGAAGTGCTGCCGCCCCGGCGCCATTCGGCATCTCCACGTCTCTCGTCGGTCCATGGGTCGTGGCCATGTTCATGCTCCCTTCATCAGCGGGATCGCCTCGCCGCCGCGTACCGGCGCGTACTTGTTGAGGAAAGCCCCGAACGCTCCCGCGACGGCGGAAGAGAGGAAGGCGGCCAGCAGGAAGGCCAGCGCGGCGGCGCGCAGGCCACGGTGTCTTGCGAGGTCCCGGCCGTATTTCGCGTACAGGTACGCGACCATCGTCATCGCGATCGGGGCAATCCATGCCACGTGCTCCTTCCACTCCATGCCGAAGTGGTGCCACTCGCTCGTCGTCGCGCGCGAGAGCAGCAGGTACCGGGGATAGTCGGCCAGGTCGATCGTCCCTGCCGGGGGTGCGGCGCGGTACCAGGGATAGACGATGTAGGTCCC
>Ga0255338_1006224_pt1 | contig 10295 bp, 11 predicted proteins | sample MeOH1_35cm_T4_19_FD_203715 | JGI IMG/M metagenome (GOLD analysis project Ga0255338, IMG submission 203715) | Sandy soil microbial communities from University of British Columbia, Vancouver, Canada - MeOH1_35cm_T4_195 | ecosystem: Engineered > Artificial ecosystem > Sand microcosm > Unclassified ...
CCCAGGCGCTGCACCTGCTTCTGCATGCGCTCCATGAGCTCCGGGCCGGCGATGGGCTCGGGGAAGCCGGGGAAGTTCTCGACGTCCGAGGTGATCATGAGCTGGCCGCCCATGGAGACGCCTCCGAAGACGAGGGGGTCCATGTTCGCGCGCGCCGCGTAGATGGCGGCGGTGTAGGCGGCCGAGCCGGAGCCGATGATCACGATCTTCTTGGATTCTGCCATGGGGCGATTATAACATTTCATCCCCCCGGACCTCGGTTGCCGGCGCCATAATCGGGCCCCGCCTTGCTAGACTATCCCCCGATGTCCGACATGATCTGGCTCAACGGCGTCGAATGCCGCTGCAAGGTGGGCGTCCCCTCGTCCGAGCGGGCCCGCCGGCAGACCATCCATGTGGACGTGGGGCTCGAGGTGGACGTCCGCCCCGCCGCCGCGCGCGACGATTTCAGGCTGACCGCCGACTATTGGGCCGTCGAAAAGCTCGTCCGGGCCGAGGCCGAGTCCAAGGAATGCGCCCTGATCGAGACCTTGGCCGAACGCCTGGCCGCCGCCGTGCTGAGGACGACGCCGGCGACGGCGGTGACGATCCGCGTGCGCAAGACGCCGGCCGTGATGCCGAGGACGCGGGAAGTGGCGGTGGAGATACGGAGGACGGCTGCCGCGCGGCGGGGAGGAAGCTGATGCCCACGAGGAAATGGATCCTGCTGGTGGACGACGATCCTTCGATCTTGTTCACCCTCTCCGATGCGCTCGCCCATCCCGAACTGACCATCACGACCGCCAGCGACGCGCTGCAGGCGTTCCTCCAGGCTCGGGGCATCGCTCCGGTCCTGATCATCTCCGACATCCAGATGCCGGGCTTCGGCGACGGCACGCGGACGCTCAAGATGCTGCGCGAGGACCCCCGCATCCCCCGCGTGCCCATCATCTTCATGACGGGCATGGACCTCGGCAAGGCTCGCGCGCTCCTGCCCGCCAACGACCCCACCGTCGGCCTGATCCCCAAGCCCCTCGACCTGGGCAAGCTGCGCGATTACGTCTGGAAGTTCGCCGGGGTCGCGGCCCCGACCGACCCCAAGGCCAACCCCCTATGATCATCCGAAAGCTGTATCGCTTCGAGGCGTCCCACATCGTCCGGAACTGCTCCTCCGACCGCTGCAAGTACTCGGTGCACGGCCACAGCTTCCGCTGCGAGCTCCTGCTGACCGCCGACCGCCTCGACCGCGGGCAGATGGTCTACGACTTCGGCCTGCTCAAGGGCGGCGTGAAGGACTTCCTCGACGGCTTCGACCACGCCTCGCTGTTCTGGGACAAGGAGGCGCCGGCCTACGTCAAGGCGATGAAGGACCACTCCAAGCGCTGGGTCTCCTTGCCCGTCTCCCCGACGGCCGAGCAGCTCACCCGCGTGGTCTTCGTCGCCGTGCAGGCGATGCTCGACAACACGGTGAAGACGAACGGCGACGACACCGCGCGGGTCCACTCCGTCATCCTGCACGAGACGGAGACCGGCTACGCGCAGTGCTTCCGCTCGGACGCCTACGACGCGCAGATGGGCGAGATACACCTCAAGGACATCGTGTTCTCCCCGCAGGTCAAGGCCGAGTGGTCCGACCCGAGGATGTGGGACAAGCTCCTCAAGGGCGTGAAGACCGTCAACCCGACGATCGAGACGCAGATCTCCGCGGACGTCCGCGGCAAGACTGATATCCGCGGCCGCTCGCGCTGAGCGTCAGGCGACGAGGCGTCCGCCGTCCACGGTGAGCTCGGCCCCCGTCGAGTAGTCGGCGGACTCGGCGAGGTACAGGCAGGCTCGCGCGACGGCCTCCGGCGTGCCCAGGCGCTTGAGCGGGACGGCCTCGGCGATCCTCCGCTTCTCCGCCTCTCCCATGGCGTCAGGCGCCAGGACGGGGCCGGGCAGGACCGCGTTCACGCGGATGTCGGGCGCCAGGGACTTGGCGAGGAGCTTGTTGGCGCACAGCAAGGCCGCCTTCGACGCGCAGTAGGGACCGAAATCGGCGTACGGGCGGTGCCCGGCCCAGTCCGCGATGTTGATCACGGATCCCTCCCCCGTGCGCTTGAGCCAGGGGGCGCAGGCCTGCGCGAGATAGTAGGGCGCGCGCGCGTTCACGGCCATGTGGCGGTCCCAATCCTCGGGGGTCGCGGAGGCGAACGGCGTGCGCTCGTACAGCGAGGCGGAGTTGACCAATATGTCGATGCCGCCGAAGCGGCGGGCGACCGCGTCGGCGAGCTTGCGCGGCGCGTCCGCGTCGAGCAGGTCGGCGCGGAAGACGTCGGCGTCGGCGCCGGACAGGGACTTCACGCCCGAGACGAGCTTGCGCGCCTCGGCGGCGGAGGTGTTGTAGTGCGCGGCGATGCGCGCGCCCTTGGCGGCGAAGGCGAGCGCGATCACGCGCCCCACGCGCCGCGCCGAGCCCGTGACGAGGACGACCTTGCCCTTCAGGTTCATTTCTTCGTCCCCTGCGGCGGCGGCGCGAGGGCCGGCTTCGGCATCGCGAGGCCGGTGGTCATCATGCGCATCACGAGCTGCTGGATCTTCAGCATCTTGGCCTGCTGCTCCTGGGGCGTGGTGATCGTGTTCGAGGCGATGCCGGTCTTGAGCTCCTGGAGCATCTTGTTGAGCTCGTCGAAGTCGGCCTTCGCCTGAGGGGTCATGTTCTTCGTGATCGCGGGGTTGTTCAGCATCGGCGTGATCGACTCGAGCATGCCGACCATGCTCTTGTTCATCGCGTCGCCCTGGGCCGTCATCTGCTGGACCTTCTGCATCTCGGTGGGCTCGGCGGCGGCGGTCTCCTCGCCGGCGGGGCCGCGCAGCAGGTCGAGCCCGGAGGCTCCCGCGGGGGCCCCCGCCGCCGGGGCCTGCGCCGCGGCCGCCTGCACCTGCTGCATCTGCCGCTGGAGCTCCGCCATCTGGTCCTCGGTCGGGGCCGCCTGCGCCGCGACGGCGGCCATCTGGGCGGCGGCGGAGTACTTGTCCACCATCAGCCCGGTCCCGTACTGGAGGCCGAGGACGGCGGCGGCGAGGACGGCGCAGGCGCCGCGCGCCGCCCAGGCGTCGGCTTTGAACAGGGCGGCCAGGCCGCAGGCCGCGATCCACGCGGCGAGTAGTGTCGGGACGAACCACGCCGCCGGGACCAGGCGCGACAGCGCCTGCACGGGCGCCGCGGACAGCGTCACGGCGGCGACGAGCAGGGCCCGGTCGAAATCCCCGGCGGACCCGAGGCCGCGGCCGAGGCCGTAGAGCAGGCTCGAGGCGAGGAGGTACAGCGACGCCCACGCGCCGAGGCCGAGGAGGCCGACGGCCCCGATCTGCCAGGCGGGGTAGGACCGCAGGAGGGCGGGGTTCGACAGCGCGATCTGGACGAGGTTCAGCGCGAAGAACAGCGCCCCCCAGAACAACGCCGCCGCGAAGATCGCGCCGGGGCCGGGCCCGGGGCGCGCCTCGAGCCGGGCGAAGACGCCCGGCGCGTTGACGAGCGCCGTCAGCGAGAGCTCGAGGAGCTCCGGGAGGGTCGGCGCCTTGGGCGGCGGGGCTTCCTTCTTCTCGGCGACGGGTTCGCTCATGATCGTTGCTCCGCGCGGCGTCCGGCCCAGGTCGAATCCTCGAGGCGTATCTTCGGCAGCTCGCGCTCGAGCGGCACGACGAGCAGGGCGGCGGTGTAGCCGCCCTTGCTCTTGATCCTCAGGCCGCCGCCGATGCGCTCGAGGAACCGGCGCGACATGGACAGGCCCAGCCCCAGGCCGTGCGAGCCGCGGCGCGCCGACGCGAAGGGCTCGAACATCGTCGCCTTGTCCGTCTCGGAGACGCCGCCGCCGTCGTCGGAGACCTCGATCTCGGCGTTGGCGCCCTCGCGGCGGAGCAGGACGGTCACGGCCCCCCCGCCGCGGGAGGCGCAGGCCTCGAAGGAGTTCTGCAGGACGGCGAGCAGGGCCAGCTCGATCGAGCGGCGCTCGGAATGGACCGGCGGCGGCGCGCTCTGGACGAGGACGGACACCTGCACGCCGTCGGGGGCGAAGGCCTCCCGGCACTCGTCGATGCAGTCGGAGACGAGCGCGGCGAGGTCCAGCGCCGCCGCGGTCGGCGGGCGCGCCGTCGTCAGGGCGCTCTGGTCGCCCAGCACGCGGGAGAGCTTGACGCCGAGCTCCCCGGCGGCCTTGCGCAGGCGCTCCACTCGCTCGGGCTGCCTCGGGTCGTCCTTCGGCGACAGCGCGATCGCCTCGGCCACCGAGGTGATGGTGATCGCGTAGTCGCGCAGTTGGAAGAGGGCGTAGGAGAGGTATTCCCCGATCTGTGCCGCGCGCAGCCGGGCGAGGGTGCCCCGGGCGACGGCCGCAGACCGCGCGCGGGCGGGGCCGAGCGCCAGGCCGGCCGCCGCCGGAGCGAGCGCGAACAGGAGCCCGCGCACGCCGAGGGTCCAGAGGAGCTCGGGGTTCTCCCCGGGCCCGGGGCCGAGGGTGGCGAGGAGGAAGGCGGTGAAGGCGGCGGGGACGACCGCCGCCAGCGCCCCGGCGGCGGGGCCGAACTCCAGGGCGAGGACGACCGCCGGGGCCAGCACGCCGAGGTCGACGACGCCGGCCCACTGCTGGGTCCACTGCGCGACCCACATCACGAGCAGGACGTCGGCGCCGCAGAAGGCGGCGAGGGCGAGCCTCCGGGCCTTCGCGTCCCGGAGCTTGCCGGAGAAGACGGCCGCGGCCGACGCGGCGACGGCCGCCGCCGCGGCGAGCGCCGGCACGGCGACGCTGACGGCCTTGCCGCGCGCGCCGAGGAAGGCGGCGGCCAGCACGAGCAGGAGGTTCACGGCGCGCAGCGCCCAGAGAGCGGGGGTCATCGCGCGCCAAGTATAGCCGAAAATCATAGAATGAGCCAGGTCCGAAACCACATGCGCCTGAGCCTCCGCCTCGCCCTCGTCTTCGCCGTGTCCGGCGGCCTCGTCGCCGGCGGCCTGGTGCTGCTCGGGGTGCGCTCCTCCCGCCACGAGGCCTACGCCCAGGCCGAGCACCTCGGCGCGGTGACCTTGACCGCCGTGCAGGCCGTGGTCCAGTCCGAGGCGCGCCAGGGCCGCCTGAGCGAGGTCGGCAAGCGCTTCACCGACCTCATCCGCCACGCGCAGATCGCGACCATCGTCGTCCGCGACCGCAAAGGCAAGCGCCTGGTCGGCAGCAACGAGGACCCCAAGCTGATCGGCCGCGAGCCGAAGTCCGGCCGCCGGCTCGCCCAGGTCGACGACGGCATCTACGACGTCGAGGGACCGGTGGACCTGGGCCCGCGCGGCAAGGGCGTCGTGCAGGTCGGCTTCCGCACCGGGGCCCTCGAGCGGCGCCTCGACGAGATCGGCGCGCGCGGCGTGCAGGCGGGCGTCACCGCCTTCGGCGCCATCACCTTGATCGCCTGGCTGATCGGCCTGTTCGCGGGCGAGCGCCTGGAGCGCCTCGTCGGGCGGCTCGAGGCGATGGCCGCCGACCCGCAGAACTTCCGGCGCCTGGGCGGCGAGGGCGACGGCGACGAGGTCTCCCGTCTGACGACCGCGTTCAACCGCATGGGCGTCAGCCTCAAGGCCGAGACCCGCCGCCGACGCACGCTCGAGGCGGAGAAGCGCGAGCTCGCCGCGATGCTCGTCCACGACCTCAAGACGCCGATGACCGTCATCCGCTCCGGCCTCACCTTGCTCTCCGACTTCGCGACGACGGGCGGCAAGCGCGAACACAACCGGACCTTCGAGCTGCTCGAGATGTCCACGGCGCGCCTCCAGCGCATGGTCGAGGACGTGCTCCAGCTCGCCAAGCTCGAGGAGACGGCCGCCCTGTCCAACACCGACCTCGTGGAGATGAGCGGGCTGGCCCGGGCCTGCGCCAAGGATTTCGGCCTGATCGTGGCCGACCGCAAGCAGCGCCTGGACCTGTCGCTGCCCGACGACGCCCCTCCCCCCGTGCTCGGCGACCCGGCGCTGCTGCGGCGCGTGCTCGACAACCTCGTGCACAACGCGGTCGAGCACACGCCCGCGGGCGGGCGCATCTCCATCAAGGTCCGCGCCGAGGGCGCGGACAAGGTCCTCGTCGAGGTGAGCGACTCCGGCCCCGGAGTCCCCCCCGAGGCGCGCGAGGAGCTGTTCCGGAAGTTCTTCCAGCGCGACATGAAACGCCACGTGGGCAACGTCGGCCTGGGCCTGGCCCTGTGCGAGAAGGTCGTCACGCGCCACGGCGGCGCGATCGGCGTCGGCGACGCCGAGGAGAAGGGCGCCCGCTTCTACTTCACGCTTCCCGTCGCGCCCGAGCCAGAAGCCGTCTGACCGAGCGCATCGGCAGGCCGGTCACGTTGTCGCGGTCGCCGACGATCCGCGCGACCAGCGGGTCGTGCCGGTCCTGGACCGCGTACGCGCCCGCCTTGTCCATGTGCTTGCCCGCCAGCCGCCTCAGCCGCTCCGCGTCGAGCAGCCGGGCGTAGACCTTCGTGACCGCGACCTCCGTGTACACCCGCCGCCCGATGGCGAGCGCCGTCCCGGTGTAGACGCGCTGGGTTCGCCCCGACTGAAGCGTGATCATGCGCACCGCGTCCTTCAGGTCCTTGGGCTTGCCCAGGATCTCGCCCATGCAGACGACGATGGTGTCCGCCCCGAGCACGGGATGGCCGGGGTGCCTCTTGGCGACATCCAAAGCTTTAAGCCGTGCCAGCTTGACGACGTGCTTCCGCGGGTCCTTCTCGGATATGTTCTCGTCCACGCCGCTCGGGTCGACTTTGAAGCTGACGCCGGCCGCCCGCAAGATCGCTCTCCGCCGAGGCGAAGCCGAGGCGAGTATGAGCTTCAAAAGAGGTCCGTGTAATCGCCCCATTTCTCGGTCCGAACGTTTTGGGGCGGTATTCCGAGCCCCTCCAATCCTTCCCTCAATTCCTGCACCATCTTGTTCGGCCCGCAGAGGTAATAAACCGCCGCCGCGTCGTTCGCGGCGGCGAACACCGAGCCCGCGTTCCACCGTCCGATCTCCCCCTCCCAGTCCGTCCCGGCGCCGGGTTGAGTTATCTTTTCGTTGACGTTTATGCCGTTGTGACGCCAGCTCTCGTACTCGTTCCTATACAGGAGTCCCTCAGGCTTCTTCGCCGCGCAGCACAAAGTGATCCGGTTCTCGTTGCGCATCCCGATCTTGAGCAGGCACATCGCCCGGAACGGGGTGAGCCCCGTGCCGCCGGAGACCAGGACCGCGTGCCGCGTCGAGCCGTCGTACACCCATTTCCCGAAGGGCCCGCGCACGGCGAGCCCCCCCTCCGCGTGCGGCTTCAGCGCCCCGAGGCGCTCGGAGAACGCCCCCACCATGCCCACCGTCACCTCGAAATATTCCTTCTCCGCGAGAGGCGAGGAGCAGATGGAATAGGCCCGCCAGGTCTTGGGGTCGTCGGCGAAATGGAACATCAGGAACTGCCCGGGCGTGAAGCGGAACCCCGCGGGAGAGGCGAAGCGGAAGGTGCGCACGCCCGGCGCCTCGTCGCGCGCCTCGAGGAGGACGGGCCAGTAGGTCGTGTGGACGGGCTTGGTCACGCGAGCTCGCCCGCGAGCCAGCGGAGATAGGGCTTCGCCCCGCGGTCGACCGTCACCGCGAGGACCTCGGGGACGGCGTACGGATGGTTCGCCGCGACCCAGCTCTCGAGCGCGGGCAGCCTCGCCGCCTCGGTCTTCGCGACGAGCAGGCACTCCGCGTCGCGGCGCAGGCGCCCCTTCCACCGGTAATGGGAGACGACGCCGGGGACGACGTTGACGCAGGCGGCCAGGCGCTCCGTCACGAGCCCTTTCGCCAGCAGCTCCGCCTTCCTCCCCCTCGGGGCGGTCATCAGCACGACGCGGTAGGGGCTCGCCACGGGCCGGGCTCTAGCGGTACGTCAGGGACCCGACGACGTGGATCTTGAGCATGTTCGAGGCCTTGTGCTTCGCCGTGCCTCCGGCGGTCACCAAGGTCGTCTCGCCCTGCTTGACCACGCCGCTCTTCAGCAGGATGCGCTCCCCGTAGCCGAGCATCTCGTCCGTGGTCTTGCCGAGCGGGCAGATCATCGGCGCGATGCTCCAGTAAAGCGCGAGCTGGTTGTAGGTGGCCTTCAGCGGCGTCATCGCCACGATCGGCGCGTAGGGCCGGTACTTCGACATGATGCGCGCCGACCAGCCGGTCATCGTGTAGACGATCACGGCCTTGGCGCCGGTGACGTCGCAGGCGTCGTGCGTCGCGCGCGCGAGCGCGTGGGCGAAGCCCGTCTCGGGCGAGTCGAGCAGCCCGTGCGGGATCATGCGGTAGCGGAAGTTCGACGCCTCGGCGCGGCGGATGATGTCGGCCATCACCGTCACGGTCTCGACGGGGTACAGGCCGACGGCGGACTCGCCGGACAGCATGACCACGTCGGCGCCGTCGTAGATCGCGTTGGCGACGTCGGAGGCCTCCGCGCGCGTCGGCTGGGCGTGGCTGATCATGCTCTCGAGCATCTGCGTGGCGACGATGGAGAGCTTGCCGGCGTCGTTGGCCCGGCGCACGAGCATCTTCTGCAGGGCGGGCACCTCGGCGGCGGACAGCTCGACGGCCAGGTCGCCGCGGGCGATCATGATGCCGTCGGCGGCGTCGAGGATGTCGTCGATGCGGTCGAGCGCGAGCGGATGCTCGATCTTCGCGATGATGCGCGTCGGCGCCCCCGCCCTCTGGATGATGCGGCGGGCCTTGAGGATGTCGTCGGGCGAGCGCACGAAGGACAGCGCGACGTGGTCGATGCCGCACTTGAGGCCCATCTCGAGGTCGCGCAGGTCCTTGGCCGTCAGCGCGGGCAGGTCGATGTCGGCGCCGGGCAGGTTGATGCCCTTGTGCTCCTTGAGCTTCCCGCCGATGACGACCTCGCAGTCCACCCAGTCGGAGCCGGTCTTGAGCACGGACAGCACGATGGAGCCGTCGTCGAGGCGGATCTCCATCCCCTTCTTCACGGTCTGGGGCAGCTTCTTGAAGCTGGTGGAGAACTCCTCGGCCGTGCCGGGGATGTCGGCGACGCTGATGCGCGTGCGCGCCCCCTTGCGCAGGTCGATGGCCTCGCCGTTGCGCAGGCGGCCGACGCGCAGGCGCGGGCCCTGCAGGTCCATGACGACCGAGCAGGCGCGGCGGCTCTGCCGGGACATGGAGCGGATCAGGTTGACGTTCTTCTCGAGCTCCGCGAGGGAGGCGTGGGAGCAGTTCAGGCGGAACGCGTCGACGCCGGCGGCGAGCAGGTCGAGCATCACCGCGGGCTTGGCGGAGACGGGGCCGAGCGTGGCGAGGATCTTGGTGAGTTTGGGGCGGGTCGTCGGCGGCTTGTGCTGGTGGTTGGACATTAGCGGTTCAGTACCTTCCTTAGATTGGCGCCGTTGACCGGCGAGACGACCCCCTTCTCCGTGACGATCGCGGTGACGAGGGCGTGGGGCGTGACGTCGAAGCCGAAATGATGGGCCTTCGCGCCCTTCGGCGCGATCTTCACTCCGAAGATCTCGACGACCTCCTGGACCGAGCGCTCCTCGATCGGGATGTCGTCGCCGTGCTTCGTCGACAGGTCGACGGTGGTGGACGGGGCCACCACGTAGAACGGGATGCCGTGGTGCTTGGCGAGGATGGCCAGGCCGTAGGTGCCGATCTTGTTGCACACGTCGCCGTTGGCGGCGATGCGGTCGGAGCCGACGATCACCGCGGCGATCTTCCTCGTCTTCATCAGGTGGGCGGCCATGTTGTCGGTGATGAGGGTCGCCGGTATGCCGGCCATCATCAGCTCCCACAAAGTGAGGCGCGCGCCCTGAAGGTAGGGCCGCGTCTCGCACGGGTACACGTGGTCGATCTTGCCGGCGAGCCACCCTCCGCGGATCATGCCGACCGCGGTGCCGATGCCGGCCGTGGCCAGGGCGCCGGCGTTGCAGTGCGTGATGACGCGCGAGCCGCGCCGCAGAAGCCTCGCTCCCAGGGTCGCCATGCGGGCGTTGAAGCCGAGGTCGTCCTCGTAGTACTTCACCGCGGCGGCGGCCATGCGCTTGGAGAGGGTCTTCTCCGGGCCGGCCTTCGCGACGGCCAGCATGTGGTCGAGCGCGTGCATGAGGTTCACGGCCGTGGGGCGGGCGCGGCGCAGGACCGGCTCGGCATTGAGCACGTCGGAGAGCTTGTTCCTCCGGGCGGCGAGCGCCATCCCGTAGGCGGCGGCGCAGCCGATCAGCGGGGCGCCGCGCAGGACCATGTCCTTGGTCGCCTTCGCCACGTCGGCGGCGCTCCGGCAGGTCGCGTACTTGACGGTCCTCG
>Ga0255338_1006225_pt1 | contig 10291 bp, 10 predicted proteins | sample MeOH1_35cm_T4_19_FD_203715 | JGI IMG/M metagenome (GOLD analysis project Ga0255338, IMG submission 203715) | Sandy soil microbial communities from University of British Columbia, Vancouver, Canada - MeOH1_35cm_T4_195 | ecosystem: Engineered > Artificial ecosystem > Sand microcosm > Unclassified ...
GAGCATCTCGGCGACGTGGCTCAGCGTCTCTCGCGGGCCCCACAACGCCTCGGGCTCGACGCCGAACTGCGCGGCGAGCGGCCAGGGCTCGCCGGCCTCGATGGCCGGCTGACGCGCCGCGAGGTCCGTCGCCGCCGTCCGGATCCGCCCGATGAGCTCGTCGATCGCCACGTCGTCCGCCTCCCTCTTCCGCCTGCCCCGCCCGGCCGCCCGGCCCCGCGAGTGTGCCACCCCGGAGGGCCGGTGAACTCGACGGACAGGACTACGATGGAGGCCATTTCGTTCCGGTTCGTTCCGGCCCATTCCACACGGGAGCCAGCCGATGACCGAGACCGCCGCCCGCCCCGCGGGCTCCTCGAGCGCCGCCCCCTCCGGCGCGCGGATCAACCCCGACGCCTACGCCGAGGCCCAGGACTTCCTGCCCCTCAACGGGATCGACCACGTCGAGTTCTGGGTCGGCAACGCCCGCCAGGCGAGCGCCTACTACCGCGCCCTGTGGGGTTTCACGCCGGTCGCCTACGCCGGCCTCGAGACGGGGGTCCGCGACCGGGCGAGCTACGTCATGCGCCAGAACGACATCACGTTCGTCTTCACCGCGCCGCTCACGCCGGAGGGCGAGATCGCCGAGCACGTCCGGGAGCACGGCGACGGCGTGAAGGACATCGCCTTCGCGGTCGACGACGTCGCGGCGTCGTTCCGCGAGACGACGAGCCGCGGCGCCCGACCGGCCGTCGAGCCGGTCGAGCTCGACGGCGGCGAGGACGGCGTCCTGCGCCGGTCGGCGGTCTTCACCTACGGCGAGACCCGCCACTCGTTCGTCGATCGATCCGCGTATCACGGCGTCTTCGCGCCCGGCTACCGGAAGGTGAAGAAGCCGGCTCGCGCCGCCGGCGGCCTGTCGCTGCTCGAGATCGATCACTGCGTCGGGAACGTGGCGCTCGGCGACATGAACACGTTCGTGGACTTCTACCGCGACGTGTTCGGCTTCAGCCAGCTGATCCACTACGACGACAAGGTCATTCACACCGAGTACAGCGCCCTGATGTCGAAGGTCATGACCAACGGCAACGGGCGGATCAAGTTCCCGATCAACGAGCCGGCGACAGGCCGGAAGAAGAGTCAGATCCAGGAATACCTCGACTGGTACCGGGCGCCCGGCTGCCAGCACATCGCGCTGCGGACCGAGGACATCGTCGGGACCGTTCGGCAACTTCGCGAGAACGGCGTGGAATTCCTCGGCATGCCGCACGAGTACTACGCGACCCTCGGGGACCGCGTCGGTGACGTCGGTGTGCCGATGGAGATCCTCGAGGAGCTCGGCATCGAGGCGGACCGGGACGAGGAGGGCTACCTTCTCCAGATCTTCACCCGGCCCGTCCAGGACCGGCCGACGTTCTTCTTCGAGATCATCGAGCGCCACGGGTCGCGCGGCTTCGGGGTCGGCAACTTCAAGGCGCTGTTCGAGGCGATCGAGCGGGAGCAGGCGATGCGCGGAAACCTCTGACCGTCGCGGCGTCGGCAGGGGGCATCGCGAGAATCGCGCGGGGCAAACCGGGGCCGTCGGGGGACCGTACCGACGAATGTCGCGCCGACAGCGACGACATTCGGCAGGAGAGCCCCAATGCGCACCCGGATCATCACGACCCTCGGTTCGGTCTTCGTGCTGACGCTCGCCGCGTGCGGCAGCAGCGGCGGCGGCATCTACGGCGGGGGAGGAGGTGGCGGCGCCTCGGCTGGGGCGGCCGGGGCGGTTGCCTCGGCCAGCGCCTCGACAGCACCGTCGATGGGCGACACGCCGTCCGCGGCGCCATCCATGGAATCGGCAGCGCCGGCCGCCTCCGCGAGCCCCGGCGCCGTCATGCTCAAGATCGCGAACTCGAAGCTCGGCAAGATCGTCGTCGACGGGAGCGGCAGGACGCTCTATGCATTCACTCCGGACGAGGCGGCCGGCAAGCCTACCTGCTATGGCGACTGCGCCAAGGCCTGGCCGCCGGTCACGACGAGCGACGGCGTTACGACGGGCACGGGGCTGCCGAAGTCGTGGATCTCGACGGTCAAGCGCACCGACGGCACGACCCAGGTGAAGGTCAAGGAGTACACGCTCTACTGGTTCTCCGGCGACAAGGCAGCCGGCGACACGAACGGCCAGGGGCTGTTCGGGAAGTGGTTCGTCATCGGGGCGGACGGCGAGACGATCAAGTAGACGCCACCTCATCCCGCCCGGCGGAATGGCCGCGACGTGGCCTGACAGGTCGCGGTCGCGCACTCCGGGTGGTGGTCGGTGAGAGAAGGCTGCCCGACGACGCGGCTAGACTCCGCCCGTGAAGATCGCTCACGTCCGCGAGCGCCACGCGCCCGCCGGCACGCCATGGCGTCTGGCCGCCGCGCTCGATCCAGCGGCGACGAAGTGGGTCGACCTCGAGATCGCCCGCCGCCGCGCCGTCTCGGCCGATCCCGATCGCGCCCACAACAGCGTGCTCCACCGGACGCCGCTCACCACGCTCGACGACCACCTCGCGCGCGGCCTCCGTGTGGAAGCGCTCGCCGAGCTCGTCCATGGGTTCGAGCCGCGTGACGATCCGGACACGGACGACGCGTTCGCGGACGCGGCCGACCTCGACTTCGGTCCGCCGGTCCTCCGCCCACCGTCGCTGCGCGACTTCTACGCGTTCGAGCGGCACGTCCGCACGATCTGGGAACGCCGCGGCCAGCAGGTGCCGGAGGCCTGGTATCGCCTGCCGGTCTTCTACTTCTCGAACGTCTCCGAGATCCGGGGGCCCGGCGATCCCGTGTGGGCGCCGCGGGGCTGCCAGGAGCTCGACTTCGAGCTCGAAATCTGCGCCGTCGTCGACACGCCCGCGGTCGACCTCCCGGCCGATCGCGCCGAGGAGGCGATCGGCGGCTACACGATCCTCAACGACTGGTCGGCGCGCGACCTCCAACGCGACGAGACCACCGTTCGGCTCGGACCGGCGAAGGGCAAGGACTTCGCCTCGACGATCGGCCCGTGGCTCGTCACGCCGGACGAGCTCGCCGGCGCGCGATCGGGGCACGGCTATGACCTCGCGATGACCGCCTGCGTCGGCGCGGTCGAGGTCAGTCGCGGGCGCTGGTCGGACGCGCGGTTCGGCTTCGGGGAGATGCTCGAACGGGCATCGGCGGACGTGCGGCTGCGGCCGGGCGACCTCGTCGGGTCGGGGACCGTCGGGACAGGCTGCCTGCTCGAGGTCCGGGAGGCGACGCTCGGGCGCTGGCTCGAGCCGGGCGACCTCGTGACGCTGGCGGTCGAACGGCTCGGCGAGCTCCGATCGCCGGTCGTCGCGCGGCCGGAGGCGGGGGCATGAACGCGAGCGCGGGCCAGGCGACCGAAGCGCTGGCCACCGCCGCCGCGGAGCCGACGACGGCTCCCGCCGGGGGGATGATCGACGTCGTCGTCCCAGCGATCCCGGGCGGCCTCGACACGCCGTGCCTGGTCGTCGACCTCGACACGGTCGAACGGAATGCGCAGCGGCTCGCCTCGGAGCTCGCCACCCGCGGCGTCGCCCTCCGGCCGCACGTGAAGACCCACAAGAGCGTTCGGCTCGCCCGCCTGCAGCTCGACCACGGTGCGGCCGGGATCACCGTCGGCAACCTGGGCGAGGCCGAGGTCATGGCCGACGCCGGGATCGACGACGTCTTCGTCGCCTACCCGCTCTGGGCCGACGGCCCGAAGGCCTCGCGGCTCCGCGCGCTCAACGAGCGCGTCCGGCGGCTGGCCGTGGGAGTCGACTCCGCCGCCGCGGCCGAACGCCTCGCTGCCGCCGTCCGGGGCACGTCCCGGCCGCTCCCGGTCCTGCTCGAGATCGACTCGGGCAACCGGCGCAGCGGTGTCGCGCCCGACCGGGCGCTCGAGGTGGCCGGCGCGGCGGAGCGGCTCGGGCTGCGGGTCGAGGGCGTCTTCACCCACGGGGGCCACTCCTACCGCGGTCGCGACGCGGTCACGGACGCGGCTCATGACGAGATCAGGACGCTCGCCGCCGCCGCGGGCGCGCTGCGTGACGCCGGGATCGACGCCTCGGTCGTCAGCGCCGGATCGACGCCCACGGCGGTCCTTGCCGCTGCGCACGGCGTGACCGAGATCCGGGCCGGGACGTACATCCTCGGCGATCGCCAACAGGCGTTCCTCGGCGCGGCTCCGCCCGACGGGCTCGCCCTGTGGGTCGTCGCCACCGTCGTCAGCACGGCGGTTCCCGGTCAGGTCGTCCTCGACGCGGGGGCGAAGATCCTGACGAAGGATCGCGCCGACTTCCTCGCCGGCTTCGGCTGGCTTCCCGCCTACCCTGAAGCGGCGATCGAGCGGCTCAACGACTACCACGGGATCGTACGGATCCCGCCCGGGAGTCCGTCGCCGACGCTCGGCGAGACGGTTGCGATCCTTCCGAACCACGTCTGCCCGGTCGTCGACCTCGTCGACCGGTTCCTCGCAATCCGGGACGGTTCGGCCGAGGGCTGGTGGCCGGTCGATGCCCGGGGCCGGAACGGGTAACCGCCGGGTGACGGTGCACGAGCCGGTGGCCTCAACCGCCGGCGGATCGATCACGATCGAACCGATGACCCCGGCCGACTGGCCGGCCGTCCGCCGGATCCACAGCCAGGGGATCGCCACGGGCGTCGCGACGCTCGATCCAACCACGCCCGAATGGGAGGCCTGGGACGCAGGTCACCGCGCCGATTGCCGGTTCGTCGCCCGCCGGAACGGCGAGATCGTCGGCTGGGTGGCCCTCGGCACCTACTCGGACCGCCCGGTCTTCGCGGGAGTCGCCTGGGAGAGCGTCTACGTCGCGGCGTCGGCGCGCGGGAGCGGGGTTGGACGGGCGCTCCTCGAGCGCCTCATCGCCGCATCGGAAGCGGCTGGGATCTGGACGCTCCTCGCCGGTGTTCTCGCCGACAACGCGGCGAGCCGGGCGCTCCACCGCCGGGTCGGGTTCCGCGAGGTCGGGATCAACCGGCGGATCGGGCGCGATCGTGAGGGCCGCTGGCGCGATGTCGTCCTGCTCGAGCGACGGAGCGAGCGCGTGGCAGGCGGCTGAGGACGAACGGCGCCGCGGGAGCTGCGTCACCGGCTCCGCCTCTGCGCGGATCAGCGCACCCTTCCGCGCGCCGAGGACGGCGCTCACGACAAACACCGCCTCACTGACGAGCCAGAGTGCCGGGCGGCGTTCCGGCGAGGCCAGCTTGCGCGGATCAACGCGAGCAACCCAGTCGACGTCGCGCCGGGCGCCCGCTCGTCCGGTTGCGGGACCCCTAGACTGCCGTCAGCAGACGGAGGTGAGTGAGCGTGTTCTACGTCTCGCGCGGGATCGTCCCTCACAAGCGCCACACCCAGCACCGGGCGCCCGACGGTTCGCTCTACGCCGAGGAGCTGTTCGGCGTCGAGGGCTTCACGGGACGCAGCTCGCTGCTCTACCACCTCGTCCCGCCGACGCGGACCCATCGGATCGAGCCGGTCCGGCGGGTCGTCCTCGAGGAAGCCGACGACGGCGCCCACCACCATCGCCTGATCGCGACGAAGGCCGTCGACCCCGCGGGCGACCCGATCTCCGGCCGGATCCCGCTCTTCTTCAACAACGACGTCGTGATGGGCGTCGCCCGACCGGCCGAGGCGATGCCGGCCGACACGTTCTACCGAAACGGCCAGGCGGACGAGATGATCTTCGTCCACGAGGGGACCGGGCTCTTCGAGACGAACTTCGGGCCTCTTCGCTACGGCCCGGGCGACTATCTCGTCATCCCGATCGGGACGACGTGGCGCCTCGACGCCGACCCCGGAAGCGACCAGCGACTCCTGTGGCTCGAAGCGCCGAGCGAGCTCGAGCCGCCGCGGCGGTACCGGAACGAGTACGGCCAGCTGCTCGAGCACTCGCCGTACAGCCAGCGCGACATCCGGATCCCCGACGAGGTCCCGCCGCGAACCGACACCGGCGAGTTCGTCGTCCAGGTCAAGGTCCGCGACCGGATCACCGCCTACCATTTCCGGCACCACCCGTTCGACGTCGTCGGCTGGGACGGCTACCTCTGGCCGTACATCTTCAACATCGGCGACTTCGAGCCGATCACCGGCCGGATCCACCAGCCGCCGCCGGTCCACCAGACGTTCCAGGCTCGGAACTTCGTCGTCTGCTCGTTCGTCCCGCGCAAGTTCGACTATCACCCGTTGTCGATCCCGGCGCCATACAACCACTCGAACATCAACAGCGACGAGGTCATCTACTACGTCGCCGGCAACTTCATGAGCCGGCGTGGCGTGGACACGTCGTCATTCACCCTCCATCCGGCCGGGATCCCGCACGGTCCGCATCCGGGCACCGTAGAGGCGTCGATCGGAAAGGAGCGGACCGAGGAGCTGGCGGTGATGGTCGACACATTCCATCCGCTGCGGATCACACGCCAGGCGGCCGCGCTCGAGGACGACCGCTACCCGTACAGCTGGCTGCCGCCGGAGGACGCCGAGGCCGAGGCGCGCGAGCTGGCCGAACGCGGCCCCGAGGCGTTCCCGGACTGAGATGACGATGCCGCCTCCACCGCCCGCCGGCTCCCTCCGCGCCCGGGTCCTCGCCGGCGAGACCGTCATCGGGACGATGATCGCCGCGGGCTCCCCGACCGTCGCCGAGGTGGTCGCTCGCGCCGGGTTCGACTGGCTGATCGTCGACCTCGAGCACGGGATGGGCACCGAGGCCGAGCTCCTCGGGCAGCTCCACGCGATCGCCGGCCGTACGTCCGCCATCGTCCGGCCACAATCGGGTGAGCGGCTCCGGATCGGGCGGGCGCTCGACCTCGGGGCGGAAGGGGTCATGGTGCCGCGGCTCGACACGGTCGAGGCGGTCGAGGAGGCGGTCTCGTACCTGCGGTTCCCGCCCGACGGCGTTCGCGGGGTGGCGCTCGGGACGCGCGGCGCGGGGCTCGGAGCGGTCCCCCATACGGGCGTCGCGGCCCTGAACGCGCCGATTCTGGGGGTCTTCCAGGTCGAGTCGCCCGAAGCGGTCGCGAACGCGCGCGCGATTGCTGCGATCGATGGCGTGGACGTCCTGTTCGTCGGCCCATCCGACCTCTCGCACTCGATGGGGATTCCGGGCCGGTTCGAGGACCGGCCGTTTCTCGACGCGCTCCGGACGGTGGTCGCCGCGACGGACGCCACCGGCAAGGCGGCCGGGATCCTGCTGCGGACCGCCGCCGACGTCGCTGTCTACCGTGCCCTCGGCTTCCGGTTCATCGGGATCGGGAGCGACCTCAACTTCCTGATCGACGGCGCGCGCGGGACCGTCGCGGCCGCCCGAGCGGCGATCTAGGCGCGCCCCTATTCGTCGGCCATCCGGACGACCGGCTGCTCGGCCCGGAGCGACCCGGGGCCCGTCTGGGCGAGGACGACACCGGCGAGGATCAGCGCCCCGCCGACCAGCTGGATCGGGCCGAGCGCCTCGTGGAAGAGGATCGCGGCGAGCGCGATCGTCCAGACCGGCTCGATCGTGCTGATGAGGGCGGCCTGTGCCGCGCCGATCCGCTGGGTGCCGGCGTAGAACGTCTGGATCGCGATGAACGTCGACACGGCGCCCACCCCGATCAGACCCTGCCAGGCGTTGACGGGGACCGCGGTCGGGGCGACAGGCTCGCCGAGGGCGAGGGCGCTCAGCCAGTAGGCGGTCGCGGTCGCGGTCGTCATCAGCGCCGTCGCGGCGCTCGCCGCGGCTCCTTCGCGATCCGGCGTCTCGGACGCAGCGTCGGTGGTCCGACGCTCGCCCGAAAGCCGGGCAGCGAGGACGATCCAGAGCGCGTAGATGAGCGGGGAGGCCGCGATCAGGACGAGGCCACCGATCGGTGGGGCGGTGCGAGGATCGATCCCACCGACGGCGAGGACGGCGCCGACCAGTGCGAGGCCGAGCGCCGCCCAGGCGCGCGTGCCCTCGAGCCGACGACCAAAGCGAAGGCTGAGGACGGCGACGAGCGCCGGGTAGACGTAGACGATGAGGGCCGCGAGCGACGCGTCGACGGTCACGAGCCCCGCGAAGTACGTCGCCGAGTTGCCGACGTAGAGCACGCCGAGAGCGAGCGAGACGGCGACGAGCCGGCGGTCGAGCGTCCGAAGCGCCAGGCGGCGCCCCGGCGACAGGAGCAACCACGTCCACGCGAGCGCGGCGCCGATGAGAAACCGCCAGGCGCTCAGGACGTGCCAGCCCACCCCCGCCTCGTAGACCGGCTTGGCGAACAGTGCGCCGGACCCGAAGGCGCAGGCCGACACGACCACGAGCGCGATCCCGATGGCGCGGTGTCGGTCCACGGCGCGGAGGCTATCGGATCGCCGATCGCCCCGGCGGCCGATGGCCGCGTTGCCGCTCGCGCCCCGCTCGCCCGGGGCGCGGCGATCAGCTCTCCCCGCGCTCGAGGATGTCGGCGATCTCCTCGGTCACGTCCTCCCCGACCACCACGTCGCCTTCAGGCGTCGGGGGCCGCCGGAGCGGATCGTCGCCGGGCGGGATCGGGGTCGGCGGCACATCCGTGGGCCGCAGCTCCTCCGTCTCCGGTGACTGATCGAACGCGTCCGCGTTTGGGCTGTCCGGGTCGCCCGGCACGCGCGCCGGCTTGCCGAGCGACGTCTGGGTCAGCTGGTCCGCGAACCCCGGCTTTGCGCCGCGGCCCGTCGGTGTTCTGTGGTGGTGTCGATGCTTGTTAGCGCGCCGCTCGTCTGCCATGGACCGGATCGTGCGCGCCCCGAGTTACGCTGGCCCTCGCGGCGCGCCGCAGGACTTTCAGGCACGTGGCCCGCATACCGTTGCATACTGTCGCGTGATGACACCGAACGGACTACACTGCCACTCGTGAGCGAGCTCTCAGAGCGCGCAGTCGCGACGCGTGTCCCGTCCCTGGTCGATGCCCGACTCAAGGTCGTGAGCCGGCGAGACCCCTTGACGGTCGCCCCGGGCACGAGCCTCGCCGACTGCATCACCGCAATCCAGCGGGCCGGTACGGGCGATTCGGTCTTCGTCACCGAGTCGAACGGCCGGTTGGCCGGCGTCCTCACCGAGCGCGACGTCTTCGGCCGGATCGTCGGTGGCGCGATCGATCTGTCGCAGCCGGTCGAGACGCTGATGACGACCAGCCCGCAGCACCTCCACCTCGACCAGACCGTGCGCGACGCGATCGAGCTGATGCAGACGGGCCGATACCGGAACGTGCCGCTGCTCGACGGTGAGGATCTGCTCGTCGGCGTCGTTCGACCCCAGGACATCCTGAAGTTCCTCGCCGAGGGGTTCCCCGAGGAGCTTCTCAACCTCCCTCCACGACCGCATCAGCAGATGGAGCAGCCCGAAGGCGGATGACGACCGAGACCCACCCCGTCGAGCCCCAGGTCCGGGATCTCGACCGTGTCACGATCCGATTCGCCGGCGACTCCGGCGACGGCATGCAGCTCACCGGGACCCAGTTCACCAGGACGGCGGCGGTCTTCGGGAACGACATCAGCACGCTCCCGGACTACCCGGCAGAGATCCGGGCGCCCGCTGGGTCGCTGCCCGGCGTGTCCGGCTTCCAGATCAGCTTCTCGAGCACAGACATCCATACGCCCGGTGACCAGCCCGACGTCCTCGTCGCGATGAACCCGGCGGCGCTCAAGACGAACATCGGGGACCTGCCCGCCGGCGGCGCCCTCATCGTCAACAGCGACGCGTTCACCCAGCAGAACCTCAACAAGGCGGCCTACGCGAGCAACCCGCTGACCGACGGCTCGCTCAAGCAGTTCAGTGTCTTCGAGGTCCCGATCTCGACGCTCAACGAGCGCTCGCTCGAGGGGCTCGACATGACGTCGAAGCAGAAGGACCTGACGAAGAACTTCTTCGCGCTCGGCCTGATGTTCTGGCTGTACGAGCGCTCGATGGACCCGACGCTCAACTGGATCGACCAGAAGTTCAAGGCCCGACCGGTCATCGCCGACGCCAACAAGCGCGCGCTGCGCGCCGGCTACGCGTTCGGCGAGACGACCGAGATGTTCCACACCCACTACCGGGTGGCGCCGGCGAGGCTCCCGCCCGGGACGTACCGGAACATCACCGGAAACGAGGCGACAGCCCTCGGGATGCTGACCGCGTCGAAGCTCGCGCGGCGGCCGCTCTTTTACGGCAGCTATCCGATCACCCCGGCGTCGGACATCCTCCACCAGCTGTCCGGCTACAAGAACTTCGGAGTGAAGACCTTCCAGGCCGAGGACGAGATCGCGGCTGTCGGCGCGGCGATCGGCGCCAGCTACGGCGGCGCCCTCGGGCTC
>Ga0255338_1006226_pt1 | contig 10291 bp, 5 predicted proteins | sample MeOH1_35cm_T4_19_FD_203715 | JGI IMG/M metagenome (GOLD analysis project Ga0255338, IMG submission 203715) | Sandy soil microbial communities from University of British Columbia, Vancouver, Canada - MeOH1_35cm_T4_195 | ecosystem: Engineered > Artificial ecosystem > Sand microcosm > Unclassified ...
GCCGCAGGTCGAAGCCGCTCTTTACGAAGTCATCCGTCAGCGTATCCAGCAGCGCCGCGTTGGCGGGCGGGTTGCTGTTGCGGATGTCGTCCACCGGATCGATGATGCCGCGGCCGAGGAAGTAGCTCCAGATGCGGTTGGCCATCGACTTCGCGAAGAACGGGTTCTTCGGTGAGGTCAGCCAATCGGCGAGCATCTCGCGCCGGGTGGGGGCGGTCTGGGTCGCTCCGAAGCTCACCGGGAACGTCGGGACCACCGCAGTACCGGACTTCGGATGCATCACCTCGCCGTCACGACGGTCGTAGACCACCTCCTCGCCGGCCTGCCCCTGCTTGAAGCCCACCTGCGCGAAATAGGCGCCGAGCTGGTAATACTGCGCCTGCGTCCAGCGCTCGAACGGGTGGTCGTGGCACTTGTTACATGAGAAGCGCACGCCGAGGAAGAGCTGGGTTACGTTTTCCGTGGCGGTGGAGCTCTCGCGAATGATCCGCTGGTAGTTCGCCGCCGGATTCTCATACGAGCTGCCGGACGCCGTGAGGAGCTCGCGGACCATCCGATCATACGGCTTGTTCAGCGCGATCGAGTCGTGGATCCAGCCGCGGAACGCCTGGACGCCTTTCGGCCCGAGGAACTTGGAGTTGACCTGCAGCAGGTCGGCAAAGCGGTAGGTCCAGTGGTCGTCAAACTCGGGGGACTGGAGCAGGCGCTCGATCAGCGCCTCGCGCTTCACCGCGCTGGGCTGCGGGTCTTGCAGGAACGCGCGGGCGGCGGCCGAGGTGGGCAGCAGGCCGGTCAGGTCCAGGTACGCGCGACGCAGGAAGTCCGCGTCCGAGCAGAGCGGCGCGGGGACCGCCTTCACGCGCTGCAGCTTCTGATCGACCAGCTTGTCGATGTAGTTCTGCTGCGGCTGCGCGGCCCATTTCCACCCGGTGCGATCCCCGAGGATCGTGAACTCGTTGGTGAAGTATTGCCCTTCATAGGCCACCTGGACTGCGGACTCGCCGCGGCGGATGGCGCTGACGAGCCCCTTATCGCTGATTTCGGCGACTTCCGGCACGCTGCTGGTGAAGACGGCGTCCCGGGTGACGTCGCGGCTGGTCCCATCCGGATAGTAGGCCACCACCACCAGGTTCTGCTTCAGCCCCGGCAATGGCATCGTGGGGTTCTTCGGGAGCACCTCCAGGCGCGCCACCCGGCTTCCCTCTACATCAGACTTGGCGCCCTCCGAGATCCACTGGCGGATCAACCCGTAGTAGCGAGACTTTTTATCGAAGACGAAGCCCCCCTGGTGGGGCACTTGCTGGGCCGGCTTGAGCAGCATCAGGCTCTGGTCCGGATCAGCCGAATTGACCCGGCGGCCCGCCACCTCGTCTACCAGCGCGTGGTAATCGAACTCCGGATCATATCCGCGCAAAGAGAGCATGAAGCCGTTCTTGCCCTTCGCCGCCCCGTGACACGTACCGGAGTTACAGCCCACTTTGCGTAGAATCGGCTCGACATCGCGCAGGAAGCTCACTGGTGGAGCGGCTACGCCTTTGACCGAGATCGGTAGTTGGGCGGTCTTCCCCGCAGCCGTCACCTGGACCACGCCATTGCCGGGCTTCAAAGGGGAGAGGTAGGAATTCGGCTCGGCGCGGACCAGTCCTCCCACCGGATTCAGCTTGGCGCTGTCCGTCAGGTCGACGAGGTCGCCGCTCTTGGTCACGCCCTGCACCAGCACGCGGCGCACGTCGCGGCGATCCGAGAAGGTGAGCGAGCTGGGCAGCAGTTTCAAGGAGACAATCGCCGGAGCTTTAGCGGTCGCGGCGGGCTGCGGCTTCGCGGGTGCCGCAGCTGAAGGCACGGACCACAACACGGAAGCCCCTGCGATCAGACCAAGCTCAATACACCACTTCATTGCCAAACCCCGTTCCCGAGCAGTTAGCTGCTGCGAACTCGTTCTAGTGCCGCAATTCATTGCGGCCAGTCTTCACCCGCCGGTTCCGCTCGACCAATGGCTTGTGCCGTGATCGAATGGGGCATCCACCCGCTTACGGGTACCCGCCCCTTGCTACGCTGTTCTGATTTCACTTCGCACCGGTGGCTTCGATGGATTTCGTAAGCTGCTGCGCCAGCGGTACCGGCGTAAACTTGCTGATCTCTTTGCCGGCCGGCATTTCGTAGAGCCGCACTGAGCCATCGAAGCCGCTCACCGCCAGCTGGCCGCCTTTCGGGTGCCAGGCCAGCGTGTGTACGCTGCCGTCCTGCGCCTTGATTTTCGCATACGGCGTCGTCTCGCCCGTCTTGAACAGCCAGAGGTCGCCGGTGCGGGACCCGGCCGCGAGGATCGCGCCGTCGGGGGAGAAGGCCAGGGCATAGATCGGCGGCGGCATCTTCTCGTAGGTGCGCACCAGGTTGTGGTCTTCCCGGTTCATGGTCCGGGCCTGCTTCTTGTAGATCGAGTAATAGCGGATGATCCCCTCATCTCCGCCCACCGCAACCTCATCCGACATCGGGTTCCGGGCGATGGCGTTGTAGCCGCCGTTGTAGACCTGGTAGTTGACGTCGTCTACGAAGTTCTTCGTGGCGATCTCCACCAGCTTGATCGCCCGGTCGCGGCTGGTGGTGACCATGTTCTTGCCGTCTCGCGAGAACGTGGTCCCGAACACCCAGTCGCTGTGGTTGTCGAACTTCAACAGCTGCTGGCATTCCGGCACGGAGTAGAGGTAGGCGGACTTCTCCGCGCTGCCGAACGCCACGAGCTTGCCGTCCGGCGAGAATGAGACGCCATACAGCACGTCGAACCCGATCTCCTGGCTCTTTACCTGCCGGCGCGCCGCCACATCCCAGATCTGCAGCTCGCCGAAGCGGCAGGTGTTGCCGCCCACGGCCGCCAGGTATTTGCCGTCCGGCGAGAACGCGAGGCTTTCGATCCGCTGGCTGCGCCCGACCAGGCGCGCCACCGTGGCGGAGCCGTCCGACTTGCGCAGCAGGATCTCACGGTAGCCGGAGATCGCCAACAACTCGCCGTCCGGCGAGTAGGTCATCGCCGTAACGACCGGCGGACGTGTGTAGACGGGCGGGGTGGCCTGGCTGATCGGGTCTTTCGGCTGCGGGGTGTCGTCCCGCCCGCCCTGCTCGATCCAGAGGCGGATGGTGTCTACCTCCTTGCTTGCAAGCGGTGGACCACCCTTCGGCATGGAGGGGCTTTTGCCACTGATCGTTTTGTAAAGCGGGCTATCCGCCGGTTTGCCGCTCACGAAGCCCGCGCCCGCCACGCCGCCCGACTTGACGGCCGCATAGCTGCTGAGGCTGAGCTTGCCGCTGCGGATGGCGGGCTGGTGGCAGCCGGAGCAGCGCTTCTCCAGGATCGGGCGCACGTCCTTGTGGAAGCTCACCGCCCGGCCGGGCGCGTTCTGCGCCAGCGCGGCGGAGAGCGACGCGCCCACGGCGAGGAGGATCCCGGCAACCCGAATCTGATACTTCTGCTGCGACATAACCGCCTTCACGCACCGTCGAGTGAAAAGCCGTCCCCCGGCACTCCGGTGTGCTGCGCTAGGCGTCAGCGACTCGTCGTACACAGAGACGCCTGCCAGCTTCACGCGGCATGAATTCTGACGGAGTGGGGAGATGAAAGTTGCGCGTTTATCTTGATCGGGTGTGCGTCTAGGGCTCGAAGCGAGGCGTGCCGCCGGGGTTCGGGAAGCGGATCGTGTCGCTCTTGTGGTACTTCACGTGGCCGTCGCAGAAGAGGTAGCTCGCGCCGCCCTGGTGCCGGACCGAGAGCCGGTTGGGCACGTAGACGTTAAAGTAGGCGTCGTCCGTGGAGGCGATCAGGTTGTCCTGCTCCTCTATCAAGAGGAACGTGCTGGTGGGTTGGGTCAGGCTGGCGTCGGCTAGTCCCGCGTAGAAAGCGGCAATACCGGTCGGAGTACTGAGCAGGCCGTTGATCGCGTAGCTGTTCCCTTTCCGCGCTGCGTCGGAGGGACATTGGAAGATCCCCTGGCTCTTGACGTAGGGGAAGAGGGAGCCTTGCGCGGGGTCGAAGGTGGCAGGCCCGAGGAAGTTGGTGAATTGCATCCAGCCACCCGAGCCGGAGCTGCTGCCGGAGCCGCCGGCGCCGTCCCAGGTGCCGGGAAGCTGCTCGTCGTAGTCCTGGGAGTAGGTGCGGATCGCGATGCCCAGCTGTCGCAGGTTGCTGGAGCACTGAGTTTTGCGTGCCGCTTCCCGCGCCTGGGCGAAGACGGGCAGTAAGATCGCCGCCAGGATCGCGATGATCGAGATGACCATCAATAGCTCGATCAAAGTAAATGCCCGCCGCATCACGTCTCTGCTCCCTGCTCCGGCGCCGCCTCGCTCGCCAGTGAGGGGGAATGAGTAAATGAGGAAACGGCGATGGTAAGCACAAGGCTGCTGTTTCCTCGTTTACTCATTGCCCCATTTCCTCAGCTACTCCCAAACGCTGCATTAGAGACGGCGGCGGTGCCTGCTTCGTTACGCGGGTGGCGACCGCTCGCAGGAGCATTCACTGCTCTGTTTGAAAGAGAGAGCGGTCAGCCCGATACATCTGGTTGCGGGTGAGCCGGCGCAGTCTCACCGCCTGTCGTCCCGAGCCGCTTTCCTACGGAGCCCCTGTCATGCGTCTTGCCCGCCTTCTGATCCCCGTGGTTGCCGCCTTCCTCACGGCTTCCGCGGCCTCTCGTGCCCAAGATACCGCTACCCCCGCCTACCCGGGCGGCGTCACCGAGCAGCACCTGATGGTGCCGATGCGGGACGGCCAGCGGCTGTCTGTCTACCTCTTCCTGCCCCCCGGCAAAGGCCCGTTCCCGGGCCTGCTGGAGCAGCGCTACTCCGACCTCTCCGGGGCCGGCACCCGGCGCTCGTACGCCAAGATTGCGGCCTCCGGGTATGGGGTCGCGGCCGCCAACTTCCGCGGCGCGGGTCTCTCCGAAGGAACGTGGGTCGGCTACCGCGCCCTGGGCTGGGGCAAGTTGAAAGACGGCTACGACCTGGTGGAGTGGCTGGCGGCCCAGCCCTGGTGCACCGGCAAGATCGGCACGATGGGCGGCTCGCAGGCGGGGTTCGCACAGAATTTCCAGGCGGTCACGCGTCCACCCCACCTGGTGGCGCAGTACATGACGGATACCGGACTCAGCCTGTATCAGGAAGGCTACCGGATCGGCGGCGCCACGCGGCCGCTGCGGTTCAAGGAGATGGACGCCGTCTGCCGCGTGCCCGCGCACAACCGCGCCCTCCTGGCTGATTGGTTCCAGCATCCGACCTACGACAACTACTGGCAGGAAGAAGACTGCTCGCGCCACTTCGACAAGATGAACGTCCCCTGCTTCACGCTCGGTAGCTGGTTCGACTTCATGTGCCAGGGCTCCGTGGAGAGCTACATCGGTCGCCAGCATAAGGCGGGGCCGAACTCACGGGGGAAGCAGCAGCTCCTGATCGGACCGTGGGTGCACGGTGGTACCAAGGCCAACAAGATCAATGAGCTCACCTTTCCGGAGAACGCCACCTTCGACCGCGAGGGGCACCTCATCCGCTGGTTCGACCATTACCTCAAGGGGATAGATAACGGCGCGGAGAAGGATGCCGCGGTGCAGTACTACGTGATGGGCGCTTGCGGGGAGCCGGGCGCGCCGGGTAACGTCTGGCGCTCCGCATCGGACTGGCCTGTGCCCGCCAGGCAGACCTCCTTCTACTTCCAGCCCGGCGGACGGCTGGAAGTAGACAAGCCCACCGGACAGGAGTCGAAAACAACCTTCCTGGCAGACCCGATCCGTCCCGCGCTGATCCCGGTGCGTCCGTTCCCGGGCGCGCAGGACGCGCGGAACTTCGAAAAGCAGGCGGAAGTGCGCACCTTTACCACGGAGATCTTGAAGGACCCGGTGGAGTGGACCGGTCAGGTGAAGGCAGACCTCTGGGTCTCGTCCTCCGCGAAGGACACCGACTTCATCGTCCGCGTCAGCGACGTCTACCCGGACGGCCGCTCGATGCTGATCGCCGACTACATCCGGCGCGCCCGCTACCGCGAGGGATTCGAGAAGGAAGTGTTCATGCAGCCCGGCAAGGTGTATCACGTGCCGTTCAACGTGGGTTGGATGAGCCAGGTCTTCAACCGCGGGCATCGCATTCGCATCACCGTGGCGAGCACCGGCTCCTTCTTCTACGAGCCGAACCCGAACACGGGCGAGCCGCTGACGCTGGAGCCGCCCGCCAGGCAGGTGGTGGCGGAGAACGCCGTGCACCACGAGGCGAAGTACGCCTCGCGGATCATTGCGCCCGTCGTCATGATGACGGCGCCGAAGAGTGTGAAGCGGTAGGCTGGCCGGCGCGGGTTTTAGTGGCGGGTTAACAGAGGGGTTCGCCGCGCGGCGAACCCCTCTTTACTGTGGGTGCTGAACGGCGGCTCGGGTCGAAGCCTTCCTACCGAGCGGGTGCGATAGCCGGCTTCGGAGCCATTCTCCCAGGTAATCGCTGATGAACTCGTCCCCGGAGTCGGCGCGGATGAGCGCCAGTGCCAGGCCCGGCAGGCTGTTCGCGCTGGGGTAGGCGAGGTAGCGCGGCTCCCAACGCGGGTTGAACTTGTCCTTGAAGGCGTGCAGGCCCTTGAAGTTGTAGAACTGGCCCACGTGTTCGTACAGGTAGTGCAGGGCCCGCTCGGTTTTGGGGTCGCCGGCCTCCTCGCCGACGCCGGAGAGGGCACTGAGCCCCAGGTTGAAGCTGTCGTAGCCCTGCTCCCGAGCCCACAGGAACATGTGCACGAAGAGGAAGTCCATCGTCCCCGCGGGTACGTCGCGCAGCCGGCGCATCATGTCGGCGGTGCACTCGTTTTTCTGATACTCCGCCAGCAAGTTCGCGAACGCGAGGGCAATGCCGTCCGGGGCGCGGACCACCAGCACCGGGGTGTCGCGCAGGTAATCGGCGTCGAACCAGCCGAGGGAGAAGCGCTTCTCCCGGCCGTGCATCAGGGAGAGCCACTCGTCGCTGACGTAACGCAGCTCCCGAAGCAGGTCATCCGGCAGCGGGGCGGCGTGGAACTCCGCGCGATACCCACCCTTGGTCAGGCTGTTTACCGCGTGCCGCACGCTGCGAAAGTTGCCGCCCTCCAGGGTGAAGGCGGGGAGGTCCACGATCGCCTCGTCGCCGATGTGGAGGAGCGTAAAGCCGGCCCGCCGGTAGGAGACGGTCTGATCCGGCTGCACCTGGTAGAAGGCGGTGACCCAGTCATTGTGCCGGCAGAACGACTGGAACTCCTGCAGGGCTGCGTCCAGGTCAGCCGGCGGCCCGATCGCGTCGCCCAGCGCCACCGCCGTCCTTCCCTTGGTGACAAAGGCGATGACGGAGCCTCCCCGGCTGAAGAAGTACGACTTATCCGGCAGCAGCGTAAACCGGGCGAGGGAGGTATGTCCCCACTGCTCCACGATCTGCTGTGCCCGCTCCCGTTCCCCCGGCGACGCGGGCTGGCGGAGCAGCACGGGGCGGAACAGCAGCAGCGTCGCGTAGCCCAGCGTTGCCGCGCCGACCCCGTAGATCGAGTCCGCGAAGTAGCGCCCGAAGTGCGTCACCGGTTCGAGGCCCGGGTCGTAAAACTGCGTGAACATCACCCATGTCTGCCGGAGCGCGGCTCCCAGGCCAAAGTTGACGCTGAAGTGCCGGTCCAGCAGGTAGAAGCCGGCCACTCCGTAAGCCAGCGTGAAGAGCAGCGCCCCCACCAGTACGCGTAAGCCCTGCCGTACGGAGGGCGGGTCGGATTGCGCCTGATACTCGGCGCGCAGGTGCCAGAGCCACCCCAGCAACGCACCAGCGACCAGCGCCTCTTCGAAGTCGAGGCCCTTGAGCAGGTGACTGGCGACCGATACGCCGAGGAGGAGCTCGGTGAGTACCCACGCCACGTGCTTACGCCGTCCGAGGTTTGTGGCCAGTACGAGGAGCCCAAAGCCGGCCAGGGCCGAGGTGAGCCGGGCACTGTGCCGTGCCAAGCCGGGCAGGTAGGGAGCAAGCAGCTCCAGCCGCTCGTGAAGGGCGGGTGTGAGGGCGGAGAGTCCGTTGATGACCCCAGTAACCGCTACCAGCACTGCTGTCAGGCGAACCCGCCACTCCTTCATTCCACCGCAGCCTCCCCCGTGCCGAGATACTTACAGACCAGCAGCGTTACGTCGTCTGTCGGAGTTCCCCAGTCATAGGCCGCACTCCGCACCGCCGCCAGGATCTCGGCAGCCGGACGATGGGCGTGGGCCGCCAGCGCCGTCGCGACGCGTGCTTCGCCATACAGTTCTCCCCGGGTATTGCGCGTCTCGAACAGTCCGTCGGAATAGATCAGCACTACGTCCCCCGGCTCCAGATGCCAGGTCTCCTGCTGACCTTCCCAATCCGAAACGATCCCGAGGAGGGAGTTGTAGACTTCCGCCTCGGTTATCCGGCCGTCCTTCCGGTGCCAGTGCAGGGGTGGCGGATGCCCCCCGTTCCAGATCTGCACCTGGCCGGAGCCCAACTCCAGGGTCACGAGACAGAGCGATGCGAAGGAATTGCCGGGGAGGTGCTCCTCCAGGTCCAGATTCAGATTGGCCAGTGCGGTCCGTGGGTCACGCAGGGGCTCGAGCCACGGCAGCAGGTGCGTGATGCTCGTGGCTGCCAGGGCTGCCGGCACTCCCTTGCCGCACACGTCTCCCACCACCAAGCCCAGCCGGCCGGGCTCGCGCAGGAGCAGGTACAGGTCGCCCCCCACGTCCTGGGCGAACTCGATCTCCACGGCGAGGTCCACGCCCGGGACAACGGGGATTTCGGACGGCAAGGTCGCGAGCTGCATCGCGCGGGCCAGTGCCCGCTCCCGTTTGGCGCCGGCGCGCTCCAGTTCCCGCAGCTGGTTCTCGGCCTGGGTGGCCTGGTAGGCGCTGAACCAGTGCCGCATCCGCTCCATCAGCGAGCCGCTGAAACCGCCTGCAATCAGGAAATACGGGATGAGGTCCCGGAGGTCCGTCATGAGCCCGCCGGGACTGAATAGTGCCAGGAGGGTGGTGAAGCCTGCCGCTACCGCTCCGACCAGCAGGCCTCCCTTTCTCCCGTAGACCACAGCCGCCGCGAAGATGATCAGGTACATCTGCCCCAGAAACGGGCTGCTGGAGCCGCCGGTGTAGTGGGAGACCACGCCGACGAAGCCGAGATCCAGCGTCAACAGCGCGCCCAGGGGCACCCGGCGGATCGGCACGCGGTACAGCACTGCGAGGGACAGCAGGTTGTAGGCGAACAGCAGCCCCAGCACCAGCCGGGTGACCGGCGAAACGGGGGCCGCGCAGAGGAGCAGCGTTTCGACTGTCTCCGCGGCGACGAGTAGCCAGCGTCCGCCGATCATCCAGGAGCGGAAGCTCTCCAGCAATTCACCACGGTCCGTCCGTAGCGGTGGGGGAGCCGAAGCCATGGAGTCCACGTTTCTACCGGGATCGTGCGCAACGCCAGGCGCAGGACTCGCGTTCTCTATACCACCTGCCGGCCCATCCAAAGCGCCCCGCCCGGGGCGATCGCAGACGATGCTCACTGGCTCCCCCTTTGATGGTCGTGATGTCAGGAGCGGCAACGGGTGCCGGAGAGTTCCGGCCGAAAGCGCGCGGGCGGCATTCTCACATTAAGACAACTTCTAATCCCCGGAGGTGGGCGTGCGACCGGCAGTTCGAAGACGGGTCGGGTGGATCTTGATCGTCGGGCTCCTGCTCGTCGGAGTGGCGGAGCTGGGGACGGGGACCTTTACCACCCCGATGAAGCGGCGAGCGCGGCCCTCCGCCCGGCCGCGCAGCAAGACCGCGCAGAAAATCGTGGAGGGTGCCCGCGCCGAGGTAGAGCGCCGCGTTCGCTACGATGCCAGCTACCAGCTGCTTCGCTACCCCGGCGGCGATATCCCGGCCGACCGCGGCGCCTGTACGGACGTGTTGGTCCGCGCCCTTCGCCACGCGGGGTTCGACCTCCAGCAGTTGATCCACGAGGACATGCGCCGCAACTTCCGGCTCTACCCGCAGAAGTACGGCCTGCGCGGCCCGGACCCCAGCATCGACCACCGGCGGGCGTCCAACCACGTCGTGTTCCTCCGCCGACGCGCCAAAGAGCTGCCCCGTGCGACCCAGGGGTGGGGCGCGGACTCCTGGCAGCCGGGCGACCTGGTCTACTGGGGCGAAGACCGCGCGCTCTGGCATTGCGGCGTGATCTCGGACCGGCTGAACGCGAAAGGTCTGCCGCTGGTCATCCACAACATCGGCGGCGCCCGCGAGGAAGATGTGCTGAACATGGACCGCATCGCCGGCCATTTCCGCTA
>Ga0255338_1006227_pt1 | contig 10290 bp, 14 predicted proteins | sample MeOH1_35cm_T4_19_FD_203715 | JGI IMG/M metagenome (GOLD analysis project Ga0255338, IMG submission 203715) | Sandy soil microbial communities from University of British Columbia, Vancouver, Canada - MeOH1_35cm_T4_195 | ecosystem: Engineered > Artificial ecosystem > Sand microcosm > Unclassified ...
ATAAAAAATTTCAACGACAACTTAGAGCCTTGAATTCAAGGCCCTTTCCAGCCATTCGAACCACTGAAAATTTTATGTGCTAACGTCAGCTGCTGACCATAGCCAGATGTTAGTCGATTGTTTGATGCGCTCTAGCAAAGCCAAAAAATGAATAGTTTTTAATCTGAAATGCGAATTGCGCTAAGGAGTGCTAGAAGATGGCCCTATTTTCATGACGAGCAATTCAAGGTATGGTGGACAAAATTTCCGATCCCATCGGTACAAGCCAGCTTAATAATCTTGTCAACCGTGTTATCTGCTGTCAAAGAAAGTGCTGAAAAACATCTTAATTTCAAGAGAACCTTAACGTGGCCACATGAAAGTGGTTATCGTTTTGTTTTTCATGACAAGAATGACAAAAATAGAGAATTTATATTAACAGTCTTAGTTTTTGACGTGCCTAAGTAATATTCAAGGAAATATTACGACAGATTGATTGAGAGTTTAGTGTCAAGCTTCATCCATCAATGACGATGCCTTAATTCCAAGCGCATCAGCAATTTTCAGCAAATTCATAATAGCTAAATTGTGCTCACCTCTTTCAATCCCACCCATGTAAGAACGATCAATACCAGCTATCTCAGCTAGGGCTTCTTGAGATAAGCCTTGAGCCTACCTTGTTGCACGAATAGCAACCCCCAATCCAACAAGAGCAGGGTTCCCAGAGAATGATGGTGATTTTTTAGCCACGCATTCATGCTATAAGTTTGCCGTATTTGGAACCACGGGATAAGAATACCCATTCAAGCTAAAGCAAAGGCAATATACATGATAATTAAATGCATAGAATGTGGGCGCAAAGTAGCAACCTCGAGCAAAGCCTGTCCAAATTGTGGATGTAGTAGTCCTGTGCCATTTAAGTATCGTATGTTGGCGTTATTGTTTGTAATTCTGACATTTGCTTGGGTGCTTTAGCATAAATCCTAAGGGAACCTAAAAATGAAAAATAAAATAACTGAAGTCGTTGATGCATCATTCGAAGTCATTTCACCCACTTAAAGCAATCGTATGGTTGATATGGTGAAGGCATAGTCCAGGGAGGCGAGAAACCGTCACAAACCAGAATCCGCTGGTACTGTGTTCGACTCACAGAGGGGCCACCATATTAAGACGACTTAGGGAGAAATCTCTAGGTCGTTTTTGTTTTTGTAGGTTGTAGCAACAAAAGGCTACAAGTAATAACTTTACAATAGATTGATTTATATCAATTGGTTATCGTGATAAGTGTTGTAAATTCACCAAATGATAATTTCCCTTCAAATTACCAGCCATTCAAAGATCAGCAAGTGCTGAAACTCATTTTTTCTAGGGAAGTATGGGGCGCTTGGTTTGTACTTGTTTTAGGTATATTTGCAACTATTTTTGCCAGCATTCAAGTTAAGCAATATATTGAAATTGATGCTGTAAAACAGTTCACCTTCACCTGCGATCAAATTACACTTAAAATTCAAGAGAGGCTTGGAGGGTATGCGCAGTCTCTTCAAGATGGCGCAGCTCTTTTTTCTGTTTCCGGTAACGTTACCCGTCAAGAGTGGAAAGCCTATGTTGAAGCACTGCGTTCACAAAATAACCTGATTGGCGTGCATGGAATAGGATTTAACCAATTAATTCCAGCAAATAAACTGCCTCAGCACAATGCCAAAATTCGCGGGGAAGGTTTCTATGAATACGCGGTACATCCATCAGGCAACCGTAGTCTTTACACTCCCATTGCTTACATCGAGCCTTTCAGTGAAACCAATTTACGGGTTTTTGGATATGACACATTCTCAGAACCAGCAAGACGCCTTGCCATGGAGCAAGCACGTGATACTGGCAATCCTGCATTATCCAGAAAGGTTGTGTTAATTCAAGAAACGGTTCAAGGCCATCAATCAGGCATAGAGATTTATGTACCTGTCTATCAAAAAGGTTTTAGCTTAGGCACAATGCAACAAAGACGAGCGGCAATTATAGGATGGGTTTCAGCCCCCTACCTTATGAGTGAGTTGTTGGCCGGCATCCTTTCGGATTGGGCTAAGCATGAAGGTAAAGTGATTGGCTTAACAATCTATGACGGTTTAAAAGCAATGCCCGCTGCACAATTATTCGACAGTGACCCATCCAATATCCTAAATCCCAAGTCGCTATTTTATCAAAAGAGAAACATTAATTTTAATAATCATCAATGGTTGTTGGAATTTGGTCATATTTCGAAAGGGTCGGATATAAATTACATCAATGCTTGGATGACATTTTTTAGCGGAATTTTTATTAGTTGTCTATTATTCAGCCTGATGCTTTCAATTATTAGAACGCGTATTAATGCGTTGCAACTCGCGCAGAAACTTAATGAAGAACTTATACTGCGAGAACAATCATTACGAACAAGTGAAACCCATCTACGCCTAAGTCAGCAAAGTGGTGGTATCTGTACTTGGGAGGCGGACTTGATAAATAACACCCAAATATGGTCAGAGAACTGCGTGAATTTGTTAGGTTTTGCCATACCGCTCAACCCCACTTGGGAAGATTTTCTTGCACTAGTGCTTCCAGAAGATCGTCAGCATGTGATCAATGCCACGCAATCACATTTTGAACATAACACAAAATATGATGTGGAATATCGTGTAAGAACAGCAGAAGGCGAGACTCGTTGGATGCGCTCAACCGGGCAGGCCGAATACAATGCAGAAGGATGTCCAATAAAAATGAGAGGCATCGCTCAAGATATTACTGAGCGTAAACTAACAGATAATGCCCTGCGTATCGCTGCTATTGCCTTTGAGTCACAAGAAGGCGTTGTGGTGACTGATGCAAATAATCGTATTCTGCGTGTCAATTCTGCATTCATGACTATTACTGGCTACACGGAGGAAGAAGCCGTCGGTCAAACGCCGGCTCTATTGAGCTCAGGTCGCCAAGATAAAGCATTCTATAGCGAGATGTGGGAGCGCCTCAAACAAACTGGGGGATGGGAAGGTGAAATCTGGAATAAACGCAAGAGTGGTGAAATTTATCCAGAGTATCTAAAAATCACTGTTGTTAAAGATGCGGATGGCATGGTCACTAACTATGTAGCCTCTCTAACCGACATCACTATGAACCATGCTGCCGCTGATAGAATTAAATACTTGGCCTTCTACGACACGCTCACCCAGCTGCCCAACCGAAGGCTACTGCTCGATAGGCTGAAACAAGCCCGGACTTCCAGTGTGCGAAGTGGACAACAAGGCGCAATTCTGTTTATTGACTTAGACAACTTTAAAGCTCTAAATGATACCCTAGGACATGACATAGGGGATTTACTATTGCAACAAGTTGCAGCAAGGCTTACCGCCAATATCAGAGAGGATGACACTGTATCTCGCTTGGGCGGTGATGAGTTTGTGGTGATATTAGAAAATTTAAGCAAACAAGATGTTGAAGCAGCAACTTATACTAAAGATATTGCTGAAAAAATCCTTCTCTCGCTCAGTCATCCCTACCAGCTAAATAAGCACACTTATCACAGCACAATCAGCATTGGCGCTTCATTATTTAATGGACATGAACAAGACCCACAGGACGTGTTAAAACAGGCAGACATTGCTATGTATCAGTCTAAAACTGAAGGACGCAATACTCTGCGATTCTTTGACCCGAAAATGCAAGAAGCCATCAACGTTCGTGTGAACATGGAAAATGAACTACGCAAAGCGATTGAGAAAAATCAATTCCAATTACATTATCAGGTACAAGCAGACATTACGGGACAAGCATTAGGGGCTGAAGCGTTAATCCGTTGGCAACACCCTGAGCGTGGTGTAATTTCACCCTTTAACTTTATACCTCTAGCTGAAGAAACAGGGCTAATATTACCAATCGGTCAATGGGTATTAGACACTGCCTGCGCTCAACTTAAAATATGGCAACAAAACCCACTGACCCAAGACCTTGTAATCGCCGTTAATGTCAGTGCAAAGCAATTTCATCAAGTCGACTTTATAGAAAACGTCCAAGCTTCCTTACAACGCCATAACATTAACCCGAAACGACTCAAGCTGGAACTTACCGAAAGTATGTTGGTAAAAAACATCAACGATATCATAGCCAAAATGAGCGCACTGAAAAAAATAGGCATTAGCTTCTCACTAGATGACTTTGGCACGGGTTATTCCTCTTTGCAATATCTGAAAAAATTACCACTCCATCAATTAAAGATAGACCAGTCGTTTGTGCGAGATATTTTAATAGACAGCAGTGATCGAGCGATTGTATGCACTATCATTAATATGGCACGTAGTTTGGGCATTGAGGTGATAGCTGAGGGGGTGGAAACACTAGAACAAAAACAATGCCTGTTAGATAACGGCTGTATGTATTATCAAGGCTATTTGTTTGGGAAGCCTTTGCCGGTTGAGGCGTTTGAGGCGGCACTTAAACAAAGCTGATTGCAGGTAGATGTTAGCTTTGGGGATTTTTCCGCCATCTGTTGAAAGTTGGTGAACTTCCGTAGTGGGTCGTGAGTGACGATTTTCAGAGTCTGCTACTGAGAAGTCCAATTATAATATCTTGCTAGTTTCCAGATTCACCAAGCAATGACGATGCCTTAATTCCAAGCGCATCAGCAATTTTCAGCAAATTCATAATCGTTAAATTGTGCTCACCTCTTTCAATCCCACCCATGTAAGAACGATCAATGCCAGCTAGCTCAGCTAGAGCTTCCTGAGATAAGCCTTGAGCCTGTCTTGCTGCACGAATAGCAGCGCCCAATCCAACAAGAGCAGGGTTCCCAGAGAATGATGGTGATTTTTTAGCCACGCATTCATGCTATAAGTTTGCTGTATTTAGAACCACGGGATAAGATACCCTAAATTGGTCTTAGTAACAGAACTAATCTATTAACTCACTATAAGGAAATCAATATGCACAGAACAATAATAGCTTTAGCCTTACTTATCAGCGCATGTAGCAGCCCTGAATCAGATGCAAAAAAAGCAGTACTTAATCAATTGACCGATCCTGATTCTGCAAAATTTGGAGAATTTACGTTGGTTAATGAGCATGGCGCCTGTTTAGCAGTTAATGCAAAAAACAAAATGGGCGGCTATACGGGAGAGCAGCAAGCTATTTTAATGCGAGGTGACAAGGACAGAGGTAATAAAGAGTGGCAGGTGACTGACTTCTCTAAACTCAGTCATGAAAATTGTGTAACTGCTATCAGTCAAGTTGACTTTTCAGCGTTAGGAGACGCCGATTAATCATTTTTATACGAACAAACTAATTTATTTGCAATTACAAAAGGGAGAAGCTAATGACGTGGTGGATGTGGTTAATTGTAGTACTGGTTGTGCTTGGCATGTTTGGAAAAAATAAAGAACAAGCTGAAAGAAAAGAAGCGGAAGAAGAGGCTCTAAAACGTAGAAGGGAAGCAGAAGATTACATTATGAACAGTGGTGATTTGGAAGCCATCAAAATGTTAAAACTTGCTCAGGCCAATCCTGCAAATTATACCCAATCTCTTTCTAAAGGTATGAACAGCGGAAACGATACCCTTAAAACAGCATTAGGTGTCATGACTGGGGTGGTGGCAGGTAACATGATTTCACAAGCAATTAACACTGCTGCTATATCTAATGCATTAGAAGAAATGAAAACTAATTTGGATAGCACGTTTGATAACTTAACTGATTCTGAAGCAAGCGCAGACATAGACTCGGACTCAAGTGACTATGAAGTTTAACTAACCCAAAATTTTTAACACTACTCGCCCGTATGCCACTCGGTATGCGGGCTTTTTTACGTCCATGAGTAGCGAATTTTTAACCATCTTATATGAAGTACAAGTTCTATATATTTCAACCCAAGGAGTCAAAACATGACAAACAAAGACGTCAACAAAGTACCTCCCCAAGTATCACGCATCATAAAAATAGCAACATGCCCGACCTGTTCCGGTAAGGCCACACTGACTTATCATTTCGGTTGCAATGACGATAAACTGGCTTATATCCGCATCGTTGCCAATTCCGGCGGAGGCCTCTTCAGTGATGAATGGGTAAAGCTTGCAGATATTCAGGCAGCATTGAATGGTGCGCCACTTCCGGTAACCTCTTTCCCCCTAATCAAGTTGTTCATCGGTAAATCAGTCAATACGCCCGGCTTTCTATTGGCTGTGCTGAAACATGAAGGCTTGGTGAAATTGCTGGAAGGCAAGATACGCGGCTATGAAAAGTTAGACCCAGCGCCGTTTATTCTTGAACTGGATAAACTGGTTTCTTCAGACGTAAATCTAAAACCTGAGTCAGTTCCGACCATCAAAAAAATCTCACCAACACTCCCGCCTAAAAAATCCAAACTGGCATAAACGCCAATCCCGAGTAATCCATAAACTCCAAAATTCACTCCGATGTAGTAGAAGTCCGTTGCTCTCAAAAATCACCTAGCCATAACACCAAGCCAGACAAGGGTCTTTCAGCTTCGCAATGAAGCAAACAAGTTATACCGAGCTTATACCGACCCAAATTCTAAATTTTTACCTGATTTTTAACCCAAATGGAGTCCCTCATGGAATTCATCACATTAACTGTGATTACTTTTCTGTGCCTGCTTTCCGAGACCACCCGAAAGTTTGGCATTGTTTTATTCATCCTGCTGTTTTTAGCATTTCCGCTCACATTTATCTCACTCGCAGCAATCACGATTCATTTTATCAACCGTCACAAACATAAAAGGACAAAACATTATGTACCACCAACATTACCTAGAAGCCGTTGAAATTGTACTTTCCTGGGATTTACCAGAAGAAGCGCTAGCCGATGCCATCAATCAACAATTCTCATTAATCACACACCGATCAGGAGACGTCAATGATCAAGATTCATCACTTCAATGAAGCTTGCCAGTACTACACACGGCATAAGATCAGTTTCAGGTTAGTACAGGATCAGGCCGCTGTCATGCTAGGTCTTTGCCAAAACCCACACCCATCAGTCAGCAACGCACTTGAAATTACCCAAGCAGATATTGATTGGCTCATGCAGCAACCCGAAGCAATTCAGGACTATAGCGATTATTTGGGCGGTTACGTCTATGTCTGCGAAACAGCAGATGACCTATTGCAAATTCATGGCTGCGACTTTGAATGGGCGGAGGCGCATGATGGCAACTGGCCTAATGTCACCGATATCACAATGTCGTGGGATGCCTGCAACTATCTGGACGAATCAGCCGGTGATCCGCAATGGGTCATTTTTCTGCTGTGCTGGAATAATGCGGGTGGCCCAGTCTATTACGTGCCCAGGCATTTATGGCAGCAGGCCAGAGTCGCTGAGCATATTGAAGCGAATAATCCTGCCTCGAATACCTGAGTGCAACGCTCAGCTGTTTTTTCTCTGATCTACCTACCACCCCCACCCACCACCAAAGCTCAATAGGCTAAAAACGATCCGGCACCATGCGGAGGATTTTGCACGTCTGTTGCTTATGGGGGGGAGGGGTGGCACTTAAATTTAATCTTAAGGAATTTTAATCATGACACTATCAACTATTACCCGTCATAAAGTGAGTGACAAACAACGTATTCAACATACCGCTGATTTATTTGGTATCCGTTTTCCCCTAAACATTGAACCCGCTGTTTATTCAATTGCTGGCAATATTGCATCTGAATACAATGGGGCTTACTGGGAGTTTTATGCATTAAGCAACGGCGGCTTTTATATGGCACCATGCTCAGGTAAGTCTTATCAAGTCAGTTGTGAAAACGGCTATGAAGGAACGTTATCAGCTGATGCATTAGGCATTACGGCTTGTCTGTATGCCTATAGTCATTTGAGTTTCAGCAGCAATGAAGCTTTCGCTGAAATATGCGCTAATCATTATCACTGGTTGCGTGCGTATATGCTGGAGCATGCAGAAGCCTCAAAGATTCTTGGCGCTATCGATTAAATAGAAAGGGCATCATGAAAAGTAAATATTTGCATAAGACTTTAGTTGCCAGTGCTTTGTTGATATTTGTTTTAAATTTATCAGCTGGCGAGGCCAGGATATATCAACAAGACTCGTCTGGAAATACGCAATATCACAAGCCATCTGCGGTCATTCAAAATGATGGCCGTATTATTGAAACTGACTCTGTAGGCAACAAGCAGTATCACAAACAGCAGTATCAGATTAAGGATGGTAAGGTTTACCAGACGGACTCAGTCGGTAATATCCAATATCACAAACCGCATGGGGTGATTAAGAAGTAGTTTTCATATTGATGTCAGTCTGTATGAGTAAGACTCTAGGGCGGCTGTGATTTTACAGCCTAACCCTAATTTTTTTTTGCGACTCGACGCACAGACGGATTGACGATGATTACCTTGTAAGACTAATTAAGCTGTATAGAAGATTAGCGTCGATTTGGCCTATCCAGGAAAAGTACATTTAGTTATTGTCGTATTCATCTAGAAATGCACTACTTGGGGTGTCTATATCTTCAACATCATGATAGTAACTTTTGGAGTCATCAAAACTTTCATGTTTAGCGCTTTCTTCAGCTCTCTTAACGGCATTTTTTCTATCATCGATTAATTTAAATCTGTGTTTATATCCATCAGCTTTATTAAATGGTAGAAATGCATCATCTGATAACCCGGTTAGTTTTTCGAGCGATCTTCTTAGCCTTGCAATGGCTGTTTTACTCGCTGGACTAGGATTTTCGCCTGATCCGCCTGGAAATTTCTCTTTTTTACTGAGTCCTATCAATATTCCACCTATCATATTGGGCTCAAGTTTGCGGGTCCCCATCAAATCAACATCCATAAAAGAAGCGAATTTGAAGTTGCCTTTACCTATTTGATAACCCAACCTGTAGCCTGCATAAATTTTGATTGTGACATCCTCCCAAGTAGGCAATTTTGTATTGATCGCTGGGTTTGAATTTTCATGCACAGAACCTGTTTTATTTGGAATCACTATACCAAAACGGTCAAAAGCCCATTCACTCAAACTATCTAGCGTTACGAGCGGATTTTCATCAGTAGAGTTGTCTGCACATTCAATCAGCGTATCTTCAGTATAGACCGCGTCCTCAAAAAGAGATTCTTTAAGCAACAGGGCTAGGTTATGCCTGTTCGCACATGCTTTCATGCGGTTCTCAAGAGCCTTTAGCTGATATTTGTCATTCGCAGAGGCGTTTTCATATTCCACAGTAGCTTCTTCTAAAAAAGCTTCCGTCATGCTCAGAACAGTTTCACCGGCTGGGATGAAATCCATATTGATCATCAGTGCCACAGCTTCTTCAACGGTAAGTGATGTGTTCAATCTCAATGTCCTTTAAATGGCGTGTTGCTACCTTGCTATTGCTTAAATATCTATCCATATCCTGACGCATTTTACCTTGAATGTTACCAGTAACCTTATGTTTGTATGTTGATTAGTAAAAATTTTAACTTATTGATATTTATGTGAATTATTCAAAATCAATACTGCTTATATCCTAAAAATTGTTACCAGTAACGTATATACATTAAGAGGTGCTGTGTTGGAATTACTTACTAACCAGCCGCCATCTCTTAAAACGTGAATCCAGCATCAAGTTGGAATCGTAAATTTACTTGCAAATATTTTAATTTTAAAAGGTATTAACAAATGAATATTCAAACCAATTTATATCCATCAGCAAATGGCTTTGTGCTCATTGATAACCACATGGTCCCATTCGAATTTTTAAAGCGATTACATGATGAAGTTTTTGGGTGGTGCTTTGGGCCGGACGATGTATCTGCATTAGAGGACAATTGTAGTGATGATTTCTGGGCGTCTTTAAGTGAAAACCAACGCAGTGTATTTGGCCCTTGCCTGCTTATTCTTATTGAGAACGGCTTGGTACGTGACTTTTATAAACACAATAAATAGCTAGTACTGGTGGCGCTAGCCACTTCTATAAAAGCCCGAAATTACCTATCGGGCACTATTTCTTAATGGCTCATAAAGAAATTTTATGGCTTACGTTATTAAAGGAACGCATCATGCAGAAAAATAAACCAGCAGGGCTGGCACCACCGGCCACCACATCTACTAAAGCATTAGATGCCGCCGCTTTGTGGGAGGCAACTAAAGCAGCTAATGCATCAGCAAAAGCAACTGACAAGGTTGTTGAAATAAACGCCTCACTGTTGAGTTGCACTCAGAATTGACCCACCTAGCGATATAAATTGCACTAGAAACTGACCCACGTACCGATACTATTCTGCTCAACCTATGAGCAGGAGAATGGGAGTGATCACCGTGGAACTATTA
>Ga0255338_1006228_pt1 | contig 10288 bp, 10 predicted proteins | sample MeOH1_35cm_T4_19_FD_203715 | JGI IMG/M metagenome (GOLD analysis project Ga0255338, IMG submission 203715) | Sandy soil microbial communities from University of British Columbia, Vancouver, Canada - MeOH1_35cm_T4_195 | ecosystem: Engineered > Artificial ecosystem > Sand microcosm > Unclassified ...
CATGTTGAATGATTACATGCCGGATCCAGAGTTTGAGTGGGGTCACGACCCACACTTCGTGACAAATTGTCCTGAACAGCCTGATCACCTCTGGCAGCAGAATCACTGTGGTGTGTTTTACAGTGATAATGGAGCAAGCAGTTGGAAGAAGGTCAGCATGCCCGATCTTGGCGTGAATTTTGGCTTTCCTATCGTTGCTGATGAAAATGATGGTCGTACAGCATGGGTCGTACCGGCTCGCGCGGATTCAGAAAGGATGGCGATAGATGGCGGTTTATTTGTTGCGCGAACTACTGATGGTGGGCAGACATGGCAATGTTTTCGTAAAGGCTTGCCGCAAGACAATGCTTACGACATCATCCTGAGACATGGTCTTGATGTATCAGGGGATTGCCTATGTTTTGGAAGTTCGACTGGAAATGTTTATCTGTCTGAAGATCGTGGTGAAACATGGCGATGCCTAGGTAATAATTACCCGCCAATTTACTCAGTGCGATTTGGCTGAATAGCATGCCACGTGTAGAAATGACGCAGCATCTTTATCAGTTCTTCCCACAGTTAAAGAACTGCATCATAACTGTGCCACCCGGGTCGGTCGCCGAAGCATTAATTGCAATTAACGAAATTGCTCCAGGTTTTTGCGATTACGTGCTTGATGAACATGGTGCTTTACGTAGACATGTGAATCTTAGTATTAATAACACGATCGTAATTGATAAAACAAAACTTTCTGATCATGTCCCAGATGACGCAACAATTTATATTTTTCAGTCATTAAGTGGTGGCTGAGCCTAGCAGGTGAGATGCTGAATGTGTCTGAGGAATAATATTATTTACTTCCTATTCTTGGTAGTTTCGGAACATGTTGCTATTCCTGAACAGCCCATAAATGCCAGCTTCAATCACTTTATAAACTGTATTCGTTGCGAATCAATTTTAAGCTGATTTTTTGCGATGATGACTCTTAAGAGCGCAACACTTTAGTACGTATTTTAGTTATAAAAATAGGGTAGGCGTAGTATTGCTATCGCACTGGAATAGTTGATGTTAATCGTAAAAAGGCCGCTTCCAGCCCGAAGCGGACACTCAAAGTTCGGTATATAAGTTCGGTATATAGTAAAGTTCAATAAATCCTGCTTGAAGTGCTTTAGGGCTGACTCAATTGTACCTTTAAAGCGTAATCCTGTACTTCAATCCCAATCTCTTCCGTCTGCCCAATAGCTATGAGTTTGAAATTTTCTACATATTGATTTGCAATAGCAGAAGCAAAGTCTGTGCGATTTTCATCTGAGGTTTCATCCCCAAGTTGAAATGTCCCCCAATGTATTGCAATAGATTTGACTGGATTTAAGTCTCTGTGTGCCTGTACAGCCTCGCTTGGGTTCATGTGTTCGAAACGCATGATGTTGCGGGGTTTGTAAGCTCCTATGGGCAAAGCCGCCAAATCGATATGACCGACTTTTTGTGAAATTTGTTTAAATAGTTCTGCTTCATAAGCGGTATCGCCAGCAAAATAGAATTTCTTGCTGGCGTATTCAACTATCCAGCCTCCCCATAAAGTTTCGTTCTTATTTGTGAATGCTCTACCACTTGAGTGTTGTGCTGGTACAAATACAAATTCTGCATTACCTAGCTTTATTTCGCCCCACCAATTTAGCTCTTCTACTTTTGCATCAGCAACATTGGCTTTAAACCAAGATTTTAAACCTAGCCCTGTTAAAAACAATGGGCTGCCATTTTCTTGTTTGGCGAGGTTTCTTGCAGTTTGTAAATCAAGATGATCATAATGATCGTGCGAAATCAGAACAATATCAATATGAGGTAAATCTTTCATATCTAACGGAAGCGGAACTAAGCGTTTAGGTCCTAGCGGTGGAGTAGGTGTGGCATATTGACTAAAAACTGGATCTGTTAATATCCACAATTCTCCAGCTTTAATCAATATCGTATCATGTCCAAGCCACGTTACAGAAAAGTCATCATGCTCCAATTGCGTCATAGAAACTGATAATTTTTTAATACTATTTGCATCTGCTTTCTTATTGGTTACCTGTACCCAGGCTCGGTGTAGCATATAGCCAACTGAGGCACGTGATTTGGTGTCATTTGGCTGCTCGAACAAATTTATATAACGCACTTGCTTCAGGCTTGTATTGTTATTGGCATATACAATCACACTAACTAATAAAATCGCTATAAATAAAATGTATTTGATCATAGAGCCTCTCATTGTTACCTAGGCCAATTTTTTAAAGCGAACTCGACGATTTGCATGAGCTCTTCTTTTGATGCCCCGCTACTTACTTGTACGGACATTCCTTGATGTAATGTGGATAGAAACTTAGCTAAAGTTTCGGCGTTAGTATCAGTAGGCAAGTCGCCTTCTTTTTTTGCTTTTTCAAAACGTTTTGCTAATAGATGCTCATATGAATATCTATATTTGGCTAATAAATCTTTAACCATAAGGCAGTCTGCACTGTCAGATAGTGCGGCTTGTACAATTAAACAGCCTTTTGGATGTTTCTTGTCCGAGAAGAATTCTACTGCTTTAATCAAAAAACTTTGTGCTACTTCATAAGCTGTAGGTTGATTTATTGCCTCTTGTATAAATGCAACTGGGCCAGCAACATACCTTGATAGGGCCTTCTTGAATAATTCTTCCTTATTACCAAAGGCAGCATATAAGCTTGGTTTGTTAATACCCAATGTTTCTGTTAGCTCAGCTATAGAAGTACCTTCATATCCTCTTTTCCAAAAGATTTCTAAAGCTTTATCCAAGGCTTCATCCATATCAAAAACTCTAGGGCGGCCTCGTAGCTTATTAACTTTTTCTAGCATAATCTATCTCTTTATTTATTAATGTACCAATTGTTACAGAAATATGTTGACAACGCAATATGTATTGAATTACATTTATGTACCGTTCGGTATTTTATTAATTGGATAAGGAATTACAAATGAACAAATTCTTAAAATCTTTAGTTTTGATAGCCACAACATTTTCAGTAGTTGAGTCAGGTGTGGCATTGGCCGCAGAAAAATTAGAAACTGCATCTACCAAATATGTAGAGGCTAATGGTGTGAAATTTTCATATCGCACATTAGGCCCTAAATCGGATGTTCCTTTAATACTTCTACAACACTTTACGGGCACTATGGATGCCTGGGATCCTGCAGTTGTAAATGCTTTAGCTAAATCTCGAACTGTTATAGTGTTCAATAATCGCGGTGTCGGTGCTACCAATGGTGTTGTTGCAGACAATGTTTCTCAAATGACCTCAGATGCGTATGCTTTCATTCAAGCATTAGGTTTCAAAAAAGTAGATTTGCTTGGTTTCTCAATGGGTGGATTCATTGCGCAGCAATTAGCTGCTCAACATCCGGACTTGATCAATAAAGTGATTCTCGCTGGCACCACTCATCAAGGCGGTAGTAATAATTTAATGCAAGTTTTAGGTGAGGCGTTTTCTAGACAAAATGCACCTGACCCACGTGATTACTTATTCTTCTCGCAATCTGAAGCAGGCAAAAAAGCTGCGAGCGAATTTTTATCAAGAGTATATGCAAGAACAAAAGACCGTGACCCAGAAAGCGGTAAAGAAATTGCTGATGCTCACGGTAAAGCGCTGATTGTTTTTACCAGCACACCAGACCCAGAATTCAAGACACTCAAAGCCATCCATCAACCTGTTTTAGTAGTAACTGGTAGTAATGACACGATGCTGCCAACCGCAGGTTCGATTACTTTATACAAGCAATTAAGTAATGCTCAATTGATTTTATATCCAGATTCTAATCATGGCTCCATTTTTCAATATCACGACTCATTCGTTAATTCAGCAGACTTTTTCTTAAGTCATTAAAGTTAAGTTGGCCACAACCTAAGGGCTGTGGCTATTAATTGTTAATCAATAATCTGAAAGTGATAAACAAAATGAAATCACTAACCCAAACATACGTACCAGTTGTAAAAGTCGCGCCCAGTGCTTGGCAGGTATTTACAGTTGCGAGTATCGCTATTTTTATGGCATCTCTGGATAGCACCATTCTCTATGCGGGGTTCAACAATATTTTAAATAGCTTTCCAAATTCAAAGGCTACTGATTTATCTTGGGCTATGAGTGGTTATTCGATCGTATATGCTGCAATGCTAATCCCTGCCGGTGGAATAGCAGACAAATATGGCAGAAAAAAGATCTTTATGCTGGGTACACTTTTGTTTATTTCAGCTTCATTTGCATGCGGAGCATCGCCCAGCGTTTTTTGGTTAATTGTAGCAAGAGTATTTCAATCAATTGGTGCTTGTTTGCTAACACCTGCAGCACTGGCCTTGGTGCTTGATGCATTCCCTAAAGAGAAGCGCATGATTGCGATGGGTGCATGGGGAGCAGTAGGCGCCTTAGCGGCAGCTTTAGGCCCTGGCATCGGGTCATACATTATTGATGTCGGTGGGTGGGAGTGGGCCTTTTTCATCAATATTCCCATTGGATTACTTTGCATTTGGCAAAGCTCAAAAATATTACACGAATCAACTCAGCCCAGAGACAAAATGCGCATGGATTGGATTGGCATGTTGCAACTGATTATTGGTGTTGGTGCCATTGCATTTGGCATTGTTGAAATGAAGTCGCCTGATTGGAACCATTTAGAGCTCATTGGGATTATTGTTCTCGGGTTTGCAATCATTTTAAGTTACATCCCTTGGGCAAAATTTAATCCGGAACCACTGTTTGAGCTTAGCCTGTTTAAAAACAAAACATTTATGTATGCAAATCTGGCTGGCATTACTTTTGCGATCGCTTTTTCTATCATGTTCTTTTCATTCTTTTTTTGGATGAAAAATATTTGGCATTTCGATCAAACATTAGCAGGTGCTGCAATTATGCCAGGCCCTTTAGTAGTTGTTCCTACAGCAATATTATCAGGAAGAATTGCATCAAAAATAGGCCATCGGCCAATGTTACTCACTGGTACAGTTTTATATGCTTTGAGCGGTTTATGGTTTTTATTAATTCCCGACGCAAATCCTAATTATCTAAGAGACTGGCTGCCAGGATTGCTTGTTAATGGCATTTCTATAGGATTGGTGATGCCATCTTTATCAGCTGCGGCAGTATATGCTTTGCCTCCGAAAGACTATGCAGTTGGCTCAGCAATCAACCAAGCGATGCGGCAAATAGGCACAGTAATAGGTGTGTCTATAACCGTACTTTTCTTAGCAAAGTCTCAACTGACAGTAACAGACTTTAAACCCACCTATTTAATACACATTGCATTAGCTCTGATAACCGCATTCTTGTGTATGCCAATTAAGACTCACCCCAAACACTCTATAACAGCTAAGTAGCAGAAAACATAAGGCCTTTATGATGAAAATAAATGTCGTTATAAATGTTGGAAGGGTTGTGAGCCTGCTTCCAAAATTATCAAGTGAGTATTAAAAAATGCAGTTCCTAATTAACTATAAATGGAGAAAGAAATGGAAAATGTACCAAAAGACTTAAAGTTTAACGGTGAAGAACTTTTTATCAAGCTTGCGGATGGTGAAGTATTGAGAGTAATTAAAACTGGTCATGGCGAGCCACTTGTCTTGATGCATACAATAAGGACGCAAATTGAATTTTTTAGTGAGCTGATCCCATTTTATGCAAAAAACTATACTGTTTATGCTGTTGATTTGCCAGGGCATGGGCAATCTTCCATCAATAAGGAAATTAACTATGATGAACCATACTTAAGAAAATCTATGATTGATCTAATCAACAAGTTGGGTCTTGAGAAAATCACACTAGTTGGTGAGTCGATTGGCGCGACTCTTTCATTAACGATTGCAGCCTCTATTCCAAATAAAATTAAACAGGTTATTGCAGTCAATACCTACGACTATGAAACCCGTTATGCTGACGGGATTAGAAGAGGTAATTTTATTGCTAACTTTATGATGTGGAATTATTCAATTCCCATTAATGGTGCCATATTCGCAGCTTTGGAAAATCTATTTTTCTTAAGCCTAGTGATGAATGGCGGGGTAACTAATATTAAAAAAATTCCAACGTGGTTAATGAAAATTTTTGATCAAACAGGACATAGACCTGGATATGGCTATTTAGGAAGGAATATATTAAAAAACTGGAAAAGTTGGGCACAAGCTCCTGTTAATTATCAACAGATTAGTAGCCCAGTCACATTAGTCTATGGTGAAAATGACTGGTCTACTAAAGAAGAAAGATCGCGTACTTTAAATAAAGTACCGAATGCTAAATTTGAAACGATTGCTAACTCTGGTCACTTTCTAAGTGTGGATAATCCTATTGCACTTAAACAGGTTGTTACTAAGCACTTAATTACATAATGGAAGAAAAATAAGATGAAGCAAACTTTGATAATAATTTTTGAAGGTCATCAAAGCGGCTAATCAGTTTGGTAATTCATTTGCCTAATTAAGTGATAGCTCAAATTGCCACTCTTAATTGCAGAAACTGCTAAATAGAAATTATATTTGCATTTAATGACGACCATCATATATGATGGTCGTCATGAAGCAAGAAATTAATAAACAAATGGCATCCAATCGTAAGGAAATCACGCATACGCGCATTGTGGAAACCGCTGCCCGGGCAATCCGTAGAAGTGGTTACGATGGAACGGGTGTAGCCGACATCATGAAAGAAGCAGGGCTCACGCACGGAGGGTTTTACGCTCATTTTGCATCCCGTGATGCAATGCTTGCGGAAGCTGCAGATCGAGCAGGGGAGGAGACAATTGCTATTGCAAAAAGAATATTTTCTGAAGTTCCCGATGATCAGGCTTTGCAGGCACTGATAAAAGTTTATTTATCTAATGAGCATATGGCTAACATTGAAACAGGGTGCTCTTTAGTAGCCCTAGGATCGGAAATGCCGCGCCAAGCGCCAGATGTAAAAAAGGCCTCAACTTGCCGTATCAAGGAAATGATAGCACTTATTGAAAGTAAATTATCAGACCAGCCAAATGCGCGTGCAAAAGCGCTAGTAATGTTATCAACCATGGTTGGAACATTACTATTAGCCCGTGCGGTTGAAGACCCTGAACTTAGTGAAGCTTTCCGCCAAGCGGCTTTAAAACAATACGATGCCAAAGAATGATTAATTTCTTATTAAACGCTTTGGCTTTTTTTTGACCATAAATATGATGACTATCATATTTACCAAGAGTGTTTTTACTAACTTAATTTAAAGGAGAGAAATATGAAAAGTAAGATTGCAATTGTGACAGGTGCCTCATCAGGAATCGGTGAGGCAACAGCAGAGTTACTAGCAAATTCCGGGTACAAGGTCTATGGGACGAGCCGCAAAGGTGTATCAGCTACAAAACGTTCATACAAGATGATTGCGCTGGATGTAAATAACGAAGAATCTATAGAAGCTGCCTTAAAAGAAATAGTGCAAATTGACGGCAGGATTGATCTGGTAGTTAATAACGCAGGCTTCGGTGTGGCACCTGGTGGTGCCGAAGAAAGCTCTATTGAACAAAGCAAGATGATATTTGATACCAACTTTTTTGGGATTGTCCGCATGACACGTGCTGTTGTGCCCTACATGAGAAAACAGGGCGAAGGCCGAATTATCAATATCGGTTCCATCCTTGGGCTTATACCGGCGCCTTACATGGCAACCTACGCCGCTACCAAGCATGCGGTAGAGGGGTTTTCAGAATCGCTAGACCATGAATTGCGAACAAGAGGAATACGTGTTTCTGTAGTTGAGCCTGGTTATACCAATACGCAGTTTGAAGCCAATACACAAGATGTGGACTCAAAATTAGATGAATACACGATTGCGCGAAAAGCGCTCGCAAAATTAATTAAAATCGCAGTAGCAGGCGGTGATGACCCCAAAATCGTCGCCAATGTTGTTTTGAAAGTTGCGAATGCCAAGCATCCTAAACTGCGTAATGCTGCTGGGAAATTAGCTTGTCGCTTGAGTTTTTTGAGAAGGTTTGCGCCTGCTGCATTGGTGGATATCGGCATTCGCAAAGAGTTAAAACTTGACTCACTCGACAAAATAGCTAGTCAACCATAGGAGACCATCATGAAATCATTATCTTTTTACCGACTTTCAGTTTTTAGTTCAATCCTATTTACAGCATTGTCTATTATCTTGATGTTTGCACCAATTATGATGCTATCAGCCTGGGGAGTGGAATTAACGGATTCGGTAGGGTTGGTTACCAGACGAATAGCAGCACTCTACGCTGGCATCGCTGTGATGTATTTCTACGCAAGGAATGCAGCGCATTCAGCAACCCGTACAGCGCTCATAGTTGGGACCATTACTGCCTGCTTAATATTAGCGCTTCTTGGTGTTTATGAATTTATTGCAGGGCATGCGTCGGGTGGCATACTAATATCTGTCCTGATTGAAATCGTTCTTGTACTGGCGTATCTGTATGTTGGCGCGCGCAAGAATTAAATATTATCAAAACATGGGAATACATAATGAAAGCACTTATCTTAAAGCGATATGGCAAAGCTGATCAGCTTGAGTTCGCCGATATCGCACGGCCTACGGTCAAGCCCGACGAAATACTGGTGCAGGTGCATGCCGTCGGCCTGAACCCGGTCGACAACATAATTCCGACAGGAGCGTTCAAACCCTTTCTTAAGTTGCAGCTACCGGTTACTATGGGCAGCGATTTGGCGGGTGTTGTGGTGGAGGTTGGCAATCGCGTGACACGATTCAAACCGGGTGACTCCGTTTTTGCCAGCATATTCGACCTAGGTTCGGGAGCGCTTGCTGAATTTGCTGTTGTGCCCGAGAGTGCTGCGGCGATCAAACCGGAAAGTCTGAACTTCGTACAAGCGGCTTCTATCCCGATGGTGGGACTCACATCGTGGCAAGCACTTAAAGAGCGGGCACATCTCCAAGCAGACCAAAAGGTGTTCATACCTGCGGGTTCCGGGGGCATAGGCACGTTCGCAATCCAGTTCGCAAAACACCTCGGAGCAAAAGTGGGAACGACCACTAGTACGGCTAATGTGGATCTGGTCCAACGCCTAGGCGCAGATGAAGTGATTGATTACAAGAAACAGGCGTTCGAGAATGTGCTGCAGGGATATGATGTAGTGCTAGGTACCATCAGGGGCGACGGAATCGAGAAATCTCTTCGGATTTTGAAACCAAAGAGCAGGGTTGTTTCGCTCATCGGCCCGCCGGACGCTGCGTTCGCTCGTGCCAGAGGCATGAACTTCCTTATGAAGTTCGTGTTCTGGTTGATTAGTAGCAAGATAATTCACCAAGCTAGGAAGCTTGGCATCGAGTATTCATTCCTGTTCGTTCATCCCGACGGTCACCAGCTCGCAAAGATTGCTAAGCTTCTTGATACGGGGGAAATACTACCGGTGATCGACAAGGTATTTTCGTTCGATCAAACAAAAGAGGCGCTTGCCTATCTTGAAAAAGGCCGAGCCAAGGGAAAGGTGGTTGTAAAGGTTAACAGTAGCGTTGTGCTATAAATGGTAGTTTTAAATATTTTACACATCATCTTGCATACGTCTTTTATCAAAGATATAAAGTAGGGGGAGATATTAGTGCTACGCTGAACGTTGCAATCATCTAAAACCTTGGCATCGAACAATGCCAGCTTATGAGGCTAGACGCCTACATAAGCGTCTAGTGTGATTTGAGTGTCGTCCAGTCTGACTGTCGTTTGGAAACTCTCTAACGAAAAAAGACAAGATATAGAACAATAATCAGTACTACAGTACCTATGCCGATATACATTTTTCACCTCCATCTCATAGCTCACCCTCTGTGAGGGTAATTAGCACGAGTTTATCAATTGCATTCAAGCATTTGCCCATGTTGATGTCCGTGCGTCAGCACACGTAACATTCTTTAATTAATCGCAGTTACTTGTCGTATTAAAGTTGTCTATCTTTAATACGCGATTTTCTGCTGATTAATGCCTGATGAAATTTATTAACTTCGTATAATGTATATTATGTAAAATTAATGCCAAGTCATTAGCCAGGAGTCAAAGTCGCTTACAGGCATTGGCTTTGTAATGTAATAGCCTTGCCCATAATCGCAACCCATATCATTTAACAAATCCCATGTGTCTATATTCTCGATACCCTCAGCCACCACTTTTAGGCCCATATTGTGCGCAAGCTCGATAGTAGAATTCACGATAATGCGGTCATTTTCATTTTGCTGCATGTGCATAACAAATGACTTGTCAATTTTGAGTTCACTCACGGGCAGCTCTTTTAAGTAAGCCAAAGAAGAATATCCTGTTCCGAAATCAT
>Ga0255338_1006229_pt1 | contig 10287 bp, 8 predicted proteins | sample MeOH1_35cm_T4_19_FD_203715 | JGI IMG/M metagenome (GOLD analysis project Ga0255338, IMG submission 203715) | Sandy soil microbial communities from University of British Columbia, Vancouver, Canada - MeOH1_35cm_T4_195 | ecosystem: Engineered > Artificial ecosystem > Sand microcosm > Unclassified ...
ATCCGGGAAATCGGCCGCGGCAAGGAAGGCGCGCGGTCGCTGTCGCGCGTGCAAGCGGCCGATCTGTTCGGCCAGGTACTCGACGGCACGGTCACCGACCTGGAGATCGGCGGCTTCTGCCTGGCCATGCGCATCAAGGGCGAAACGCCGGAAGAGATGGCCGGCTTTCTCGATGCCACCCATGCCCGTCTGCAGCACGTGCCGGCACAGCAGCCGGTGGTGGTGGTGCCGAGCTACAACGGCGCGCGCAAGCTGCCCGGCCTGCTGCCGCTGCTGGCCCTGCTGCTGGCGCGCGAGGGCTTGCCTGTGCTGGTGCACGGCACGCCCACCGAGTCGGCCCGGGTTTACACGTCAGAAGTGCTTTCAGCGCTTGATACTCCTGCGCAGACAGCTATTAAAAGCATAGCGCATGGCGAGGTGCAGTATGTGCCCACCGCGCTGTTGAGCCCCGGCCTGCAGCGCCTGCTGGAAGTGCGCCGCGTGGTCGGTCTGCGCAACCCGGCACACAGCCTGGTCAAACTGATGAACCCGGTGGCCGGCAAGGCGTTGATCGTCAGCAGCTACACCCACCCCGAGTATGCGCAATCGATGGCTGCCACCTTCGAGCTGCTCCAGGCCAATGCGCTGCTGCTGCGCGGCACCGAAGGCGAAGCCGTGGCCGATGCGCGCCGCATGCCGCAGATGGACGGCTTCATCGCCGGCCAGCGCAGCAGCTTGCAGGAAGCGCAAAGCGGCTCGCTGCTGGCGCTGCCTGGCCTGCCGCAAAGTACCGATGCCGCCGCCACCGCCGCTTACATCCGCGAGGTGCTGGCCGGCCGCAGCGAAGTACCGGCACCGATTGCGGTGCAGGTGGAACACATCTTGCGTCTGATCCGTCAGATCTAACTCGCCCCTGGAGCCCGCCATGACCCAGCACCCTTTCACATCTCTCGGCACCTGCACCCTGGTGGCGCATGGGTCGTGCACCCTGGTGGGTGCGGGCCCGGGCGACCCGGAGCTGCTCACGCTCAAGGCCTTGAAGGCGATCCAGAACGCGACCGTGCTGTTCGTCGACGATCTGGTGAACGAGGCCATCGTCGCCCATGCGGCGCCGACGGCGCGCATCGTCTACGTGGGCAAGCGTGGCGGCTGCAAGTCGACGCCGCAGGCCTTCATCGAAAAACTCATGATCACCGCCGTGAATGAGGGCGAGCGTGTGGTGCGCCTGAAGGGCGGCGATCCCTTCATCTTCGGCCGCGGCGGCGAGGAAGTGGAACACCTGCAGCAAGCCGGCATCCCCGTGAGCGTGATCAACGGCATCACCTCCGGCCTGGCTGCCGTCACTTCGCTCGGCGTGCCGCTGACGCACCGCGACCATGCGCACGGCGTGCTGTTCCTCACCGGCCACGCCAAGCCCGGCGACAGCGGGCCGGACTGGACCGCGATTGCCGCCACCGCCCGCGCGGCCAAGCTCACGCTGGTGATCTACATGGGCATCAGCGGCGCGCAGCAGATCGAGCACGGCCTGCTGTCCGGCCTGCCGGGTGACACGCCGGTGGCGCTGATCCAGAACGCCTCGCTGCCGACGCAGCGCCACGCCGTCAGCACGCTGGCCGAATTGCACGCCACGCTGGTGAGCGAAGAGCTCGGCAGCCCCTGCGTCATCGTGGTGGGCGACGTGCTGCAAGGCTTGTTGCAACTCCAGCAGGAAACTGGCCCGGCCTTTGCTTGGGGAACTTGAACGGGGCTGTTGGGCCCCGCCTTGAAGCGGGAGTCCCTTATGCAGCACACGTTTTCCATCGCCACCACTCCCTCCACCCACACCACGCCTGCCGCAGCACCCGCCAGCGCGGCTGGCCTGTCGCTCGTCAACCTGGCCGCGCGCCAGCGCATGCTGTCGCAACGCATGATCCTGCAGACCGTGCTGGCGGCCCAGGGGGATACCGTCAAGCTCGAAGAGGCCAAGAAATCCCTGCAGGTGTTCACCGAAAGCCAGCAGCATCTGCAGGCCACGCCGCGCCATCTGGAAACCAGCAACGCGCGCCGGATCGAAGCCACCTACCACGGCGCGCAGGGTGTGGCACACGTGATCGAGTCCTTCATCAGCCTGGTGCGCACCACGCTGGACCACATTGCACGCCGCGATGCACGCCAGGCCGATACGCTGGCCGAACTGGTGAGCCACACCGACCGGGTGCTGGCAGCACTCAACACCGCCACCACCGCCTTCGATGAGATCACCAAAGCCAAGGCGGACGCCATGATGCACGAGCTCAGCGGCATCGTGGGCGACATCCAGAGCGTGGCCAAGGAGGCCAAGGTGGTGAGCTTCAATGCCCAGGTCATGGCGGCGCGTGCCGGCCAGCACGGGCGCGAGTTCGCCGTGGTGGCCACCGTGCTGTCCAACATCACCGGCGAGATCGACGGCCTGACGCGCAAGGCCATGCTGCTGGCCGACCGTAGCAAGTTCGCGGCGTGAAGTGGAACACCCCCAGGCTGCGCGCACTTCGTGTCGCTGCGCCCCACGTGCCAGCGCCAGAGGCGCGGGCTCTTCGGCCCGTCCGAGCCTGCGCAGGCAGGCTCGGAGCCGCGGTCCTCAGCCCCTTGCAGGGGGCAACGCCAGTGGACCGGCGAAGCCGGTTCCACGGCGTTCCGCGATAAAGTCATCCCGCTTCGATGGCTTCATGCGTCGCGGACCCCGCGCCGCGTCAACATCTGCATCTCCACCGGGCCGCCCCAAGGCGATGCCGGCCCACTCGGGGGGCCGCGACCATACGCAGTGAGGGAGCGTGGGGGGCTAATAAACTCGGGCCATGCAGAAATTCGATGTCGTTGTGATCGGCGCCGGCGCGGCCGGCCTGTTTTGTGCGGGGGTGGCAGGCCAGCGCGGGTGCAAGGTGCTGGTGCTGGACCACAGCCCGAAAGTGGCGGAGAAGATCCGCATCTCCGGCGGCGGCCGCTGCAACTTCACCAACCGCGAGCTCGACGTGCGCGCGCCGCAAAAACACTTCCTCAGCGACAACCCCAATTTCTGCCGCTCCGCGCTGTCGCGCTACACGCCGCAGGACTTCATCGCCCTGCTGCAGCGCCACGGTGTGCCGTTTCACGAAAAGCACAAGGGCCAGCTGTTCTGCGACCGCTCGGCCGACGACATCATCCAGCTGCTGTTGCGCGAATGCGAGGCCGGCGGCGTCACGCGCTGGCAGCCCTGCGGCGTCAAGGCCATCCGATTTTCAGCCGCCAGCCCCGATGGAAACAGCGCTGGCAGCTATGAAATCGATAGCGATCAGGGCACGATCCAGTGCCATGCCGTGGTGGTGGCCACCGGCGGTCTGTCGATCCCGAAGATCGGCGCCACCGACTTCGGCTATCGGGTGGCCAAGCAGTTCGGCCTGAAGCTCATCGAGCCGCGCCCGGCGCTGGTGCCCCTGACCTTCGACGGCGCCGCCTGGGCGCCCTACGCCGGCCTGGCTGGGCTGGCGCTGCCGGTGCAGATCGAGACCGGAAGCAAGAAAGACCGGATGGCCTTTCTGGAAGACCTGCTGTTCACCCACCGCGGCCTATCGGGCCCGGCAGTGCTGCAGATTTCCAGCTACTGGCGCGCCAACACGCCGATCCGCCTCAACCTGGCGCCCGAGCAGGACTTGCTGCAGTTCCTGCAGGAGGCCAAGGCACGCTCGCGCAAACTGATCGTCAATGAACTCGCCATGCAACTGCCGAGCCGGCTGGCCGATGCCTGGGTGCAGCAGGACACCGCCTGGCAGCGCCCGGTCAACGAGGCCTCCGACAAGGCGCTGGCCGCACTGGCCACCCGCCTGTCGGCCTGGGAGCTCACACCCACCGGCACCGAAGGCTACGCCAAGGCCGAGGTCACCGCCGGCGGCGTGGACACGCGCGAACTGTCCAGCCAGACCATGGAGGCACAGAAGCAGCCCGGCCTGTACTTCATCGGCGAGGTGGTGGACGTGACCGGCTGGCTGGGCGGCTATAACTTCCAGTGGGCCTGGGCCAGTGCCCACGCCTGCGCCCAGGCCCTGGCCGAACGGCCTTGAGGCCAGGTCTGCAGCCGGACCTGCCAGGTCCGGGCGGGTGAGAGGAATCCCGCATAATTGCTCTGATCGTTGGACAGGTCCGCTCACTTCAAGGCAAGTGTGGCCTCCTGAAGCCAGTCAATAACAAAGCATCTGGTGAGCATGAATTCGAGCAGCATTTCGACATCTTCGTCTACCGAAACCGGTTTTTTCGCTTATCACGGCATCTGGGCTCCCGGCATCCGCCTGTTCCGCAACATCGGTTTCAGCGCCAAAGCACTGCTCATCAGCCTGGCCTTCACGGTGCCGCTGGTTCTCGCCATCACCCTGTACCTGAGCGACACCCAGGCCAACATCCGCACGACCGAGCGTGAGTTGCAGGGCGTCGAGATCCTGCGCAGCTACGCGCCCCTGCTGCAGCACGTGGTCCGCGTACGCAACGCGATTCGGGCCCAAGCCGGTGGCTTCGAAACGCAAGCCGAACTCGCCCGCTCGACCCAGGGCATGGAAGACGCCCTGCGGCGCCTGGACCAGCTGCTGGCCGAAACAGGCGACCCGCTTCAGTTGGGCGGCGACGTCGGCAAACTCAAGACGGCCTGGCAACAGGCCCGCAGCGCCAACATGGCGCTCGACGCCTCGGGCCGCACCCTGTTCGGCCCGGTGGTCGAAGCGGCCAACCTGCTGAGTCAGCGCATCAGCGACAACTCGCGCCTGTCGCTGGACGCCGAGTTCGCCACGGCCTACAGCATCGCCACCTACCTGCTGCCCACCAGCGAACTGACCGAGGACGTAGGCCAGCTCTGGGGCTGGAGCACCTACCTGGCAAGCAAGGGCGGCGAAGACGCACAGGCCCTGCGCCGCTATCCCGCCTGGAACAACAACGTCAGCCGCATCATCAAGACCATGCGGCATGACAGCCAGAAAGTCGTCGAAGCCCGTCCAGAACTGGCGGCCAGGATGAACCTGAGCGCCCTGGACGCGATCGCCGACTACCAGAAGACGGCTGCCGCCGCAGTGTTCGGCGGCAGCGCCGCCGACGCCAAGGCGCTGTGGACGGCCGGCGGCCAAGCGGTCGAGGCGGCCTTCAGCCTGTACGACCAGGGACTGCCCCTGGTCGACGAACTGCTGCAGGACCGGCGTGACCAGCTGGTGCTCAAGCGCGACCTCGTCGCCGCCGTGATGCTGCTGTTTGTCGGCCTGGCCGGCTACTTGTTCTACAGCTTCTACCTGGTCATGCACGGCGGACTCAAGGAAGTGGCGCGCCACCTCCATGCCATGTCGGAAGGCGACCTGACTGCCAGCCCCACGCCCTGGGGCAAGGACGACATCGCCACCCTGATGTCGGATCTGACAGCCATGCAGAACGCACTGCGGGAACTGATCACCGAAGTGCGCTCTTCCAGCGACAACATCGTCCACTCCAGCAGCGAAATCGCCAGCGGCACCATGGACCTCTCGGGCCGGACCGAGCAAACCGCCGCCAACCTGGAGCAATCGGCCTCGGCCATGGAGCAGATTGCGTCCACCGTGAGCCTGACGGCGGAATCCGCCAAGGAAACCGCCAGCATTGCTGACAACAACGCCGAGGCGGCAGCCCATGGCGGCGAGGTGATCGCCAATGTGGTCCAGACCATGGAGGGCATCCAGCAATCCTCGCGCAAGATCAGCGACATCATCGGCGTGATCGACGGCATCGCTTTCCAGACCAACATCCTGGCCCTCAACGCGGCGGTGGAAGCCGCCCGCGCCGGCGAGCAGGGCCGCGGCTTTGCCGTGGTGGCCGGCGAGGTACGCACGCTGGCACAGCGTAGCGCCGAGGCGGCACGCGAGATCAAGGCCCTGATTACCAGCAGCGTCGATCAGGTCGAAAGCGGTACCGGCATCGTGCGCGAGGCGGGTGACACCATCGGCCAGTTGGTGGGCAATGCCCAGCGCATCAAGCAACTGGTGGCCGAGATCGCCAACGGCGCGCGCGAGCAGAGCCAGGGCATCAACCAGGTCGGCCAAGCCGTGCAGGAACTCGACCGGTCCACCCAGCAGAATGCCGCGCTGGTGGAGGAGACGGCCGCCGCCGCCGGCGCGCAGCGCGATGCCGCCCAGGCCCTGGCCGACCGGGTCGCCCGCTTCCAGTTGCCCGCTGCTGCCAACCAGGCCGCGCGCCACGACCGGCTGGCCCTGGACCACATGCCGGTGGCTGACTTCAACTTCGACGCGGCCATCGAAGCCCACCGGGCCTGGAAGGTCAAGCTGCGCTCGGCCATCGCCAAACACGAACAGCTCGACACCGACACCATTTCCCGCGACGACTGCTGCCCGCTCGGCAAATGGCTGCATGGTCCGGGCGGCCAGCGCTACGGCAGCAAACCGCGCTTTGTCGAACTGGTGGAACACCACAGCGCCTTCCACCGCAGCGCTGGCGAAGTGGCCACTGCGATCAACCGCGGCCGCTACGAGGACGCAGAACGGCTGCTGAATTCGGGTTCCGAATTCGCCCGCTGCTCCACGGACGTCTCCACCGTCCTGTCCGCCATCAAGCGCATCGGCTTGTAGCGGCCGCTTGCCGGATGCCGGCAAGACGGTATAATGTCCGACTTTGCTGGCATAGCCCCGCCGGCCAATACTAGTTACAGGCGGGGCACTTCGCGGTACACGGCGTGCAGGCCCGATCTTCCTGCCCTCCCTCTGACCGCACATTTCGGAAATCAAGACGTAATGACGACCATTCGTGTTAAAGAAAACGAGCCGTTTGACGTGGCACTGCGCCGCTTCAAGCGCACCATTGAAAAACTGGGCCTGCTGACCGACCTGCGCGCACGCGAGTTCTACGAGAAGCCGACCGCCGAGCGCAAGCGCAAGAAAGCTGCTGCTGTGAAGCGCAACTACAAGCGCATCCGCTCGATGCAGCTGCCCAAGAAGCTGTACTGATCGCGCCGGGGTCCGAGACCTCCGAGCAATCCAACAACCCGCGCTCGGGACGCCAGGCGCGGGTTTTGTTTTTTCTGAAACCTTTTCAGACAGACCGCGGCGACGCCGTTGCCAGATCTGTCCTTAACTGACCAGGATTCGATCATGACTCTCAAAGACCAGATCAACGACGACATGAAGGCCGCCATGCGCGCCAAGGACAGCGAGCGCCTGGGCACGGTGCGCCTGCTGCTGGCCGCCATGAAGCAGAAAGAAGTGGACGAGCGCGTCACGCTCGACGATGCCGCCGTGGTGGCCATCGTCGACAAGCTGATCAAGCAGCGCAAGGACTCGGTCGCCGCCTTCGTGCAGGCCGGCCGCCAGGACCTGGCCGACAAGGAAAGCGCCGAGATCAAGGTGCTGGAAGCCTACCTGCCGCAGCGCCTCTCCGCCGAGGAAGTGGCCGTCGAAGTGAATGCCATCGTGGCCGAACTCGGCGCCAAGGGCCCGGGCGACATGGGCAAGGTCATGGGCGTGGTCAAGACCCGCCTGGCCGGCAAGGCCGAGATGGGGCAAGTGTCGGCGGCTGTCAAGGCCGCATTGGCCGGCTAACTTTTTCTCTTTCCGCAGGGGGGGGCTTCCCCCGGCCCCCTTGCCGCATCGCGGGGAGGTTAGGCGCTTCTTCGCTGCTCCAGTGCGAGGCGTACCGCAAGCGCCCCAAGGACAAAGCCCATGAAGTACCGCTGGATCGCAAGCCACACGGGATTGCGAACGAACCAGGACGCCAGGCTCGCAGCGAACAAGACGATGAACAAATTGACCGTGAAGCTGACAGCGATCTGAGTAACGCCCAGCGTGATGCTCTGCAGGAAAATCGGCCCATGCGCCGGCGACACGAATTGGGGAAAGACAGACAAGTAAAACACCGCAATCTTCGGATTGAGCAGATTGGTGACGAAGCCCATGACGAACAGTCTGGGCGCCGAGTCAGGCGGGAGCTCCCTTGACTCGAACGGAGAACGGGCACCGGGCTTGACGGCCTGCCAAGCCAACCAGAAAAGATAAGCCGCACCTGCCCACTTGAGAACCTCGTACGCGAGCGGAACGGCAAGAAACACGGCCGTCAGCCCGACGGCTGCAGCCAGCATATGCAGCAGAAAGCCTGCAACGACGCCAAGCAGCGAGATAAACCCGGCCGTCCTGCCTTGGCAGATCGAGCGCGAGAGCAGGTAGATCATGTTCGGCCCGGGTGTCAGCACCATCAGCAGCGCGGCACCGGCAAAGAGAAAGAGTTCATTGCCAGGGATCATGGAAGCTCCTGAAACGTCTGGCGTTTGACATGATCGGGCCGCGCAAGCCGTCGACCGAAGTGGTTTCGCTCCATGTCAGGGCTGCGCGTCATATTGGGAAGGATGGCCCGTTTGGAGAAACGCCATTCAACACCGCCGCCCGCAAGGCATCGAGCGCCGATGAAATGGCGCTTGAAACCTGGCTGGATGCCAGCATCCCGTCCTCCGTCAGCGTCTTCGCGTCCAGCGCAATGCTGACCGACGCGGACTCAACGATGCGGGCCGACATGGTGCGAAGCGTTTCCCGCAGCACCGCGTCCGCCAGGTGCGCCCGCGGTTGGGCATTGAGAATGGCAACCGGCTTGCCGAAGAACGCCTCCAGGCTGACAAGCCAGTCAAGGGTGTTCTTCATGACGCCGGAGATGCCATGCGCGTATTCCGGGCTTGCAATCACGAGCGCGCTCGAACCGGCAACGGCCTCGCGAAGCTGCTGTACAGGCACAGGAGGCAATGCGTCGAGATCGAAATTGAAGAGCGGAAGAGCGCCGATGCCCTCAAAGACCTCGACGCGCATGCCTGCCGGCGCGAGCCTCGCCGCAGCACGAAGCAGCGCCGAATTGATCGAGCCCGCGCGGAGGCTGCCGGATAACGCAAGAATGTTCATGATGCCGAACGTTTGAGATGGGGCGTTTGCCACACGATTCTAGATTTCGAGCTGAACTGAACCCATCCCCCAATCAGGGGATGCACAACAGGAGCAAGGGTCGACGAGGCAGCGCTGGATCGACTCATCCAGCCGGGAAGAGGCTTCAGCTCCCCGCCACCTTCATCTTGCTCAACAGAATCGAGCCCACGGTCTTGGCGCCGTAGTTGTAGGCGTCCGCCCCCACCGCCTGGATGCCTTTGAGCATGTCCTTCATGTTGCCGGCAATGGTGATCTCGTGCACCGGGTAGGCAATGCGGCCCTTTTCGACCCAGAAGCCGCTGGCACCGCGCGAGTAGTCGCCGGTGACATAGTTGACTCCCTGGCCCATCAGCTCGGTGACGAACAGGCCGGTGCCGAGCTTATCCAGCATGGCGTCCAGGTTGTCGCCGGCCCGGGTCAGGCGTGAGGTCAGGGTGAGGTTGTGCGAACCGCCGGCGTTGCCGGTGGTCTTCATGCCAAGCTTGCGCGCCGAATAGCTGCTGAGGAAATAGCCCTGCACCCGGCCGGCCTCGACCACGGAACGCGGCTTCACGCGCACGCCTTCCTCATCGAACGGCGAGCTGCCCTTGCCGCGCAGCACGAACGGGTCTTCCAGGATGTCGATATGCTTGGGCAGCACCGGCTTGCCCAGCGAGTCGAGCAGGAAGGAGCTCTTGCGGTACAGCGCACCGCCGCTCAGCGCCTGTACCAGCGCGCCCAGCAGGCCGGCGGCCAGCGGCGACTCGAACAGCACCGGCACTTCGCGCGTGCTGATCTTGCGCGCCTTCAGGCGGCTCAGCGCACGCTCGGCCGCATAGCGGCCGATTGCCTGCGGCGATGCCAGGTCATCCGGGTGGCGCTGCGAGCTGTACCAGTAGTCGCGCTGCATGTCGTCGCCCTTGCCCGCGATGGGCGAGACCGAGACCGAATGACGCGAACTGGCATAGCCGCCGCGAAAACCATGTGTGTGGGCACTGAAGAAATGCGACTGCTGGGCCGACACTGCGGCACCTTCGCTGTTGGTGATGCGGCGGTCGGTCTGCAGGGCCGCGGCCTCGGTGGCGCGCGCCAGCTCGGCCGCCTGGGCGCTGTTGATGGCCCAGGGGTGGAACAGGTCCAGGTTCTTCCTGGCGGCAGAAGGCGACACGATGTCCTGTTCGTCCGGCAAGCCGGCCACCGGGTCTTCGGCGGTGAAGCGGGCAATATCAAAAGCGGCCTGCACCGTCTGCTCGATGGCGGCACGCGAAAAGTCCGACGTGCTGGCATTGCCACGGCGGTTGCCGACGTAGACCGTGACGCCGAGCGACTTGTCGCGGTTGCGCTCCACGTTTTCCAGCTCGCCCTTGCGCACCGAGACACTCAGGCCGCAGCCCTCGGAGGCCTCGGCGCCAGCATCGGT
>Ga0255338_1006230_pt1 | contig 10286 bp, 7 predicted proteins | sample MeOH1_35cm_T4_19_FD_203715 | JGI IMG/M metagenome (GOLD analysis project Ga0255338, IMG submission 203715) | Sandy soil microbial communities from University of British Columbia, Vancouver, Canada - MeOH1_35cm_T4_195 | ecosystem: Engineered > Artificial ecosystem > Sand microcosm > Unclassified ...
GCAGCAGGATGCCCAGGACCGACTCCGGGTCCATACGCATCGCGGTTTGCGCTTCCTCTTCTGCCTCCTGGGTTCGACCGAGACCGTCCAGCGCTCTGCCGAGCAGGAAGTGGAGGTACGGGTCTTCGGGGGCGTAGAGGAGCGCCTGCCGCAGGTCGCGTTCCGCGAGCTCGTACCGCTCGATCTCCAGGAAGTGCTGACCGCTCTGCGCATAGGCGCTGAATTGGAGGTCGAATGTCGGCTGCGGCTCGTGCATGACGAAAGCTACCGTTGGAAGAGGGACTCGAACAGCGTGGAGAGTGCGAGTTGGATCACGACTGAAAGGACCGCGGCCAGTAGGCCGGGTAACAGTAGTTTTCCCGGTTCGGCGGACGAGCCACGAAAAACACGGTACCGCCGCCGCTGCATCCAGGCCAGCGCTCCGGCCACCCCCGTCTCCATCGCCCGATCTGCAAACCGGAGTAAGCGGAGTTGCCCCGCATCATCAAGGGACGCATATCCCCAGCCCCGCGTAGCGGTGATCAGGAGTGTAACGGCAATGACTGCGAACACCGCGGGCAAGACCTTGCGCGGAGTGCCCAGCCGGGAAAAATTTAGCGCCAGCAGCGCTCCGCCCCCGGAGATCCCGAAGAAAAATGACAGCACCACCAGCGACCACGGATTCCACGGCCGCTCAAAGCCGACTACGTCGTCCTCTTCCGTAAGCGTGGGCGTGAACAGGTCGTCGTCCGGAAACACGGCCATCCGTTTTGTGGGGGCTTGAGGCATCAGCAACGGGCCGGAAGTTAGTGAGCATACAGCCGATCTGCTATGAGCAGTTTAGCAGGTTGCCGAGAGGTGTCAACTCGCCCCAGGAGCCGCAGTGGAGCGGTTGCGACGCGGATTGAGACGGTCGGTGATGGCACGATTACCGAGCGACGGTTGACGGATGACCCAGGAAGGGGTTATCTAAGGATGGTTATCATCCGTTATTGGGTGTGACGCCAGCTTTTAGAGGAGAGATGCATGGCCACCGAGCGATCCCGAGAGTTGAAGCGGCAGCGACAGCGCCGTCAGAAGCGGCTGAAGATCCGCGCCAAGGCGACCACCGCTAAGAAGTAGCCCGGTCGCGACGGTGCAACCCCGCGAAGCCCGGGAAGAACTGCTCCAACTCCTCTCGGCCGGAGCTGCGTCCCCGGAAAGCGAGCCCTTCCCACTTGACCGGGCAGGGCTTTTGCTTGCGGTCGACGAATACCCGTTTCTTCCGTTTGCGCTTTACGAAGCGCAGTTGGACGAATACGCCGCCCGGACGTCGGAAGCCGTGGGCGCGAGTCCGAGCCCGGATGAGCCCCGGGCACAGCTGGCCGCGCTGCGGCGAGTGCTCTTCGAGGACGAAGGGTTCCACGGCAACCGCGAGCAGTATTACGACGTCCGGAACAGCTACCTGAACGAGGTGCTGGATCGGAAACTCGGCATTCCGATCAGCCTCGCCGCGGTGATGGTGGGCGTAGCGAGACGGTTGGGCTGGCGCCTGGAGCCGGTCAACTTCCCCAACCACTTCTTGCTACGACTGGCGGGGCCGGACGAAGTCCTGGCGGTCGATCCCTTCCACGGCGGCCTGATCTTGGGATTCGACGATCTGGAAGAGCGGTGGCGAGCCGCCACCGGGTTGCCGTGCCCGCCGCTTGGGGCGCTGCTGCAGCCCGCCTCCCCTTCCGCCGTAATGGTCCGGATGCTGAACAACATCTGGATGGTCCACGCCAACTCCCGGCGTTATCCGCTGGCAGTGCTGGCGAAGGAAAAGATCGCGCTCATCGAGCCGCACAATCCGGCCCATGACCGGGACCTGGGTTACTTGCTGGCAGGCGCCCGGGAGGTGGACCGCGCAGCGCAATACCTGGCACGGTATCTGGAGCGCGCACCCGGTGCGCCGGACCGTGATCTGATACTTTCGCACCTGGACCAGTTGCGCGCGTAGAGACGCGCGCCGGTATGGCGCCAATCGGGTTATTTCTTTGTATGATGCGGGTAAAAACCGGCTTGTGCGGCCACCCGCGGTCAGATCCTGCCCTTACCGCTAGAATCACTTGCTGAGGACTGGCGGCCAAACCTTGCCGCACGGGCTACGACGCGCCACAGTCTGCTCGCTCCGACCTGCGATTGGAGCTGGAGCCGGGCGCAGTCGGGGACGCACTAATGCTTTTTACAAAACGAACTCGGACCTCTGGCTACTCAAGCCTTCCGGTCCTTACTCTGGGACTGATCCTGCTGTCCGGCGGGCAGATGGCCTGGAGCTATCCTGCCGGATCCAAGATCGCCTTTGCGGTGAATACCAGCAAGGATGGCCGGAGCAGCCGCATCCTGGTCGCCTCTCCGGATGGCTCGGGCCTCCGGGCGGTGACGGAAGGGAAGACGCGAGACCGCGCCCCGGCCTTCTCGCCGGACGGTAAGTGGCTGGCCTATCAAAGCACCGATGATCTGGGGCTCGATACGGTGGTAATCTATCAAATGGGCGGAAACCGTCCCCCCCGAACCCTGGCTGCCGGTGCGCAGCCGCAATGGTCGCGGGATGGTCAGCGCATCCTCTTCGCGCGCCAGCAGTTCAACGATAGCTTTCTCTACGTGATCCGTTCTGACGGAAGTGAGAAGGATGCCGGGCTCAAGCCGCTGACCAAAGGGCAGATTGGGCGCTGGTCTCCCGACGAGAGGCAGCTGGCGGTAGTCGGCCGCGTCATCGTGGAGGGGCAAGACCGGTGGCAGATCCAGGTCCTCAACACCGATACCCTGGAACCCCGGTTTACGATGACCTTGCCCGAGTCCTACGGTCAGGTGGTCTCCTTAGACTGGTCTCCTGGCGGAAACGGACTGTTATTCTCGGTCGCGCGCCAGGACCGGTACGACCTTTATGCCCTGGATCTGAAGTCGCCCGAGCCCAAACGGATTCCGGCCGGCGCTAGCAATGCCACGGCCGCACCGAACCCCGCCTTCGGGAGCTGGTCGCCCGACGGCGACGAGATTCTTTTCCGTACGATGAGCGACGCTTCCGGCGAGGGGAATTCGACCTCGCGACTGATCCTCGTGAAAACCGACGGCTCTGCATTGCGTACGGTCTGGGAGCCGTCGAACAAGACGCAGCGCATCCAGGGTACCGCGTGGTACCGCCCGCCGGTGCTGCTGGCGGCCGTCGAGCCGAAGGCACCGAAGCCGACCGTCATCCCGGCCGCCCCGACTATGCCGAACCCGCAGCCGGTGGTCCCCCAGCCGGTTGATCAGGGCGCACAGCCGAACACGGCTCCCGCAGGGGGCACGGTCACCATTCAGGTGCCAGGCACGCCGAGGAAGGTCCATAAGCAGAAGCTGTTCGTCGTCGACCGGCAGCGCTCTCCGGTGTCGGTGCCGCTGGCCAAGCCGGACGCCGGAGATTTTGCTTTGACGGTGCCACTGCTGCCGGCAAAGTCCTGGAACGGCCGCCGCCAGGGCGTAGGGGTGACGCTGGAGCTGGAAGACGGAAGCCTCTACCGGGGCACCGTCATCTACAGCGGCTCTCCGTGGGCTACGATCCAGGGTCGACCCAAGGGCGGGAAGGTCCGTCTGGTGGATGGGAAGCAGCTGCCCCCCACCGCGGCAGGCTTCAAGCAGGGGTTTAAGCTCACGGTCCGCCGCGACGGACAGAACCTGATAGTGGCCGTCAATGAGGAAACGGTGCTGAACCGCCCGGTCCTGGACAGCCCTGTCAAACGCGCCTACGTCACGCTGGAAAACTTCGACGCAGGGAAGGCTTATTTCCCGCTGGGGAACATTTACTACCAGCCTGCCGCCGAGCCCAAGGTCAACCCAAAGTAAGCGTTGAGCGTTTAGCCTTAAGCGTCAAGGGCGGATAGCGGTAGGTTAGCGTTCTCGGCACTGTATTGAGTTACGTAAAGTTTGTAGTGCCGCAATGCATTGCGTCCACTCGCGGCTCAATCGAGCAGCGACTGGGGGACCGGGAAGGCTGCCTACTTGCTGCAATGAATTGCAGCACTACAAACCGAGCCCCAGATTACTCACCGTTCGCCCGCAGCAGCATTCACTACATCGCTACAAACAGTTGTGCTGCGCGATACCATTTGCGGTATCGGGCACGCACGAGGTGTTACGAGAGCCTGCCTTTCGAGTCTGACAACGGCTACTCAACGCCGAACGCTTCTGGCCCTGCACCACTAGCGGCAGGCCTCGCATCATGGCGGGCTTCTCACCCATGGTGTGGGGCTATCGTTTGGAGCCGGCCAGATGTCCCATCTGGAGCTGGTACATCTCAGCGTAGAGGCCGCCGCGGGCGAGGAGTTGGGCGTGGGTGCCCTGTTCTACGATGCGACCCTGGTCCACGGCGATGATGCGGTCGGCGCCGCGGACGATGGACAGCCGGTGACTGATGATGAAGGTGGTCCGGTTGTGCATCAGCCGTTCCAGCGCCTGTTGGATGATCCATTCCGATTCCGGCTCTACCGCGGACGTCGCTTCGTCTAGAATCAGGATCTCAGGGTCAGCCAGGAAGGCGCGGGCGATGCTGATCCGCTGGCGTTGTCCGCCGGAGAGCTTGACGCCGCGCTCTCCGATCTGCGTCTCCCAGCCTTCGGGCAATTCGCTCTCGATGAAATCTAGTGCGTTGGCGGCCCGCGCTGCGTCTCGAGCCTCCTCCAGGGTTGCTTCCGGCCGGGCGTAGCGCACGTTGTCCAGTACGGTTCCGCTAAAGAGGAAGGTCTCCTGGAGCACCATCGCGACATGGCCGCGCAGGCTGCGCTGCGTGACCGTTTTCACATCGATGCCGTCCACCAGGATGCGACCCTCTTGTGGATCCCAGAAGCGCGGGATCAGGTTCAATAGGGTGCTCTTTCCCGCACCACTGCTTCCCACTAGAGCCACAGCCTCGCCGGGGAGGACGTCCAGGTCAATGCCGGAGAGTACGGCGCGGTCCTTGTAGGCGAAGCGGACATTCTCAAACGTCACTCGGCCCCGCACCGGACCTAATTCCGTTGCCTCCGGTGCATCCATGACGCTCACGGGCTCGTCGAGCGCTTCGAACACGCGCGCGGCGGCGGCATTGCCCCGCTGCAAGAGGTCATTGATCTGCGCGAGTTGGGAGACCGGGGCGTACAGCTGCCACCAGTAGCCGCGGTAGGCGACGAGGCCTCCGATGGTGAAGCGGCCATGCAGGATGAGCCACGCGCCTAGCCCCACGGCCACCACATTACTGATGAAGCCGACGAACTGGGACAGCGGAAAGAAGATGGTCCGGGCGTTCACGGCTTCGAACTGGATCTGGCGGTACTCCTCGGTCGTCTTCCAGAACCGGTCCCCTTCGGTGTCTTCCTTGGCGAACGCCTTGACCACCATCATCCCCTGGAGGTTTTCCTGAAGTCGCGCGCTTACGTCTCCCAGGCGGTCTCGAGCAGCCCGATACATCCGCTTGACCCGCGTATTAAAGAACCGGACGAGAACATAGACCACCAGGATGGGGGCGATGGTAATGGAGCCCAGAAGCGGACTAAGCACCACCAACGAGCCTGCCACGATCAGGAAGCTGTAGACGCTGGATAGGATCGACTCCGTACCGTTCACGGCGACATCCTGAAGCACGTCGATGTCTCCGATCGCGCGCGATACAAGATCGCCGGCACGGTGCTCCTGGAGGTAGGAGAGGGACTGGGTCTGGAACTTGCGGTAGACCTCGTTGCGAAGGTCGCGCACGAAGCACTGGCCCACCTTCTCCAGCAGGTTCGAACGCACCGCGTTCAGGACCGCACCCGCAAATTGGATACAGAGCATGGCCGTCAGCGCCGGCACGAGTAGCTGCGGCTGGCGCTTGATGACGACCTCGTCCACGATGTACTTCCAGATCCAGGGATGGACGAGGGAAAGCGGGGTCGCGACCAGGAGGCAGAGGAGCCCAAGCAAGATCCGCCACCGGTAGGGACGGAGGTATCTCAAGATGCGAAGGTAAGAGTGCATTCCGTTGCATGTTACCGATAACGGCCCGCTGCCGCTACGGCTCGTAACTCCCGGCGCTGGAAGTCCGTTTATTCAGAGGATCTCGTTAGTGCGGGCCGCTCCCGCTTCCCCACGTTTGGCCGGGGCCATTCGTAGCATAATACGCTGTACACGGCTTCCCACCGCTACCGGTTTCGTTCTTATGGCACGCGCAGTTACCGCCCCTACCCCCTCCCCTGCCCCGCGCAGCAAGCGTGCGGAGCGCTCCAGTCTTCCTGCGGTGGGATTTCGGGGGCGAGCTACCGAACGCGCACTCCTACTCTGGAATCTCCCGCTGGTCCTCTTCGCCGCCTGGGGCGTGGCTGCGTCGCAAAGCCACCCGTCCGAGGCATTCGTGCCGGCGCTGCTGGCAATTGGCACGGGGTGGCTGGCGTGTCTGGTGCTGCATCTGCTGCTGTGTGTGACCCGGTTCGACGGCGATGTGCTGATTCTTCCCCTACTCTCCCTCATCCTCGCCATCGGGGCAACCTATCACCTGGACATCCGGGGCCCCGCTTCGAGCGGACTGACGCCCGGCCCCTATACGACCGCGACCTTCGTAGGGCTCGGCGTCCTGGCACTCGTAACGGCCGGAGGGCGGTGGTTTCGGCGCCTCAGCGTGCTGATGGAAGAGCGCGTCTGGTGGAAGGTGGCTGGCGACCGGCCCTACTACGCGTCAATCCCCTTCCACCTGCTGCTATTCGGGTTGATGGTGCTCCTGGCGCTCTTGCTTATGGCTAAGGGGATCCGCTCGACGGGCGACGCGCTCATTCAGGTCTCCCTACCGGGCGGCATCAGCTTCACGCCCAGTGAGCTGATTCGTCTCGCGGTGGCGTTCTTCCTCGCCGACTACCTGGGGCGCAATAGCCGGGTCCTGCGAAACCTCCACGAGCCGATCGGGCGTGTGTGGCCGCTCAATCGCATCCGGCTGGAGCCGCGGGTCGAGCTCACCGTGCTGCTCACCACGGTGATGCTGTACTGCTTCTTCTTTTATGCGTTCCGCGACTTCGGGCCTGCGGCAGTCATTATCATCCTGACGCTCGCCGCGCTCTATGCCGCTACTGGGCGCTGGCTGACGCCTCTAATGTTAGGCCTGGGCATTGCTGCCGCCATCGGGATCCCCACCTGGAAGAACCTCGCCTTCCACACGTTCCGCAACCGCGCTTCGATGTGGCTGGACCCGTGGAACACCCACTTCGTTAATGGCGACCATCAGGCGCGGATCCTCTGGTCGATCGCCTCCGGCGGTTGGTTCGGGATGGGGGTCGGTACGCAGAACCTGGCGCAATCGCTGCCGCTGGCGCGCAACGACGCCTCGTTCGCCGGGATCGCCGCTTCGATGGGCATGTGGACGGCACTGGCACTCCTGGGGATCTTCGCCGCGTTGACCTGGCGTGGGATGGTCGCCGCCCGCCAGGCGCCAACGGATCGAATGCGGCTGCTCGGCTTCTGCCTTACGTCGCTGCTGGCGTTCCAGGCGGTCTGGATCTCCGGTGCGATGGTGCGCATCTTCCCGTTTACCGGGATCAATCTACCGTTTGTCAGCACCGGCCTCACCAGCATGGTAGCGTCCGCGCTGGCGCTGGGGACGATCTGGAATATTTCTCGCTCGCACAGTGCCCGCCCGGACGCCACCGAGGCCACGCCGGAGGTGCTGCGTGGCGTGTCTCGGCTGGCGGTGCCCATCAGCGCCTCCTTCCTGCTCCCGGCGATTGGCTTGGTGCTCTACGGTTGCCCATGGCTGCTGGGAGATCGAGTCTTGATGGCGAGCGCGAAGGGGATCGGCCGCGAAGGCAACACCACGTTCGTGAACCCGTATCTGGAGCGTTTCAAGCGGCGCTTTCCGCGCGGTCGGGTGTTCAGTGCGGACGGCAAGCTCCTGGCGGTCTCTAACCCCAGCCCCGAGGAGATCCGGGCGATCGGAGAAGTATCGCCTTCCTTCGCTGCCGAGGTGGAGAAGAATGAGCGCCGGGGTGCCGAAGGCGAGCGCTACTACCCGCTGGGCACGGCATCCGCGCAATTGATCGGCTGGACCACACAGGGGAAATTCCAGGCACAGCAGGGCAGCATCGAGGCGTCTTGGGATCCCCTTCTGCGCGGCTACCAACCGAACCAGCTCCCATTCTATTTCCGCACGCGCCATAACCCGATTGTGCGCCCTCCCGCGGCGCAGGACCTGCAGCTTACAGTGCGCGCCGACCTCCAGCAATTCGCGGCGCGGCGCCTGGCGCAGGCTGTGAAGCAGTGGGATGGGGCCGGTGGCGCGCTCGTGGTTTACGATGCGAGCACCGGGGACGTGCTGGCAGCAGCCACCGCTCCGAGCTTCGATCCGAATGGTCTGACGCTGGCCCGGATGCAGAAGTACGTGGAGCAGAACCCCAGCACCTCCGTGTTGACCAACAAGGCGCTCGCCCGGGACGCGTTGTACTTCCCCGGCTCCAGTTTCAAGATCCTGACCGCCGCGGCCGGCCTTTCGGAGCACGTGGAGGGGTCCGTCACCTGCCGCAATGGGCACAACGCCCAGCCAATCACGTGGGAATACGGCGGCAAGCGGTGGAGGCGGGACGCAGGTAAGATCTCCGACTACTCGAACACGGGTCACGGCGACATGAGTCTGAGCGCCAGCATGGACCGGGCGATGACCGTCTCCTGCAACGTCTTCTTTGGAGAACTGGCGGCGCAACTCGGTCCGGACCGGCTGCATCACGCGATGGAGGCGGCGGAGCTTTACCGCGTTCCCTCCGTGGACGATCTGGCCGAGCACCTGCCCTACAGCGGATTTGGTCAGATTGACGTGAAGACCAGCCCGCTGGAGATGTCGCTGCTGGCCGCGGCGGCTGGCGTCGCGCGGTCCGACACACCCGATGCCTCGGCTGCTCGCCCGCATTGGGTGCAGGCCGTGGTCCGGAACAACAAGCGGCGGGAGCCGGAAGGGGTGTTCGGCGCGCCCAACAAGAAGACCTACCGTCCTTTCTCGCCGGAAGTCGCCCGCCGCGTCCGCGAGATGATGGTTCGAGTGGTGGAAGATCCGTCCGGCACCGCGCACGCGGCCTTCTATCAGGGCGGAGCGCCCCGGCTGCCCGGCATCACGGTCGGCGGTAAGACCGGCACCGCGGAGTTCGAGAAGCAGGTGAAGTCAGGCGGGCGCACTCGCAAAACGGTGGGGCGGCACGCCTGGTTCGTGGGTTTTGCCCGCAGCGACCACGAAGTCCAGCCGCGCACGCTGGCGTTCGCGGTGCTCGTAGAGGACGTTCGCCGCGGCGGAACCGGTGGATACGTCTGCGCTCCGGTCGCCCGCGACCTCGTGGCGGAGATCCTACCCCGGCCCGGACAGGAGCCCCCAGGGGTGTTTGGCACCCTCGACCGCTACTACCAGCAGCACGTCCGGCCTCGTCTCGGACTACTCGGCCCGGTGGTCGACTGGTTCCGGGAACATGTCTTCCGCCGCTAAATCAGGAGACTGGAATGCACCGCCTCTACCTCATCCACTGGAATGGTGACGAAGCAGAAGCGCTGGCCGAGCCGCTTCGCTCCGCCGGGATGGAGGTAACTCTCGAATCCCAGGACGGCGGCCGGGCGGCGAAAGCGATTAATTCCAACCGACCCGACGCGGTAATCATCTCATTGGCACGTCTACCTTCACATGGGCGGGCTGTGGCCGAGCACTTACTCAGTCGCTCGGCCACACGCGACCTTCCGATCCTCTTCGTCGGCGGATCACCGGACGCCATCGCGAAGGCGCAGCAACTTGCCCCGGCAGCCAGGTTTGGGCAGTTAGCAGAGTTGCCTGGCACCTTGTTAGCACTTCTGGCAACCTGACGCTCTCCCAGTGAGCCGCACTTTGTGACCGGGGCGGCTCCGCACTACCTCGCTATCGTGCGACTGCGCGGCTGATCACCCACTCCCGTACCCGTAGCCGCCTACCTCCGGCTGTCCCCGCAGAAGGGTAACTCCCGGCTCGGAAGTAGGAAAACGGGCCCTCTGCAGGGAAATTCCTCGGGTATTCCGGTAACAACTGGCCCGGGCCGCGATCCGACGCTGCACATCGCCCTCAGGCGCCACCGTTAAAATTGCCGCGCAGCCCCTCCGCAGTCTGGCAGCGCAGCGTATCAAGGAGTTGTTGATGACCACCCATTCAGCGCCGAAGAGCGACCCCACCATTGGGGCGAGGCTCTCGGTGATGATGTTCCTCCAGTTTTTTGCCTGGGGGGCGTGGTACGTTTCGATGGGGACTTACATCGAAGCGAACCCGCAGTTGAAAGATGCGAACGCCTGGGCCTACTCTCTGGTTCCGATCGCCG
>Ga0255338_1006231_pt1 | contig 10283 bp, 9 predicted proteins | sample MeOH1_35cm_T4_19_FD_203715 | JGI IMG/M metagenome (GOLD analysis project Ga0255338, IMG submission 203715) | Sandy soil microbial communities from University of British Columbia, Vancouver, Canada - MeOH1_35cm_T4_195 | ecosystem: Engineered > Artificial ecosystem > Sand microcosm > Unclassified ...
GGCATCCATAATTCGGCGCGGATCACGCCGTCTTTCTCGCTCACGGTCATTTCACCTGTGCGCATGCTTTCATTGCCGAGCGAACCGTCGTGCAGATAATGGACGTGCGTCAGGTCCATGATATTGTCGGTTTCCAGCAGCCAGTTGCCATGGACGTGCAGATAGTTGCCGATATTCTCTTGGCCTCCAGGCTCGGGCATCCGCGAAAGCAGGGGGATCAGCTCCGGATTGGCTCGTTCGACATCGCCCAGCCATATCCAGATCGCACGGTGCCGCTCGACCACGGGATGGGATTGCACGCACGTGCCCGGCGGAAAGCTGCTGTAGGCGGAGGCATTGCCCAGGCATGCGCCTGATGCGTCGAACCGCAGGCCATGATATCCGCACTGGACTATACCGTCCTGAACGCGGCCCCTGGAGAGGGGAGCGAACCGGTGCGGACACATGTCGTCCAGCGCGGCAGGGGCGCCGTTCGCATCGCGAAAGAGGACGACCGGTCGATCGAGCAGGGTTCGCGCCAACAGGCGATTGCTTGCAAGGTCATCGGCCCAACAGGCCATGTACCAGGCATTAAGCGGGTAACTGCGATGGTGAACCCGTGTAGACAATGCCTTCTCCTCTGCATGTCTGGAAGGCGTCGTTTCGTCGCGCCCTTCCTTGCCTTCATCCCTATTTCGCTCTGCCCGGCGTATCCAATTGTCCTTGCTGATGTGAAACATAAGGGCGGGATATCGGCGGCACGCTTCCTACCAATGCGCCATCGGCAAGCCCGGAACAGGGGAGGTGAAGGCGGGGATGTTGGTGCCCCGCAGCGAGCCCAGGCAGGCCGTGCGCAGGTCCGGCCCGGCAAAGGTCACGCTCGCCAGCCAGGGGGCGATCGTCCCGCCGCAGGCCGCCAAGGTCTCGAAGGAAACCGGCGCGCCGCTCCCAAACTCCTCCTCGAACCGATCGGTCGCTTGGCTGCTGCCGAATTCGGCCAGTTCAAGGCAATCGCCATCGGGGGTGATGGCGACCAGCCGGTCGGCGAAGATCATCGTCGCCCATAAATTGCCATAGGCGTCGAAGCAGATGCCGTCGATCACGCCGCGCCCCAGGGTCGAGGGGCCATAGACCTCGCGGTCGCTCAGCGAACCGTCCGGGCCGACGCGCAGGCGGGTTACGCATTTGCCGGTGGTTTCGGCGACGTAGAGCCATTCCTCGGCGGCATCGAGGCGGACTTCATTGGTGAAGGCAAAACCGTCCGCCACCACGCGAATGCCGCGATCGTCGACCAGCGCGACATAGCCGTCACGGATCGATGGCGTGATCGCGTCGGTCCAAGGATTGACCATGGTGGATATGGTGAGCCACAAACGCCCCTTGCTGTCGCGCAGCACGAAATTGACCTTGCCCATCGGCTTGCCGTCGATCCGGTCGTGCAGCACGCGGGTTGCGCCGGTTTCGCGATCCATGATCTCCAGCCGGTCGGTACCGAAGTTGGAGATCAGGATCGAGTTGTCCGGCCCGAAGGCAAGGCCGTTGGGGAGCGTGCCGGACACGAGGCTTTGCTCCGCATCGCCCGAGAGGTCGAAATGAGCGTCGGCGTTCTGGCATATCAGCTTCTGGGTGCCGTCCGGCGCGATCCGCATTACGCCGCCGCGCGCATCGGCTGACCATAGGGTGCCCTCGCGATCGGCCAATATGCATTCCGGGCGCTGCAGATCCCGACCGATAAAGCGCAGCATCTGGTCTTCCACGCGAAAGCCCTTGAGGGGGTTGGGACCACGTCCCTGCAGGATAAGGGTCACGCCGCGATCCTCGTTTCGGAGGCGCCCTTGAGCTGCAATATCTCGCGAGCGTCCTGCGGGGTCGCCACCTCCAGCGACAGGCCGTGGAGGACCGTGATGATGCGCTCGACTTGCTCGGCATTGGACTTGGCAAGGCGTCCCGGTTCGCCCCACAGCGAATCCTCCAGACCAACGCGCACATTGCCGCCCATCGCCGCCGACATGGTTGCGATCGGCATCTGGTGCCGCCCTGCGCCCAGCACCGACCAGACATAATCGTCACCGAACAGGCGGTCCGCCGTGCGGCGCATCATGGCGACATCTTCGGGATGGACGCCGATGCCGCCACGGATGCCGAACACAGACTGGATGAAGAAAGGCGGCTTCAACAAGCCGCGATCGGCGAAATGGGCTGCCGAGTAGAGATGCCCTACATCATAGCATTCGACCTCGAACCGCGTGCCCTGCGCCGAGCAGCTTTCGAGAATGTAGGCGATGTCGCGGAAAGTGTTGCGAAAGATATAGTCGTCGCTGCCGCGCACATAGGGCTCTTCCCATGCATGTTCAAAGCAGGTGAAGCGTTGTAGCATCTCATAGAAGGCGAAGTTCATCGAGCCCATGTTGAGCGAAGCAATTTCGGGCTGGAAGGACAGGGCGGGCCCCAGTCGCTCCTCCAGCGTCAGGACCGGCGATCCTCCGGTGGTGATGTTGATGATCGCGTCGCAGCGGTCCGCGATTACCGGGAGGAAGCGGGCATAGACATCCGGATCCTGCGTCGGCCTGCCATTTTCGGGATCCCGGGCATGCAGGTGTACGATCGTCGCGCCGGCGCGGGCCGCCTCGATAGCAGAGCTGGCGATCTCCTCGGGCGTTACCGGCAGATGCGGCGACATGGAGGGCGTATGGATCCCGCCCGTTACCGCACATGTCACGATCACCTTGCGCATCCGTCATCCCTTCCATCGACTTGTTTGATGGCCAAGCTTCCAGATCGTCGAGCGCACGGGAAATCACTTTACCCTATATGACGGATAAGCCGATCTGATCGGCATGAGGCGTGGATAGGCAGCGATTATGCCACGCATACCGACAAACGATTTTTGCGGACGGCCAGGGCATATTACCCCGGATCTCAACAAGGCATGGCCGGTCTGACGGACAGCCTCGAGCAGCCCGGGACGGGCACGGGAGGGATCGAGAAATGGCTATTATCGGGATCAAGCGGCTGCGTTACTCTGTGTCTGACACAGAGGCTGCGCGGCGCTTTTTCGCTGATTTCGGTTTGAGTCCGGCAGGCGGCGATGCGCCGGGCCTTTACACTCTCGCTAATGGATCGGAGGTCGAAATCCTGCCTTCCGGCGACCCGGCACTTCCATCCTCGCAGATCGTTGGCGATGGGGTCCATGAAGTTTCCTGGGGCATCGATGACGAGGTATCGCTTGGTGCCCTTGCCGACAATCTGGGCCGCGACCATGCCTTGGAATCGATTGAGGGCGGGTTTCGCGCTCTGTTGTTCGGTGTGCCATTCTCATTCGTCCTGTGGACGCCCCGCCAGTTCGCCAATGCGCCCGACCCGGTCAATGCGCCCGGCGTGGTGCGACGTCTCAATACCCATCGCAAGTGGCGTCGCCGCGCGCGGCCCAAGGTGATCAACCATGTCGTGTTTCGGCTTCCCGACTATATCGAGGCGGGGCGCTTCATGCGCGCGCGGCTTGGCTTCCGGCTGAGCGACGTGCAGACCGGCTTTGGCCACTATCTGCGCGCAAGCGGCAGCAACAACCATCACAACCTGCTCTTCCTCAACGCCAACGCCCATTTTCCCGGCTGCGATGGCCAGTTGCGTTTCGATCACGCCAACTATGGTGTCGAGGATATTGACGAGCTGATGGTCGGGGCCAACTACATGGTGCGCCGCGGCTGGCAGCCGTCCGACATCGGGCTTGGCCGGCATCGCATCGACTCCGCGCTTTTCTACTATCTTCCCTGTCCTGCCGGCGGAGAAGCCGAATATGGCACCGACGCGGACTATGTGGACGACAATTGGGTGCCGCGCGAATTCGACGTGCCGCTCTTTGGATATAGCCACTTCACCCACAATGTTCCGCCCTTCCTTGAGACGGAGCCGGAATGGAGCTTCAAATATCTGACCGAGGCGCAGGTCGCCGAAGGGATCGATCATGTTTGAGCCCTTTCCCACCAACTATGTCTGGAACCTGTCCATCAATCTCGCGCTGGAAATGGGGGGATCGATCGGTGAGATCGATAGCGCCAATCGCGCGACCGCTCAGGCCGCGACGGCTGGCGACAACGGGGTCGACGCCTTCTTCGATACGTGGCTCGCCATGGCGGCGCGGGTGAAGGACATGGCGGATGCGGATTACGCTGCCGGGCATCTGGAGAGCGCAGCGGCGAAATATCGTCGCGCCTGTGCCTATCTCATCACGGCCGAACGCATGCAGGCGAGCGACTATCCGCCGCGCCAGCAGGCCTATGCCGACATGCTTTCGACCTTCGCGCGCTATGTCGAATGCAGCGGCGAGCCCTGCGAGATGGTCGAGATTCCCTATGCCGGCAGCCACTATCCCGCGCTCTTCTGTTCGGCGGCCACCCAGGACAATCCCACGCCGCCCTGCATGGTCTTCTGCAACGGCCTCGACAGCGTGAAGGAGATGGTGTTCCTGGTGGGGTTGCCCGCGGCTTTGCGCGCGCGCGGCATCTCCTGCCTCGTCGTCGACCAGCCTGGCGTCGGCGGTGCGCTCCGCCGCAACAAGCTGCCCGCAATTGTCGAGACCGAAGTCTGGGCCGGCAGGGCGGTCGACTGGTTGGAGACACGCAAGGATGTCGCTTCCGACAGGATCGGGATGATGGGCTGGTCGCTGGGTGGCTATTATGCCCCGCGTGCCGCGGCCTTCGAGAAACGGTTCAAGCTGTGCGTCGCCTGGGGCGCCAACCATGAATGGGGTCTGGTGCAGCAGCGCCGCCGGCGCAATGAAGGCGAGAATCCCGTGCCGCATTACTGGGCCCATGTCATGTGGGTCTGGGGCCAGCAACGCCTCGACGACTTCATGACGATGTCGGAGCGGATCACGCTCACTGGCGTGGTCGAGCATATCGATGTGCCCTTCCTGATCGTGCATGGTGAAAATGACCGGCAGATCCCGGTCGAATATGCCTATCGCTCGCACGATCAGGCCGTGCGCAGCCCGCGTGCGGACCTCAAGGTCTTCACGGCCCGCGAAGGTGGTGTCGAGCATTGCAGCGCCGACAATATGGAACCTGTCCGCAGCTATATCGCGGACTGGATCCATGACAGATTTGCCGAAATGATCTGATTACGCGACAGTCGCGTGAGAATATAATGGGAGTAGGGAACAACATGACCGATCTTACAGGCGCCGTCGTTGCGCTGACCGGCAGCGGCTCTGGCCTAGGGCTCGGGCTGGCCCAACATTTCCGGACCTTGGGCGCGAAGCTGGCCCTGCTGGATATCTCGTCCGAGAAGGTTGCCGCGCTCCAGCAGGCCTTTGGCGACGATACGCTCGTCATGGAAGGCGACGTGCGTGACATTGAGGCTCTGAAGAGGTTTCGTGACGCCACAGTCGCCAGGTTCGGCGGGGTCGACTGCCTCGTCGGCGCCCAGGGTATCTTCGACGGCAATCGGCCGATTTCGGAGCTGCCTTTGGAGAAGATTCCCGCCGCCTTCGACGAAGTGATGCGGATCAATGTATTGGGCTATATCCTGTCCGCCGTGGTGTTCCGCGAAGAACTGGCAAGGCGCAACGGATCGATCACGCTGACGGCCTCTTCCAATGCCTCCTACTGCGCAGACGGCGGCGGACTGCTCTATACCGCGTCCAAACATTCGGTGCTGGGCGTCGTGCGCCAATTGGCCTTCGAATTTGCGCCCGACATCCGGGTCAATGCGGTTTCGCCCTGCGGCATCGCGGACTCCGACCTGCGCGGCCCCGGCGCTCTGGGGTTGGAGGGCGAAAGCCAGAACGACATCCCCAAGGACAGTTTCATGGCGATGATCCGCAAGGTCACGCTGCTCGATCACTTGCCCACCGGCGCGGAATATGGCCCGGCCTACGCGCTCCTCGCCGATCCCAGGCAACGCATCCTGACGGGCGAGATCATCATGGCCGATCAGGGTCTCGCCAATCGCCCGATCATCTCTGCCCGCTGAGGAAGGACGCGATCATGGTCATGCACGCAGCGCAATCGCGCCCCGGTATCAGCGAGCGTCTGGACGACATCCTCGCCCGGACCCGCGGCGAACTGGATCGGGGTCTGGTCCCCGTCAACATCTTCGCCAATGCCGACATCTTCGACGCCGAGATGGAACGCATCTTCGCGAAAAGCTGGGTGTTCCTCGGCTTCGAGTCCGAAATCCCCGACAAGGGCGATTTCATGCAGCGCCGGATCGGGCGCGACAGCGTGATCGTGACGCGCGACGCAAAGAATGAAATCCACGTTTTGGCGAATTTTTGCCGCCATCGCGGGACCAAACTCTGTCAGACCGATGTCGGCAACCAGAGCCATTTCCGCTGCCCCTATCACGGCTGGGTCTTCAAGAATAATGGCGACTGGATCGGCGCGCCCGACAAGAGCAAGGCCTATAAGGGACTCGACCCAAAGGATTGGGGGCTGCTCAAGGCTCCCCATGTCGAGAGCTTCCTTGGGATGATCTTCGCCTCGCTCGATCCCGATGCCCCTACGCTCATGGACTATCTGGGTGGCGCCGCATGGTTCATGCGCGGGTTGATGGACCTGCATCCGGGCGGCATGAGTCCGATGGGGCCGCCGGACCGCTACAAGGTACGCGGCGACTGGAAAACTGGCTCGGAAAATTTCGGCGGCGACGGCTATCATGTCGGCGTCGCACATGGCTCGGTCCAGACGATCCAGCTCGCGCAGGGGTTCGACGTCCTCAATAATTATTCGACGCACTATGTGATCCCGGGCGGACACAGCTTCCTTGGGCATGATTTCGACAGCATGTTCGGTCCGGATGGCCATGTCTGGTACTATCCGCCCGACATCCAGCAGCACTTCGATCTCGATCGCATCGATCCGCTGCTGCAGGACGTGGTGAAGAAGAACCCGCCGATCGTGGGCACCATCTTCCCGAACCTGTCCTTCCTGCGCTTCTTCGGCCCGCCCTCGCCGGGCAAGCCGCCTGCGGTCTACACATCCTGGCGTCAGTGGCAACCCTCGGGGCCGGGGGAAATGGAACTGTGGTCCTGGCAGCTCAAGTGGAACTTCATGGACGAGCAACAGGCCGCCGACAGCTATGCCGCAGGCCAGTTCGGTTTCAGTTCGGCAGGTATCTTCGAACAGGACGATACTGTAGTATGGGAAGGAGCCCCCGAAGCAGCCCGCAGTGTCTGGGCGCGCAAGGAGAACATATCGTTCAACATGCAGATGGGCATGGATGGCATGGGGCAGCAGACGCTGGACGAGAGCTGGGAAGGACCGGGAGAAGCCTGGCGTCCGGGACCCGGCGAGCCGAGCCAGCGCGCCTTTTACCAGCATTGGCTGAGCCAGATGGTGGAGACCGGCAAATGAGCGCGATCACGCCTGATGTGGAATTCGCCATCCGCCAGTTCCTGGGCCATGAGGCCATGCTCCTCGATAATGGCCGGCTCGAGGACTGGGTCGGCCTCCTCGCCGAGGAGATACTTTACGAGATTCCCTTGCGCATCAGCGCGCGCAAGCGGGAGGACGAGTTCCCCAAGGGCGCCTTCCGCATGCATGAGGACATGGCGATGATCCGCAAGCGCCTGGAACGCATGGGCACGAGCGAGAACTGGGCGGAAGACCCTGCCTCGCGGACTGTGCGGACGGTGGGATCGATCTTCGTCGAGGAGGATAAGGGCAATGGTCTCTATCGGGTCCACAGCGCGCTCTCCCTCTATCGCCAGCGCGCCATCGACCGGGCCTATGAATGGATTCCCGCACGCCGGATCGATCGCATCCGCATCGATGCCGAGGGAAAATGCCGTCTGGTGCGGCGCACGATCATTCTGGCTGAGACGATTCTCCAGACCCCGAACCTGGCGGTCTTCCTCTGATCGAGGAAAGGAGGCGCGGCGCCAATGGTTCAGCCCAGTTCCGCCGCTGCCTCCTTCAACACTTTGCGAAGCCAGATATGACCTGGATCATCATCGCTGCGATTATGCCAGATGAGTGTCTCCTGAAGGGTGCCAAGGTTGATCGGCGGCCGCAATACGCGGACCTTATCCGTGTCGGCCAACTGCTCCGCCAGCTTGCTCTGCACCGTGGCAATCATCTCCGTGCCGGGCAGCATCTGCAATAATCCTGCAAAAGTCGGGACGTGCAGCAGTTCCTTGATCACAATCCCGCGCCGCTCGATCTCGGCTTCCTCGACCGTGCGCACATTGGCGCCGAAGAAGGCAAGGGCGTGCGGATAGGACAGATAGTCGTCCTTCGTCATCGTCTCCCCGATGGGATGATCGCGCGCGACGACGCATACGAAGCTGTCCGTGAACAGGTCAGCGGTCAGAAGGTCGACGTCGCGCCCCTCGCGACCGAACAGGCTGCGGTCGCCATGGGTGATCACCATGTCGATATCCCCGCCCTCGAGTCTCGAAAAGCTTGGCCCGAACACATTCTCGATCATGAGCCTGAGTTGCGGCGCGCGGGCCGCGAGGATGCGTACGACCTTTGGCAGGTAAACGTGGACGCAATAGTCTGACATCGCGACGCGAAAGGTCCGTTCCGATGTTCCGGGATCGAAGATCGCCTGCGTTTCCAGGGCGGCGTTGATATGCAACAGGGCGGTGCGAACCGGCTCGATGAGGGCGCGCGCCTTGGGCGTCAGTTCCATCTCGCGCCCGACGCGCAGGAGGAGCGGGTCGTCAAAATGCTGGCGCAACCGTTGCAGCGAACCGCTGAGCGCCGGCTGGGTCACGCACAGCCGATCGGCCGCCCGCGTGACGCTCCGCTCGGACAGGAGCGTGTCGAGCGCGAGAAGCAGATTGAAGTCGAAACGGTTGAGATTAGCCATTGTGCCTCAAGTCCATCCTCTGCTGGATCATTTCAATGCAACTGCCGCTTTCCTTCATCCTACATGGCAAATCCGGCGGAGGATTGCCTATCTTTTGGACTTATGATCGACATAGGGCGAAGCGATTTCCGGCTCCGGTTCTGCGTGAGTAAGCGCTGTTAGGCAATGACGAAGCAGGATGGGACAGACATGGCGATGATCGACCTTACGGGCAGGATCGCGATCGTGACCGGCGCAGGAGGAGGGCTTGGCCGTGCCCACGCAATGGCGCTGGCAGCACATGGCGCAAGGGTGGTGGTGAATGACCTTGGCGGCGATGTTGGAGGCGCACGCGCGGTGGCCGACGAGATCGCCGCGCGCGGTGGCGAGGCGATCGTCGATGGAACGGACATCACGGATCTTGCTTCCGTGCGCGCGATGGTGGCCAATGTGGAGCATCAATGGGGAGGCGTGGATATCCTCGTCAACAATGCCGGGATCCTGCGCGATAGAAGTTTTGCCAAGATGGGGATGGATGATTTCCGCGCGGTGATCGAGGTCCATCTGATGGGATCGGTCCATTGCGCCAAGGCGGTCTGGGACGGCATGCGCGAGCGCCGGCATGGACGGATCATCTTCACCACCTCCTCATCGGGCCTGTTCGGCAATTTCGGGCAGGCCAATTATGCCGCCGCGAAGATGGCGCTGGTAGGCCTCATGCAAACCCTTCGCCTGGAAGGTGAGAAATATGGCATCCGCGTCAATTGCCTCTCGCCATCCGCGGCAACGCGCATGACCGATGGATTATATGAGGCAAGCGAGCTGCTGCAGCTCGACCCGGCGCTAGTCGCGCCCGCCGTCGTAGCTCTCTCGGCGGCCGATGCGCCCAATGGCGCGATCCTGTGCGCGGGCGCAGGCAGCTATGAGAGCGCGAGGATATTGTTGACGCAAGGGCTGGTGGTGGACGGAGCCGATGCTGCCGATGCGATCCTGGCCCGCTGGCCGGAGATTGACGATCGACTTGGCGCATTCGTGCCGGCGCACGGCCCCGACCAGTTCAGCCATGAGATTGCAAGGGTAAGCGCGGAGTTAAAGGGAACTGATACCTGAACCGCCGGGAAAACTGCGTCTCATTCCCATGCTGCTCAAGCTCTACCTCTATGGCTATTTGAGCCGGGCACAAGCGAGGCGTCGCCTACCGGGGGAACCGGCTGTTCCTTCGTTTCAGGTCAACTTGTTCGAAAAGGCGACCAGTTGTCGATAAGGATCGACCGCGATCCCATTAGACTGTGCCCAGGGCGCGCCACCATCTGATACCGGCAGCATCGACCTCTTCGGTCACAAGCCTTCGGCTTCGAAGGCAGGCGAGATGGGCCAGGCTTTCCCCTGTAGCAAGGCCCAGAACAGACCGATCGATCTGGCGTTTGAACAAAGCCGGAAAGACGTCGATTGCCCGTTTCGGCGTTTCAACCAGTGTGAGCAGACGAGCAAGGCCCGCTTCATGCCCG
>Ga0255338_1006232_pt1 | contig 10283 bp, 6 predicted proteins | sample MeOH1_35cm_T4_19_FD_203715 | JGI IMG/M metagenome (GOLD analysis project Ga0255338, IMG submission 203715) | Sandy soil microbial communities from University of British Columbia, Vancouver, Canada - MeOH1_35cm_T4_195 | ecosystem: Engineered > Artificial ecosystem > Sand microcosm > Unclassified ...
CAACAAGCCCACCGGTTTTATCCTTGAACACACGGTTCACGCGCGCAATGGCCTGCATGAGGTTGTGACTGCGCATAGGCTTGTCGACGTACATCGTATTCAGACAAGGTGCATCGAAGCCGGTAAGCCACATGTCGCGCACGATGACAATTTTCAGCGCGTCATCCGGATTCTTCATGCGCTCCGACAAATCACGTCGCTGTTGTTTGGAGGTGTGGTGACGCGAAATTTCCGGGCCATCAGAACTGTTCGTTGTCATGACGACTTTGATAGCTCCTTTCGTGAGATCATCGCTGTGCCAATCGGGACGTAATGCAATTATTTCCTTGTAAATATCTGCGGCGATTCTGCGGCTCATTGCAACGATCATGGCTTTGCCTTCGAAAGTCGACTGTCGTTTTTCGAAATGGGTTATAATATCCTTCGCAAGATTCTTAATGCGTTCTTCGTTACCGACAATCGCTTCAAGTTTTGTCCATTTCGCTTTCGCTTTCTGCTGATCCGTTATTTCTTCGTCCTGCTCAAGCTCGGAGTCGAATTCTTCAATCAACCTGCGACCATCTTCATCGAGGTTTACTTTCGCGAGACGACTTTCGTAGAATATTTTTACGGTTGCACCATCTGTTACTGCGTCCTTGATGTCGTAACGGTCTATGTAATTCCCGAATACCTGTGGAGTATTCACATCCGTTCCTTCTATCGGTGTTCCGGTAAAACCTATGTAGGTTGCATTCGGTAATGCATCACGCATGTATTTCGCAAAACCATACGCGAGTCGCTTTCCGACAACTTCTTTAGTTTCCGGATCCTTTACGTCGACATACTTCGCTTCAAACCCATATTGCGTACGGTGGGCTTCATCTGCAATCACGACCACGTTCGTGCGATCAGATAAGAGGTCATACTCCGGTTTGTATCCATCCGGAAGAAACTTCTGAATCGTGGTAAACACAATTCCACCACTCGCTACTTTGAGTAATTCCTTGAGGTGCTCACGGCTTTCTGCCTGTACGGGTTCCTGTCTCAGCAATTGCACTGATGCAGCGAACGTGTCAAACAACTGATCATCGAGATCATTTCTGTCTGTAATGACAACGATTGTCGGATTCCGCATTTCAGGAGAAGTAATGAGTTTTCCCGAATAGAAAACCATGGACAAGCTTTTTCCGGAACCTTGAGTGTGCCAAACAACACCACCACGCTTGTCTCCGTTTTCTCCGGAAGCGCCAATAGATGATTGCACTGCCTTGTTCACGGCATAGTACTGGTGGTACGCTGCAAGTTTCTTCACCGTCTGCACCTGGATCAACCCGGTTTTCGCATCTTCTCTTTTCGATTTCTCAAATACAATGAAATTGCGGATCAGATCGAGCAGGGTAGGAGGTTGCAGCATTCCGTTAAGCAATACTTCTAACTCGGGTTTGAAACGCGACGCTTCCTTGACTCCATCTGCAGTTTTCCAGGTCATGTACCGGCTCATATCGGCCGAGACACTTCCCGCTTTGCATTCGAGTCCGTCGCTGATAATACAAACCGCATTGTACGTAAACAACGTCGGAATCGCCTGTTTGTAGGTCTGGATCTGGCGATATGCACTTTCTATGTCTGCGTTTTCGTCTGTTGCATTCTTGAGCTCAATTACGACCAACGGAATGCCATTCACAAACAGAATCACATCCGGACGTTTGTTCTGATTGTTCTCAATGATTGTAAACTGGTTTACCACCAGAAATTCATTGGCAGAAGGATTTTCAGAATCGATCAATGCCACTTCATGACTGCGTTCGTATCCATCCTGCTGAAAAGGAATCTTTACTTTCTCCACCAGCATGCGGTGAAACTCCTCGTTGTTGTGCAGAAGCTCCGGAGAATAGATGCGCATGACTTTCTGAACAGCGGCTTCTAATGCATCTCCGGGAATGGACGGATTTATTTTGGCAACTGCGGTTCTCAGTTTGTTAGCAAGAATAACCTGTCCGAAACTCTCCCGATCGCAGAACAAACCTTCCGGAGAAATTTCTTTCCCGTTGGCATATTCCCAGCCCAGCGATTGAAGGATTTCAATCGCAGAGGATTCTATGTGGGATTCGGAGAGGGGTTTCATGCTTATCGATTCAGCTTCAAATGTAAAAAGACAGTAAACTGAATTCTGCTTGCATTAGAATTTGATGAGGTCGCTTCCGTTTTTCCACCTACATTAAATACTTGTGCGACCGAGATACCCGCTCCCGCACCCGCAACTTGGGCATCCGTTGAGGTAACTGCTACATCAAATTCAATTTTCTTTCCCATAGTATCATCAATTCCCTGCCCGAATTGGTTCTTTCGAACATAATCATTCCCTTCTCGAATTCCATCGGTGATTTGAATGATTGTTTGCTTTACAAATTCCTTCAGTTCCATAGTCAGTTCAATTAGAAAGGTAAATCATCTGTTTCAATCGATGGAAGGCGTGCTGTTATCGGAGGGAATTTCTGTTTATAATATGAATTCAAGAACATTCCTACAGTTGTAACGCTATTCAACACGAAATAAGCATAAAGTGGATCAGTGATAACATAATCCGTTTCCGTTTTTCCGTGCACGTTCGTCTTCTCGCTTCTCAATTTTTCAATAGACTGATTGATTGCCAACATCGAACTACCAATCGTTTTGATTTTGACCGGTAATGAAGAATTCGGAAATAACTGAAAGACCTTAAGTAATTCCGAAGCCTGAGCATACAAAGTTTCACTTGGCTTAATTGCCGTGGAAATCCGACCGTCTTTTAAGATTTCCTTAATTATACTTTCAAGTGCGGAATTTGCTAACCCAATTGCTATGTCAGGATGTGATTCAATTTCTTTGAAGGCCTTTTCAAAAGTGCCGCTGGCTGTTGTATACGTTGATTTAATTTCATTTCTAAAAGTTGGAATGCACGGAATAAAATCTGGTGTCTCTACTCCGAGATCAATGGCTATTTTCATCAGTGTTTCACCATCAATTCCATGCAATGTTGAAGCTAGATCAATTTCTCCATGCGGTGCCTTTATAATTCGAAAGTTCTCACCATAATTATTCCAATCCCCTTCCTCTAGATGCCATTTGTCAATGTAAAACCTTACGTTCTTGTGTGAACTATACTGCGCCCAGATAGCTTGCTCAACATCGCTAGTGAGCTTCATCAAATATTTCGGTGAAATAGTATTTTGCATCGAGAGTTCAATTAACAACAGCAATTTCTCCACTCATCAACTTCGGTAACAACAAATCGCGAAGCTGTGTAAGTGCATTAATTTGTTGACTTGCACCAGTCATTTTTTCAATAATAGGTCGTACAATTGATTCGAATTTTACGATTGCTTCTTCATCAGGAATTGGAATCTCATACTGCGAAATAAGTTCCCAGCTAGTTCTTGGCATCCGCGTACCTCCTGAGCTCAAATCAGAGTAGTCAACCACCTCCTTGTTGAAAAACCAGAACAGACAGAATGAAAACCATTCGGGTTTCTTTGGTCTTATGACAAGTATATCGGTTGAACATACGCCATCTACTGGAGCGAATACTACTTTGTGAAAATAGGAACGTAGCTTTCCGAAGAGTATGTCATTTTTTTTAAATGCAGACTTATTACTTGCTAAACCAATAGGGCTTCCCCAACTGCTTATGGTTACAGTTTTCTGCGGAACATGTTCTAGACCAATATAGTTTTCAAATTTGCACAAATCTCCGATTGAAACATTTTCTCGCACATTATCCGAGTAGTGTGACAGTGTTGTGAAGCCGCTGTCTCCCGCCTCCTCCACAAACCACTGCCTAAACAACGTCTCCGCCATTTGCTCCAACGTTTTGTTCTGGCGGTGCAGCAGGTCTATTTTGTCGTCAAGGCTGGAGAGGATTTCGGCGATTGAATTCTGAACCTTTAATGATGGCAAGCTAATTCCCATCTTCTTTAGCTCCGCTGACTTTATTCCTTCTACTGTACTTCCTGAAGCGCGTGCTTGCAATAAATTCTGTCCTATATCGCTTTGCAAGTAATACTTGAGAAACACGCTATTGCACAGGGCGCTTTTAGTACGTAGCGTAATTATTCTTTGGGCTAGGGCTATGTTCTTATCTTTAATTAGGGCAACTTCCCCCAATGGCGCTTCAGTGGTTAGTACGACATCATTGACTTCCGGAAATCCTCGTGTCATCCAAGTCTCATAATCTTGTTTCGCGATAAACTCGTTTGGTTGTTCAATTCGACCTGTCTTTACAATCTTAGCTGTAACAAGTGGAATGCCAGATAGAGTTTTAGTCGGCGTTTTTCCACGATAATCGATAAACTTATCGATTACTTGCTCCAAAATATACTCCTTCCACTCACTCATTTCTCCTCCTCCTTTTTAATCCGTTCTACATTCTGAATAATATCTTCGAGAACATCCAGCTTTATTATGTCCACCACTTTTGCTTTTAGTTCCTCTTCTTTCGGAATCTGGTGATACATTCTTTCTATCAACGCCGTTTGTTCATTTCGGGATTTTGAAATCGTAAACTTGAACTCGTGGAGGTAGATTCTGATTTCGGCACGGGAATAGAATGCACTTACACCGCCGTCAATGAATCCTTCGAAGCTCAGATCAAGTCCCATGTCAAATTCCGTGGGATGCTCAACGAGATGTTTCCTGGTGTCTTCAATGGTTTTGAAGATATGATTACCCATTCTATATTGCATTTTCGATCTGGTGAACATTATGGCAATATCTGCCATGTCAGTTTCTATTATCCGCGAAAGAGGAAGAATTACCTGTTGAAATATTTCGATTGCAGTGTCTTTGTTTTTTGGCTGCTTAACACCTTCTGTTTTCAATCCTTTGAGAAGTTCTTTGAGTCGGTCCATTTTCTTCTCAGTAGGATTCTTCAACTCTTCATATTCCTTCTCAATCTCGGCTTCCAGTTCTTCTATACTCGGCATTTCCAGTTTCAATTGCTTCGGCAATGCATCGGCCAATTGATATTCTGAAACACCAATCGGAGTAGTAATTCCTTCCAAGGCAAACTTTACTACTGTGTCATTGGGCGTTTTGCACAACAACACACCAAAGGTTGGGGCATCGTTTTTTCTTTTAATCTGTGCGTCAACGGTGTTAATGTAGAAATTCAACTTACCGGCATACTCAGGTTTGAATTCACCTATTTTCAGTTCGACGACTACATAACAATGCAGGTGCGTGTGGTAGAACAGAAGATCGAGAAAATAGTCGTCTCCATCTACTATCAGATTGTATTGGTTACCTACATACGCAAATCCTTTACCCAACTCCAACATGAAGCTTTTCAGATGAGCAATGAGTGCCTTCTCCAATTCGCGTTCCTGCATTTTTTCCGACATCGAAATGAAGTCGAAGACGTACGGACTCTTCAGAATATCACGTGCAAGATCTGAGGTTGCTTCCGGCAGGGTATTCTTAAAATTGGTAATCGCTGCACCCTTGCGCAGGTGAAGCTGGTTGTCAATCTGGATTTTCAGAAAGTCGCGCCCCCAGTTGTTTTCCGAGCATTTCTGCATGTAAAACAGGCGATCTTCACGGGTCTTCAGTTTCGTAAGAATGGCGATGTGATGACCCCAAGGCAATTTTGCAACAAGCTGTTGCAAAATTATAACATCTTGATTATCAGTATATTGTAATTCTGCAACGGGCTGTTGCACAAATGGATACTCAGGATAAGCTTCCGCAAAATCGCGCATATACGTAATGTTGCGGGTAGAAATCCCCTTCATTGCCGGGAACTCAATTTTCAGATCACGCGATAATCGCTCAATAATTTTTGTTCCCCAACCTTCCTCTTCACGCTGCTGCAAAATGGTATAACCGACTTCCCAATACAATGCCAGTTGATATGCATTCACAGACAACGCCGCCTTCATCTGCGCTGTCCGGAATTTCTCCTTCAGTCCGGAAAGAATGTTGTCGTAAATGTTGTCAGGCAATTTGCTCATGCTTCAATTCTGCAATATCTTTGTTACATCTTATTCCCGGTTGTCCCTGATGCAAATCAAACTTCCGGGTTTCGTTTTTATACTCTCTTCAATTTTGCAAGGTCACCTTGCAAAATTCAAATACTACTTCACCTCATACTTTATCTTCTTCAGATTCTCCGTAATCCGCTTGTTCAGCACCACTTCTTCTTTCATCTGTTCTTCCAGTTCTGCTTTCAGTTTTTCAAAACGTTCAGTGAAATTGAAATCGTCTTCATCATCCGGTAATCCAACATAGCGCCCCGGCGTAACAACGTAATTCAGTGTTTTCACTTCCTCCGCAGTAGCGCTCTTGCAGAATCCCTGAATGTCTTCGTAACTCTTTCCGGTTTTCCAGTTGTGGTAGGTTCCCGCAATTTTCGAAATATCTTCTTCGCTCAGGTCACGGTTGCGGCGGTTTACGAGAAAGCCCATGTTGCGCGCATCAATGAAGAGAATTTCTTTCTTGCGTTTTTTGTTTCTGCGCAGAAACCAGAGACAAGCGGGTATCTGCGTATTGAGAAAAAGCTTGGTCGGCAGATTCACTACGCACTCAAGCAGATCGTTATCGATTATTGATTTTCGTATTTCGTATTCGCCCGAAGATTTTGTGGTGAGTGAACCTTTTGAAAGTACAAATCCCGCAAGTCCGTTTGGTGCGAGATGATAAAGGAAGTGTTGTATCCACGCATAGTTTGCATTTCCTGCAGGCGGAACCCCATACTGCCAGCGTGCATCTTTCTGCAGCAATTCTCCGCTCCAGTCGCTATCGTTAAACGGAGGATTTGCAATAATGAAATCAGCTTTCAGGTCTTTATGAGCATCGTTCAGGAAACTTCCTTCGTTGTTCCACTTCACATTGCTGCTGTCAATACCGCGTATGGCAAGATTCATGCGTGCGAGTCGCCATGTAGTCTGGTTGCTTTCCTGTCCGTAGATGGAAATCAGATCACCCGGATTCAGTGAAAGTTTTTTGCCATTATTCTTTTTATAGTGATCCTGGTGAGAACGGATAAATTTTTCGCTCTGCACAAACATTCCGCCGCTTCCGCAGCATGGGTCGAAGACACGACCTTCGTATGGTTCAAGCATTTCCACCAACAGCTTTACAACGCTTCCTGGTGTGTAGAACTGTCCACCCTTTTTTCCTTCTGCAAGCGCAAATTCTCCAAGGAAATATTCATACACTCTTCCGAGAACATCTTTACTCTGAGCTTCCTTATTTCCAAGAACAGAGGTACTGATCATATCGATAAGTCCGCCGACACTTGCTTTATCCAGTTTTTCCTGAGCGTAAACTTTCGGAAGAACGCCTTTCAATGAAGGATTATCTTTCTCGATAAGATCCATTGCATCATCAATATCTTTTCCGATGCCTGGAAGCTTCGCCCGTCCCTGCAGGTAGGACCAACGTGCTTTTGCAGGAACATAGAATACCTTTTCTGCGATGTATTCATTTTTGTCTTCCGGATCAGCGCCTGCATATTCACCCTTTCCTGATTTCAGTTTGGTATGCAGTTCTTCAAAAGCATCAGAAATATATTTCAGGAAAATAAGTCCGAGTGCGACGTGTTTGTACTCGGCCGCATCCATGTTTTTGCGGAGCTTGTCCGCAGCTTTCCACAGTTTCTTCTCGAGAGGTTCTTCGGCCTCAACTTTTGCCTTCTTCGCCATAAATGATTGAAAATCTGTAAATAACAGGTTGTAAAAGTGTCAGTGGACCTGCTTTGTAAATATACAGGAAAGGGTGGCGAGATAAGCGTTTATACGTGGTAAAATAGGGGGAATTGGGAGAATAGCCGTTTACAAACGGTTAAATGATAAAATTATCCTAAGATTGCATTTCACATAGATTTTGTATGAAACATTTTGGCTTCGAGCTGAAAGTTAAAGAACTCGATTAGCTTATGCAGAATGAAAACTAATAAAGGTGGGGTTGCGAAAGCTCCGGTAAAATCAAAACCGAAAATCGGCAGGACATTACGTAGCCGCGTGGTATGGTTATTCTCGTTTCTCACAATGGGTGATGGGAAATCGATCCGTCAAAATCTGGCTGCGATACCGCAAGATGTTACGACCGAAAAATTATCATTTCTCGTTCATACCAATTCGAAAAAAATCAGCAAGAATCTCTCCGATAAAGCTGCAAACTTGATTGGGAGGGCTTCAAACTTCAGACGCAAAAAGGCATTGATGAAACAGTTAATGGCTGCGCTGTTAAATTGGCCGACGTTTTTGATTTTCGTTTATATACCGGGTCATTACGCTTGCGTCAAAAGTGAACTCTTTCGCGATCTTGGATTTTGGCTGCAGTCCGCAGTTTGGATTGGTTTTTATTGCTTGGGTATTGCCTGCCTATTGTTAACCAGGTCTATCATCGACGCAGTATTAAAATATCAAGTTAAACTTGGTCAGATAATTTCTATTGTGATAAGATTTCTGATCGTGATGATCCCTCATGTGATACTTTATTACAATTTCAATTCAGTACACACTTGGTTCGGATTAGGATTGAACTGGGTAATGTTACTGATCGTAATTTTACTTGATTTTTCATTCTTGAATTACTTCTGTTCTGAAGTAATACCGGATGTATTTTTTTACTCAACAAAGATTCATTTAACGGAAGAGTTAATCTTGGATTCTGTGTATAAGCTTGAGAAGGTGAAAAATTGGGCAGTTGTAGCCGCTTCTAAAGCGAAACGAAACGCGGCCATTGATGAAATTGAACGCCTCGCGTCCTTAATTGAAGTGGATTGGAGCAGCCACATCCCATCAGGCGATCAGAAAACAGAGCGATGGAAAATTAAAACTTTGCGTGGTATAGCAAATGGTATACGTTTACTAAAAAGACAACTAATTATTCCGGGAAGCGATTCGGACAAATATTTGAAAGAAAGATTCGACCAGTTGTTTACACATCTGCTAAATAACAATCTACAGGGTTTAATTGATGCAAATGTGCCGGCAGAACGGATAACAAAAAAAAATATAGTTGCGTGGGCTCAGCAATTTGTTGTTGCGATATTACCGCTGGCAATTGGCATCGGTTTGTGCAAGTTTTTCGGTGATATGGTTGATGCACAATACCGGGGAATATTTATGGCAATTGGTATCGGTTGGCTAATCGTGTGTGTATTGTTGTGGCTGGATCCTCGGTTGGCAGACAAGGTAGTGATGATGAAAAAAGGTAAGGGAATATTAAATCCACTTACCGGAGGTGGCGACGACTGATAGCAATTAGAAGAGGTACCTAAACAAGAAAAGCTGTTCAATTGAACAGCTTTTACTTTCGTGGAGGACGAGAGAGAAAGGTCGAAACTTTGGGAGGGGATTCGGAAAAACTCGTTGACTTTTAAAAAGAAATGTGAGTACCGGGATTTTGCTCCGATTTATTATCAGTAAAATCTTTGGCAATGACTACTTAAGTTTAAACATCTGCTAATCAGGTACAGTGTGATTCATACCGGAATGCCCTCATTTAAATCTTTTGGACAGACAGTAATATTTTATATAATTGTATTCAGGGTAAGTTGAAGCAGTTGAAATATTTTGTGCATGTTGTCGCAGGGATTGGATGTTTTCCGTTTGATTTACACGCATGCCTACAACACCGCACACACGGCTTTATTTATCCCCTTCGCTCAGTATACACCTGGCGAGGAACCCTACCAGCGTTAATGGAATTCCGCTGAAACTTTTCGTAAGGGATTTTTCTTCGGCGCGGGGCCTGAACCACAGATTAACTGAAGTAAACCTGGCCGATCCCGGTGTTACTGTTGCAATCAGTCACAGCGGAGCGGGCACTCAGCTTACTGCTTTTGACCCCGCAACATCGCGCCTGTCTATATCCGCTGCAACAGGTACGGGTACCGATCAGATCACCATCACTCACGTGCATCCCAACCCCGGAGGCGGTGGCAGTAGTACCACAATGAGTATTGTTGCAGAAGTAACGGTGCACAACACACTTCATGAATGGTGGTTTGGCATTGACAGTATCACTGTTCCGCGTGATGATTTCAGTGCAGGCGTTGTAAATGATCTTGACAAAGTTTTTCATACACAGGTGGTGGCGTACGCACACTTCGACGCTACTCCTGCCACCCCGAACGTGATCGGATCAATTGCCGACATTACCGGCCACTCGTATGTTGCACTTGCCGCAGGTAATACAAACATTGAGATCGACAGCACCCGCCTGGTTGGATTTGTGAGGGGAGTTACCACGGGCGCTTCAACAATTACGGGACAGGTCACCGGCATTGCCGGAACGCAATCCATCAACGCGAACGTCAT
>Ga0255338_1006233_pt1 | contig 10275 bp, 9 predicted proteins | sample MeOH1_35cm_T4_19_FD_203715 | JGI IMG/M metagenome (GOLD analysis project Ga0255338, IMG submission 203715) | Sandy soil microbial communities from University of British Columbia, Vancouver, Canada - MeOH1_35cm_T4_195 | ecosystem: Engineered > Artificial ecosystem > Sand microcosm > Unclassified ...
CGGGCGGTGTCGATGACGGCGATGACCGCCGCGCCGAGACGCTGCGCCGGCGCAGACGCCGGAACGGCGATGGCGAGGGCGGCAAAGGCCGCCCCGAAGACGAATTTTTTCATCAGAATGCGGTTCCTACGTTGAACGTGATCAATTTGGTGTCGTCGCCGTCCACCTTTACCAGCGCCTTGGCTATATCGATCCTGAACGGACCGAACGGCGAGTTCCAGTTGACGCCGAAGCCGACCGAGACGCGCGGTTTGGGCGAATCGCCGACATAATCTTCGTCGAACAGCGAATTGAGGCCACGCGTCGTGCCGGCCGGGCAATTTGCGCCGGCTCCGGTGGGGAATGGCGAAACGCTGCCGTTGGGCGCGACGCAGACCTTGAACGGCTCGTTGGTGATCGGATCCCTGAGGCCGAACACCGCGCCGGCATCGACGAACACCGACGGCCGCAGGCCGAGCTCGCGGCCGCCCGAGCCGAGCGGGATCTCGAGCTCGAGGTGGCCGACATAATAAGCGCGGCCGCCGAGCGCGTCGTCGACGACATTCTTGTTGTCGATGTTGCGCACGATATTGCCGGCGCCGTCGAGGCTGACCTGGAAACGCTGGACCCGCGGACCGATGCCGCGGATCGCGAAGCCGCGCATTTGCGGTTCGCCAAGGAAGAAGCGGTCGGTCAGGCGTACCGCGTCGCTGCCCCTCGAGCGGTCGTTCTCGAAACTGTGGATGTAGCCGCCTTCGGCCCGCGTCGAGAAGATGAAGCCGCTGTCGCCGATGCCCCAATATTTGGCGCCGCTGACGCGCGTGCGCAGATATTTGACGTCGCCGCCGAGCCCGGCGACGTCCTGGCTGAGCGAGAGCTGCTCCCCGGCCGAGGGCCGCAGGCGGTTGTTGAGCGTATCGTAGACCAAAGAGTAGCCGATCGAGGAGGTCAGGCGATTGCCGATCGCGTCGCACAGATAACGGCCGGCGCGCAGCGGATCGCAGACGCCGTTGGTGAAGAACAGACCGCGGTCGAGCGTGACCTCGTCATAATTGAGGCCGTAGCGCAGCTGCAGCGACATATATTCGGTGAGCGGCACGCCGACGCGGAGCTGTCCTCCGGTCGTGGTCTGTTGATAGGTATCGTTACGATTGTTGCCGATGTAATTGAAACTATTGTAGTCACGCCGGTAGATGCTGCCGCCGAGCGCGACGTTGCGATCGAACAGATAGGGTTCGGTGAAGCCGAGCTCGACCGATTTGGAATAGCTCGAATAATTGACGCCGGCGGTCAGCGTCTGGCCCTTGCCCATGAAGTTGCGCTGGGTGATCGACAGGTTGACGAGAAAGCGCTCGAGGCTCGAGAAGCCGGCCGAGACCTGCAGCTCGCCGGTCGAGCGTTCCTCGGCGTTGACCGCCAGGATGACGCGATCGGGAGAAGAACCCGGCTGCTGCTCGATCTCCAGATTCTCCTGGAAGAAGCCGAGCGACTGGATGCGGTCGCGCGAGCGCTTGACCCGCACGCTGTTGAACGGATCGCCTTCCGCGAGGCGGAATTCGCGACGCACCACCTTGTCGCGGGTCGCGGTATTGCCGTTGATGTCGACGCGCTCGACATAGACCCTCGGCGCATCGGCGATCTGGAAGGTCACGGACATGGTCCGCGCTTCCTTGTCGCGATTGAAATTGGGGCGGACGTCCGCGAACGCATAGCCGTAGAGGCCGGCCGCCTCGTTGATCGAGGTGACGGTGTCCTCGATCTTCTTGGCGTTGTACCAGTCGCCCTTCTCGAACGGCACGAGGCGCTGCACCGCTTCGGGCTTGAGGTCGCGGATCTCGCTCTCGACCTTGACGTCGCCGAACTTGTAGCGCTCGCCTTCCTCGACGACGTAGGTGATCACGAAATCGCGCTTGTCGGGCGTCAGCTCCGCGACTGCGGAAACGACGCGAAAATCGGCATAGCCCTGGGTCAGATAGAATTGGCGCAGCTTCTGCTGGTCGTAGGCCAGTCGGTCGGGATCGTAGCCGTCGCTCGAGCTGAAGAAACGGAACAGGCGCGACTGCTTGGTCGCCATCTGCGCGCGCAGATCGCTGTCCGAAAATTCCTTGTTGCCGAGCACGTTGATCTGGCGGACCTTGGATTTCGGACCCTCGTTGATCTCGAACACCAGATCGACGCGGTTCTGGTCGAGCTGGACGATCTTGGGATCGACCTCGGCGGCGAAACGGCCCTGCCGGCGATAGAGCTCGATGATCCTGGCGACGTCGGCGCGCACCTTCGAGCGTGTGAAGATCTGACGCGGCGCGAGCTTGATCTCGGGATTGATCTTCTCGTCCTTGAGGCGCTTGTTGCCCTCGAGGATGATGCGGTTGATGACCGGATTCTCCCGCACCTGGACGACGATGTTGCCGGTGTCGGCGCCGCTGATCACCACGTCGGCGAACAATTCAGTCTCGTAGAGCGCCTTCAGCGCCGCATCGAGCCGCTCGCGGTCATAAGGCTCGCCGACCCGCAGCGGCATGTAGGAAATGACGGTCTCGGGCTCGAGGCGCTGATTGCCGACGACGGCGATCGTGCGGATCGTCCCCGCCATCGTCGGGGCCGGAGCGGCAGTTGTCGCAACCGGCGCGGTCGTGTCGGCAGCGGGCGTTCCCGCCGCGGGCGCCTCGGCGGCCGGCTGGGTCGCGGCGTCCTGCGCGAACGCCGGCGCGGCAAGCGCTCCCAGGCTGCTGCCGACGAGCAATGCCGAGCAAAGGCGCCGGCTGTTGGAAAATGATCTCATCGGCTGCACGCGTCCCCGCCCTTCATAGTCCGGCCACCTAGGCGCGGCCGTTCAACGCATTTTTTGGGCCAGTTTGACCCACTCACTGCCAGCCCTGCCCCAACACGCTCAGCCGATCAACCCGCCAAGCCCTTTCCAGAGCCCAAAAGACGCCAGATCGTTGAAGGTGACGAAGATCATCAACGCCAGCAGCGCGGTGAGCCCGGCTCTGAACGCCCATTCCATCGCTTGGGGATCGAGCGGCTTACGCCGCGCCCCCTCGATGATGTAGAAAAGCAAATGGCCGCCATCGAGCAGTGGGATTGGCAACAGGTTTATGAATCCGAGATTAATCGAGATCACCGCCATCAGCCAGACGAACGGCAGCCACCCCAAGGTCGCCTGCTGCCCCGAAACCTGAGCGATCTTGAGCGGGCCGCCGAGCTCCTTGACCGATCTCTCGCCTTGAAGCAGCTGCCCCGTCGTCACGACGATCACCCCGACCGTGTCGTACGTCTTGGCTAAGGCCTTCGTCAGCAGCTGCGACGGCGGCAACTTCGCGAACGCGACCACGCCGGATTGCACCCCCAGCCTGCCTGCGCGCGCCTTGTTGCCGAAGCGGTCGGTGAGCTCGATCGCGCCGATCGTGACCGGCAGCCGCAACTCCGCGCTGCCGCGCTGGACCACCAGTTCGGTCGTTTCCCCCGGGCGCAGAATTGCATATTCGCCAAGCTCGGCGAACGTGCTGATCTCCCGCCCGCCGATCGCGCGAACTCGATCGCCGGGGTGAATCCCCGCGCGCTGCGCGGGGCTTCCCGCCTCAACCGCGCTCACGACCGCTGGTGTCGTGGGATAGCCCACCACCGCGAAGATGCCGACGAACAGCAGCACCGCGAAGATGAAATTGGTCAGCGGCCCGGCAAGCACGATCAGGAAGCGCTGCCACACCGGTTTGGCCTGAAATGTCCGCGCGCGCTCGGCCGGCGGCAGCGCCAGCCAGGCGTCGGTGGGCTGGCTCGCGGGGTTCATGTCACCGGCGAACTTCACATAGCCGCCGAGCGGCAGCCAGGCGAGCTTCCAGCGCGTGCCTCGTTTGTCGGTCCAGCCCATGATCTCGCGGCCGAAGCCGATCGAAAAGACTTCGGCCTTCACCCCGAACCAGCGCCCGACGAAATAATGGCCGAGTTCGTGAATGAAGACGAGCGGACCGATGATCAGCAGGAAGGCCAGGGCCATGAAACCCAGGCCGGGACTCTCGAGCATCAGACCAACACCTTTTCTATCGCTCGCTGTGCGCGCCTGCGCGCCTGGCGGTCGACTTCGAGCACGTCGTCCAGCGAAACGGGCGCCGGCGGATCGAAGCTTTCCAGAATTTCACGTGCGATTGCAGCAATATCGAGGAAGCCGATGCCATTGTCCAGAAATGATGCGACCGCGACCTCGTTGGCGGCGCTGAGCACCGCCGGCTTGGCACCGCCCGCGCGGAGCGCCTCCTTGGCAAGGCCAAGCGCCGGAAAGCGGTCGAGGTCGGGCGCTTCGAAATCAAGCGCTCCAATCTTGACCAGGTCGAGCCGCTCGCACGGTGTCTCCATCCGCTCCGGCCATGCCAGAGTGTGCGCGATCGGGATGCGCATGTCCGGCGCGCCAAGCTGGGCAAGCACCGATCCGTCGACATATTCGACCAGGCTGTGGACCACCGACTGCGGGTGGACGACGACATCGAACGCATCCGCCGGGAGCGGGAACAGATGATAGGCCTCGATCAGCTCAAGACCCTTGTTCATCAACGTGGCGGAATCGACCGAGATCTTCGCGCCCATCGACCAATTCGGGTGCGCGATCGCCGCCGCGGGCGTGGCAGTGCGCATCTCGTCGAGGCTGGCGCGACGGAACGGGCCGCCGCTCGCGGTCAATGTCACCCGCCGCACGCTGCCCGGGCGCGCTTCGTCGAAACATTGGAAGATCGCATTATGTTCGGAATCGACCGGCAGGATCTTGGCGCCGCCGGCCTGGGCGGCGCGAGTCATGATGTCGCCTGCCGAGACCAGGGCTTCCTTGTTGGCGAGCGCGAGCGTGCCGCCTTGCTCGAGCGCCTTCATCGCCGGCCGCAGGCCCGCGAAGCCGACGATTGCCGCCATCGTCCAGTCGGCGCCGGACGCGGCGGCTTCGACGATCGCCTCGTCGCCCGCCGCAGCTTCGATGCCCGAGCCTGACAGCGCCTCCTGCAGCGCCCGATAGGCCGCGGGATCGGCGATCACCGCGCGCCGTGCGCCCACCCGCCGGGCGGCGGCGGCGAGACCGGCGACATCGCGGTGGGCAGTGAGCGCCATCACCTCGAAGCGATCGCGGTTGCGGGCGATCAGGTCGAGCGTCGATTGCCCGACCGACCCGGTCGCCCCCAGGATCACGATCGTGCGCGTGCGGCCCTCGGCCGGGCTCATGTTCGAACCGCCATTGTCGGCGGGGCTCATAGGATCACCAGCAGCAACCCCATCGTGGCGATGACCACCGGCAGCAGGCCGTCGAGCCTGTCCAGCACTCCGCCATGTCCGGGGAGGATCGTTCCGCTGTCCTTGACCCCCGCCCGCCGCTTCAGCCAACTCTCGTAGAGATCGCCCCCCTGCGCGATCAGCCCCATCAAAGCGCCGGAAAACGCGAAGATCGGCTCGAGCGCGAACGCCTGCGCGACCAGCAAGCCGACCACCCCGGCACCGATCATTCCGCCGGCGAGGCCGGCCCAGGTCTTGTTCGGGCTGATCCGCGGCGCAAGCTTGGGGCCGCCGATCGAGCGGCCTGCGAAATAAGCGAAAATGTCGGTCGCCCAGGTGACGACCAGCGCCCACAGGACGAGCTCGAACCACAGCCAGTCGAGGACCAGCAGGACGAAGGCGGGAAGCGCAACGTAGAGAAACCCGCCGAGCATCGTCACGCGGCGGCTGGCGAGCCCGATCAGCAGCGCCGGCGGCGCCGCGAGCGCGATGCCGGTCCATGCCGGACCAAAGCTCGCCAGGCTGATCTCGGCATCCATCTCGTCGGCGGGGAACAGCCATTGGGTGACGCCGAGCAGGTAGAGCGCGATCAGTGCGGCGCCCGCCCAAGCCCAGAGGCGGGGAACGCGGTGCATGTCACTCCATTCGACCATCATGATGGCAGCGGCTGCGGCGACGAAGATCCTGAAATACCAGCCGCCGTAATAGACGGCGACGAGCGCGACCGCGACCATGACAACACCTGCGACGAAACGGGTCGACAGGTCCGACGTGCGGATCGGATCTTCGGCGTTCCCGCTCATCGGCCACCAAAGCGGCGCTCGCGGCCGGCGTAATCGGCGAGCGCGGCATCGAACGCGGCGCCGTCGAAGTCGGGCCACAACGTGTCGACGAACAGAAGCTCGGCATAGGCCGCCTGCCAGAGCAGGAAATTGGACAGGCGATGCTCGCCCGAGGTGCGGATCAGGAGGTCGAGCGGCGGCAGCTCGGCGGTGTCGAGCTCGGCCTCGATCGCGCACTCGTCGATCGCGCGCGGGTCGATCTCCCCGGCGGCGGCCCGTTCGGCGATCGCGCGTGCGGCGCGCACCAGCTCGGCACGCGACCCGTAATTGAGCGCGATTGCCAAGGTTCGCTTGGTGTTGGCGGCGGTCCTGGCGACCGCCTGGTCGATCATCTTCGCCGTCTCGGCGGGAAAGGCGCGATGGTCGCCGATGATCTTCAGGCGCACGCCCTCGGCGTGGAGCGCGTTGAGCTCGCGGCCGATGTAGAGCCGCAGCAGCCCCATCAGCGAATCGATCTCGTCGCCCGAGCGTTTCCAATTCTCGGACGAAAAGGCGTAGAGGGTCAGGCATTCGACCCCGGCATCGCCCGCCGCGCGCAGGACCTTGCGCGCCGCCTCGGCGCCGGCGCGGTGGCCGGCGACCCTGGGCAGGCCGCGTGCCTTGGCCCAGCGGCCGTTGCCGTCCATGATGATCGCGACATGGCGCGGCACCGCGCTGATCCCGCCGGCCTTCTCGGGCTCGCCCTCCTTTTCAGGCAGCGCTGTGCTGGCCGGCCGAGCGGTCACTGCTGCAGGATTTCCTTTTCCTTGGCGGAGGCCGCCGCGTCGATCTCCGCGATCGTCTCGTCGGTCAGCTTCTGGACTTCGTTCTCGAGCCTTTTCTGATCGTCCTGGCCGATCTCGCCCTTCTTCTCGTCCTGCTTTACCAGATCCATGCCGTCGCGGCGCACGTTGCGCACCGCAACGCGCGCCTTTTCAGCATATTGGCCGGCAAGCTTCGCAAGCTCCTTGCGGCGCTCCTCGGTCAGGTCGGGGATCGGCAGGCGGATATTCTGGCCATCGGAGATCGGGTTGAGGCCAAGACCGGCGGAGCGAATCGCCTTTTCGACGGCCGTGACGTTGGAGCGGTCCCAGACCTGCACCGAGAGCATGCGTGGCTCCGGCGCCGACACCGTTCCGACCTGATTGAGCGGCATGTTGGCGCCATAGACTTCGACCACCACCGGATCGAGCAAGGTGGTCGAGGCGCGGCCGGTGCGGAGCCCGGCAAGATCGTGCTTGAGGGCTTCGACGGCGCCGTGCATGCGCCGTTGCAGATCGGCTTTGTTATAGGCTGGCATCTCTCACTCCTCGTTTCGAACGATCGTCGCAACGCCTTCACCTGCGAGCACGCGCACGAGATTGCCCTGTTCGCGGATGTTGAACACGACGATCGGAATATTGTTGTCGCGGCACAAGGCGACGGCGCTTGCGTCCATGACCTTGAGATCATCGCTGAGCACGCGGCTGAAGCTCACCTGATCATAGCGTGTCGCATCGCGCACCTTCTTGGGATCGGCATTATAGACGCCGTCGACGCTGGTGCCCTTGAAGAGGGCATCGCAGCCCATCTCGGCCGCACGCAGCGCAGCGGCGGTGTCGGTGGTGAAGAACGGATTGCCGGTGCCGGCGGCGAAGATCACCACCCGGCCCTTCTCCATATGGCGCATCGCGCGGCGCCTGATGTAGGGCTCGGACACCGACGCCATCGGGATCGCCGACTGGACTCGGGTGTCGACGCCGATCTTCTCGAGCGCATTCTGCATCGCCAGCGCGTTCATCACCGTCGCGAGCATGCCCATATAGTCGGCGCTGGTGCGGTCGAAGCCCTTGGCCGCCGCGGCGAGGCCCCGAAAGATGTTGCCGCCGCCGACCACCACGCACAATTCGTGGCCGGCCTCTTGCGCCTGCTTGATCTCGCCGGCGAGCCGCGAGGTCGTCTCGGGGTCGATGCCGAACTGCCCCTCCCCCATCAATGCCTCGCCCGACAGCTTCAGCAGGATGCGGTTGAAGCGCGGGCGCGTCATAGGGATTTCGTCCGATCGGCTGATCAAAGTGGAAGGTGGCGCACCTTAATCAGGACGCGCCACCCTGCCAAGGAATTGGTTGCGCAGGACGGCGTCGAGGCGATGGTTTCGAGGCGGGCGGACCGGCGTTCCCCTACGCGAGGAGCCGGTCCGGTTTCTACGCCTAAGCGGGCTCGCGCACGCCGGCCGCCGCGGCGACCTCGGCAGCGAAATCGCTTTCCTTCTTCTCGATGCCTTCGCCGAGCTGGAAGCGGACATAGGCGGCGAGGCCGATCGCCGCGCCGGTCTTCTTGGCTTCGGCGGCGATGACGTCCTCGACCTTGGTCTTGTTGTCCATCACGAACAGCTGGCTGAGCAGCGCGTTTTCCTTGCGGAACTTGGCGATCGCGCCGTCGACCATCTTCTCGACGATATTGGCCGGCTTGCCCGATTCCGACGCCTTCTCGGCGGCGATCGCGCGCTCGCGCTCGACCAGCGCCGGATCGAGATCCTCGCCGCGCAGCGCAAGCGGGTTGGCGGCGGCGATGTGCATCGCCAGCTGCTTGCCGAGCGCCTCGAGCGCGGCCTTGTCGCCATTGCCCTCGAGCCCGACGAGCACGCCGATCTTGCCGAGGCCCGCCGCGACGGCGTTATGGACGTAGGAGACGACCACGCCTTCGGAGACTTCGACGACGCCGACCCGGCGCAGCGACTGGTTTTCGCCGATCGTCGCGATGTTCGCGGTGAGCTTCTCCTCGACGGTGCCGCCCTCCGGCCAGCGCGCGCCGGCCAGCGCAGCGACGTCGCCATTGCCGTCGAGCGCGAGCTCGGCGACGGTGCGGACGAAGTCTTGGAACTGCTCGTTCTTGGCGACGAAGTCGGTCTCGCTGTTGACCTCGACGACCGCGCCCCTGGTGCCGCGCACGCTGACGCCGACGAGGCCTTCGGCCGCGGTGCGGCCGGCCTTCTTGGCGGCCGCCGCCAGGCCCTTGGTGCGCAACCAGTCGATTGCGGCTTCCATGTCGCCGGCGGTCTCGCCGAGCGCTTTCTTGCAATCCATCATCCCGGCCCCGGTGCGCTCGCGCAGTTCCTTGACCGTTGCGGCAATGATTTCCGCCATGTTCCTGATCCTTCTCAGATAGGCTTGCGGGGCGGCTGCGCGCCCCTGCGCCATTTACCCTGTGTTACGAGTGGAGCCCCGGTCGCGCCGGGGCCCGAACATCAACGGGGCTCAGGCCTCGGCCAGAGCCTCTTCCGCCGGCGGCGCGTCCATCGCGCCGATGTCCTCGCCACGCGCGGCGGCGCCGCCCGTGCGGCCACCGAGCGCCGCATCGGCGATCGCGTCGCAATAGAGGCGGATCGCCCGGCTCGCGTCATCGTTGCCCGGGACGGGGAACGCGATGCCCTGCGGGCTGACGTTCGAATCGAGGATCGCGACGACCGGGATGCCGAGCACATTGGCTTCCTTGATCGCCAGCTCTTCCTTGTTGGCGTCGACGATGAAGATAACGTCGGGCAGGCCGCCCATGTCGCGGATCCCGCCGAGCGACAGCTCGAACTTGTCGCGCTCGCGGGTCAGCTGGAGAACCTCTTTCTTGGTCAGCCCGGTGGTGTCGCCCGACAGCTGCTCCTCGAGGCTCTTGAAGCGCTTGATCGAGTTCGAGATCGTCTTCCAGTTGGTGAGCATGCCGCCCAGCCAGCGGTGGTTGACGAAATGCTGCCCCGAGCGGCGGGCGGCCTCGGCGATCGGCTCCTGGGCCTGGCGCTTGGTGCCGACGAACAGCACCTTGCCGCCGGCCGCGACGGTCTGGCGCACGAAGTCGAGCGCGCGCGCGAACAACGGCACGGTCTGCGAAAGATCGATGATATGGACCCCGTTTCGTTCGCCGAAGATGTACGGCTTCATCTTGGGGTTCCAGCGATGGGTCTGGTGGCCGAAATGCGCTCCGGCCTCAAGCAATGCCTGCATGGAAACGTCTGGCGACGCCATGGTCTATTCTCCTTCCGGTTATACCTCTGCAGCGCCGAGAAGCTGGTTTCCCAACCACCGGTTATGATGGCTCCGCATGTGGAATGGCGCGCATCTAGCTTCGCCCGCGCGCGAAATCAAGATGTTGGCGGAATTTGCCGCCGCACGCCTCGATCGGCTTGCGCGGCGCGCTTCGCTTTCTGTCGATCCCGGTCACGGCCCGTGCGATGACTAGCCGCACGCGGCGGTTG
>Ga0255338_1006234_pt1 | contig 10274 bp, 10 predicted proteins | sample MeOH1_35cm_T4_19_FD_203715 | JGI IMG/M metagenome (GOLD analysis project Ga0255338, IMG submission 203715) | Sandy soil microbial communities from University of British Columbia, Vancouver, Canada - MeOH1_35cm_T4_195 | ecosystem: Engineered > Artificial ecosystem > Sand microcosm > Unclassified ...
GCAGAACCCGTAGGGATTGATGCTTCCAAAGGAATTGATTCAACGCCTTGCCAGCGAGCTGTCGGTGCAGACGCGCCAGGCCGAGGCGGCGCTCGCGCTTTTCGAAGAAGGCGCGACCATCCCGTTCGTCGCACGCTACCGCAAGGAAGTTACGGGCGGTCTCGACGAACTTCAGCTGCGCGATATCCGCGATCGTGCCGACTACCTGGAGGAGCTGGAGACGCGCCGCGCGGCGATTCTGAGCTCGATCGAGGAGCAGGGCAAACTCGACGACGCACTGCGCGCGAAGATCAACGCTGCGGAAACGAAGCAGGCGCTGGAAGACCTCTACCTGCCGTACAAGCCGAAACGGCGCACGCGTGCTACCATCGCGAAGGAGCGAGGTCTCGAGCTGCTCGCGGACCTCATGTGGTTGCGCAGAGACGCAGACTCGAAGGACGTTCAGCTTGCGACGGATGCGGAAGTCGTCGCCGCGGCCGCATCGTACGTTGATGCCGCGAAGGAAGTGGCGACGGTTGACGATGCGCTGCGCGGCGCGCGTGACATCCTGGCGGAACGGGTTGCGGAAGACGCGGACATCCGAGCGGAGGTGCGTGATCGCACGCGTACGCAGGGTGTGGTCACTTCGCGCGCGCGGCCGGGTGTGGATGCAGCAACATCGAAGTTCAAGGACTATTTCGAGTTCTCGCAGAAGCTGACGGAGATCCCGTCGCATCGCATGCTGGCGATTCGCCGCGGCGAAACCGAAGAGCAGCTGACGTGGACGATTGAAGCGCCGACGGAAGAGTTGATCGCGTACGTACGGAACCGCATCGGCACGGGCCGCGGCGCACCCGCGCAGCTTGCGCTGGTTGCCGAAGATGCGTGCAAGCGCCTGCTGGCGCCGTCGATTGAAGTCGAGCTGCGTGTCGAACTCAAGCAGAAGGCCGACGAAGACGCGATCGCGATCTTCGGCTCGAACCTCGAGCAGCTGCTGCTCGGGGCTCCGGCCGGCGAGCGCGTTGTGCTCGGCCTCGACCCGGGTTACCGGACGGGCGTGAAAACGGCCGTCGTATCACGGACGGGCTCACTGCTCGACACGACGACGTTGTACCTGCACCAGGAAGACCGCTTCACCGAATTGGTGCGCGCGCTGATCCGCAAACACGGCGTCGAGCTGATCGCGATCGGCAACGGCACGGCATCGCGCGAGACGGAAGCGCTCGTGCGTGGCATCGTCTCGAAGCTGGAAGGTGATCGCCCGCAAGTCATCGTCGTGAACGAGGCCGGCGCGTCAGTCTATTCCGCCTCGGACGTTGCCCGTGAGGAGTTCCCGGACCTGGATGTGTCGCTGCGGGGCGCGCCGTCGATCGCGCGACGCCTGCAGGACCCGCTTGCCGAACTGGTGAAAATCGATCCCAAGTCGATCGGCGTCGGCCAGTACCAGCACGACGTCAACCAGACCCGGCTGAAGAAGCGGCTGGACGAAGTCGTCGAGAGCTGCGTAAACCGAGTCGGCGTCGAAGTGAACACCGCATCGGTGTCGCTGCTGTCGTATGTTGCGGGCGTCGGGCCGACGCTGGCGAAGAACATCGTCGATCTGCGCGACAAGCGCGGCGGCCTGAAGTCGCGCAAGGAGTTGCTCGACGTGCCGCGCCTCGGCGCGAAGGCGTTCGAGCAGGCCGCGGGCTTCCTGCGTGTGCGCGGCGGATCGCATCCGCTCGATGCAACGTCGGTGCACCCGGAGCGCTACGAACTCGTCGAACGCATGGCCGCCGACCTCGGTGTCGACGTGCGTGAGGTGATCTCGAATGACAAGCTCATCGATCGCATCGAGCTGAAGCGCTACGTTTCGGAAGATGCAGGTCTGCCGACGCTGCAGGACATCGTCGCCGAATTGCGCAAGCCGGGCCGCGACCCGCGTGACTCGTTCGAGCCGCCGCAGTACCGCGACGACGTACGTGAAGTCAAGGACCTGCAGCCCGGCATGCAACTCGAAGGTGTCGTCACGAACCTGGTCGCCTTCGGCGCGTTCGTCGACATCGGCGTGCACCAGGACGGTCTCGTGCACGTTTCGCAGCTCGCCGACAAGTTCGTGCGCGATCCTGCCGAGGTCGTGAAGGTCGGCCAGAAGGTGAAGGTCACCGTGCTGTCGGTCGATCTCGAACGCAACCGCATCGCGCTGACGATGAAGTCGCAGCCGGACTTCAACGGCGAACGCGGGGGACGCGTGGCTGGCGGAGGTCGTGGGGAGGCGCCGCGTGGAAATCAGCGCCCCGATGGCGGCCGTCGCAGGGATGAGAAGGCGCCCGTCGTACCGACGCGCGGCACCGTCGCGCCAAACGGCATCCGCTTCAAGTAATCGAATCGGATCGTGAGCGATACACGCCGACCGATCGTCGTCATCGGCGCCGGTGCTGCCGGAACGATGGCGGCGATCTGGGCGGCGCGTGCTGGCCGTCGTGTCCTGCTGCTCGAGCGGACGCGCGACGGCGGCCGCAAAATCCTCATCAGCGGCGGCGGCCGATGCAACGTGCTGCCCTCGAAGATGTACCCCTCGCAGTACATCACCGCCTCCTCGCCCAACACGCTGAAGAAGATGCTGCTGTCGTGGCCTTTGGCCGAGCAGCGTCGATTCTTCGAACACGACCTCGGCATCCCGCTGAAGCTCGAGGAAGAATCCGGCAAGCTGTTCCCGGTTTCGAACCGTGCGCGTGATGTCCGCGATGCGCTGATCGACCACGCGCGCTTCAATGGCGCCGAGATCCGCTTTGATGCCGTGGTACGCGACGTACAGCGCGATGGCGACGAGTGGCGCATCATCCTGGACGACGGCACACGCATCGACGCCGAAGCCATCATCATCGCAACCGGCGGCCTGTCCGTGCCCGCAACCGGAAGCGACGGCACCGGGCTGCGCATCCTGCGGCGACTCGGCCACACCATTCACGACACGTATCCCGCACTCACGCCGCTCACCGCGGAACCACCCGTGCACGCAGAACTGGCGGGAATTTCGCTCGAGGTCACACTCGAAGCGCCGCTCGGCAAACGGTCGTTCACGACACACGGCGGCTTCCTCTTCACACACCGCGGCTACAGCGGACCGTCGGTCCTCAACATTTCGCACCTCGCGGTGCAGTCGCGTATGCGCAGCGAGCACCAGCCGATCCTCGTGCAGTGGACCGAGCTCGATGCAAATGCGTGGGATGAGCAGCTGCGCGCGGGCGGATCGGCGACCGTTGGCACGATCGTGCGACGGCATCTGCCCGCCCGCCTCGCCGATCGGCTGGTTGCAGATGCAAATGTGGAGAGCGATCGCACGCTGGCGACGTTACGCAGAGACGAACGCGCGCGGCTGGTTGCCGCACTCGCGAAGTACGAACTGCCGTGGACCGGCGATGAGGGCTACAAGAAGGCAGAGGTCACCGGCGGCGGCGTCTCACTCGCCGAGGTCAATCCGTTGACAATGGAGAGTCGGCTGCACGCTGGACTGTTTCTGTGCGGCGAAGTGCTCGACGCATTTGGACCCATTGGTGGCTATAACTTCCTCTGGGGCTGGGCGACGGGTCGCGCGGCAGGGCTCAACAGTTGAGCCGCGCGTGCTCGCCCGTGAATGTTCGTAGCAACCAACACAATAGAAGGCGCAAGGAGCGTCTGTCTGCTGTGCGCGGATGTGGGCTGAATTGCGACGGCGCTGGAAGAATATCGGCGTAGTTCTTACGGTTCGACGAGCGAAGAATCCACGAAGTTCATCGCGATAAATCAGCACTCTGGCGCAGTCGCGCCGACTACATGAACATCTCTCCACAACATCTCTCCTCACCATCTCCCACGAGAGGGTCCCGCTATGTGCCACGATCCTTACCACGCGACACGCTGTCTCATTCCACCGAGTCCGCAACTGCGCGAGCGGCTCCGTGATGAACTGGAGCGTCTGAACAGCGCTCTGCCGATGGGCCCGATGTTGAAGGTCACGCAGCCGGACCGGCCGGGCCTGAATGATGGTCTGATTCTGCCGGGCAACTACTTTCCGATCGAGACGCCGCTGGAGCGTGTTCGCAACGCGGCATCCGAGCGTGCGCCGCTGCGTGGCGCACTACGCGTCATTGTTGTGCTGGTCGATTTTCCGGATCGGAAGATGGACCAGCAGAATGACCGTGCGCACTTTCAGCAGGTCTTTTTCTCGCGCGGCGCACTGCCGGGCGGCAGCGTCGCCGAATACTTCACGGAAGTGAGCCACGGCCTGGTCGACATCGTGGGCGACGTGGTGGGTCCGTTCACGCTGCCGAAGAACATCACCGAGTACGCGAACGGAGAATCCGGCACGGGGAACGCGTTTCCGAACGCGCGCACGATGGCTCGGCATGCGGCGGAGTTGGCGAACGCGGCGGTGGATTTCGCCCCGTACGACAACGACGGCAACGGCTTTGTCGATGCCTTCATCGTCATCCACGCCGGCAAAGGCGCCGAGGTGACCGGCCATCGGAACGACATCTGGTCGCACAAATGGGTGCTGCCCAACGGCGAGTACAACGCGGACGGCACGAAGATCTACGCGTACCTGACAGTGCCGGAGGATGCGCGCATCGGTGTGTGCTGCCACGAGCTCGGACACCTGCTGTTCGGATGGCCGGATCTGTACGACATCGACGGCAGTTCGGAAGGTCTCGGCAACTGGTGCCTGATGGCGGGTGGCAGCTGGAACGGCAATGGTGAAGTACCCGCACAGCCCTCGGCGTGGTGCAAGGCGCAGCAGGGCTGGGTGAACGTGGTGAATCAGACGCGAAGCGAGTTGCTCACAATTCCTGACGTCAAGGATGCACACACGGTGTATCGCTTCTGGAAGGATGGCGCACAAGGACGCGAATACTTCCTGGCGGAGAATCGGCAGCGTCGTTCGTATGACCGGCTGCTGCCGGGCGATGGACTGTTGATCTACCACATCGATGAAGCCGTCGCGACCAACGCGGACGAGCGGCATCCCAAGGTCGCGCTCGTGCAGGCAGATGGCCGGCAGGACCTGAACAATGGGATGAATCGTGGGGATGCGGGCGATCCGTTCCCGGGCGCTGCGAACAATCGCAGCTTCACATCGACGACAACGCCGAATTCCAAGTCGTACGGCGGTCTGCCGACCGGTGTCTCGATCACGGAGATCAGCCAATCGGGTCCACGCATGACGGCCCGCGTCGCCGTACGGCCTCTGGTGATTGCGAAACCGCGCCCATACATCAGCTTCTTCGACTGGCTCAGGACTGCAACGGTGGAAACCGGCGTTGCCCGCCCGCGCGACGTGCCGCCGCACCTGCTTCGCAAGCTGCTCGCGCAGTACAACATCGAAACGGGCCTGCGCGTCGGGTCGGAGGAACTGGGGTTGGATACGGACTGGCAGCGCTCGATCGAAGACCGCCTGGACGCGATCCAGACCGAACTGACGGAGTTGCGCGAGGGCCTGCGCGGCGCGCTGGTCGGTGGCGTCACAGTCGGCGACGAGGCCGCGATCTAGCATGGTGCAGATCATCGAGAATCAGGCGGAGATCGGTGGCATCGTCGAAGCAGTCGAGGCCGACGGCATGCGCGTGCGCGTCGATCGCGTCAGCGCGGTAGCGGGTTTTCCGAACCTCGCAGATGACGCCGAAGGCGAATGCGTGACCATCGCGATGGGGTCGGTGACGGGAGTCACGCCCGGTCAGCGCGTGCGGGTCCGGGTTCGCAAGACCGCCATCGACCGCTACGCCGCAATTCCCGATACGATCACAGTCGAGTAGGGCTGCTGCGTGCACAGCATGTGCACACCCGGCAGTCCACTCGAGTAGATCAGGGTCGTGTGCTGCAGATGCACGACGGCGCGCGTGATCTTCCGGTTGCGCGCGCCGCTGTGTCTGGATCAGCGGCTTTTTCAGGAACGCCTCGTTCAATCAGCCGTTGCCAGGTACCGACGAGCGACCTGGATGAAGCGGCGGTTCTGCTCGAACTCGGGCAGCGCCTCTTCCTGCTCCAGATAACGCCGGACGTGCGGCATCAACTGCGGATCTCCCCATTTGTACCCGGTCGCTTCTTCTGCCTGCAGCATGACCCCATCCCGCGCCGCTTCGAGCAGCACGAGCGCTGCGGCAGCATCGTAGGACGGGTCCTCGAGCGGGGGCAGACCGAAATGTACGGGCGGCTCGTAGCCGTCATCTTCTTTAACGAATGCACGAGACATAAACGGACCGTGATGTCATTGTTGCCTTTGGCTCTGTTGGATATGGGATGTGGCGATCCTGCTATCGCAAATCAGTGGGGATTGACGTAAACTGGCGAAGCGAGCCCGAATGTTGGGTCGAAATGGGGGCATCACGAGCCGTGGTGCAGCCGACCACACGCGCGCCCGTCCCATCCAGACGAGCGCGATAGTCGAAGCGGCCAGAACGCAAGAACTACATCACGGTCCGTTTGACCACCGCTTCACCAGCACCACCACCACCACCGCGCCGCCAAGCAGCGCGAGGATCGGCAGAACGTACACCGCCATGTTGAAGCCCGTTGGCTCCGGCTCGAGCAGGATCCACTCGCCGTATTTGCTCACGAAATACGCCTTCACCTCTTCCGGCGACTTGCCTTCCTCGAGCAGCGACCGTACGACCGCTCGCATCTCCTGCGACAGCTCGGATGGCGAATCGGCGAGGGACAGCCCCTGGCAGACAGGGCAGCGAAGCTGAGCGGAAAGCGCCATCACCTGACGATCGATTTCCGTCTGTTCGATGACGATCGGACCGTCCGTGGGCCCGGCCTGCGACGCCGCGTTCGATGCGGCGGTCTGAGGCGCGGTCTGAGGCGCAGGCGCGCCCGTCGCCTGCAGCAGCAGCGCCGCGGCGAGAATCAGCGTTTTCATGGCTAAACAACCTGGATGTGTGCGAAGCGCATGGTCGGCCTCAAATCTCGCGCACGGATCGACTTTCGTCACGCCGCTGAGAATGCCTCTCTCTATACACCCGTCGGCCGGTTTTGAGCGGTCAAGCCGCGCGGTATCTTACACCCGATCGCAGACGTTCCGTACCCGTACACGTCCCCGTACCCGTCCACGGCCGTGTATCCGTTAATCCGTGTTGGGCCATCCAGTTTTCGAAGCGAGCCAGAAGCCTTGGACAGAGCAGACCTGAAGCGCTACGCCTGGATCTCCATCGCCGCTGCCATCTGCACAATTGCACTCAAGGCGGGGGCCTACTTTCTGACCGGCTCGGTCGGCCTGCTGTCGGATGCTACGGAGTCGATCGTCAACCTGCTGGCGGCGATCGTCGCCCTGATCGCGCTGTCGGTGGCGGCGCGGCCGGCCGACGAGGACCACACGTACGGTCATTACAAGGCGGAGTACTTCTCGAGCGGATTTGAGGGCGCGCTGATCGTCGTGGCGGCCGTCAGCATCGGGGTCGCCGCTGTGTTGCGACTCATGAACCCGCAGCCCCTCACGGATATCGGCATCGGCACGGCCGTCGCGGGTCTTGCAACCCTCATAAACCTTGCCGTCGCTCGGCTGCTCGCGCGGGTCGGTTACGACCAGGGCTCGATCACGCTGCAAGCGGGCGCGCAACACCTCATGAGCGACGTTATCACGTCGGCGGGTGCGATCGTCGGTGTGTTTGCGGTCTCGCTGACGGGCCTCACGTGGATCGACCCGATCGTCGGCCTGCTGATCGCCGGTCACATCCTCTGGGCGGGGCTCGGCCTCGTCCGCCGGTCGATGCTCGGGCTCATGGACACCGCCCTGCCGGAAAGCGCCCAGCGCATCGTCCGCGACATCCTCAAGGCGCACGAGCGGGGCGGCGTGCAGTTCCACGCGCTCCGCTCGCGCCAGGCCGGCGCGCGCCAGTTCGTCTCATTCCACGTGCTCGTTCCGGGAAGCTGGACGGTACAACAGGGGCACAACCTGCTGGAGGAGATCGAAGAGCAGATCCACGCGGCACTTCCGGCCAGCACGATCTTCACGCATCTCGAACCGATCGAGGACCCTGTCTCGTTCGAGGACACGCAGCTCGAAAGGCGGCGCTGGCCGCGCCCGTAGCGACGCCGGTAACTCGGTCGGTAACGGCCACGCCGCGAACGCGCTCGGTACTGGCCACGCCGTTAACCGGCTAACGCGTTCTTGACGGCGTCCACGAGCATCGTAGGCGGGATCGGTTTCCGCAGCAGCTGCTGACAGCCGGATTCCTGCGCGCGCTCGCGCGAGAGGTCCCACCCGGTCATGCAGATCACGGGGATGGACTCGGTTTCCGGCGTGGCGCGCAGGATCTCGGTCGTGAGCAGCCCATTGAGCGTCGGCAGGCGCACATCCATAAGAATCACGTCCGGGCTCGCGGATTTGGCGAGTTGAATCGCCTCCTGACCATCTCCTGCCTCGAGCACTTCGTATCCGTTATAGAAAAGCAGCGCGACGTAAACAGCGCGTTCGTCGACGTTGTCCTCAACGACCAGGACCAAAGCCAACTCTGTACTCCCGAATCAGTTCGCAAGGTGCTCAAATTCTGAAGCAATCCCGCCAAAGCTAAGCCGCCATGACGCAGGTTCAACTCCTTCCTGCCCCTGATCGGCCGGAAATGGGGACCAGCCTGCACAATTCCGGTGCCTTTGGCCCGAAACCTGGCGGACGTCAGCCACCGGCGAGTTGCTGGAGTCGGGCCTTGTCGAGGACCTGGTAGCGGCCGCGGCCGGCGTCGTCGATAACGCCGGCTTCACGGAAAGCAGCGAGGGTTCGGACGATGACTTCGCGGACGGTGCCGAGTTCTTCGGCGACCTCGGACTGGGTCGCGCCGAGCGTGAACGATCGGTTGCTGTCAGCGGCGCGATCGATCAGGTACGCAGCGAGCCGGGTCGTGACGCTATGGGTAGTGACGCGCTCGAGGCGCGCGATGAGTTCGCGAACGCGAACGGCCAGACGTGTGAGGAGTCGGTGTGCGAAGCGCGGATCGCCGGCAATCACCGCGTAGAGTGCATGCTCGTCGAGCACGAGGCAGCGCACGCGTGATGCGGCGATCGCCGTGGCGGGGAATCGCTGGCCTGCGAACAGAGCGACATCGCCCAGGGTGCCGCCGCGTTGTTCGATGTGGATGACCTGTCGGCGTGCACCACTCGTGACGACGCGGACGGTACCCTCGAGGACGATGTGCAGGCCACGCGGTTGATCGCCGGCTGACCAGAGTACCTCGTCCGGCGCAAATGCGTGGACCTGGGCGGCCTGGAGTAGCGCCGCGGTGGCGGCGTCGTTCAGCGATTCGAGCAGCGGGATGCCGCGCAGGTCGCCAGTCGTCAGCGTCATGGGGCGTTGCGATCTTTCAATGTCACGCGCCGCCGGAAGGCGCCGTCACGATCGGAACCGGCCGGCTGCATTCGAGTGTGACCGTGGTCTCTTTACCGGGAATCAAACGTGGCTATCGTCAATGCGTCCCGCAACCGAGGTAAAATCGGATGACAATGATTCGCACGGCGATACTACTGACGATCGTGTTTGCAGCGCCCGCGGCGGCCCAGCATCAGCATCGGCACTCACAAAGCGACAGCGCGTTCCGAGCGCTTCAGCAGCGCGGCCGAATCGCAATGGGCGTGGACCAATACACGTCGACACACGTTTTCGAGGACCTGCCCGACGGCGGTCGCATCGGATGGCAGCGCAACGCTGACGATCCGGAAGGTTCCAAGGCAATCCGCGAACACCTGCGCGAAATTGCGAAGGTGTTTGCCAACGGCGACTTCAGCACGCCCGCATTCGTGCACATGCGCGAGGTGCCGGGCACGAAGGTCATGGCCGCGAAGCGATCGGTGATCACCTACACATTTCGCGAACTCCCGCGCGGCGGTGAAGTGAGGATCAGGACAAAGGACCGCGATGCGATCGCCGCCGTACACGCGTTCCTTGCCTTTCAGCGCTCGGACCACCGCACCGCGCACTGACCCCGTGATCCGGTAAAGGCAGCTCACGCAGCGAGCTCCGGTAAAAGCAGCTCACGCAGTGCCGCGCAGGCGCAGAGGGCCGTGAACGAATGCCGTTCACGGCCCTCTGCGCCTGCGCGGCACTGCGTGAGCTGCTTTTACCGGATCACGATCGGTACCGGTGAAGCGAGCATCACTTCCTTGGTCTCGGTCGGATCACCGGTTACGTCGGCATACCATTCGTCGTTCTGCTGGGAGCCGGACAGATCCTGCAGCGCTCGGCCGAGCCTGAGCGCATCGTTGACTTCCATCCGAATACAACCGTGCGATGCGGCCTCGCCGATCGACTGCGGTGAGTTTGTGCCGTGGATGAAGTAGTCCGGCGGGTT